>Ga0206847_10101_pt2 | contig 29883 bp, 22 predicted proteins | sample Alteio_BWOrgCont_17_FD_152880 | JGI IMG/M metagenome (GOLD analysis project Ga0206847, IMG submission 152880) | Enriched cells from forest soil in Barre Woods Harvard Forest LTER site, Petersham, Massachusetts, United States -... | ecosystem: Environmental > Terrestrial > Soil > Temperate forest >... | reverse complement strand
GAAAACGAGGGATCGGGCGGAACGGGCGGGACGGACTGGATGGGGATGGTCCGGGAGATCGGGCGGTGGCGGCATGAGGCGGATGGGGTGGCGAAGGACGGGTCGAAGGCGGACAGTGCGGACGGGGACGCGAAGGCAGATTTAACAGTTAACGGAGGTAAGGGAGGGGATACTTAAGTTTGGGGATTGGAAGGAGTGGTTCTTTGACATATTCGGGGAAAGGGGGTGGATGGGAGGAATGGGAAGTATGGGGCGAATAGGACGGATGGCGGAAGGTCGCACTCAGTCGCACTCAGTCGCACTCGGTCAAAGTTGGTCAAAGTCGGTCAAAGCAGTCAAACTTGTTCAGGGAGGGAAAAGGCGGACTTTTTTGACAGGATGGGGAATGGATGGGAAAGGAATTCCGGATTTTGGGATGGGGACAGGGATGGCCTCAAGAAGCGTAGCGCGACGAAACCGCCACCAAAATCCTCTGAAAGGAGTGGGTCACGCAAAGGCGCGGAGGCGGAGATAAAAGATGGAAGGCGACAGGATAATCAAAGTTGGTCAAGCCCAGTCAAACCTAGTCAAACCGGATCGGGATTTTGGGGGTGGGACCTGAATTGCCGCCAATGAACGCAACGAACGCAAAAGAGGGAGGCGTCTGACGGGTCAAAGCTGGTCAAGGTTGGTCAAGATTGACCTGATGTGGACTGGCACGGGCGGGAATGATGGGAGGCATAGGTCGGATGGGACGAATGGGACGAATGGCGGAAAGTCGCACCCAGTCAAACCCAGTCGCACTCCGTCAAACTTGGTCAAACTTGGCGAGCGGGAATCGGGCAATTGCCACTTCCCCGTTGAAAAATCCGGGCGGGTCGGTCATCTTGCACGGCATGGAACATGAACACTTGGATGATCAGTTGGTCTGCCGCATTGATGACGCGCGAAAAACTGTGGAACCCTGTTCCATCGTGATCTTTGGCGCAAGCGGCGACTTGACCTCCCGCAAATTAATCCCGGCGCTTTACCATCTATTCAAGGAGAAGCAGATGCCGGCGGAGTGCCGCGTGATAGGTTTCGCGCGGCGGGAGAAGACGGATGACTCGTGGCGGGCGGAATTGCGCGAGGCGCTGAACCAGTTTTCCCGCACGAAGCCGGTGGATGACGCGGTGTGGACGGAGTTCGCCAAGCATTTGTACTATTGCCAGGGTGAATTCTCGGATGACGCGGCCTATCAGAAACTGGAAGCGCAACTTTCGTCGTTTGGCGGCGGGCTGCGCCATAATCTGCTCTTTTACCTGGCGACGTCGCCGAGTCAGTTTGGCGAGGTGGTGGATAAACTGCATGCGGTTGGGTTGATTCACAAGGGCGGCGGGGAGGGCTGGCAGCGAATCGTGGTGGAGAAACCGTTCGGCCATGATCTGGCGTCGGCGACACAATTGAACGCCGATCTCACCCGCAATGTCAGCGAGCAGCAGGTTTTCCGCATTGATCATTATCTTGGCAAGGAGACGGTCCAGAACATTCTGATGTTCCGGTTTTCCAATTCAATTTTCGAGCGCCTTTGGAACCGGGATTCGGTGGATCATGTGCAAATCACGGTCAGCGAGAATCTCGGCGTGGGCCAGCGTGGCGGATATTACGAGGAGGCGGGCGCGTTGCGGGACATGGTACAAAACCATCTCCAGCAGGTAATGTCGCTGGTGGCGATGGAGCCGCCCGTTTCGCTTGAGGCCGAACCGATTCGTGATGAAAAGGTCAAACTGCTCAAATCCATCCGGCCGCTGACGCAGGAGATGGTCGCGAAGCAGGTTGTGCGCGGACAGTATTTTGCGGGGATGGTGGATGGGAAATTGTGCCCGGGCTACCGGCAGGAACCCAAAGTGAAGTCGGATTCCAATGTGGAAACGTATGTGGCGATGAAGTTGTTCATCGACAATTGGCGCTGGTCCGGCGTGCCGTTTTATTTGCGGACGGGCAAGTATCTGCCGTTAAGCGCGAGCGAGGTGCGGGTGCAGTTCAAGCAGACGCCCAATGTATTATTCGCGGCGCTGTGCGGAACGAAGTTGGATCAGAATGCCCTGACTTTGCGGCTGCAACCGAACGAGGGCATTTCCCTGCGCTTCAACGGCAAGGTGCCGGGTATCAGCACTGGCGTCCGCCCGGTGCGGATGTCGTTCAGCTACGACACGGAATTTGGTGCGTACACGCCGGAGGCTTACGAACGCCTATTGCTGGAAGCGATGGCGGGAGATGCCACGCTGTTCATCCGCCGCGACGAGGTGGAGACGGCTTGGGCACTGGTTGATTCCATTCGCAAGGGCTGGGAAGGCAAACCGCTCTCGAATCGCGAATTTTATTCGGCCGGGACTTGGGGGCCGGTGGCGTCGGATGATTTGCTGGCGCAACGCGGGCATGTGTGGCGCGATCCGCAGCCGTCGAAGTAGGGGGGGCTTTTTATGAATCCGAATTTGACCGCGGATTACGCGGATGGGCGCGGATGTGGGAAGGAAGATTCGGATTTCCCGTCCGGTCTTATCCATGCACTCTGTGCCGAAGCATTCGCGCATTGAACCCTTGAACCGGTGTGATATAGCACGTCCGGCTATGGAGTTCCGCCTTCAGGCGGTGGGGCGTGGGAAGCCCCGACGGTCGGGAGAATTTTCGACCCGCCTGAGCATGCTGTCACCCTGCCGGCTAAAGCCGGAACTCCATACCCGGATGCGAACTCCCGCGCCAGGATGGAGCGATTGGGGGTTTTCGGCCATTAGGGTTTATGGGCAGGATTGGGGAGGAAAGCGGCTCTGAGTCTTTGAGATTTTTGCGCGCATTTTTCCGCAGCCGGTATCCGTTGGCGATTGCCGCCGGGGCGCTGCTGGCGGCGGCGTTTCCGGATCTCGGGATTGCCGGGATGGCGTGGATCGCGCCCGGGTTGATTCTGGTGTGTGGCATTGGGAAGCCGGCAAAGACGGCCTTTCGACTGGGTTATGTGGCGGGAGTGGCGCATTATCTGGTTTCGCTTTCGTGGCTGCTGAATATTCCCGTCACGTTTTTGCCGATACTGGCTTGGGCGGCTTTGGCGGCTTTTCTGGCGCTTTATCCGGGGGTGTGGGTTTGGTGGTGTTGGAAAATATATCCGGTGAAGATTGCGGGGCGCGCGCCGGCGGGGGAAACCGGCGCGGAGGCCGGGCCAAAATTGACGGAGCAGTTTCTTGCGGTTCCGCTGGCGCGGCGGCTTCACTGGACGATTGCGTGCGCGGCATTGTGGGTGGCTTGGGAAATGATCATTTCGCGTTTTCTGGGCGGTTTTCCCTGGAATCTGCTGGGCAATTCCCAATTCCAAATGACGCCGATTATCCAGATTGCGTCGTTTACCGGGGTTTACGGGGTTTCGTTTTTGGCGGTTTGGACCGCGGTTTCGTTGATGGCGGCGGTGATGGTGGTGATTCGCGGGCAGCCGATTCGTTCGGCGTCGCTATCCCCGATGGCACCGGCGCCGATGGCGAATTCGTTTCGATCCGCGTGGTTTGGCGACGTGATTTTTCCCGCGGCGGTGGTGGGCGGGCTTTTTCTTACGGGTTATCATACACTGCTGAGGCCGGAAACGAAAACGCGGGAGATTACGGTGGCCTTGATCCAGCCGAGTATTCCGCAAAACATGATTTGGGACAGGACCGAGGATTCCAACCGGTTTCAGGAGGTGCTCCAGCTCTCCCGCGACGCGTTGACCAATAAACCGGATATTGTGATCTGGCCGGAGAGCGCGGTGCCGGAATTGGTGCGCCTGCACGCGGATATCAGCGATCCGATCGCCGAACTCGCGCGGACCAACAAGGTGTGGCTGATTATTTGCGCGGATGATTATCTACCGCATCCCGGCGCGACGAACCTCAGGGACTCCGACTTTTTCAACAGCAGCTTTTTGGTCAGTCCGGAGGGCCGGTTCGTGGCGGAATACAAGAAGCGGAATCTGGTTATTTTTGGCGAGTATGTGCCGCTGGTCAAATGGATGCCTTTTTTGAAATACCTGACGCCGATTGATGGTGGGTTCACGGCGGGCGACCGCGTGGTGCCGTTTGACCTCAAGGGACTCAACGCGCATGTTTCCGTGCTGATTTGTTTCGAGGATGTTTTCGCGCACTTCGCCCGCGAATACGTGATGGATGACACGGATTTTCTCGTGAATCTCACCAATGACGGGTGGTTCGGGGAAGGGTCGGCGCAACGACAGCAGGCGGCCGCGGCGGTCTTTCGCGCGGTGGAAAATGGGGTGCCGTTGGTTCGCTGCTCGAACAATGGCCTCACCTGCTGGGCTGATTCGCACGGGCGGCTGCGGCAGGTATTGAATACCAAGCGGGGAATTTATGGTCCGGGCTTTTTGATCGCGCGGATTCCGGCGCCGGAAATAAAACGGGCGGCGACGTTTTATCGACGGCACGGGGATTGGTTTGGTTGGGGGTGCGTGGGGTTTGGCTTGCTCCAGGTGGCTCGGGTTTGGCGGAGAAAGACGGGTTAGTTTTTGAGTTTGGCATCAATTAGCTGGTTGGCGTGTGGTGTCCTAATTTGGCGGGGAGGTTGCGCTACGATGTTCACCACGGTCAGAAGAAGACGGCGGAAAGGGGGGCCAGCGCGCATGCATTCGCGGACGACGCGTTGGCAAAATCTCCGATTGCGCCGCAACCCGGCGCGGACGGCGCGGCGCGGCATCCCTACCCAAATTGGGACGCCACCGATTGGCGTCGTTCATTTACATTTTGAGGCGGGTTTGGTTTCCTCGGCGCATGGCAACTGTTGAATTATCGAGCTTGGTGCGGTTTTGCGATCGGAATCTGCGGACGGCGGAGATCAAAGATTACCCCGGCGCGGTGAACGGGCTGCAAGTGGAGAATCGCGGCGAGGTGACGCGGATGGCGGCGGCGGTGGACGCCAGCGCGTTTACGGTGCGCATGGCCATTGAGGCGCGGGCCGATTTATTGATCGTGCATCACGGATTGTTTTGGTCCGCGCGGCATCCGTGGACGGGGAAAAATTACGAGCTTATCCGGTTGCTCGTGGACAATAATCTGGGGGTTTACAGTTCGCATCTGCCGCTGGACGCGCATCCGCGGCTCGGGAATAACGCGCAGCTTTGCGCCCGACTGGGTTTGAAGAATCTTAAACCTTTTTTCTTTGAGGACGGACGGTCATTGGGTTTTCAGAGCCGGACAAGTATTGCGCGCGAGGAATTGGTCAGCCGGCTGCGAGCCGCCACGGGTCCCGCGCCGATTGTGCTGCCGGGCGGACCGGCGACGTGCCGGCGAATCGGGGTGGTCACCGGCGGCGCGGGAGATCATGTGAAACTGGCCGCGAGCGAGGGCGTGGATACGTTTATCACCGGCGAGGGGCCGCACTGGACTTACGCGCTGGCGGAAGAACTGGGGGTGAACGTTCTCTACGGCGGGCATTACGCGACCGAGACGTTTGGCGTCAAGGCGCTGGCGGCGGAGCTTTCCCGGCGGTTCAAGGTGCCGTGGACGTTTCTGGATCATCCCACGGGATTGTGAGTTTGGGCGGGAGGCTGGGAGGAATACGGGACGCACGGCGCTGGCACCGCGATTTTCCCGGTCAGGAACAGCGCGACAAGTGCCGTTGAGCGACGCGATCCTCAATGCCCGCGCGGCTTTTCCCCTCCCCATGAACGGAAACTCCTCACCCCAACCCTCTCCCCTTCCGAAGGGGCGAGGGAGGAGAGAGCCGCCGTTCAAGGTTCCGATTCACGTCCATTCTTGAGGTGTTCGCTCCCCATGAACTTGATGTCAGAGGAAGATCGACTCCCCCACCCCGGCCCTCCCTCGATTCCCCGGGAGGAGAGGGAGAGAAGGCCGTCGAACTTACTCAGGCCCGCCGTAATTCAAAGACAGTGAAAATTCCCGGGCGTCTTCTCGCTAAGGCGCGAACGCCGCAATGGCCGCTTGCTTGAACGCTTCCTGACTCTGGCCGCCGTTGCCGGGAAAGCCGCTGTGCTGCACCATCCAAATCAGGACCAGCCCGCGTTTGCGGTCAATCTGCATGTTCGTCGCGTTCGCGCCACCGTGCCCGCACCAATCGGGACCAACCGACAAGCCCAAGCCGTAGCTGTCCTTGATCTCCGGCGCGGTTTGGCGGCTGGTCATTTGCTTGATCGACTCGGCGGAAAGGACCCGTTTGCCCTCGCAAACGCCATCGTTGAGAATCATCTGGCAGAACTTCGCCGTATCGCTCGCGGTGGAAAAAAGGCCGCCCGCCGGCATCGGGTAACGGTTGGCGTGGTCCGATAACGGATAATGCAACTGCGTAATCGAGATCTCCTCCAAACCGGTTTGGGCCTGATTCGGCTTATAAGATTTTGCGAGTCGCTTCACTTGGCTTGCCGTCGGCCAAAACGTCGTGTCCTTCATCCCCAGCGGTTTGAACAACCGCTCATCCATGAATTTTTCGTACGGCATCCCGCTGATAACCTCGACGATGCGCCCCGCCGTGTTGATGCCGGCGTTGCTGTATTGGTACTTGGTGCCGGGCGGAAATTGCAGCGGCGTCATCGCATAACTCCGCACCGCGTCGCGCAATGGCAGGCCGTCGAGCGTCGGTTGCTCCATTGGCGTGGAGAACGGCAGGCCGCTGGTGTGGCTGAGAATCTCGCGCACGGTGATCGGATGCGCGGGCTTGCGAAGCAGGACGTGGTCATCATCGCGCTCCACGGCCAGCATCTGGCCTTTGAACTCCGGCAGATATTTTTCCACCGGATCGTCGAGTTGAAGTTTTCCCTCATCGACCAGCATCATAAGCGCGGACGCGGTCATGGCCTTGGACTGGGAGGCGATCCAGAACAACGCGTCGCGCGTCATCGGCTTTTGCGCCGCGATGTCCGCCCAACCCGCCGTGGCCACGCTGAGGACTTTGTCCTTCGACGCGACCAGCATCACCGCGCCCGCGAGAGTGTTGCCACTCACAAACGGTTGCACGGCGGCGGTGATGGTTTCGGTGGCATCCGCCGCCGCGCCGGGCAGGCGGACTAATGGAAGCATAAGCAAAGCCGCGGCGAGAAAGCCGGTGAACGACCGGATCACTTGAGGAGATTTCATCAGCGGTGAAGATTGTGCGAAGCGGCGGCGAAATCAAGATTGGAAATCAAGATTGGAGATTGAAAATTACAGATTTGGCGGACGAAGGAGAATGCGCGACGCCCGCGCAAGGCGCGCTACCAAACGAGGTTGGTCGCCGCGGTCGCCTGATAAAAACCAACATGGTTGTCGGCGAAAAGGATGTTTCCCGCCGGCGTCGCGCGATGCCAGCCTTTGACATCCGTTGGAAAAGGCAGAATACCGCAACCGAAGACGACGGTTTGCGAAACATTCGTCAAATTGTTCACAGACAACCCGTTCAAACCATGCCCGGGCGGGAACGGCGGCTGCCCGCCAAAATTGAAGATGTAGGAGTTGCCCACCCACTCGAATAAATTGTAGCGGGTCTGGTCTCCGGTACGCCCCTGGTCCATCGGACAGGTCACCGTGCCCTCATTCAATCCGTAGTGATTCAAGGGCCGGTCAAAGTCATTGAAGATGTTGCCTTGCGCGTTGCCGATTTGGTTGTTGGTGGTCCGGCCCGCCCAGACGAACCATTCCATTCCGTCGAGCGCGACATTGGTCGAAGTCCAAAACAGAATGTCGTGATAATCCTGAAGGTAAAGATTCAGCGCGATGCCGCATTGATGCAGATTGGACATGCACTGGGCGTCCTTGGCGCGGACTTTCGCCTTGCCCAACGCCGGCAGCAGCAGCGCGGCCAGGATCGCGATAATCGCAATCACCACCAGCAATTCAATCAGCGTGAAGGCCCGCCGGATTTTTGTTAATTCGTTCGTCATGCCAAGACGCGCAAAATTGGCTATCTGTCTTGGACGAAACGCTTACGAAAACTATTCGCCGGGCGTTTGGGCGGGTAAAAGAAAGCGCGAGAAGACACTTCACCCGTTCACCCGTCTTCAATCCCAAAGGGATTGTGTCCTCCAGCCCAGCAGAGACAACACGCGCACAACCTTGCGGAAAATCAATGACGCCGCGTTGTCCTGCGGTTGCCTCGGCCTATTTGGTCGTGGTTTGCCGCGCCGCTCTCAATGCCGACGCGTAGGCTTCCGGCAACTTCACCGGCGTACCACCATCAGACCACCAGCGGGGCGTCTCGGAGTAAATCCAGACGTATTCATCCGCCTGCGACAAGGCCTCCCGCACACTGGTTCCGAAAACATCGGGCGGGAAATAGTTCTTCGACGGATCCTCCGGATTCCACCCCTTTTTTCGCCAATCGAAATCAAGCCAAAGACCAAAACCCGGTGAGAAAATGCGTTGGTATTTGTCCGGGTCCCGCACGATGGGCAGCAAGTCCTGCTTCATGATTTTGCGCGCGGCGATGAATTGTTGCGGCGTCTTATAACCGTACGCCAACTCGAAGCCATCGATGATCCGCTCGCGACCCTGAGCGGCCTCGATCATGCCGTCCAGAAACGGGGCCAAGAGTCCGTATTCACAATCCGCCAGCGCCCGACTACCGCCCTCCGTTTCCATCCAAGGCATCGAGTAGCCAAAAGTGAGGAACAAGGTGAGGCCGGGATAGGCTTCATGAAATGCCCGCACCACCTCCCCGCCGCGCAATCGCACCTGGGCCGCGTAGATCTCCCAGGACTTCGTCTTCGCGTCGCGTTGCTTGTGATAATCGAAGAGCCGGCCATCGTACTGTTCCGTGTCGAAAAGAATTCCCGGACAATGACCGGCACGCGCCAATCGCGCGGCCAGTTTCACGTTGGCCACGACTACCGTGTAGTCATCGAACCAATCGAGCTTCGCGGGCGCTGTGTTAAATCGCAGGAAGTTGCTTTTGAACCGCCCCGGGTGGATGGACCGCGCATCATCGAACGCGCCCCGCAAATCAGCCTCCGAGAAAAGCTTTTGACCCCAAGATTCCCAAGTAAAACTCCCCTTGGTGCCATCGGCTTTTTGATAATCCGCATGAAACACGCAGCCGTCGAACGGAGTGCGTTGCAGCTCGACGATGTGCGTACGAAAAAAAGCAGTGCCCGGCTCGTCCCAGCCGAATTCAATGAGCTTCTTGCCTTTGACATCGGCGGACTGGACCGGGATGGCGAGCGCCACCAATCCGGCGAGCCACGGCAAGAGCGCAAGTTTTCGCATAATGGTTTTCATAAAAATTCAAGACCGCGCCCGTGCGCACCAAAACACAATGATTATCATCAAGATAGCTGGTCACCGGTTTAATTGTCAGGCGCCAAAAAGGCAGGTGCAAACCAACATTTTTTGGCTGCGGCGGCAATTTGCCTTGCCAGAAGACGGGGTGCCTTTTAGCTTCGCCCCAGATTCGAGAAACCGTCGTGGAGGCAATGAATGCAGATTGACGAGGCTTATGTGGATTCGCAGGCGCCGAACGCCGCCGCGATCAAGAACGCGCGCGGGGTCGTGCTGAAGAAGAAACTGGCCGGGCTGTTCCGCTCGCCTGATGGCACACTCTTGTTCGGTGATTGCAAAGGCAGCGGCGCGGAAAACTACCGTCCGTCCGCTGATTTCAGCGATCCCGCCAAACCGGTTTACCGCTGCACCTGCCCCAGCCACCAGTTTCCCTGCAAACACTCGCTGGCCCTCCTCTACGCCCATGCGCAGGGGGCGACGTTTGTGGAGCGGGACGCGCCGGCGGACATCACAGAAAAGCGCGTCAAGGTTCAACAGCGCGTTGAAAAGAAAAAAGTGGAGGCTGACAAGCCGCAAAAGGTCAACACCAGCGCGCTCAAGAAAAAGATTCAAACCCAACTGGAGGGGCTCAATTTGCTGGAATCGCTGGTAAACGATCTGGTGCGTGCCGGCTTGGGCGCGTTAAACGCCAAATCCGCCCGGCAGGTCGAGGAGCAGGCCCGGCAGCTTGGCAACGCCTATCTCCCCGGGGCGCAAAACGCTTTGCACGCCCTGACGGGATTGTTCTACCGCTCGGAAATCAGCTCGCAGGACGAACTGAAAACGTCGGAACGGGAGCGGATTTACAGCGCCGCGCTGGATCAGTTAAACCGGCTGCATTCGCTCGGCAAACAGGGGCGCAAGTATTTGAACAGCCGGCTGGCCGATCCGGAACTCCGGCCCGAAACGGAAATGGACATCGCCGCGTGGCTCGGGCACGCCTGGCAGTTGCGCGAACTCAAGGAGGCCGGTTTGTTGCAGACGGACGTCGAGCTACTGCAACTGGCCTTCAATTCCCACGATGATTGGACTCGCCGCGAGTTCGTCGAAACGGGCATTTGGCTGAATCTTAAAACCGGCGCGGTGCAACTGACCCGCAATTACCGCCCCTATCAAGCGACCAAACACATTCGCGAGGACGATTCGTGTTTTCACATCATGGTCTGCCCGGAACTTTGCGTTTATCCAGGCAACCTGAATCCGCGCGTGCGCTGGGAGGCTGGCGAACCGCGCCCCGTCACGCCGGCGGATTTAGCCCGGGCGCGCGAACACGCGAAAGCCGACTTTCGCGCGGTGATCAAGGATGTAAAAACGCAATTGAAATCACCACTCGGCGACCGGCATCCATTTGCGCTGGTAAAATATCGCGCCCTGGGCCGCGCGGGGGAGGAAATCATCATCGAAGACCCGGCGGGCGAACGGCTCGCGCTGGCCAATGACAACCACGATGGCGAGCCCGCGACCCTGCCCTTGCTGCCACTATTGCCAAAAACGGTGCGACAGGATCAAGTCATGCTCGTGCGCTTCCACCACGATCTTGATACGCAACGACTCCGCGCCAAACCCTTGAGCATCGTGACCGGGAGCGAGGTCGTTCGGCTTACCTACTGAACGCCAACCAACTACCACCCTATGAGCCTTGCTTTGATCCAAGAATCCGCGAAGGAGGTCCGGCGTCTCGCCATCGCCGGCAGTCCGCTGGCGGTGAGTGATTTCCGGATGAAAAAACTGATCGCCCCGCTGGAGCAGGCGGGCGCAAAAGCTCCGGTTTTCGCCCAGGTGGCCAAGGCCATCGTTGATCTTGTCAACGGTAACGAGGCCGAGTCCGCCACGAATTTGCTCACCCTCAGCACCCTGCTCAACGCCATTCTTTATACGCAAGGCCAGTCGGGTGCCGCTGGCGATTATCGCGAACTGGAGGCTTTTGCCACCAACTGTTCCAGCACACGGACTCCCGCCCGGGTGCTTAAACCGCTCGTGAAGGCGCTGACCAGCACGGGCGCGGGACGCTTGGAGATTGTAAAGTCAGCTTGCGAGCGGGGCGCGTTCAACGATCTGCGCCTGATTGATCCCGCGATTCACGCGTTGGGGGACGTCTTTCCCGAGCTGGCCGACCTCGTGGCGGAAACAGTTTTACCCGCCTATGGACCGGGCATCGTGCCGCGACTCAAAGCCACGTTGGACCTAAAGGGCCGGAAGTCGGACGCGCGGAAATTGGTTCTAATCCATCAACTGGAACCCGCCGGATCGGTGGAACTGTGCAAGACCGCACTCGATGAAGGCTCACCGGAGGTCAAAGCCGCCGCCATCGCCTGCCTGGGAAAACATGAGGACTGCCTGCCACTGGTATTGGAACAGGCCAGCGCGAAAAACAAATTGCTCCAAGCCGCCGCGCTGGAAGCCCTGGCGGAGCACGACCGGCCCGAGGTCACGAAGATTTTCATCGAAGTCATCCAAGGCAAGACGCTCGAGGTTCTCGCCGGCCCGTTTCGCGCCTTGCGAAATCAGGAGGTGTTGGATGCGATCTTGGTCGAAGGGCACCGAGTTTTTGAGTTGGTCCTCAAAGGCGACGAGGAACATATCCCCCGCTATTCTCAAATTCTCGATTGCCTCGCGCCGCGAAAGGAGCGCGAGGTGGAGGAATTCCTGCTCGCTTGTTACGGACAGGGCGACCAAGCCGTCAAACTGCGAAAAGCGGCGGTCAATTCCAATGTTACGGGGGCGGACCTAATGGTGCGGCTAACTGGATTGCTCTACGGCTTGGGATCGCCGAAAAGCTTGGAAGCTATACTCGCCAAATCGAGTGCGTTGCCGCCGGAGGCCTTCGGCCTGGTCCTGCGCACCGCCTTGCGCATCTGGCCGCCGGACAAGGTTTTCGAGACGTTTTCACCCTTGATCGGCCAAAAAAAAGGTCCTGACAAAGAGAAATTCGCCGAGCTAAATCGCTTCATCGCGGCGACGCAATGGGACCAAAGCTGGCGGTTCAATCCAGCGATTGCCGCCGAACTTCAGGCGCGGCATCGGGAGGAAATGCAATTGCTCAATGAAGTGAAATGGGATGGGCGCTGGCTGGATGCCGCGATCAAAGCCGGGGAGGTGGTGATGGTGTACTCCCTGGCGCGTCACGATCACCCGGCGGCACTCGAATATCTTCTCAGCCAGAGCGAGGCGGACAAGCCGGTCGAACCAAATCTGCTAATCCGTGCCTTGGCGCGCTGCGGTTATCCGCAAGTCGCCGATGTGCTGCTAAAGCTCATCACCAAAAAGGCGAAAGCGACGAAATATTTCGACTTCGAAATGCAACTTCTATTTGAGAACGCGCAGCATCTTCCGGCGGCTGATTTGCCCAAGCTCGACGCCTTTGCCGCGACGTTGGATGAAAAATTTCTGGATAAATATCTCGAGGCGCTGGCGCCATTGCGCGCCACCCCGCAACCCAACTAGACCACCGACACCATGCCAAAAGACCTGAAGGATGACTTGCGTCAACCAGCGGAGATTCTCTTCGCCGGGGAATTAGACGCGCTGATAAAGGCGGAGAGACACGCTGTGCCGGCAGGTTGGCGGATGTCGCCGCGCTCGGTGTTGACTTACATTTGCGGCGGCAAATGCGGGACTCTGCACATCACGCCGAAATACATCGGCCACCAGCGGCTCGTGGAAATCGCCATCTCGACCCTGGTTACCGACCGCGCGCTGCTCTTAATCGGCGAGCCGGGCACGGCCAAATCCTGGCTTTCCGAGCATCTCGCCGCCGCCATCAATGGCGATTCGACCAAAGTAGTCCAAGGCACGGCCGGCACGACGGAGGAACAGATTCGTTACACTTGGAACTACGCGATGCTCATTGCGCGCGGGCCGAGCAACGAGTCCCTCATCAAAAGTCCCATCTTCCGGGCGATGGAATCCGGCAGCATCGCCCGCTTCGAGGAAATCACCCGCTGCGCCTCCGAGGTCCAGGACGCGCTTATCTCCCTGCTCTCGGAAAAGCGCCTTTCCATTCCCGAGCTCACCACCGAAATTCCCGCGCAACGCGGCTTCTCGGTCATCGCCACCGCCAATACGCGGGACCGCGGGGTTAACGACATGTCCGCTGCCTTGAAACGCCGCTTCAACATTATTGTGCTACCCGCCCCGGCGGATTTGGAAACGGAGGTCGCCATCGTCACCAAGCGCGTGGGCGAGCTGGCGGCCAATCTCCAATTGAAATCCGAGATTCCCAATGAGGAGGCGATCATGAAAGTCGTGACGATCTTCCGCGAGTTGCGCGCGGGCCAGACGCTGGACGGCCAGAACAAGGTCAAGACGCCGTCGGGTGTCCTCTCTACCGCCGAGGCCATTTCCCTGCTCGCCAACAGCATGGCGCTCGCCGGCAATTTCGGCGATGGCACGGTCGGCGACCACGACCTCGCCTCCGGCTTGCAAGGCGCGGTCATCAAGGACGATGAAAAGGACTTGATTGTCTGGAAGGATTATCTCGGCAACGTTATGAAGAAACGCGGCGTGACGTGGCGCGGGCTTTATTCCGCCTGCCAGTCGCAGGTTGGTGAGTGATCGACCCCGCGTCGCAATGTCCGCATCCACGCCGCACATCTTTGGTGTCCGCCACCTTTCTCCGGCGGCGGCGTGGCATTTGCGGCAGTTATTGGACCGGATGCGTCCGAAGCTCGTGTTGATCGAAGGATCGGATGACGCGGATGAGTTGATACCGCACATCACCAGTCCCAAATCCAAATTGCCAATCGCGATTCTGGCGTACACCGCCGACACTCCCGTTAGGACGTTCGTTTACCCGTTCGCGACGTACAGCCCGGAATATCAGGCGCTGGTCTGGTGCCGGGAGAACAAGGCCAAAGCCCGTTTCATGGATTTGCCCGCGTCCGTCTTCCTAGGCCTGATGGAGCGTGATAACAAAACCGCAGCACCAGACTCCGAAAAACCCGAGCCGGAAAAAGATGATGCGGAGCCGGCGCAAGACGATAACGATGACGCGGAGCCCGCAATCGCCTCACCCGTTGCGAAAAAAAACAAACGTGATTCCGTTTATGAACAAGTCGCCCGGCTCGCGGGCGAACCCGATTACGAAACCTACTGGGAGCGGCACTTCGAGCAGCTTCGCGGGGACGACGCTTATCTGAATGCCGCGCGCTCCTATGGAGCGGAATTGCGGTCGTTGGAGGATTTTTCCGATCGCCGCGGCGTGGAAAATCTCGTTCGCGAAGCCTACATGCGCCGGAAAATTCAGCAGGCCATTGCTGGGGGCTTCAAACCCGGACAGATCGTGGTCGTCACCGGGGCGTTTCACGCGACCGCGCTCGGGCCCGAGCTTCCGGCAATGACCGACGACGAATTAGCCAAATTGCGCCGTCGCGATTCCAAGATGACGCTGATGCCCTATTCGTTTTTCAAACTGTCATCGCAATCCGGCTACGGTGCGGGCAACCACGCGCCCGCTTACTTCGAGATGGTCTGGAAGGGCTTCAACGAAAATCGCGCGGCCTCGCTGCCGACGTTGTTTCTCACCCGGGTCGTCCGCGAACTCCGCGCGGCGGGAACATTCCGCTCCACCGCCGAAGTCATCGAGGGCGTCCGCCTGGCTGAGGCGATCGCGGACATGAAAGATTCCCGGCCGACGCTATGTGAATTGCGGGATGTGGCCGTGACTCTGCTCGGCCAGGGGGACGCCGCAGTGGTGCGCGAATCCCTCCTGCGCATCGAAGTTGGCACCGCCATCGGTGAGTTGGCCAAAGGTGTCAGTCAAACCTCCATTCAGGATGATTTCTATCGCGAGTTGGGCCGCCTCAAGCTGGACCAGTTCAAGACCGCCGTAAAACGCGAACTTGAGCTCGACCTGCGCGAGAACCGGCGCGTCAAATCGGTGGAAGCCGCGTTTCTCGATTTGCGCCGCTCCAGCTTTTTACATCGCCTGGCCGTGCTGGACGTTGACTTTGCGAAACAATTGAAGGTGCGCCAGGAAGGGACGACGTGGGCGGAGAACTGGGCGCTGCAATGGACGCCGGAGGCGGAGATCGCGATCGTGGAGGCGGTGCTGCTCGGTGAAACCATCGAGCTCGCGGTGGCGTATAAATTCAAACAGCGGCTGGAGATTTGCACGTCAATCGCCGAGGCCGCCGCCATCATTCGCCAGGCCTGCGAATGCGGGATGAGCGCGTCAATTGAACTCGCGCGCCAGACCCTCCAGCGGTTGGCAAACGATTCCGCGGACTTCCCCGCGCTCGCCGGCGCAACCCACGAATTGGGTTTGGTGATCCGCTACGGCGACGTCCGGCAGTTTGACGCCGAACCGTTGAAGCCGTTGCTCGAACAATTGTTCCTTGAAGGCGCGTTGTCGCTGGTGGCCGGCGCCAATTGCGACGCGGCCGCCGCCCGGCAAATGGTTGCGGGCATGAACGAATTAAACAAGGTCGCCCTCGATTATACCTCCTTGATTGATGAGCCGCTTTGGATTGGCGAACTTCAGAAGCTCGCGCGCGCGGATCACTTGAACCCGCTGCTGTCCGGGTATGCCTGCGCTCTGCTCGTCGAGCGGAGTCTGATTTCGAATGAGGAACTTGCGCGGGAGGTTTCCCGGCGCTTGTCCCCCGGCATTTCCGCCGATCTCGGCGCGGGCTGGTTCGAGGGACTCGCCCGGCGGAACCGCTATGCGTTGCTCACGCGGCTGGCGCTCTGGGAGCAACTCGCCAGTTACGTCGCCTCGCTTTCCGACGACGAGTTCAAGCGCGCGCTCGTGTTCCTCCGCCGCGCTTTCGGCGATTTTTCCCCGGCGGAAAAGCGCAGCATCACGGAGAACCTCGGCGAAATCTGGGGCGCGAATCCGGACGCGGTCAGCGAGGTGTTGAGTCAGGAGCTGACAGAGACGGAAAAAACAGAAGCTGGACGAACTGTCCGATTTCAACTTCGAGGACCTGTAATGCCAACCACCGTTGATCCGGAACAACTCAAACGCTGGCGGCTGATTCTCGGATCGCCCGCGCAGGATTCGCTTGCGAACATGGCCGGACCGGGCGGCTGCGAACTCTCCTCCGAACAAATCGGAATGGACGAGGCGCTTGCCGCGATCTACGACGAGACGCCGGGCGGAGGCGAAAATCACCGCGGCCGCGGTCAACGCAGCGCCGGCCTTGGCCCTTCCGCGCCGAACCTCGCCAAATGGCTGGGCGACATCCGGAACTATTTCAAAGAGGACGTCGTCACCGTCATCCAAAATGACGCCATTGAGAAAAAAGGCCTAACGCAGCTTCTGTTCGAGCCGGAGATGCTTAAGAGCGTCGAGCCGAACCCGCAATTAGTTGGCACGCTTATGACCTTGAAGGGCCGCATTCCCGAGCGAACGAAGGAAACCGCGCGGATCGTGGTCCGCGCGGTGGTGGAAAAAATCAAACGCCTGCTGGAACAACGCATCCGCCAGGCCGTCATGGGCGCGCTCAATCGCAAGGAACATTCGCCCATTCCGCACGCCCCGTCCATTGATTGGAAATGGACCATCGGCCGCAACCTCAAGAATTTTCAGCCGTCGCTGGGCACGATTGTGCCGGAGAAAGTCTATTTCCACTCGCGCGCGCAACGCTCGAACAATTGGACGGTGATCGTCTGCATGGACCAAAGCGGCTCGATGGCCGAATCGGTCGTCTATGGCTCGGTGACCGGCTCGATCTTCGCCTCGCTGCCCGCCCTGAACACGCGCGTGGTTTCGTTCGACACCAACGTCGTCGATCTCACCGAGCAATGCGGCAATGATCCCGTGGATATGATCTTCGGCGTGCAACTGGGCGGCGGCACGGACATCAACAAAGCTGTCGCTTATTGCGAGAAATTTATCCCCGACCCGGCGCAAACCATTTTCTTCCTAATCACCGACCTGTTCGAGGGCGGCAACCAAGCCCAGCTTGTTCGCCGGTTGAAAGACATGGTGGAATCCGGCGTCCGCGTCATCTGCTTGCTGGCTCTCTCCGACATCGGCATCCCCACCTTCGATCAGAACCTGGCCAAAAAAATCTCGGAATTCGGCGTGCCCTGCTTCGGCTGCACGCCGAACAGGCTGCCGGATTTAATCGAGGGCGTGCTTAAGAAACACGACCTCAAAGCCCTCGCCGCGCGGATTGCAACCAAGAAGGAAAAATGATCGCTCCCAGACAATCGAATCCGCGATCCCCATCCGCCAAACGATTCCGGCGGAGACTGTTTCTGGGCGTCTTGCTTCTGTTTTTGGCTATTGGCGCGGATATAAATTTGGGATGGGCCGATCGAAGCCAATTGTCCCGTCGCGAACAATCGCCCGGAACGGATGCCAGCGCCCTCAAACGAACAATCGTTTCCCCCACGCTCGACGCGCCGATTTCCAAAGGCACAAATCTACTTTGGTGCGGAACATTGCAACTGGCCTGGAACGAGGCGCGCCGGTTAACGGGCGGGGACCTCCAATTTCAACCCGGAAACCCTCTTGTAACAGCCCTCAATAAACACGAATTCACCCAGGACTCCCTGGATGAATCCAGCTACGTCGCCGAGGCGGGATACGTGAAAGACAATATTCAGGCCCAAATACGCAAGGCGGTGGCGGAGAAATTTCACGGTATATTCCAGCCGCGATTTATTCCGGACAAAGCCCTCACGCCTCATCCGCAAGACCTGGTGGCCTATGCCTGTCTGTATAAGAACTTGAGTTTCGCCATCCCGTTTGAGCGCCTGGACGAGGCACTTGTCTTTGGCGGCACGCAAGTGCCGGCATTTGGAATGGGCCGCTATAAGGCTTCGCTCGAAAAGGTATTTCCGCAGGTATTGATTCTGGACTATCAAAGCAAAGACAATTTCGTGATCGAGCTGCGGACGAAATCCGCGGGTGACCGGCTCATCCTGGCAAACATCCAGCCTAAATCCACTCTCGGCGACACGATTAAGTCCGTCAGCGCCAGAATTGCCCAAGGGCGGACCGAGACGGCCGTGGCCGGTGATCTGTTGGTTGTACCGAAGATGAAACTCGATCTCACCCGCGAGTATTCCGAAATCGAGGGGCAAGTCTTGATTCCGAAGGCCGCCAATGTGGCCAAAGACCTCATTCTGATGAGCGCCGTGCAGAATACCGCATTCGAGATGAACGAGAAGGGGGTGGAACTTAAATCCGAAGCGCACCTGTCGCTTAGCTGCGCAAAGCAGGAAGAGCCGGTCGCAAAGCACGCCATGATTTTCGACAAGCCCTTCCTTATTCTAATGCAGCGGCGCGACGCCACGATGCCCTACTTCGCGCTCTGGGTGGATAATCCCGAGGCATTGATCAATTGGAAGTAACCCCAAAAAGGAAGTTTCAAGCGCGCTTCCATTCGGGGCCTTCCCAAGCACTAACCGATCGCCAATGTCGGAAGGTTCGTTAGTCCGGACGTCGCATCAATCAATCCGGATATTAACATTCAAGATTTGCAAACGTGAAAAGTATAAGTGGTGGCCAGCCTGCCGGGAGTGCTAGAGTCTAACACGTTCGATGAATAGTTGCTTATATTAAGGGCTTCGAAGGAGGTGTGCCCAAAACACCGAAACAACCGCCATGAATCCGCGGGTTGGGATCGAATCGATCACCAAGAGGTGTTTGTTCTTTTCGAAGGTGTCCGGCGGTCCCAATCGCCTTTTTCGGCCGAAGTTAAAATATTCTCCGGAACCTCAATGCCCAACTCGCGCACAAACAAAATGGTCGCGCCTTGCATTGCATGCCACCGGCAGTCACCAGGGCCAATATCCTCTTTACCGGCCCCTCTTGAGACCAGGAACCGTGCCATTGGAATCCATTGATGATGGATGGCCCGCGCCAGTGGGACGGAGTGCTTGGGCGGTTTGAAGTGAATATCGTGTCCGGCGGCCAGGGCTAAATCAACCAACTCTGTATTAAGGCTGCGAACGCCGTTCGTCAGCAGTGCCTGGTTTCCGGGTGATTTCGGAGACAAAGATGCCCCGCGTGCGATCAGTAAATCCACAATGGAACGATCAAATCTGGCGAAGGCGAAGGCGTATGAAAGCGGGCTGCCCGTGCGCATGAATGGCCATGTGTAATCGAAATTTAGATTAAGATTGGAATCAACGATGAGCTTAACCTCGCGCAGGTTGTTTTTGCGAATCGCCACCTTCAACGCCGCGCGCCTTCTTTGGCGGGGATTCAATTCCAAAGCCAAAAACGCGGCAAAAACCAGCACCAAATAGACTGATGGCCGCCACATGGAAACAGGGTGATTGAATCCGGTTAAAAAGTCGAGGGATCAATACTCGACTTTAATCGCCACCAGAGAGATTTGCGATTGTTGACCGTAAGCTATGTTTATAATACAATCCCGTATGAAGTTCGACAGGGAGCAACGTATGACAGGCGGCGAGGCGCGACGTGTTATAGGTCCGCCAATTCGCTTTCGCTCCCGCGGCCGGTCGGCGCGTGAGTTATTGCTCGTAAAGGTCGCATTCTGGGCCATCGTGCTTGGATTCGTCCTGTTCGTTGCGTTCATTTTCTGGGGCCTGGCCACGCATGAGCCTTCCCCGTCTCCATTCGATTCTTCCGGGATTTGAGCGCGCGCAGGCCAGGACTGTGCCTCATATGCGTCTTCAATCCCAAAGGGATTGCGTCCTACAGCCCAAGGTTGCGAGGAACGAGCTACCTTGGGTGATCAGGTCTTGGGTCCTCAACCCCAACGGGGTTGCGGCGTCCCTTTGATTGCCCTGGCGCAAAGGCGGATGCGGGTGCAACCCCGTTGGGGTTGTTCCACTTGGTTGCGTTTACCCAGGGTAGCTCGTGCCTCGCAACCCTGGGCTTTGAGGCAGAATCCCTTTGGGATTCCCCAGATAATGGCGCCTCCGGTTGGTGCAATACCCTGATGCCCCATGATCCGTCACAGCGTTCGCCCGCAAGCGCGCTGAAGAACGGGCAAAACTGCCGCTCCATCACAACCATAGATTCCAGAGGATGAGGCGGCATTGCATTCAATAACCGCCCAACCTGTTCCCTGGATAGTTCCGACGTCAATGACACAGGCGTCGGGCGCACACACCTCGGGATCCGCCAGGAACGCGTTACAAAATGCCACAGCTTCGGACAGTTCACTGGTGGACCAAATTCCGTTTTCATCGCGTGACTCCTTTCCATGGCGCCAGTAGGAGGAGGCGGCTTCAACCAGCCGGTTGGAAACGAAACATCGGTATTCCACTTCCCATCGGACGATCTCCTGAATAAGTACCGGAAGTGAATCGCCAATCATTTGGCCGCGCGGCAAATCCCCGCCGGAATCATAAACGCGGGCATCGAATTCCTTTCCGGCGGCGGACTTGATAAATCGAGGTTCCACACAGGCGCGTGCCTGTTCCATGGTGGCCAACCGAACCGACCTTTTACGCCAGCATTCCGGAATCAAGGGGAGCCAATCGTTCGTGGGGCCGAGAAGTTCAAGACCCAGCCTCTGAGCGATATGTGCGGCCAATAAAGGTTCCGCGTAAACGGCAATGTCGGTGATATCCACCTCTGGAACCTTCCAGCCATGCACCCGGTGAACGCTCCAGCCGAGGCGGCCGGCTCCGCGCCACAACTCTTGCGCGTCTTTGGTCTGGCGCGGTGTCAATAATAGCGTCGGCATGAGTAATATGCTGACTGAATCGTACCCCGAACGCGTGGGGAAGGGAAGCAGCCGCTCCATCAATTTGTGTCGCGTTAGCCCAACACCAGAGGCGCTCCACTTAGAACGGAAAGGTTGGGGGTGGAACTCCCTCACGCGGCACCAACTACACTTTTGACAAAGAACAAACGCCTTGGCGGATGAACCGCCTGTAACGCGTTGGCAGCATCTCTGATTGCGCCGCAACCCGGCGCGGACGGCGCGGCGCGCCTTCCCTGCCCAAATTAGGGCACTACCTAACCGCCTTGCGCGCTTGACGCCGCGAAGCACGCGGATTTACAGTTGGCGGCGTGATCATCAATGGCGTGTTTTCAACTGGGAACACGCCATCGCCCGAATTGAATTGCCCGTGGTCACGGCCATCAACACCAGTCAAACTAACGCATGAAATCACTTCCAATTTTCCTCGGTGTTTTGCTTTGCGCGGTCGGGTTTGACGGGCGGGCCGCGGAAAATGATTTGAAGTATTTTCGCTCGGATCACGGGTTGGCGGACCCGTCCGACGGACCATTGCCAGCCCAGCTTGACGCGCCGGGAGCTTTGCGCTGGCGGGTGCCGCTGGATCCCGGGCACGCCACGCCGATTCTGAACGGGGAAAAAATGTTCCTGACCGCGTACCGGGCGGAGTCGCACGAGTTGAGCGTTTTCGCCCTCGACGCAAACTCGGGCGGCATCTTGTGGAGCAACGGGGTCACGGTCTCGCGGGTGGAGCAAACCCATCCGCTGGGCAGTCCCGCCACCGCGACGCCGGCCTGCGACGGCCAGCGCGTTTACGTTTTCTTCGGCAGTTACGGCCTGCTGGCTTTTGACTTGAATGGCAAAAAACTTTGGGAATTCAAGGCCGGACCGTTCCAGGACGAATACGGCGCGGGCAGTTCGCCGATTCTTTTCGACGGCAAAGTCATTCTCAACCAGGACCACGATGTGGACAGTTTCCTGCTCGCGCTGGACGCGGCCACCGGCAAACCCGTGTGGAAGACTCCCCGGCCGGACGCGGTGCGCAGTTATGCCACGCCGGTCGTTTGGTCGCGAAACGGTCATCCGGAACTCCTGGTGGCCGGCGCCTTGGAACTGGCCGCTTACGATCCCGCCGACGGAAAACGACTCTGGTGGATCAACGGTCTGGCCCGGATCGTAATTCCCACGCCGATACCCGTGGGGGATACCGTCTATATGGCGTCGTGGGCACCCGGTGGTGAGGCCGCGAGCCGGATCACGCTCGACGCCTGGCCGGTAGCTTTGGCCAAATGGGACACCAATCACGACGGAAAGCTCTCCGAGGCCGAGATCAAGGACGGGGAGGTGCGCGACCGCTTCTTCCGCATGGACTTGAACCAGGACGGCGTGCTGGACCAGCACGAGTGGGATCATCACGCGGACGTCTTCCGGCAGGCCAAAAACTCCATACTGGCCATCAAACCCTCGGGCACCGGTCAATTGCCCGCGAGTGACGTTATCTGGAAATACGCCAAGGGCGTCCCCTACGTAACCACCCCGGTCATCGACCGCGGCATCCTCTACATGGTCAAGGAGGGCGGCATCGTCACTAAATTGTCGGTGGCCGACGGGCAGTTGTTGCAACAGGAGCGGCTGCCGGGCGTCGGAAATTATTTCGCGTCCCCGGTGGCGGGCGACGGAAAAGTTTATTTTGCCAGCGAACCGGGTGTGGTCAGCGTCCTCTCCAGCCAGCCCGAATGGAACGTGGTTTCCTCCCACGAATTCCATGAAAAAATTTACGCCACACCCGCGTTCGCCAGCGGCCGCCTCTACATCCGCACCGAGCAGGCGCTTTATTGCTTCCAAGCTCCGAAGCCGTAAACCGGCGGGGAGAAGGGAATTCCGGATCCATCTGTTGATTTGATTCGGGCGCAGCCCAATGGACATTTGGGTTCGCACAGACATGCCCTGATTAGCCGCGCTGTTATGACAAAAGCCGTTTTCCCCAGCCATCGGACTCGCGAGACCGAGGTTCTCGCATGGGCGCATCGCCGCGTGAGCGTGGAAGATGGTTATATTGCGGCGACCGATTTTCTTTTTAGGTATGCAAAATCCAATCTTGAAATGTTCCAAGCCGGGGGTCATTTACGGAGAGTGTAGAAAACTGCCCCGTTGAGGCAGGCCCGTAGCAGAATGCATTGCCACTCGCGTATGATCCGGAAATCCCCTCTATGACAAGTTTTAGTTGGGGGCCTTGGATAGCTATTCCGGTTGGAGTCCCGTTGATAAAATGGCCATTTCCCAACCTCATGTCCAGACGGTCAATTGCAATCAGATTGTTCTCTGGGTGGAAGCCGACTTGAGCGACAATCACGCGCGGACCACTTCTCACCGTCAGCATTTGTCCCTCCAGCGTCACGTCCCACGCTCCGTTGTTCGTTATGACTTCATTATCAATAAACCGCAGCGTTTCTCGCCCAGACGGATCACAAAAACTTCCTGTCATTAGCCAGAGTCCAGTTGCGTCATTGGGGGCCTTCATTCCAAAAACGACTTGCTCGTTAATCGCAAAACCAACAGAAGGGCCTTCAACCATGTTACCAAATAAATTGAGCCTCATGTTTCGCCCTGTGAAATGAGTAGGCCATACAGGTTGGTTGTTCTCGTTGTATGGATTAGCGCGTGCTCGCCGCACTGCTTCAACGGTAAGCCTTCCAGCGGTTCTTTCCTGCTGATGATTAGGGCACAGTAAGGCTATCCCGTCGGGGCGATGTTCGAGCGCATCTTCATATGGAGGGTCGAAGTGTTCATAGGTATACGGCAGTTTTCCGCAAATAACGCATCCGCCGCGGGACGCCTGCCTGACAGTCCGCTTGACGGCCTCCGGAATGTCACGAGTTAAGCCATGTCTATTCATAATGGTTGGGAATATCGACTTTCGTTAAGACGCGAAACAGAGGTTTTCCGCCGTTATGATCGAACGTCGATCGACTTGTGATGCAAGAGTCGCAAGTTTTGGAGCCGGGACGATTACGAATGGCCAATTCCCTTTCGCGCAACCCGTCAAGCAAACGCAACTTCTCCGCGACCGGTCGGGCCGCGAGATCGTGGCGGAAACGTCGTTTGCTTTCGAGAATTTTATGCAGGTTGTGGCTCACAGCGTATCGTGCAAAAATTGTCGTTCAAATCGCCGCCAGTCGTCAAGCAGACCGTAACGGAGAACTACATTGAATACCGGGGCGGGATACGTCGAAAATCTTGAAGCGAAGAAATTGGAGCGAGCGAAGGGATTCGAACCCTCGACGTTCACCTTGGCAAGGTGATGCTCTACCAGACTGAGCTACGCTCGCTACCGACTGCCACTGAAAATGACGGTTGTCCGTCTGAATTGCAAGCCCTTGTTTTAAAAAATCCCGGGGCTTGCGACCGCCCACTCGGAGAACCGCGCTTACGCGCGTTCCATGTACTTCCCGGTGCGGGTATCGATCTTGAGTTTTTCGCCGGTTTTGATGAACAGCGGCGCTTGCACGGTGATGCCCGTTTCCATGACGATGGCCTTCTGCACATTGTTCGCGGAATCGCCGCGGATGCCCTCGGGCGCGTCGGTCACGGTCAGGATCACGCTGGAGGGCAATTCGATGGACACCGCCTTGTCCTGGACCAAGGTCATGGTGACGGTCGCGTTTTCCACGAGATAATTCTTGGCGTCAGCCACGAGTTCCGGCGTCAGAGTGACGGTTTCGAAGGTCTCGGGATCGGAAAAAACGAAGTCCTCGCCGTCCTTGTAGCTGAATTCCATCTTGCGGGTCATCATCGGCACGATGTCCATTTTCTCGGTCGAGCTGAAGCGGACGTCGGAGGATTTGCCGGTCTTGATGCTGCGGATGGTGGCCTGCACGAAGGCGCGCAGATTGCCCGGCGTCCGGTGCTGGGTGTCGAGCACCACCGCGATGTCGCCGTTGTAATTGATCGCCATGCCGCGGCGAAGATCGTTTGCTGTTGCCATAAAATTGGTTAATTCAATTGCCGTCGGTCATCCAACGGCGAGCTTGCGAGATTAACGGAACCGCAAACGATTGCAAGCGTCGTTTTCGCAATATGAAACGCGCGGCGGGGTGGACGGTCAAATGCCGGCCCGGCGTTGGCTTGGGCGCCCATTATAATTTGTCCGATTCCGCGCCCCGGCGTTGTTATATTAGTAGTGAGCATGAACGATCTGGAGTTATTACGACGATACGAGCGGGAGCGTTGCGAGGATTCCTTCGCGGAATTGGTCAGCCGCCACCTGGACCTCGTTTACTCGGTCGCACTGCGGCAGGTCCAATCTCCGCAAATGGCCGAGGAAATCACCCAGTCGGTCTTCCTGATCATGGCCCGAAACGCCTCCCAAATGAAACCCGACACCATCCTTGCGGCCTGGCTTTACCGGGTCACTCGGCGGACCGCCGTCAATGTCGCGCGCGCCGAGTCCCGCCGCCGCGTGCGGGAGCAGACCGCACAGGACCTGGCCGGACTTAAGCCGGAATCCCCGGATTGGGCCGGCATCGAGCCCCTGCTGGATGAGGCGCTGGATAAACTCAACGAGGTGGACCGCTCGGCCATTCTGCTGCGCTTCTTCGAGGATAAGAGCCTGCGGGAAGTCGGGCAAATGCTCGGAACGTCCGAGGAGGCCGCCCGGAAAAGGGTGAACCGCGCGGTGGATCAGCTCCGAAATTGCATGAGCGCCCGCGGCGTGGTCGTTTCTAGCGCGGGTCTGGCCGCCGTCCTCGCCGCCAACGCGGTCCAGGCGGCGCCAATCGGGCTTGGCCCGTCCATCTGCACCAACGCCCTCCTGGGCGGAGTTCACGCTTCCAAAACCGTAACCATTGCCAAAGTAATCGCCATGACAACCATCCAAAAGACCCTGCTTACCGCCACCATCGCCGCGCTCGCCGTCGGAGCCGGAATCCACGAACGTCATCAGGTATCGAGCCTGCGGAGCCAGCTTCAAGTGCTGCGAGAACAACAAGAACCCATGACCGCCGACCTCCTGGCGATCCGCCGGGAGCGCGATGACGCGACCAACCGGCTTCAATTGGCCGACGCCCAAATCCAGCAATTGCGGCGTGCTACCGCCGCGATTCCCAAACTTCGCGGCGATCTGACTCGCTGGCGCAACACCGCCGACGGGCTGGCCACGGCAAAGGCGTCGGAGGCCCAAACCGACCCGACGGACTCGATGGCGAAGGCTTGGGCCGCGCAAGTGAAGCAGCTTAAACAGCGGGCCGACGAATGGCCGGGCCGAAAAATCCCCGAACTTCAGTTGGTCACCGACCAGGACTGGTTCGACGCCGTGGGCCAGTCCAATTCGCTGGCATCCGATGCCGACTTCCGAGAGGCACTCGACCGCGCGCGGCGCGCAGGCAAGAACAAACTCGCAGCAATGATGCAACAAGCATTCAGAAATTATACCGACGCCAACGATGGTCAATTGCCCACCGACCTATCCCAGCTTCAGCCGTTTCTCGATCCCTCCGTGGATAATGCCATGCTCCAGCGTTACCAACTCCTGCAAACCGGAAGATTGAGTGATGTGCCGCCAAATCAACCGTTGGTGACGGAAATAGCCGCGGTCGATGACCAGTTTGATGAGCGGTATTTCATTATGTTAAACGCCACCGGCGCATCGGGCTGGTAAACCTCCGGGGCCTTCGCGCCTTCCGGAGCGGAATCGCCGGGTTGACAATTAAAACGGCGGCAAGCACGTTGCCGCCATGAAATACACGTACGAGCAACTGGCCAAAACCATCGACCACTCGCTGTTGCATCCCACGATGACGGACCGGGAATTGGAGGACGGCTGCCGGCTCGCGGCGAAATACGGCGTGGCCTCGGTTTGCATCAAGGCCTACGCGGTGCGACGGGCGGCGGAATTGCTTCAGGGATCGGGTGTGGTTGTGGGCGCGGTGGTTGGTTTTCCGCACGGGGGCGCGACCACGGAATCCAAACGCTACGAGACCGAGCTGGCCTGCCGCGACGGCGCGGCCGAGATCGATATGGTGATCAATATCGGCAAGGCGCTCGGCGGTGATTGGGAATACGTCGGGCGTGACATCCAAGCTGTATGTGACGAGGCTCACGCGCGCGGCGCGAAGGTGAAAGTCATTTTTGAAAACGATTATCTTACGAACGGCGGCGCGGGGTTAGGCAGTGCGGATTTCAAGCGCAAGCTTTGCGAGGTCAGCGAACAGGCCGGCGCGGATTGGGTGAAAACCTCCACTGGTTACGGCTTCGTTAAGGGCGCGGATGGCAAGTACAGCTACCAAGGTGCGACGGAGGAAGATTTGCGGCTGATGCGCGCGAGTTGTTCGCCGCAGGTCCAAATCAAGGCTGCCGGCGGCGTGCGTGATCTTGATGGATTGATTCGCGTCCGCGACCTCGGCTGCACGCGTTGCGGCGCGACGGCCACGGCGGCCATGCTGGACGAATACCGGCGGCGCGAGGCGGCGGAATACGCCGGCAACACGACGCCGGCGCGGGATGGCGCGCTGGGTGGTGGAGGGTATTAAGGGCGATTGGTGACTTCCCGGATTGGGCCAATGGGAGCAATCGGCGGCCGATTACTTTGATCCCAATTCAGCCACCGCGCTCGCATATTCCGATAAACTCGTGGCCTTCGCGGCGACGGATTTTTTGAAATAGGCGGTCGCGTTTTCTTTATCGCCGGAAATCAATCGTTTTGCTCCGGCATAAAAATAGGCGCGGCAGCGTTGCGCGGCATTCACTTCCGGATCCAGATTGCCCGCGAAAGCGAGAAAGTCCGGCTCGGAAACGCGACCGGTCAGGAAAGCGCCAATGGCGGCCGGCCAAGTGGTGGAATTGGTGGATTTGCATGTATCAAGATATTCCCGTAATTCCCGTGTCGCGGCGGTGGTTTCACCCATCCGGGAGCGGGCCAGCCAGAGGCGGAAATGGCTGTGGTCATCATTCGCCATCAGCTCGCAAGCCTTGCGAAAATCGGCAGCGGCTTTGCCAAACTGGCGCTGGTCATAATGCAGGCAGCCCATCATCGAAAACCCGGGCGCAAGCGCCGGCCCCCGGCTGGGATTTATCGACAGGCTCTTGGTGTAATCAGAAAAGGCCCGATCCAGATCGCCCCGGGCCTGCATAAGGACGCCGCGGTCCTCAAAGGCCTCGGCGCAGTCGGATTTCAACCCGATGGCCTTGTCAAAATTCAATAAAGCGCTGTCTGGGTCGCCTTTTCCCCAAATAGCGCGTCCATAGCCGCAATAGCCTTCAGCGCAGTCTGGTTTGCGGTCGAGGGCGCGGCTGAAATCCCCGAGCGCTTCGTCCCAGTCGCGCTGTTGGTCCGCCTGGCGACCGCACGACAGGTACGTGTCGGCGTCCAGACTATCCAGGCTGGCAAGAAGAATCCTCGCGGATTCCCGGGCCTCCCGATCAGAGGAGCGACGCAACCCGTTCTGAAACGCGATTCGGGCCGCGTTCGGTCGCCCCTGCCGCGCCCGGCAAATTCCCGTTCGCAAATAGGCCGTCCACATATCCGGCGCCAGCTTGATTGCCCTGGCCAGGAGTTCCAATGCCTGGTCGATCTCGCCGGACTCCTCCGCCATTACGCCCCGCGCATAAAAATCGTTCGGACCGTCGGGGTCCAAACGCTTCAATTCAGCCATTTCGCTCCGGGCTTCGTCCCGGTGTTGTTCGTTGGTCAGGAGATCGAAGACATTCGCGTGCGCCAGCGGTGAATCGGGCTCCAGCTTGCAGGCGATCCGGGCATGTTGAAGATTATCTCCCCCGCACAGAAATTCTCCCGCCGTTTGCACATCATCCAGCACCGTGAATTTTTGATGCGGCACACCCAGCCAATCAAAAGTGGGATCAACCAGCAACATCCCCTCCCCGGTAAATACCGCCGCGCACATGTGGTCATACCATTTTCCGTCCCAACTTCGTTCGACCGATGCGCAGTACGCCTTGAGTCCCGCCTCGCGCGCCAAAGCGACATAGAGGCAACTGAGTTGGACGCACAAGAATGAAGCTCCCTTGGTTTTCCAAGCCGCAAAGACCTCCGGAGCGGTCAGTGTGCGCGGAGATGGATCCATGCCCTGGTGAAGGGCAAGTGTGTGACAAAGAATGCCGGCCTTTTGCAAGTCGTTGGTGGCCCCGGCGGTCAGTTCCCGCGCCCAGACCTTTATCCCCGCCGAGCTGGTCAGCGGATTTACCACCGTGGGCAATTCGTCCGGACTCACTTTTTGGCGGACCGCGCGCTCCCATTCGTCCCCGCGATAATCCCGCGGCGGTGCGTTGGTAAAGTAAACCGGCGTCCGCATAAGCTCCCGCTTCGCCAGAAACGCCTCGGTGGCGGTTATTAAGTTACTATCACCGCCACTCCGGCGGGCGTACGCGAGGGCTTTTTTGCAGTGTTCAATCGCCGGGTCCGGCTCTCTCAACGTATCGTAAGCCTCCCAAAGTAGCTGCTCGGTGGAACTTTCCCCGGGTGCGATCAGGCTTTCCGCCTCTTTTGCCTCGGCGTGCGCCTTTCCAGTATTTCCCTGCCGGGCGTCGGCAAAGGCCAGCCCGGCATAAAGACAGGCGCGGTAAGGGCTGCGGGGATTTTTTTGCAAAGCTTGATCATACGCCTCCACCGCCCGGGACATTTGGCCCTCATTTTGATAAACCACCCCGAGTTGAAGAAATATATCCGAGTCGTTGGGATCAAGCTGGGCCGCGGTCCGTAGTTCCGATTCCGCCGCGTCATAATTCCCCTCCCGGGAATACGCTTCGGCGCGATATTTATGCGCCCCGGCGGGGGAAATGGGTGGAGCAGCCGGACGAATCCGTCTGGTATTGACGGCCGTCAAGATGAACCCAACCACCGCCAATCCCGCGAGCAAGCCAATCCTCCAACGCACCATAATCAATGATTCTCCTAAACTATACGCGAGACGCGGGGAATTACAATAACGAGTCCGCCAGGCGCGCGATGTTTTGCCCCACGCGGGAAAGCGCGGGACGGCGGCGCCACTCGACGGGATCGAGCCGGCGGCTGTGCG
>Ga0206847_10102_pt1 | contig 30213 bp, 25 predicted proteins | sample Alteio_BWOrgCont_17_FD_152880 | JGI IMG/M metagenome (GOLD analysis project Ga0206847, IMG submission 152880) | Enriched cells from forest soil in Barre Woods Harvard Forest LTER site, Petersham, Massachusetts, United States -... | ecosystem: Environmental > Terrestrial > Soil > Temperate forest >... | reverse complement strand
TCGTGGGTAACGCGTTAGCAGCGTCTCCGATTGCGCCGCAACCCGGCGCGGACGGCGCGGCGCGCCAGTCCCTACCGACTTAGGAAAATACCGGACGGTACGGGCGCTCGCCGGCGAGGACGCCCGGGCTACGAGTTTCCGCGCCTGCCCGGGCGATTTGAAGCTGGCGACACCCTCCGCACCGGTTCATGGCCCCGATTCGCGTCCGAATTTGGAGGTGTTCGCTTTCCATGAATTTCACGGCTGCGCCCGGTTCGGGGGCTGATTCCGGTTACGGTGAAAAATGATTCCCTCCATCATACGCGCGCGATTTGATTTTTGGCGGTTCCGGGCCTAGACTGGACGAGAGCAAAGCAATGACGCGTATGAATAAGCGGCGCATAGTGTGGATTACAGCCGGCCTGTTGGCCGGTTTCGTCGCGATTTATTCGCTGGACGTTTATATTCAGATCGCGCAAGCGCCGAAAATCGACGGGCTGCAATTTATTTCGGCGCTGATGGCTTACACCGGGGATCTCAAGCAGCAAGGAAAGCCGGTGCCGGCGGTCGTCACCCTGCGCGACTTGGTCGCCGGGGGCTATATCACCCCGGCCGAAACGGGAATATTCAGCAATCTGGACGTTTCGTTTTCCACCAGGGCCGACGATACCAATCCCCAGGCGCCGCTGGTTTGGGTCAAGACGCCCGATGGTACCTATACCACGACAATGGCCGACGGCAGCGTGGAGCAATTATCCCAGGCCGCGATGGCCGCCACGCTTTCCGAGCAACAATCGAGCAACAGCAGTGTTGAATCTTTAACGAAATGAGCCGGCCCGATCCGCCGGCGGGAAATTGACCGCCAAAAACGCCATCGTAATGTTATCCAAATTCGACCGGCCTCCCGCCGGAAACGCGGGGGCAAAAAATTCTTTAATATTTTTATGGTAAAACGGGGTTTCTTTGATACATTCGCGCACTCTCAAATGGATTGGATTCCGTTTGCGGGGCGGGGGCGCAAGCTGGAGATGGATAGTAAATTGTGAGCACGAACAACAAAATGGCAAAAAAAGAAGACAATGAAAAGCCGACCCGGACAACGGCGGCGGCGATTCTAGGCCATACCGGCGGCGGGAAACCGCGCCGGAACAACGGCGAGGTCCGGGCCAAAGTCAAGCCCGAGTGGGCGGAATATTACGAGAATTTGCTGGCGTTGCGCGAGCAACTGGTCAAACAAATGAGCGGTCTCGCGAAGGAATCCGCCCAGGAAATGGCGGGCTACAGCCTGCACATGGCCGATTCCGGCACGGATAATTTCGACCGGGATTTCGCGTTGAGCCTGCTCTCCGCCGATCAAGACGCCATTTACGAGATTGAGGAGGCGCTCAAGCGGATCGAGAAAAATACTTACGGAGTCTGCGAATTGACCGGCAAACCCATTCCGAAAGCCCGGCTTGAGGCGATTCCGTGGACGCGGTTCACGGTGACGGCCCAGGCGCAATTGGAGCGGGAGGGAGCGCTGCGCCAGCGTCGTCTGGGCGCGTTGGGAACCGTCGATAGTGTGGGCGTCAACGACACCGAGGAAGAGGACGAGCCGGAGGAAAAATCAGCTAAAGAGAAGGAATAACATGGCCCGAGAAACTGTAACCATTGAATGCACGGAAGCGCGTAAAGAGGGCAAAGCACCCTCGCGCTACGTGACCAGCCGCAACAAAAAGTTGAAAACGGAAAAGATCGAGATCAAGAAATACAATCCGTTCCTGCGGCGCCGCACCGTGCATCGCGAGATCAAGTAATTTATGCCACGCAAAACCAACACCGACAAAGACAAGCGCGGAGCGCGCGGCAAAACCGGCATGAGCGAGATGCGGACGCCGCGTCCGAAGCCGAAGATCGACTTCACGGTCGATGCGCTCGATTTCAAGAATACCAATCTGCTCAAGCAGTTCGTCACCGACCAGGGACGAATCCTGCCCCGCAAATACACCGGGCTGCCGGCGCATTACCAGCGCCAGCTCAACCGGTCGATCAAGCGGGCCCGGCAGATGTTGTTGATGAAGTAGCCGACCACCCCGCCGAGGCCGTTCCTCGAGGACGTCCCCCACCCCGGAACTTTCGAGTTCGGGCGCCCTAGTTTTGCGACCGCCGCCAACTGCGGCGGTTGCGTTTTATCGTACCCGCGCCGGGAGGGAGCGTCCGAACAACCGCAGCGCGAAAGGGAGATTGAAAATTGGTGATTGATAATTGCAAATTTGCAATTTTCGGAACCAAGGCCTGTCTATAAATTACTGCTTGCTTGGACGGACTACGCGTCCGCTTACAGGAACGGTGCAGGCACCCGTCGGCGAGGACGCCGGCGCTGCAAGTCCGCATGGTTAGGCGGGAGGGAAGTTCCGGCAAGCTCACCCACTTTTAATTGTACCCCCCCAGCGAATGAGGGGTTTTACCCAGCTTGCAAAATTCAAGTTCTCCGATACCTATTAGCGATGATGTGGCAACTCCGCAGACTGACGCTGCTGGTTTTTTTGATTACGGTCCCGGTTCTCCCGGGGTTCGGACAGGTGGAATCCGCCGATGTGACTTTGGATTACGTCGCGAAGAAGGCGGAGGAACGCGCGCGCAAGCCGTTTCACTCGCCCAGGGCGGACCTGCCGGATATTCTTCGCGCGGACAAGCTGGATTACGATAAATACCGGGAAATCCGTTTCCGGCACGAACAAGCCTTTTGGTCGGCGGAAAAACTCCCGTTCGCCGTGGAGTTTTTCCACCCGGGCTATCTCTACGAGGAACCGGTTCACATCAACGAATTCTCGGCCACCCATGTGCAGCCGATCCGGTTCGTCCAGGATTTCTTTGACTATGGAAAACTGCGAATCAAGAACCAGATTCCGGCGAATACCGGTTACGCCGGATTCAAGGTTTTGTATCCGATCAACCAACCGGACAAGATGGACGAGCTGGGTTCCTTCCTGGGGGCCAGTTATTTCCGACTGCTGGGCAAAGGCCAGCACTATGGTGAATCCGCCCGTGGTCTGGCGTTGGACAGCGGCGAATCCGGCCGGCCGGAGGAGTTTCCCATTTTTACCGATTGGTGGCTCGGCAAACCGCAGGCCGACGACAAGGAACTCCGGTTGTTCGCATTGTTGGACAGCGTGAGCTGCACGGGGGCCTACGAATTTCATATCCGCCCGGGTGAAACGACGGTTGCCAGCATTGACGTCGTCCTCTATTTGCGTCCGGAGGATGAGATTCACACGGCGGACCCGCAACGCAAGCCGTTGCTGACGATTGGCATGGCCCCCTTAACCAGCATGTTCTGGTTCGGCAAGAACTCCGAACGCAAATTCGACGATTACCGTCCCGAGGTGCATGACAGCGACGGGTTGTTAATACGCATGGAGAACAAGGAGCTGCTCTGGCGTCCGCTTAATAACGCGCCGGTGATGCGGCATCAACGATTCGTGGCCAACAATATTCGCGGTTTCGGCTTGCTCCAACGCGAGCGAGATTTCGCGGCCTACCAGGACCTGTTCAATTTTTATCAATCCGTCCCCAGCGTGTGGGTGGAACCGCACGGGATGTGGGGCGAGGGCGATCTGCATTTGCTCGAATTAAGCACGTCCTATGAGGGCTTGGACAATGTGGTTGCGTTCTGGGATCCGAAAACCAAACCCGCACCGATGCAGCCATTCCACTTTGGTTATGACCTTTACTGGACGCGCGAGACGGACTTGAAGTTTTCCACCAACCGGGTGCTGGCGACGCGCTGTGGCATCGACCCGCGCAACGCCAAGTGGCGGCAATTCGCCGTGGATTTTGGCGGGGCAAAACTGGCGGCGCTAGCCGACGACAATCCGCCGCAGGCTATTGCGAGTTGCAGCACGAACGCCGCGATTGTGGAAACCCAGGTCTTCCGCCTGCCGGCCGGCGGCAACTGGCGCGCATTCATCAAAATGGAGCCCGTTGCCGGGAACGTCGATCCGGTTGACTTGCGTTGCACGCTAAAAAAGGGCGAAGACGTGCTCGCCGAAACATGGACTTACCACTGGAGTCCGCCTTAAACGCCCCCGGAATGATCGTGGATGGGTCGGGCCGGATGGCCGGACGCTCACTCGGCGAATGGAATGCCGCCTACGCCCGCGTGGAAAGCTATTTCCACGCCCTGCGCATCCGCAACCGCCTGCTTCTCGGCCGGCTGGTGCTGCATGTGTTGAAACGGGCGATGGACCGCGCCCCGCTCCAGCCCGAACTTTCCGCCACCGAACTGGCGGCGGCGGAAATGGACCGGGTGGTGACCGAGTGGTTCGCCGAGATTCTCGAGCAGCCGCCCACGGGCACGGACCAGATGCTCTCGACGCGTGGACGTCTGGCGTTGCTGCTGGCGGACATGCCCGGCAAATGGCAGGAACAATTCCTCCGCGCGGGACCATGGCCCGCCGAATTCGTGAAGGCCATGCGCCAGGTGTATCTCCGGGCAGGGCCGGATTTCCAATTGTCCCAAATGGCGCCGCGCCCACTCCATCTCGGGCCGATCACGACGTTGACGAACTTCAGCCGATTGCCGGCCGCGCGGATGGCGTTCGTTTGGGTGAGCTTTGCGCTTGTATTGGTTTTGATCTTTGTTTTTACCCATTAGGCGATGCCGACCACCTCGAAATCTGTCGGCGCCGAGCCACCCGGACCAACGGTAATACCGTTCACGCCCGCCCGGACGGGTTGGCGCGTGTTCCTGTTTTACTCATCGGTGCTGGTGCTGACGGGACTGGTTTCGATGGTTTTCGCGGATTTGCTGTGGCGGACGGGGTGGTCCTCATCGCGAACCATTCTATTGGCGCTGTTTATTCTGCTATTCTTCTTCGCCGCGCTGGGATGCGTGCAGGCGGTTTTTGGTTTTCTTTTGCGCCGGACGGATGACCGCCATCGCATCACACAGCGGAATCCCTACGAAGGTCGTGACATCCAGAGTGCCAACACCGCCATTGTGGTCCCAGTGTATAACGAGGATGCGGTACGGGTGTTCGAGGGATTGCGGGTTACTTATGAATCCGTGGAACGAACCGGGCAAATCGCCAATTTTGATTTTTTCATTCTGAGCGATTCCACCAATCCCGACCAATGGGCGGAGGAGGAACGGCTCTGGTCGGATGTCATCCGCGAGTTGGGTGCCCTGGGACGGATTTTTTACCGGCGGCGGTTGTCGAACGAGGGGAAGAAGAGCGGTAACGTGCGCGATTTCCTGAGCACCTGGGGCGGGCGCTACCGTTATTTCATCGTGCTGGACGCGGACAGCGTGATGCGCGGCCCGGCGATTGTAGATTTGGTGCGGCTGATGGAGGCCAACCCGGATGTCGGTTTGATTCAGACCGTCCCGGCGCTGGTAAACGCCGAATCGTTGTTCGGCCGGATTCAACAGTTTGCGAATCGTTTTTATGCGCCGATTTTCATAACTGGCCTGAATTATTGGACGCAAGGCGCGGGAAACTATTGGGGGCACAATGCCATCATTCGCACCGACCCGTTTATGAAGTATTGCGACCTGCCCCAGTTGCCGGGCCGCAAGCCCTTCGGCGGTCAGATTCTCAGCCATGATTTCGTGGAGGCGGCCTTGCTCTTAAAGGAAAACTGGCAGGTCTGGCTTGCTTACGATCTTGCGGGCAGTTACGAGGAGGCACCACCGGGACTCATCGAAAACGCCCAGCGCGACCGGCGCTGGTGCCAGGGAAACCTCCAGCACGGGCAATTGCTTTTCGCGCGCGGACTGCGCGGGACGAGCCGGTTGCATCTGTTGCAGGGGATATTCGGTTATCTGGCCGGCCCGCTGTGGTTTCTATTTCTCGTTACGTTCAATTGGATGTGGGGATCGCAAAAGTTGAGCGGACTGTCGGCCATCACGGTTCATAGCTGGACGTCCTATCTGAATTTCAGCGGCGGCCGGCACGCGTTTCTCGTTTTCCTCGTGTGCATGGGCGTGCTGCTGCTGCCCAAGGGATTGGCGCTCGTCGATCTGGCGTTGGATCCGGAACGGCGGCGCGCGTTCGGTGGTCTGGCCAAAGCGACGGTCAGCACCGTGCTGGAAACCGTTTTTTCCACGCTGCACGCCCCGCTGCAGATGCTTTGGCACCTGCGCTTTGTCGTTACAATTTTCATGGGCATGGGCGTGTCTTGGGGCGGGCAGCGGCGCGCGGCGGACGGCACATCCTGGTCCTATGCGCTACGGCGTCACTGGGGGCACACGTTGACCGGATTGGTTTGGGGCTGTCTCGTATGGTGGCTCGCACCCGCCACATTTTGGTGGTTCGTTCCGGTGCTCGCGGGCATGGTGCTGGCAATCCCCGTAAGTGTCCTGACCAGCCGTGCGGCGCTGGGCAACCGCGCGCGATCGCTGGGACTCTTCCTGACCCCGGAAGAGACCGCGCCGCCGCCGGAACTGGTAACGCTGAGAGTGCGAACGGCGGCCTTGTCCGTAAGCGCTCATACAGCGGACAAGTCTCAACATTTCGGGATCACCGAGACGGTTCTGGATCCCTATGTCAACGCCGTCCACGTCTCGTTATTGCGTGAGAAGAAATTGAATCCGGTTTACGCCGCCGCGCTGGAACGGATGGGCGCGGGCACCCACGAGGTGCGTGAACTCGGCGAAAAACTGCTCGCGGAAGGCCCTTCCGCGCTGAAACCCGCGCAAACGTCGTTGATCATGTCCGACGCGGACACCATGTCCTGGCTGCACCGGCAGGCATGGCTGCGCTCCGAACAATCACTGGCCCCGTGGTGGCGCGCGGCGGTGCGGCAATACGCGCGTTAAGACAACCCTTTCCCCTCATGGAGAAGAATAAGCTCCACATCACTCAAACGCTCCTTCGCGATCTCGTAATCCGGGTCGATTTCCAGCGCCTTGCGATAGCATTCCGCCGCCTCGCGGTATTGCCGGAGGGACAGGAGATATCCGCCAAGATTAAAAAACGCCTCGTCAATGCATCCCGCAGGGCATTCGGTCGCTCGCCTGGCGTACGCCTGCGCACGATTTAAATCGCCGCTACGGAATGAAACAGAGCCCGCGTATATGAGGTAGGTTGCGTCACTGGGAACCAGCTCATGCGCTTGCATGAACCATTTTTCCGCCCTGGAAAAATCGCCGCGTGCTTCCGACAAACGACCTCGCTGCGCAAGAACTAGCTGCAGATACTTCTCCGGAACTATTGTTTGAACATGATCCAACACTGCTTGCGCCGCGGAGTACTGCGCCAGCAAAATTAAGTTGCTGGCATACCGGATCAGCGTTGGCACATCATCCGGGTGATCCCGCAAATACAACTCGCAAAGATGGCGGGTGTAACCGATCTGGTCGTTCTCGTCGGCCAGCACGATCGCTTCGTATAATTCGTCGTCGTCGGGCATGGATTGTGAAAGCGTTACTTCATCGTATTTCACGCGAACACAACGTCCCTGCCGCCCCGGCGGTTTGGAACAATCCGGGCAATCACTGGCCCCGGGATGCCGCGCCGCCAAGTCACCAGTTCAGCACCGGCGGGAAATATTCCTTGATCAAGTCATCGTAGAACGGACGGAGTTCCTTGAGGTTCGGTCGTTGCGCGCTCTTGGTATACAAGTCGTAGGGATTAAACGCCCGTACCCATTTGAACATCTCGCGGTCCTGATCGTTCATCAGGTAATCATATTCCCCCTCCTTGTGGGCGGGATAGAACGAGTGATAGCGGATCATGTACAGCGCCTCCGCCGGGAGATAATCCTTCACCGCATGGTAGAGATACTCGTCGTGGCCCCAAGACATGATCACTTTATCCAAGCCGCAATTCTGCTCGTAAATGCCGAGGCGCGTTTGATATTCCGGGTTTTGGCTGTCCGGATTGGCGGCAAAAAATTTCGGGAAGACAATCTTGTTCGAATACGCCGCGCCCACCGGAAATGTGTCGCCCACCACGGCCCATTGCGGCTCGCCAAAAAGGCACAAAATCTTGCCCAGGTCATGGATGAAGCCGGTCAGGATGAACCAGCGCGGATGGCCGTCCTTCCGAATCTGCTCAGCCGTTTGGAGCAGGTGCTCCATCTGGGAGAGATCAGTGTCCGGATCGCTGTCATCGACGAGCGTATTGAGAAATTCCATCGCGTCCCAGATTCCCATTTTGCGGCGGGCCAAGGGCAGAAATTCCTGGCGTTTCGCCCGCACAAAATCGAATGACTGAAACTGGTGGTTCAGCCGGTAAAACTCCCGCACCGTCGGGCGCGCGGTGTTCTCGTAATCGCGAAACTGGTCCTCGGTTTTATTCGGGTTCGGCCCGACGTTATTTTCCGGGTACCGTTCCTTCAAAAAGTCCTCCCACTCCTCGAGATTGGCGAGCGGCGCGTTGGTCGCGGTGGTTTCGTTAACGGTTGACATAGGTTCTAAATTCTTGGTTCGCGATCAATTCAAGTTGACGGGCGAATGTTGGTCCGCCGACATCATTTTCGCAAGCAGATTTTGGCAAAACCGCGATCCGCGCGAACGGTGAGTATAGCGACTTCGGATTCAATCACCCACTACGCCAATCTTCCCGTCTTGATTTTGCAAATTGATTCGCGCCGTACCTGCCGCAGCTCCCGCAAACGCTTCCTTGCTGTGCGGTTTCATCATAATGGGGAAATCGGACTCGACGTCGGCGAAAGTAGTCCGCGCCTGAATGGCCGGTTTCAGGCTGGCGGGCAGATGGACTTCCAATGTGTCAAAACTCGTTGCCGCCTCAATATTTGTGAGCGCGGTGGACGTGGCGTGCAGCCGGATCGCGCCGTTTTGATTGTGGCACACAAACTGGGAGCCCGCTCCCGTGACCTCAATCGCCGCAAATGAGGTCGTTGCCTTTACGGAGCCCGTGACGCCCTTTGCCCGTACGCTACCATTCTGATTGACCATGGTCGCATCCCCATGGACTCCCTCGACGTCGAGACTGTCAAACGACGTCTCAATGTCCGCGTCCCCTCCGGCTTGGATTATTTGGATCCGCCCATTTTGATTCCGCAAACGAACCGGCCCGCCAATATTGCGCGCGACGAGGGAGTCAAAACTGGTTCCCGCGTCCAGTCGTCCGCTGATGCCGGTCGCGTCGATGGAACCATTCTGATTGTGCAACGTCACCGCGCCGTCCACGTCCTTTATGGCTAATGAGTCAAAACTGGTTTTCGCGTCCAACAAGCCGTGGATTGCGCTCGCCTCGATTTTTCCGTTTTGATTAGCCAGCGAAGCCGGCCCGCGAATTTCCCGCACGACGAGCGAGTCGAAACTGGTGGTGGCTTCCAAACGTCCGCCGATGCCGCTGACTCGAATCTCGCCATTCTGGTTCTTCAATACTGCCGGACCGGTATTGCTGACGGACAATCCATCAAAGGAAGTCTGTGCATGAACCGGGCCGCCGATGTCGCGGATTTCAATACGCCCGTTTTGGTTCTTCGCTTCGACATCCGCGGATAGCCCGGCGATATCTGTCCCGCCAAATCGATTTTCCGCCCGAACCGCGACCGACTTGGGCACGCTGATCTCAAAATCGGATTCGATGCTGTGCGCCGCCCGAGTTTTCGGCAAAACCACCACAAGGCTCAAATGGTCGCCTTCCAGGTCAACCTTGCAACTCGCGCCGGCGGCGAGCTTTTGCAAAACCTTATCATTGCGGGCGCGGATGGTCAGTTTCCAACTCCAACCGGTGTTCGTCTGATCCGTCCCCTTTATGTGAATGGCCCCGAAACGATTGTCCACCAGAAGGCTCTTAAGCCCCGCGGGCATCGCGGCAGCCTCGACCACGTTGGTGACCGCGGTCAAATCAGCGTCCGACCAGCCGCCGGAGAAGTGAACATCACAACCCGTCATACCGGCCAGAACGCCGACTATGATCGCGGACCAGAATAGTCTTTTCATACAAATGAAATTGGTATTTCGATGGGTATTTTGCTCATGCCATCAGATTTTTGGCCCTCGCCGCATCCATGAAACGGGCTTTTCGCTCGTCCTCCAATGCCGTGGCTAATTTCCGCCCCACAGCATAGTAGTAAATCAGGCAGGCGGCACCGACACCAGCCGGAATAAGCGCAAACAACGCCACATCTCCGCCACTCTCGGTCCGATCGGCAGTAAAATGCAGCGCGACGTACAAGGTCAGGCCGACCGACACCAGGATCAGTCCGCTTAAAAATGTTCCATGGCCCGAACGCTGCGGTTTGGCATCCTCATGGAAAAAGTCCTCCGGTAACGCCGGCAGTTCAATCCCCTTTTCGATGGCCGCCATCCGCTCCTGGTGGTATAGCGCAAACATCTCCCGGCGTTTGCGGTAGTTCAAAAAGAGGCTCAGCATTCCAGTTCCGAGCCCCATCACAATGCCAATGACGGTAACAAAACCAACGATTTCCGAGTTCATAAAAATTACTTCTACTGATGGTGTTTTTGTTTTTTTACGCCGTCGCTGTGCGTTTCACAAACGGCTCTGTTCCCTCTTTCAGACTTTGCGCACGGCCCAATTGTTTCAAATATTTCTCCGGGTTTCACCGCCAGGTCCACCAACCAACAAGTCGCACGGAATATATCCGCATATTTTTGAAACTTTGCGGCCCGTGGCCGGGTATAAAGAGTGGGCCGAAGGCCCAGGGGCGGAAGCCTTTGCCGGACAACCCAGAGACCAATGGACGATAACGACATTTTGCGACTGATCGAGGCCCGGCAATACGACGAGGCTTTGGGACCGCTGCTCGACGGTTTCAAAGACCGGGTCTTCCGCCTCGCGTTCAGCATCCTGCACGATCATACCCAAGCCGAGGACGCAGCCCAGGATGTTTTCGTGAAAATTTGGAAAGGGCTGCCCGGCTATCACGGCGGCGCCTCGCTTTCGACCTGGATTTACACCATCACGCGCAATACCTGCCTCACCGAACGCAAACGCCGTGAACGGCATCCTACCGTGTCACTCGAAGAACCCGAAGTCGAGGGCGCCTGCGGATGGATTCCCGCGCTCCAATGCGCGGACGCGGAGGCCGGTTTGGAGATGGATGTCGAAACCCTCCTTGCAAAACTCCCGGAGAATTACCGGCAGGTGATTACGCTGTTCTATTTGGAACAGAAAGCCTACGAGGAGGTGGCCCTGATGCTCGGCATTCCCCTGGGCACCGTCAAAACATTGCTCTTCCGGGCAAAAAAAGAACTGTTGCGCATCAACTCCCGGCTGGTGCGGACGGATTCGCCTGAAGCTGCCGCTCAACCCCTCCCCCTCCGTGTCCCAAGGGCTGCGGCAATCGGACGCTTGCCGAAAACCCTGAATTCAGCCAAACTTACCCTGTGGTGATTTATGTCGTGCGAAGATATTGAAAACCTGATTCCAGATTATCAGGAGCGTTGGTTATCTCCCATCCAACGGAGGGTGGTGGAGACCCATCTGGCCGGCTGCGCCGCTTGTTGCACGTTCGCCCGGCAGTTCGAGCAACTGGATGCGGCCCTGTCGTCAGGACTCAAAGTTCCAACGTTATCGGCGGATTTCGAGAAGCAGCTTCGGAAGCGAATTCAAGTTGCGCCAGCGGGCCTGTCCGCAGAACAGCGGGCCGAACGCAAGCGGCAGATACAAGCGGAATTCGACGCTGGCTGGGCGCAAATCGCGCAAACATCGTTCGCGTTGGAAAGCTGGTTGAAACATCTTGCCTGGCCCGCGCTGGCCGTGCTCGCGGGCTGGGTGGTTTGGCATCTCACCCAACCGTTTGTACTCCATCTCAACGCCCAAAGTCTGGCCGGCATTGATCCAAACCTGCTTCCCTGGTTAACCGCCAGTATCGTTTTCCTCCCCCTCGCCCTCGCCAATAGTTTCCCGCGACGGTGGAAAACTTCCGTGTTTCGATAGGTGCGGAGCCTCAAGGATAGTTGAGCCGGTAAAACCGATTCGTCCCGGCATTAAAGTTCGTGTCGGTAAATTGACTCGTGGACGAATTGGTCGGGAACGTGATGCTGGCGATGTTCGACCAGCTCAAATTGAGATCCCCGGTGGCTTGCACATGATAAGTGCGGCCCGGCACGCCGGAAAAATTTACCTGCGCCGACCCGTTGCCCGTTTGGATACTATTGACGAAACTATTCGTCCCCGGCTGGATCACCACGCTCCGCTGGGTCAGGCGCGGCGCATTGGCACTCGAGAAATAATAGGTCCGCACGTCATAACGGCGGCCAGCGACCGCCACGAAATTGAGCGCGAAAGACTGATAAAGCGTGTTCGTGAATTGATTGCGCATGACACTCCGCGAAACCAGCACGTTGCCTGCGTCCGCATCCACCACGGTTAAAGTCGCCACCTGGCTCGTATCGTAATTGAAATTATCGACCTTCAATTCCACCTCGGCCGTGTAATCACTGCCGATAAGTTCCGCCGTGCCGGGCCCTTTTACTAAATAACCGGAACTCGCATCCCGTGCCGGATCGGCCTCCCAGGCGTTTAACCCGTCGAGGCGTCCAATATCGTGGGCCAGATTTGCGGCGGTCCAGTTCAGCGCGCCGTCGATCGTCACATCACCCGCCGTCAACATCGGTCCGTCGGGGTTGTAATACCAATAAACGCGGAATTCCAGCGGATCGCCCGCCGTGGAATTCGGAAACGCCAGCGCAAAATCCTGGAACGCGTTCGTGCGCTTAAAACTGCTCCAGGCGAGATTGGTCACCACAAGTGTGGCTCCGCCGTTATTCTCACGCACCGCCAGTTCGACGAGATTTTCCGCCGAATTGGTGATCGAATCCACCGCCAGCCGGAAATGCGCGACGTGGCTCCCCGTCGGCAGATACGCGACAAACGGCCCGGTCACCAAATAACCGGGATTGGCGGAAATCGCCGGGCCGCATTCCCAAGCCTGGGTTCCCGCCACGCGTCCCACCGAGTGATTGAACGCCGGCCCGCCCACGCCCTTGGCAAATGCCAGTAACGCCGTTGATGGCTCCGCCAGCCCGACAATCGGCGCCATCGCCGAGCTTTGCCGCGCCGCGTCCTCCGCGTCCACCGGCCCGTACCATTTCAACCCAAGCTGGTTGGTGGTATTGCGGTCGTAAAACCAAATGGAATGGGCGTTGGTAAACAAAAAACCGCGGTAGACCGGGTTATGGTCCTCATCATACAACAACGCCAGATAACGCATAAAAATCCCCTTGAATTGCGGAACATCGCCGCCGCCGCAACCGGTCGTCTCGCAGGGCTCGCGGAGGATTCCTCCCGTGTTGACCAGATTGGCAATCGTGGCGTTGGCGATGGCTTCGGCCGTGGTGAGATAATTCGTCGTGTGGGTCGTGCGGTACAGCTCCGTCAATCCACCGATGATAACGCCCTGGTTATAAGTCCAAGTCGTTTCACCATTGTTCAAGCAATTAGTCGTCAGCCCGTCATTGACCAGGTTTTGTTCATTGATCATACCGCTGGCCTTGAACCACGCCCATTCGTTGGTCGCCCAGTAGAAATAACTGCCCGTCCCCGCATCACCCGGCGTCCGTTGGTGCAGGCGGATCGCCGCGAGCAGGAATAATTCGTTGGCGATGGCGTTCTTGTAAATGTTTGGCTTTTCCCACCAAATCCCGCCGCCGCAAGTCGTATTCCAGCCGCCCTTGACGTCATTAAAAATCGTCTTCGCCATGTTCAGGTACTGCGCGTTGCCCGTCACGTCATAAGCCCGAATCCACGCCACGGTCCACCACCCTTCGTCGTCGTAATAATTATCGAGAAAATTCCCGCTCGAATTGAGCTTGAACGTGTTGGAAATCACCGTCTGGTAATTCCGTCCGTTGGTGGCCACGAGCGCCGTTTCAATGATATCGAGGCAATTAGCCGCATTCCACCAGCCCGTGCTATTCCAAAGGCCGGAACCGGTCGAGTACCATTGCTGGAGCGCGGTGGCGGTTACCGTGGTGTTCGCGTTGAAATCATCGCCCGGGAGCACCCCGGCATTCACTCGGAACATTCCGAGCAAACCAATAAAATAAATTAAACCGACTGCTTTTCTCATGAATCAATCGCTCTATTGTCTAAAAGGCTATCGCGTTGGAATTACGACGCTTACGCTGCATCCCCCCTGCTGGAACTTGTCGCGTTGCGACAAGTAGCGCCGCGTACCAGCGGCGCAATCGGAGTCTGTTGACCCGCGCGGAAAATGCCAATGATTCCCCGGTAAATGGTCCATTTCGCCCACTAATGGCGGAGTGGGACGGCCCCACCAGCATCTCGCAAATATTCGTGGAGAAAACGCGCATCGCTTACAAACTTAAATCCATCTGGGTCCCGCCCGGCCGCCGGAAATTTGCCGTCGATAACTCCGTCCGCCACTGGTTCAACCCCGCCTTCCGCGCCGCCACGGTAAATAGCGCCCGGATTTGCTCCGCGAAGATCCCGCTCCCGCGCATCCGCGCCCCAAAATCTAATTCATTTAATTTGCCGCCGCGAATGTCCCGAATCCGGTTCAAAACCTTCTCCTTGCGGTCGGGAAAATGTTGTTCCAACCACTGCTCAAACATGGGCGCCAGGGAATACGGCAGCCGTAGGACCACGAAACCCGCGTGAGTCGCGCCCGCATTCGCCGCCGCCGCGAGGATCGCCGGAATTTCGTGGTCGTTGAGGCCGGGAATAATCGGCGCGGTCAGCACCCCCACCGGAATGCCCGCCGCCGTCAACGCCGCAATCGCCGCCAGCCGGGCCGTCGGCGGTGAGGTGCGCGGCTCCATCACGCGGCGCAATTCCGTGTCCAGAGTGGTGATCGAAACAAAAACCTGCGCCGCTTTAAACCGCGCTAATTCCGCCAGGACGTCGATGTCCCGCGTAACCAGATTGTTCTTGGTAATGATCGCCACCGGATTGCGAAACTCCGCCAGGACCTCCAAACAACGCCGCGTCAGTTTCAACCGCCGCTCCACCGGCTGATAACAGTCCGTAACCCCGCTCATCCCGAGCACCTGTGGCTTCCAGCGCGGCGCGGCCAGTTCCTCGCGCAGCAATTCCGGCGCGCGCTCCTTGACCACGATCCGCGTCTCAAAATCCATACCCGACGAAAATCCCAAATACTCGTGCGTGGGCCGCGCATAGCAATAAATGCAACCGTGCTCGCACCCGCGATATGGATTGATGCTCGCCTCGAACCCCACATCCGGGCTGTCATTATACGCGATAATGGTGCTGGACACGTCCTTGATAAATTGCGTGGTCGGCAGCGGATCGTCGTCCGGATTCCATTCCGTGTCCGCCTCCAGGCGGACGTGCTCAAACCGGTTGGCCGGGTTCCCCGACGCGCCCCGGCTCTGGATCGGGTTGGCAGCACTCTGCATGGCTAAGAGATTACACCCGCTCGTGGTCAAATCAACCTCCCTCCAAATCTTTGCGCACAATCACGAGCGCTCAACTCAAGATTCGTATCCTGGCAGTCAAACCACATTTTTCAGTTTAATTTGGTTTAATTCGGTTTAATTGCCCCGGCCACAATTGCCTCCGCCGCAAAGCCCGGCCATGCCGCAACGTCCCTGTAAGCCACGTGCCCCAACGCGGCGACCAATTGGTTTGACCAACTGCGACCAGCTTTGACCAACCACGACTCCGGCCGCGCCAAATGCGCCCACCCAAAACCTTTACCACGTTCTACGTGGCCATATCCGCCTCCACCGCAACAACATCCGTCCCCGCGCCTCCGCGCGAGCCTTCCCTTGACGACTTTCCGTCCAACTGCGACTCGCTTTGACCAAACGCAATTGGCTTTGACTGATTGGACCAACCTTTCCCCGTGCAACCAAACCAAAATTGGCACCTGCCCGTGGCCGTCCGTGGTTGTCCCTGTTTGTCCATGCCTGTCCGTGTTTGACCAAGGTGCGACTGGGTTTGACCAACTGCGACCAACCACGACTTTGGGACGGCCAAGTGCGACCGACCCAAACCTTTACCACGTTTTACGTGGCCATATCCGCCTCCGCTGCAACAACATCCGCGTCTCTGTGGCTCCGTGTGAGGTCTTTCTTGACGACTTCCGCCCCAACTGCGACCAACCGCGACTCGCTTTGACCAGACGCAACTCGGCTTTGACTGATTGGTCCCCCCTTACCCTATGCAACCAGGCCAGACTTGCGCCTGTCCGTGCCTTTCCGTTGTTGGCCAACGTGTGACTCGGCGCAACCAACCGCGACCAGCCTTGGCCTGCAAACTGACTCATCCCCTTCGTCCTATTGGTCATATTGGTCCCATCTACCCCCCCCTCCCTCCCGGCAACCGGTCCAATCACGCTCATATTCACTGTTTTCACATCCCCATCCTCCCACACTTTTCGGCGAGTCTGTAATCTACCGTAGGATTGACATCATTTTTTTGGAACGGAAAAAATGCAAGCCGGACTCGAAAACCAAATGAGATTTCGCGTCCCAAGCCTACTTAAAGCGCCGGACGCCCCAGTTAAGGTAGCACGGGTGTGAGACAAATTTCTTCTGGCCGATTTTTACGGACACTCGAATGGTGCCGAAAAACAGGGGGTATACGCCAGAAATCAACGAATTCAGGCCTATATACGCGCCGTATATACAAAACTGCGATTCATTGAGCTTTTTTGACCCTCGCCTGAAATTTGTCTCACACCCAGGTAGCACCGTCTGCCGATTTGCGCCTTGCGCCCGTACGTCCGTCGTGGCAATTTACGCTACATTTTATGGCCGACGAACTTCCAAATACCGGTCCCGCGTTTGGGACTGTTTCAAAAATCATCGATGTTTTAGATCCCCTTAGCGCCACCGACCGCGAACACATAATGCGGACAGTCGCGATATGGTTTCGGATGGGCATTGCTCCAGAAATCGGCCCGATACAATCCCCTGTTGCGGTACAGACGCCGCAGCTATCCCCGCGACAGACGACACCGGACGATGACAAGTTCTCGGGTCGCCCCGTCCTCTCTGCGAAAGAATTCATTTTTGAGAAAGACCCGATAACTGAAGTGGAGCGTCTGGCATGTCTTGCCTTTTACCTAACGCACTACCAGGACATGCCACATTTCAAGAACATTGACCTAAGTCGTCTCAATATTGAGGCCGCGCAACGCAAGCTATCCAACCCAGCAGTTTCTATTAACAACGCCATGCGCGACGGCTTCTTTGTCCAGGCCACCGAAGCTGGGTATAAACAACTCAGCGCGATGGGAGAGCGCTTTGTGCAATTGCTACCCGATCGCGATGCCGCTTCAAAAGTTAGGGAACGTATGTCCTCCCGGCGTGGAAAGAAGAGCGGTTCGCAAGCCGATGTTGTGAGTTCGGAACCGGAAAGCTCGGAGACCTAAAAGACTGGACTATGCCGCCACCCCGCCACCATGCAAAGAGAATTGCGGTTTTCAATCACAAGGGAGGCGTTGGAAAGACGACCCTGACTGTCAATCTTGCTGCGGCTCTCGCGGAAAAAGGCAAGCGAGTCCTGCTCCTCGACACGGACCCGCAATGCAACTTGACGTCTTATCTTCTTCAGGATGACGTGGTTGACGATCTACTCGATAACTCCGACACCGAGAAAGGGGAAACAATATGGTCGGCCGTAAAACAAGTTGTCGAGGGAACTGGCACACTTCGGGCTGTCAAACCTGTTCCATCGTCTACGCCGAACTGCTGGTTGGTCCCCGGCGACCTACGACTTTCGGAGCTCGAACAAGAGCTCGGAACATTTTGGAAAGATTGTGTCGAAGAAAAGCTTAAAGGCTTTAATGGCACTGCGGTATTGAGCATTTTGGCCCAGCGCTTGGCGACCTCCGTTAACGCTGACTTTATTTTCTATGATACGGGACCTAACATCGGCCCTCTTAACCGGGCAATATTGCTCGATTGTGATTTTTTCATTGTACCGGCGGGATGTGACGTTTTCTCCGTAAGGGCATTGAAAACCCTCGGGAAAACGCTCACAACGTGGATTAAACGGTGGGATACATTTCGCACCGTGACTCCCGACGGGGCTTCGTTAATGCCCGGCCGACCTCATTTCCTTGGTTTCGCCATGCAAGGCTTCCGCGTCTACGGCGGAGGAATGGTTAGAATGGCTGCAAAATACCATGCCCGTTTTGAAAAACGTTTGTTGCCAGATTTAATTACTCCTTTACGTCGACTGAGCGACGATCTCTCTCCAACATCGGCATCCGCTTCACGATTAATTGATGTCAGAGATTTTTCTACATTGTTTCAACAATCGCAAGAACAAGGTGTGCCGTTGTGGAAGGTCTTTGGCGGTCAGTCTTACCAACTCGACGAGGCGCGCAAAGCATTTTATGACTTGGCCGACGAAGTGATTAGCCGCACAGGATAAAATAACTCTCCTATGAGTTCACCAGTCCTTCCAAAAAAGATGCTTGCTCAGATCGACGGAATGGTTGCACTTTACTCTCGACGCCGCGAGGAGTTCGCAAACCTCGCACAACGTGTCGAAAGGGACCTTGTGGAGCACGCGGCACTGAGGCCGCTGATCCATTCCACGAAAAGGCGTGAAAAAGATCCATCTCACCTTCGCGACAAACTGAAACGCAAAGCAATTGAGGCACGATTATCAAAAAGCGACTTTACAATAACAGAAAGGAATCTTTTTAAACGTCTTGGAGACTTGGCGGGTGTTAGACTCCTTCACATCCATACCGAACAACTTTCGGCGATACATCCTAAGATTATTGAAATTTTGGCCTTTCACAAATATAAGCTTCGAGAGAAACCGCTGGTATACATCTGGGACGTTGAACGAAATAGCTTTTTCAAGAGACTAAACTTGGCTGTTCAAATTCGCCCCACAATGTATACAAGCGTCCATTATATCGTTGAGCCTCACTGGGGCGGCGTCGCTTGTGAAATCCAAGTTCGCACCCTTGCGGAAGAATTGTGGGGTGAAGTATCCCACACGATCAACTATCCAAACGAGACAAATAGCGTTGCCTGCACTGAACAACTAGCGGCACTCGCTCGGGTGGCGTCTGGTTGCACCCGCCTAGTGGATTCAATTTTCGCATCAATGTCGGAACACAAAAGCAAACATATCGCCAGTTAGCCCCTGTGAAACCCCGATCTTCTTCACGTTCCCGCGTCCGGAATCCGCGCGGCAAAAAAGAGCGCCGCTTCGCGGTTGCCACATCCGGGTAGATTTATCACCCAAACCCGCAACCAAATCCCAACAAAGATTGACGCCGCACCCGCGCACCCGTTAAAAATCGGGCGCTTAAAAATGAGCGAAACATCTCCAACCCCCGCCATCGCCTATCTCGCCCAGGGAAAGGTCCGCATCAAGGCCGGCGCGGCGGGTCCGCGCACCTTGGACAGCGCCTACGGCAACTCCATCCGGGAAAAGGAGGTTCGCGCCCAGCAAAAACATTCGTGGAAGCAGGCCGGGAACGACGGTTCGCCATTTGGGCGCGCGCTTTGGGGCAAGGCATCCGCCCCCCAGGACGTTCCCCTGTCCATCACCAGCGCCTGCGGCGGAAACAACGCCGGGGGCCTCGTGTATTCCCTCGAAAGCGGCAGTTTATGCGCCCTCCTGGAGTCCGCGTCCCCGGGCGGCGATGAACGCCGCCTCTGGAACGACAACCGGACCCGCATTCGCCACCTTTCGGTTTCCCGGCCGTCGGGCGATCTCGCGTTCGCCGTAATGCACGAAAATGGCACGGCGAACATTGGCTTGAAAATCAAGGACGAGAGCGGCGTGCGGGAGCTTACGGAGGGCGATTCCTTTGACACCGCGCCGCGCTGGGTGCCGGACGGCGGGCAAAAAATCGTGTTCCAAACCGCCGGAGTGGGTCGGAATCGCGAGGGCCAGTATCTCGCATTGGGGCCTTTCAGCATCCAGCAATTGGACCTTGCCTCCGGCGACATGACCACCCTGCTCGAGGACCGTCGCTACGACTATCTCGCCCCGCAGTGTCATAACGATGGTCGTCTATTCTACATTCGGCGGCCTTACACCCTCCATGAACGTCTCAGTCCCCTCCGGGTCTTGAAAGATATTGTTCTTTTTATTCCCCGCCTGCTCTTTGCCGTCTTCCAATTCCTTAACCTGTTTTCCACCCTTCTCACCGGCAAGCGGCTCACCTCCGCGGACAGCGCCGATGCCCGCCAGATGAACATGCGGCAAATGATGATCTGGGGCAATCTGGTCCAAGCCCAGCGCCAGCCCAAAGCCGCCAGCGAGGGAGTTGACCTCGTCCCCAAATCCTGGGAACTGCACCAACGCGCCTCCACAGGCGAAACCACAGTGTTGGCCAGCGGCGTCCTCGCCTACGATGTCAGCCCGGACGGGACCGTCGTTTACACGAACGGAAATGCGCTATTCCTGCTCCATCCCGACGGCCGCCGGGACCGCGTCCTGAACGAGTCCATGATCGAGCAGGTGTTTTTCGTGCCGGCTTGACACCCCTCCAGATACTACGTCACTCCGCCTGTTCCCCAACAACAAATCTCCAATTTTCAATAACCAATTTTCAATTGTATCTGTCCCTTCGTTAAAATATTAAGACTTCGGGTTTCTCGATTGAGAATTGGTCATTGGAAATTTGTTATTGGTTATCGAGAGAGAACTATCCGATTCCCAGCCCTGCCGGGGCTTTCTGGCAGTCTTGGCGGTCGCGATCGATTTCCCCAAAATGCGGCAAAGTTGTTCGCACTCCTCTACCAATACCGCGACCCGGCTGGCCGGGAGCAACTCCGCCAAAACGATAAATTTGAGCCAGCCGCGCGTTTCAACTAATTCTTTCAGCGCGATATTAACTTTGTGAACAAAATCCGCGCGGCTTTCCCCGGAACGGGCTTCATCATAATTCGGTGCCGCCGCGATCCCGCTGCGAACGATCTGCCCGGCAACGTGCCGCCCCAAACGCGTATTCGGCAGCGCATCCACCACTTTTGCAAGACGGGCAGCAAACTGCCAAAGTCGGTCTTCCTGCGGCGTCATGCCCGTGATCCCTACAATAATAAATAACCAATTTTCAATAACCAATTTTCAATGGTCGCTTTCGCCAACGCCCCTTCCCGCGACAGCCCCTACCATAAAAGCGATACCCACCATTCCCGAACTTCCTTGAAACCTTAAATCCTGAAACGCGTCTAAGTTAATTGAAGTTTGCCATTAACGTGGCAAATTGAACTGTCAATCTTATGAATATTAACGAGCACCGCGCCAAACTGGAGGACTTTGCCATCACCCGCCGCCAGTTTCTCAACCGCTTCGGCATGGGCTTCGGCGCCCTCAGCCTCGCCAGCCTCCTGGGCGGGACACCGTTTTCCAATACCGCCCAAGCCGAGGATTCGCTCTCCCCGCTCGCGCCACGACTGCCTCCCCTCCCCTCGAAAGCCAAGCGCGTCATCCACATTTTCGCCCAAGGCGCGCCCTCGCAGGTGGATACTTGGGACCCCAAGCCCGCCCTTTCCCAATACGCCGGCCAGAGCCTCCCGGGCATGAACGGCGTGGCCATGCCCTCACCCTTCAAATTCAAACCCATGGGGCGCTCCGGGATCGAGGTCAGCGAGGTGTTTCCCAAAATCGGCGAGCACGTCGATGACATGGCGATCATCCGTTCCATGTGGACGGATATCCCGGCACACGAGGTCGCCACCGTGATGATGAACACTGGCTCGCTCAATTTGGCGAAACCCTGCCTCGGTTCATGGGTCGTTTACGGGTTGGGAACCGAGAATCAAAACATGCCCGGCTTCGTTTCCCTGCGCCCTGGCGGAGGGCTACCCTCCGGCGGCACCCAGAACTGGCAGGCGGCGTTTCTTCCCGGCGTCTATCAGGGAACCAGCGTCAACACCCAAGTCGGCTCGGTGGACGAGATGATTCAAAACATCAAGAATCCTTACATCTCACTGACCGAACAACGCCGCCAGCTCGACCTCATCCACCAACTCAACGAGCTTCACAGCCAGAACCTGCAAAAGGACGCCCAATTGGAAGCTCGAATTGAGGCCTACGAAATTGCCTTCAAGATGCAAACCGCCGCCTCGGACGCCTTCGATTATCAAAAGGAACCGCAAGACATGCGGGAGCTGTACGGCAATTCCACCCAGGGACGCCAAATGTTGATCGCCCGGCGGCTCTTGGAGCGCGGCGTTCGCTTCGTGCAAGTCTGGGCCGGCGGGTGGGACCACCACAATGACATCGAGAAAAAACTGCCCGAAACTGCCGGCCAAATCGACCAGCCGCTCGGCGCTTTGCTGACGGATCTCAAGCAACGAGGCATGCTCGATAGCACCTTGGTCGTCTGGGGCGGCGAATTCGGCCGCACCGTCACCAAGGACCGCAACGGCAACGAAAATCCCGGTCGCGATCACAATAACAAAGGCTTTTCCACCTGGCTGGCCGGCGCGGGCGTCAAAGGCGGTACCATTTACGGTTCCACCGACGAGTTCGGCGCGCACGCCGTCGAAAACAAAGTCCATGTTCACGACCTCCACGCCACCATCCTCGCCTTGCTGGGATTCGACCACACCAAGCTCACCTACCGTTACAACGGCCGCGACTTCCGCCTCACCGACGTCGCGGGTAATGTGGTCCGGGGCGTGATGGCGTAATGAGTAAGTTTCGTATGCCTTTCCACGAGCCTAAATGTAAGGAGACGTTCGACTGTTCCGCTGCGGCGGGTCCTTTCGCATCCGGGTATGGAGTCCCGCCTTCAGGCGGCGGGGCGGCAGCATGCCTGGGCGAGTTGAAAATTCACCCGATCACCGGAAATTCCTGCACCCTGCCGCCTAAAGGCGGGACTCCATACCCGGACGTGTCATATCACGCCCGTTTTGGGGTTCAAGGCCCGAGCCAATCGGGGAATTCTTTCCCCGACTTCGGTAATAATCGCGTGATTTTATACCGCTCGCGCGGCATTCGCCTCGCCGCCGTCCTTCTCGCCCTCGGCGGAATGCTCGCCATCCCCTCGGCCAACGCGACCGAACCCACCAAACAACAACTCGATTTTTTTGAAGCGAAAATCCGTCCCGTCCTCGTCGCCAATTGCTACAAATGCCACAGCCATGAGGCGCCGAAACTAAAAGGCGGGCTTTCGGTGGAATTCCGCGAGCCACTGCTCACCGGCGGCGAAAACGGCCCCGCCATCGTCCCGGGCGACCCGGATAAAAGCCTGCTAATCAAAGCCATCCGTTATACGGATGCGGACTTGCAGATGCCGCCCAAGGACAAAAAACTTCCCGACGACCAAATTGCGGACATCGTGAAATGGGTCGCCATGGGCGCGCCCGACCCGCGCACCATTCAATCCGCCGCCATTAAGTACTCAGCCTCTGACAAGGATCACTGGGCATTTAAGCCAATCAAAAAGCCCGCAATCCCGGACGTGAAGGAGAAGGATTGGGTCGCCACGCCGGTGGACTCGTTCATCGTCGCGAAACTCGAGGAAAACGGCATGAAGCCCGCGCCCATCGCCGATAAACGCACCCTGATCCGCCGCGCCACTTTCGACCTTACCGGCTTGGCCCCAACGCTCGCCGAGGTAAGCGACTTTCTCGCCGATACGTCGCCCGACGCCTTCGCAAAGGTGGTGGACCGCCTGCTCGCGTCGCCCCGTTATGGTGAACGCTGGGGTCGCTACTGGCTCGACACCGCCCGTTACTCGGACACCAAGGGCGATGTCAACAATGGGCGGGAGGACTTCCATTTTCCGTACGCCTGGACCTATCGCGATTACGTCGTCCGCGCTTTCAACGAGGACAAGCCCTACAACCGCTTCATCTTGGAGCAACTCGCGGCCGACAAGCTCGCCACCGGTTCCGATCACAGTGCCCTGGCCGCCATGGGATTCCTCACCGTCGGCGACCATTTCGGCGGAAAAATGAACGACATTTACAACGACCGGATCGATGTCGTCACGAAGGGATTTCTCGGATTGACGGTCACCTGCGCGCGTTGCCACGACCACAAGTTCGATCCGATTCCGACGAAGGACTATTATTCATTGCGGGGCATCTTCGCCAGTTCAGTTGAACCCGAGGATGAGCCGATTCTCGGCACCCTGAACATGACGCCCGAATATCTGGCGTTCGCCACTAAATATAACGAACTGACCAAGGAACTTGGCGCGGTTGAGGCGGTCAAGAAAGGACCCAAGCAAAAGGAATTGCGGCAGAAGGGAATTCAATTGCGCCGGGAACTGGCGGAGTTGGAGCTAAATGATCCCGGCTCGCCGCCCCGGGCGATGTCCCTGATGGACGCGCGCAAACCGGTGGATTCCCCCGTGTTTCTCCGCGGCGAGGCCGAAAACAAAGGTGAAGTGGTTCCGCACCGTTTCCTCGAAATCCTTTCCGGCCCCACCCGCCCGGTTTTCCATAATGGCAGCGGACGCGCGGAACTGGCCGCCGCGATTGTCAGCCCGGGAAATCCCCTCACGGCCCGCGTCATGGTAAATCGCATCTGGCTGCATCATTTCGGCGAGGGTATCGTCACCACCCCCGATGACTTCGGCAATCGGTCCGATCCGCCGAGCCATCCGGAATTGCTGGACTACCTCGCCACACGCTTCGTCGAGGACGGCTGGTCAATTAAGAAAATGCACCGGCTGATCATGCTTTCCCATGTTTACCAGGAAAGCAGCGAAAACAACCCGCACTACGCCATCCAAGACCCGGACAACCGCCTGCTCTGGCGCGGCAACATCCGCCGGCTGGAATTCGAGGCCGTCCGCGATTCGCTCCTCGCGCTCGGCGGCCAGCTTGACACCACCATGGGCGGACGCCCGGTGAATCTCGGCGCCACCCCCTATTCCCGCCGCCGCACGATTTACGGCACCATTGACCGGCGCAACATGCCGGAGGTTTACAACCAGTTCGATTTTGCCAATCCCGACATCACCACCGGCAAACGCTACGAAACCATCGTGCCGCAACAGGCGCTCTTCATGATGAACAGTCCCCTCGTGGTTGAGCAGGCGCGCGCCATCGTCAACCGCCCGGATTTCCGCAACGCCCACGGCGAGGAGGAACGCGTCAAATTGCTTTACGACCTTATTTACCAGCGCGAACCGACCCCCACCGAACTCAAACTCGGGATGGAGTTTATCGATGACGCCCCGCCCGTGGAAATCCCCGCCAGCGCCCTCGCCGCCGCCAAGGAAAAGGAAGACGCCAAGGCCGGAAACAAAAAAGCCATGGGAAAGAAGAAAACCGGCCCGGCCATGGCTCTCGCCACGATTCCCGCTGGCGGACTCAGACCCGTGGGCTCTTGGATCCGCTACACCCACGCTCTGCTCCAGGCCAACGAGGCAATGTTCATCAACTGAAACGCTCCACCAGCCTTTGCCAGTGGAGCGTTACGTCCGTTTAGGGCGGGTCGCGGGACTTCCGAACTGAAATTAACTACCGGGCCGTATTTTCTGCCCGGACACCCGGCCTCCGTCAATGCCCTTTTTCAAATTAATTTCGGAAAAGGTTTCGCCGTTGAAACGGCACTGATTGGACCGCAAAAAGATTTCAAAAATCCCAGCGCGATCAACGGCCTTCGAATACGTATGACAGCCGTTGTATCGCATCACGTTTTTGATTCATTCATTTACGCAAGTCTCGCAGTACTGACTCTCCATCATGGGTCGGTGCGCCTACACAGATTCGGTCCAATTCCGCATGAATTTGCGCCGCTGTAAGTCGCACCCGTTTACGACGGGACACCAACGAAGGCTCCTTGCCATCCTCTAACTGCAAAGTTTGCCCCGGTTTCAAATGCGAGACTACCGGCGGATTGCGCATTAACTCGCGTTTCGACCGCGTCTTCATGCTGACAACTGTTTCAACAATCCACGGGTTTTGCCAGCCAATATTGGCAAAGCCCAACCCCGTAAGTGAATAAGGTCTCCGCAATCGATATGGGGGTTATCCCTAATAGCGCTTGCATCGTCTTGCCGTTACTATGCGTGAGGTCGTGAATGAATTTCCGAGTACCGGTAACCCACTTTCAGGAGCTTATCCATGAATACATCCGATACCAATATTTCGGTTTGGTTTCCGCCGCTCGTTCTGGCCTGGGCCTGTTTGTTTTACCTGCTGTTGTTTGAACTGACCTGTAGATTCCCGGCGAAATGCAAATTAATCACCCGCCTCGGTTTCGTCCATTTCTTTGGCGGCTACTTGGCCGGAATGGTCGTTGAGGTCCTGACCAACCATCTGGATGTTTCAAAAGTCGCCCATTTTATCTTCGCGCTATTTGCAATGGGTATGGTTTGGTTCTATCCCTTCGCGGTCGCGTTATTTTCCATACTATTATTCTCACCAAAGACTTGGCGGCGGTATTGGCAAATCCAAAAAACCTCCGGTCATACCACCCCGCCATTTTCAAGATCGCCGGAGTCCCGGACTCCAATCTCCCTCCACCAAAGGGCCGCCAAATTCTGAGCCCCAAGCCTCGGCGCGCCCCCCCAAGTCACCAACCGCGTGCCCGGCCCTCCTAGCTCACTTCCGCCGCCGCCCGATATCCTCAATATGCCGAATCACTAAGGCGGTCCATCCAGTCTGATGGCTCGCGCCCAAGCCCTGTCCGGTCTCGCCGTGAAAATACTCATGGAATAAAACCAAATCCCGCCACGACGGATCGCGGCGCAAACCGGTGTCCCCGGCGAAGCACGCGCGGTTTCCCGCGGCGTCCGGCACGAAGATTTTCGTCAACCGCGCGGCCAGATCCCGGGACACATCCTTCAGCGTCGCGAATTTTCCCGAGCCGGTCGGAAACTCCACCTTGAAATCGTCGCCATAAAAGTGTTGGTACTTCTCCAGCGCCTCGATAATCACATAGTTGATCGGAAACCAAATCGGACCGCGCCAGTTGGAATTCCCGCCGAACAACCCGCACCGCGATTCGCCCGGATCATAATCCACGCGGTGTTCCGCGCCGCCCGCCTTGAAAATATACGGGTGCGCCGCGTGGTACTTTGAAACCGAGCGAATTCCGTACGGCGAAAGAAACTCGTTCTCATCCAATACGTAGCGCAACATCCGGGTCAACCGCTCGCGCGACGGAATCGCGAGCAAAAATTCCTTCCGATCGTGCGTCCCCCCCTTCTCGCAGTGCGAAATGTTGGTGCTCAAATCCCGCCGGTGTTTCTTAAACCATTGAAACCGTTTGTAGAATCCCGGCAGTCCGCGAATCTTGTCCTCGTCCAAAGTTTCAATCGCGATCAACGGGAGGATTCCCACGAGCGATCTGGTCTTAAGCGGAATAATCCGGTCATTGATCTTGATCTGATCATAGTAAAACCCGTCCTCATCGTCCCACAACCCCGTGCCGCCGAGCGTATTCATGGCATCGGCGATTTGGACAAAATGCTCGAGAAATTTGGACGCCATATCCTCGTACGCCGGTCGCAACCGCCCGCTGGTGCCACGCGCCAGCTCCAGCGCCATGGCCAGCATGGTCACGCAATAAAACGCCATCCACGCAGTGCCGTCCGCCTGGCGCAAGGTCCCGCCGTCCGGCAATGGCTGGGAACGATCGAACACACCCACATTGTCCAACCCCAAAAAGCCGCCCGCAAAAATATTCTTTCCGTCCGGGTCCTTCCGGTTCACCCACCAGGTGAAATTCATCAGGAGTTTTTGAAAAATGCTCTCCAGAAAATCCCGGTCGCGCTGGTCCCGCCGGTCGGCAATTTTATATACCCGCCACGCCGCCCACGCGTGTACCGGCGGATTTACGTCGGAAAACGCGAATTCGTACGCCGGAATCTGGCCGTTCGGGTGCATGTACCATTCGCGCAAAAACAGCTCGAGTTGCTCCTTCGCGAATCGACCATCGATCCGCGCCAGCGGAATCGTGTGAAACGCCATGTCCCACGCCGCGAACCACGGATATTCCCACTTGTCCGGCATCGAAAGCACATCGCGGCTATAAACATGGCCCCAATTCGCGTTCCGCCCCGCCGCCCGGCTCTCGGGCGGCGGCGGCCCTCCCGGATCGCCTTTCAGCCAATCCGCCACCACGTAATGGTAGAACTGCTTGCTCCACAACAACCCCGCGTATCCCTGCCGGGTGATCTGGCGTTCCGCCGCTGTTGCTTTCGGCGCCGCGATCGCGGCGTAAAACTCATCCGCCTCGCGAAGGCGCAACTTGAACGTCGATTCAAATGTTGCGGCGTGTTTCGCGGGATCCTCACCCATTCCATTCAATCCCGCGGCGCACAAGCGCAAACGAACGGTCTGCGATTCGCCCGGCTTCAACTCCAAAACATACACCGCTCCGGCCTTGGTGCCAGTCAACTGCGGATCAACCGCGTCAACGCTTCCGTGTACGACGTAATCATGAAAGGCATCTTTGACGAACGGGCTGGCGTTACCCGTATTAAACAACCGGCGATAGTTGGTCTCGTTCTCGGTGAACAGCAGCGTCGGCCGGTTACCCTTGGGGTCCAATCCCGGCTCAAGTATCCAATGATTCAACGTCTCGTGTTCCAGCGTCAGATACCCCAGCGAATCCACCGAAATGCGGGGTTTTGCCAGGGAACCCTCATCAGTGCCACCCCAACTCCAGGTATTCCGAAACCAAACCGTTGGAATCAAATGCAGCGTCGCCGTCTCCGGCCCGCGATTGATTGCGGTTAACCGGATCAAAATATCGTCCGGCCCGCGCTTGGCGTATTCCGCGAACACGTCGAAATATCGGTTCTCCTTAAACACCCCCGTATCCACCAATTCATACTCCGCCTCGGCCCGCGTCCGCCGTCGATTCTCCTCCACCAATTGCGCGTATGGAAACTCCGCCTGCGGATATTTGTAAAGCGCCTTGAGATACGAATGCGTCGGCGTCGAATCGAGATAAAAATACTCCTCCTTCACATCCTCGCCATGGTTTCCCTCTGGCCCGGAAAGGCCGAACAACCGCTCCTTGAGAATCGGATCGCGCCCGTTCCACAACGCCACCGCGAAACACAGCCGGCACTCCCGATCGGTGATCCCCATCAACCCATCCTCACCCCATCGGTACGCGCGGCTCCGCGCGTGATCATGCGGCAGATAATCCCAACACTCGCCATTGGCCGAGTAATCCTCGCGTACCGTGCCCCATTGCCGCTCGGCGAGATAAGGCCCCCAGCGCTTCCAATTTTTTTGCCGCGCCACGTCCTCTTGCAGGCGCGACGCCTCGGCACCCAATGGCGGCGCGGCTAGGTCCCCGGGCAAGACCGCGTTCATTCCCTTGCGCCCGTCCTTTTTCGGCTGGTTGTCATCCGCCCAATTTAGCCGACCTAAACCGTGAATACCAGACTTGAACGACGGCGCGATATCCCCGACAGTCGCTTTCACATGCGCATCCTCGCCCTCGACCCGGGAAGCCACCGGATTGGTCTCGCCCTCAGCGATGAGCTGGGAATAATCGCCCAGCCGCTGGAATTCATTCCCGCCGAACCACTGGCGAGCGTCATTACCCGGTTGCGCCAGATCATCGCGGAAAAAAGCGTCGTGTTGTTGTTGATCGGGATGCCGCGCAACATGGATGGAACGTACGGCCCGGCCGCGCAAAAGGCGCGCGACTTCGCCGCCGCCCTCGCCGAGCCCGTGGCCATCCCCATAAAATTCTGGGACGAACGCCTGACCACCGCCCAGGCCAACCGCATCCTCATCCAAGCCAACGTCCGCCGCGACCAAAGAAAGCAAAAGGTTGATAAAACCGCCGCCGCCATCCTGCTGCAAAGTTATTTGGACGCCGTGACACCGCAGTGAGGCGGGTTACATTATGTCCGATAGATTCGCGTCCCGAACCCGCGTCCGACACTTAAAACCCTTGAATTATCAACCGTTCGTAAAACTATCCTCGCGCCGGTTTCCAGTCCCGGAGGGACTTCATGAAAATAGCCCGGCGTTTCAACGCCGGGTTTACGCGCCAAACTCAACGAGTCCCGAAGGGACGGCCGAACGGACGCGGTATGGCGCATCCGGGTATGGAGTTCCGCCTTCAGGCGGCGGGGCGCGGGCAAACGCACCGGCTCGCAGAACTTTTAGCGCGCCCGAGCATCCCATTGCCTCACCGCCTGAAGGCGGAACTCCATACCCGGATGGGAATGCCCCGCCATGGACAAACTAAAGTTTAAACTCACCATCGCCTACGACGGCACGGATTACGCCGGCTGGCAGTGGCAGAAAGGCCAGCTCACCGTGCAACAACGCGTGGAGGAAGCCATCGCCAAACTCTGGCCCGGCGCGGAGCGACTCCACAGTTCCAGCCGCACGGATACTGGAGTCCACGCCTTGGGAATGGTCGCGCATCTTGAAATTCCCGCCGCACAATTCAAAAT
>Ga0206847_10096_pt1 | contig 30470 bp, 27 predicted proteins | sample Alteio_BWOrgCont_17_FD_152880 | JGI IMG/M metagenome (GOLD analysis project Ga0206847, IMG submission 152880) | Enriched cells from forest soil in Barre Woods Harvard Forest LTER site, Petersham, Massachusetts, United States -... | ecosystem: Environmental > Terrestrial > Soil > Temperate forest >... | reverse complement strand
GAGTTAAGCAATGCCTGGCGCACCCGGCAGTTCGAATATACTTGGCTCCGAACCCTGTCGGGACGATACGCAGATTTCTGGCAGGTGACCGAAGATGCTTTGGTTTATGCAACAAATACCTTGAACCTTGATTTAACCCCTGAGAAGCGGGGAAGACTGATGCAGGCCTACCTGAAGTTAAAGATTTGGCCCGATGTTGAGCCGGCCCTAAAGGTGTTGAGAAATTCGAATTTTCGTTTGGGGTTCTTATCAAACCTCACGCCAAAAATGCTGAATGCGGGCATCTCAAATTCAGGCCTCGATGGCATGTTTGAGCAGGTCCTTAGCACCGATCGGGTGAAGGCATATAAACCGGACCCTCGGGCCTATCAAATCGGTCTTGATGCATTCGGCCTTTCTCGAGAGGAAATTCTGTTTGTTGCATTCGCAGGTTGGGATGCGGCCGGGGCCAAGAGCTTTGGCTATCCGACCTTCTGGGCGAACAGGATGAATCTTCCTGCTGAGGAATTGGGTATTGTTCCTGACGCAGTGGGTCGCGATTTATCCGATCTGGCGAGGTGGATTGCGGCCACTTGAGCCATTTTTCAACGTCCTGCTAGAGTCTTGGCCCAATCGATGGCGAGAAAGCTCGAGACGATCGGCTGAAACGACCCCTGCTCGTTCAGAACCCGCGGGCATGTGGCTCTCTACTGGGTCCGCTTCTTGAATTCGCCGACAAACTGTTCCAAGTCGGTTGTTGGAATCTCGGAGACCGCGAGAAAATACAATCCACTCTGAGTCCATCCTAGGGCGTTGAACCCATTCTTGCTCGCGCCTGGAGGAGGAGGGACCGCCCCGTCAGCGGGCCAGACAAACACATTTATGGAATGAAGGCGCCTGCGGAACACGAGTGCTGCGGCCGTTCGCCCGTCGATTTGATCCAATCGCCCCCCGGCAAGCGGAAAACCTATGTCCGCGAGGTCGACCACCGGCGGTGAGAAATCCAACTTGCCCGAAAACCAGGGTTTTACGGTGTGCCGGTCGGTGGAGATTACATCCATCAGGTGGCTAGCTTGCAACGACCGCACGTGTTCAGCGAACGCCTCCTCTGCAACTGAGGCGGAGCGAGCGCGGTGGCCTCCCCAGGAATATCCCGCTAACAGGGCGACCGTGACGGATGCCGCAAGGCCCACAAGATTCCATCCGCGCCACTCGACCGGAAAGCGGGCAGGCCTTTGCCGTCCCGCCTTTTGAGCCTCGGCCCGGAGGGATGCATGAATCTTTTCTCTAAGCTGCTGAGAAGCCGAAAACCGAGGCAACGCATCACGGATCCTGGTCCTTCGCGCGCCGATCTCTTCGGAGCGGCGCATGCAGGCGGGGCATGCCTTCAAGTGGGCTTCGAGCTCAATGTGGCGCACTAGGTCGAGCTCCCCATCGGCGTAGGCATCAAGAAGGAGCTTACTTTCATCGCAGTTCATGGATTCGTGTCCTTTCCCAGAGCTGCCAATTCCTTCTCCAATTTTCCGCGCCCACGGGCCAATCTAGACATCACGGTGCCGAGGGGAATCTCGGCGACGCGGGCGATCTCTCGGTAGGAGAGTCCCTCGACATCGTGAAGCACAATCACCTCCCGATATTCTGTGGCCAGGCGCTCAAGGGCATGGTGGAGCAGCTCGCCCTTCACCTCGAGCCATGACTGAGCATTTTCCTCCCCCATGTCTAGTGGAGATCCGTGGATGTCCTCCTCAAATGCAACTTTTGGTAATTCCCGTCTTCCCTTGCGCAGGTGCGAATAGCAGACGTTTCGAACAATCGTCAGGAACCAAGCGCGTCCGTCCGCGCCGCGGAAATCCCCAAAGGCGCGAAACGCTCGCAGGCAAGCGTCCTGCACCGCGTCCTCCGCGTCGTGCGGGCTCTTAAGCAGCCAGCGGGAAAGATTATAGGCAGAATCCAAATGGGGCAGCATTAGCTGCTCGAAAGTCGACGTCTCTGTGGGGACGGGGGCTTCCATAGGTGTGTAAACGCCGCGAGAGGTGAGATTATTCCCGGTCCAGGCAAAATTAATCGGATTCGCTTTCCAGGGAATAATTCCGAACGGGTCGGAGTATACAACGGAAAAGGCGCATCACGCTCCTTCTCCAGAACAAATCAGCACGAAACCAAAACAACAATGAACGACCACATCCTGCACAACCACAACCACGATGGAATCGACCGCAAAGGCTTCTTAAAGTGCATGGCGTGGGCCGGCACGGGCGTCATCTGGACCTTGAGCAGCGGCGTCCTCACGTCGAAGGTACTCGGCCAGACACCGCCGCTCGAGCTGCCGGCCAGCCCCGTAGGCACCCTGAATTTCGTACAGATCAGCGACAGCCACATCGGCTTCAGCAAGCCTGCGAACAAGGACGTAACAGCGACATTTCGCGAGGCGATCGCCCGAATCAACGCCATGCCGGTGGCGCCTGAATTCCTGATCCACACCGGCGACCTCACGCACCTGGCCGAGGAGGAGGAATTCGACGGTCTCTCCGAAATGCTGAAGGACTGCCGGACGAAGCAGGTGTTTTATGTTCCCGGAGAGCATGACATCCTTAACGATAATGGCGCTGCATACCGCGCGCGTTTTGGCAAAGGCAGCCTGGGCTCGGGCTGGTATAGCTTCGACCAAAAGGGGGTGCATTTTGTCGGGCTCGTAAACGTGGACGGGGTCACCGAAGGGGGGCTCGGCATTATGGGCGAGGAGCAGCTTGCATGGCTCGCCAAGGACCTCGGCGCCATTTCTGCCGAAACTCCCGTCGTCGTCTTTGCCCATGTTCCCCTCTGGGAGGTCTATCCGAAGTGGGGGTGGGGCACCGCGGATGGTGCCCGGGCCCTGGCCCTCCTTAAGCGGTTCGGGTCGGTCACGGTCCTGAACGGCCATATCCATCAGGTAGTCCAGAAGATCGAGGGGAACATCACGTTTCACACCGCCCGTTCGACGGCGTTTCCTCAGCCCGAGCCGGGAACCGCTCCCAAGCCGGGCCCGATGCTAGTCGACGCCCCGAAGCTCCGGTCATTCCTGGGACTGACCAGCGTATCCTATGTCGAGAGCCACCCTACGCTCGCAATTGTCGACTCAACCCTCGCCTCCACTTGAACGATGAATTCGGAAAATTGGGCGAAGATGCACGGGGCAACCGTGCATTTTCCGATAGCAATGATCCTGTGTTCTGGAGCGCTGGACGCATTAGGATTCTTCTTTCCGGTAGCTGCCATTCGGCGCGGGCTTCACGCGGCGGGCTATTGGATGATGATTCTCGGTGCCGCCGGAACTGTGCCGGCTGTCATTTCCGGCCTCGTCATGAGCAAAGGGGTGATGCTCGGCCATGACACCATGAGGCTCCATCACCTCTTTGCCTGGCCGTCCTTCGCTTTGATTGTCGGCCTTGCGACGTGGCGCGCATTGGCAAGCGACTTCACGGCCCGGAAGGCTCCTGCTGGCTACCTGGTGGCAGCCGGCTTTGCGGCGGTGCTCGTCATGGCGACCGGATATTACGGCGGCGAGATGATGCTCGGCCATTAGAAGCAACATGGAGAAGTCCGCCACATCATCGCCCAAATTGGGCGCGGGACCTATGTTTTTCCTAGCTGGCCTCGCCGCGGGTATTGCACTGGCTTCGGCCTACGGATTTTCGCTGGGTTTGCGCTTCATCGAGTCGAAGCACTCGCGCCAGCAGCCGACGCCCGAGGTCTGGTTCGAGACACCCACCCCGAGCTCACTGACTCTCGTTTCGCAGGGGCGCGCCTTGTTTCTCTCAAGCTGTGCGCATTGCCACGGAGCCGATGCCACCGGCGACGAGGGACCCGATCTTCACAACGTCTGGGTGAGTGACCGCTACATTTCGAACATCATCACAAACGGGATCAAGCATGAGATGCCGTCCTTCAAGAAGAAGCTGGGACATGACGAGATTGTCAGGCTGACGGCCTACGTCCGGTCCTTGGAATGAGGAAGCGTATCCAAGAAGTGGCCCACTGCTTTAGCGCCGAGCTTCCAATGAATCTGACATCCAAGAAGAACCGCATTGGGAAACCCGTATGTCCGTCCGCGCTGCTTGCGGCCGCGCTGGCCTTCTGCCTGCCGCGTCCATCCGCGAGAGCCGAGGACTCCATCGCCTACACTTTCGAAAACTACAGGGAAGAGGACGGGCGTATCACGGTCCAGACTCAGAGTAGTTCGGTGGACCAAGACGTGGGTGCCTATGGCCACTTAAGCCTAACGGGGACGATCGACGCCGTCGCCGGAGCGACTCCGACAGGTCGTCCCGCACCAGAGGGTAGCGACCAGGTTGAAATGACCGAAATCAGCAGCCGCAGAAAAGCCTGGAGCGGTGACGTCTCCGAGCAGGTCAAGAATTTCAATATTGATGCGGGCTTCGCCGAAAGCCGTGAGAGCGACTACGTGTCCTTCGGGTGGTCGGTGAACACCCTGACGGATTTCAATGAAAAGAACACGACGCTGCGCGTTGGCGTGGCGGGCACGGATGACCGCGTCGAGGTGTTGTTTGAACCCGCATACCTTCCCAAACACACCAACAGCGTTATAGTCGGCGTAACGCAGGTACTTGATCCGCTTACATTTGTGAGCATCAACGTTACCCTCGGATCAGCCGACGGATACCTCGCAGAGCCCTACAAGATTGTCGAGAAATCGATCGAACTGCTCCCCGGTGTCTCTTTGCAGGAGGCGTTCAGTGAGAACAGTCCCAACGAGCGAAATTCCGAGTCGGTCTACGCCTCGATGAATCGAGCGGTTCCGAAACTGGGGGGTGCTGTCGAAGCGAGCTACCGCCTGTACTCGGACAGCTACGGCATCGTCGCCCACACCTTTGCGGTCTCCTGGCAACAACACCTCGGGTCCAGGTTTATGCTGGAGCCGTTGGCCCGGTATTACCTGCAAAGCGCGGCCAGATTCTACTACTACAATCTGGATAACACGTCGATTGTCCCAACCCGAATCCCAACGGGAGAGGGACCGTACTACACATCCGATTTTAGGCTTTCAGCGGAGGACGATTATACTCTCGGCCTCAAGGTCACATGGAAGGTGGCCGACCGGGTTCAGCTCGTCGCCTCGCTTGAGCGATACGTCATGAACGGGCGAGACGGGGTAACATCCGCGAGCGCCTATCCGAAAGCCGAAATTTCTAGCCTCGGAGTGAGGTACACATGGTAAACGAGAACAAGAGAATCTCCGCTATCTTCCATTTGGCAGCGTTTGTTGCTGCCTACGCTGGGTTCACAGCACAACTGCCGGCTCAAGTGGTCGCCGGTAGTTACTTTCCGCCACTGGGCCTCATGGAGCTCAGTGGCGGAAAGGTTCCAGTGACGAGGGGCAGCGTGGTAATAGTCGATTCTTGGGCGTCGTGGTGCGCGCCCTGCAAGGCGTCTTTCCCGGCATACTCCCATCTTCAGTCTGACTTCGCAGGCCGCGGGGTAGCAATAGTTGCAGTCGGCCTCGACGACAGCGACTCCGCATACGGGGCATTCGTGGAGAGGCTCAAACCAACCTTCGTCACGCTTCACGACTCCGGGAAAACACCGGTGCGCTTTGTGCATCCCGGGTTCCGCGGGGACCAGACGGAGCGCGAACTCCGCAGTGAGATCGAAATTCTCCTGAACGAAGAGGCTACCACCCTATGAAATCCGATCGGACAAAGCTATGCCTTCTCGCAGCCCTTGGGGCATTGCTCCTTGGAGGCTGCTCAACCTCGTCCGCCGTGCGGGTGCGCCCGTGGGAGCGCGCTGTCCTGGCCGATGACACGATGAATCCGGATCGCGACGCATTGGGAACGGCAATGACGGAGCACGTCTATTTCGCGCGCGAGGCTGCCTCAGGCGGCCGCGGGGTGGGCGGAAGCGGTTGCGGATGCAACTGAGAGACTCCGCATGTTCCGACCGTCCCCGCGCCAGAATTTTCACCAACTGAATACAGAAAACTAAACCCAGAATAAAAAATGAAACTGCCTGCCTCCCTCCGACCCTATTGCGGTTGGATGAACCTGTCCATCACCACCCTGATCGCTCTTCTACAGCGCACGCCCGTCCTTCGCCTCGCGGCTGCTGCGGATGAATTCGTCGCAGCCTCGCCTGTCGGGAGTCTGCTCAAATCAGCCGCTGCGGTCGCCGCCTCGCTGGGCGCCATCGACTCGATGGCCGGCGCGACTCTGCTCGCGACCACAGTGACCCAATCGCCTTCCGGCGCTTTGCCGGACTTCAACGCGACCGTTGGAGTCGCGATCACGCCGCTTGGATTCACAATTACCAACTCAATCAACATCGCTTCGTGGACCGTAACGGGAAGCCTCCCGCCCGGACTTCACCTGACGACTGTCGAGTCGCCGGGTATCATTCTAACAGGGCCAGGCAATCTGGATGCCACAACGCCCGGAATGGCATCTGGTCCCTATTCATCTGGCTCCTCCGGCAACAACACGACAACTCCTATCATGGTTGGGACGCCAACGGCCGCGGGGACTTATACCTTTACGCTGCAAGGTTTCGCCGAGGCCAATGAGCAGGGTGGTGCGAATATACCCGGATTCATAGGCACGGGAATATCCGCCGTGTTTCCGTTTACGGTTGTGGTGGCTGCCGCCGCGCCGGCGCCCACTCCCACGCCTATGCCTGCAACAGCCGCCCCAGTGTTCACCGCCCAGCCCATATCGGTCACTGTGACAAGCGGCACGGTTGCGTTGAGCGCCTTGGCGAGCAACTCGCCCACTTACCAATGGATGCTCAACGGCACTACGCCGGTACAGGGTGCCACGGGCCCGATCCTGGAGTTTGCCGACGCGACCACCGCAGTGGGAAGCTATACGTGCGTCGCTACCAATTCGGCGGGAAGCGCCACTAGCAATCCCGCGACGATCTCAATCACAAGCACGAGCGACATCGGACGCCTGGTGAACATTTCATGTCGGGCCCAGGTTGGCACGGGAAGCGGCATACTAATCGCCGGGTTCGTGGTTGGTGGCCAGGGCACTGCCGGTGCAGAGTCCCTGCTTGTGCGGGGGTCGGGACCCGCACTCGCCAACTTCGGGGTCACTGGGACGCTGGCCGACCCCGAGTTGCAGATCTACTCCGGAAGCACACTTGCCGGATCAAATAGTGGCTGGTCAGGGAGCTCCATGATTGCTTCGGCTGCCGCTGCTGTAGGCGCATTTCCTTGGACAGACTCGTCGAGCCACGACTCCGCTCTCCTCGAGACTCTCCAGGGGGGGCCGTATACAGCTCAGATTTCTGGCCAAAGCGACGATTCCGGAGTGGCTTTGGCCGAGGTATATGACACAACCCCCGCGGAGAACTTTACGCCTTCTTCGCCGCGTCTGGTCAACATATCGGCGCGAGTCATGGTGGGAACGGGAGGCAACATCCTGATCGCGGGTTTTGCGATTGGCGGATCGACGTCCAGAACGGTCCTCATCCGCGCCTCCGGCCCGGCGCTGGTCCCGTTTGGGGTGTCGGGGACGCTCTCGGACCCGCAGCTTGGCCTCTACTCGGGTGCCACATTGCTTAACTCAAACGGTGGGTGGGGCGGAAATTCTGAGATTGCGAGCGCGGCCTCGTCCGTCGGTGCATTCAGCTGGTCCAATTCCTCCAGTTTAGACTCTGCGATCCTCGTTACATTGCCGCCGGGCGCTTACACGGCGCAGGTTTCCGGTGCGAGCGGTGACACGGGTGTTGCCCTGGTTGAAGTCTATGAGGTGCCATAATCCGAGCCCGGAAGGGCTCCGGCCATCAACACTCAATGCATTGCGCAAGGACTAACCCGATCCTCTTCGTCGAGATGAAGATCTCACACTTTCCATGAGCAGCGCCGTGAACTCTACCGTGGAGCGGGCACTTGCGGCGATAGCTCGTGGCGAGATGGTCGTTGTGGCAGACGATGTCGATCGCGAAAACGAGGGCGATCTCATCCTAGCGGCTGAGAAAGCGACCTCTGCTGCGTTGGCATTCATGGTTCGGCACACCAGCGGCGTGATATGCGTATCGCTGACAACCGAAAGGCTTGCTGAGCTCCGGCTTCCGCTAATGGTGGAGCACAACACCGAAAGCCATCGTACTGCCTTCACGGTCTCCGTGGATCTTCTGCACGGGACGACAACAGGGATTTCGGCCTCCGACCGCAGCTCGACCATACGCGCACTGGCCGACCCAAATTTCCAGGCTGGGGATTTCGCCCGGCCTGGACACGTTTTTCCGCTGCGCTGCAAATCGGGAGGCGTTCTCGAGCGCCCAGGGCATACAGAGGCCGCGGTCGACCTGGCCCGGCTGGCGGGACTCCAAGCCGCTGGGGCGCTCTGCGAAATCGTCAATGAGGATGGGACGATGGCCCGGGGCCCTCAGCTTGCCGCATTCGCCAGGAAGCACGGCCTGGCCTACGTCAAGGTCTCCGAAATAATTGCCTATCGCCGAGTCCACGAGCGACTGATCGCCTTGACGGCTGTTGCTCGTCTGCCAACGCGTCACGGCCACTTCACGGCCCACGTCTACCGCTCGGTCATTGATGGGACCGAGCACGTCGCCCTCGTAATGGGAACCGTGGGAGGAAGAGAAAACATTCTAGTCCGGGTCCACTCCGAATGCATGACCGGTGATGTCTTCGGCTCCCTTCGCTGCGATTGCCGGCAACAGCTCGAAGACGCCCTTGCGCGCATTGAACAGGAGGGATCTGGGGTAGTACTATATCTGCGCGATCATGAGGGCCGCGGCATTGGCTTGAGCCAAAAAATCCGCGCCTATGCTTTGCAGGACCAGGGCCGAGACACCATCGAGGCTAATCTTGAGCTGGGTCTTCCAGTCGACGCGCGCAGCTACGCCATCGGGGCGCAGATTCTTTCTGACCTCGGGCTAACTACCATAAGGCTTATGTCAAATAATCCAGCCAAGTTCATCGCATTGGAGGAAAATCGGCTGAGCATCTCGGAGCGCGTGCCTCTTCTAACGAAGCCGACGTGCGAAAACCTCAAATATTTGAGCGCCAAGCGGAGAAAACTTGGCCACTTGCTTAGCGTGTAGCGTTCAAACCGGAGCACTTGACAGTTGTTTCAGCAGCTTCGTGCAGATAATCGGTGTGTGCCTTAAACGGGGTGGTCCCTGCATTTCATTCGGACCTGAGCGCCACCGTCGGACTGACCCTTGTTGTTCGCCTCGCTGGCAGCCAGCACGCGACGAGTGCCACGCCGACAAGGAGAATGGCCATTGCCGCGACCATCCGCGGATCTTTCCCGGGCAGCGCAGGTACAATCCGGTGAAGTGTCGCTACCATGAAATACGATGCTACGAGTCCAATGACCGCGCCGATCACAGCTAACTGGATCCCGTCTCTCAGGAACAGCCAGACGATCGAGCGCGACTGGGCGCCCAGCGCCATTCTGATGCCGATCTCTTTCGTCCGCTCGGACGCCAAGTTTGCCACAACTCCATAGATGCCGACCGCCGAAAGCAGCAGGCCTAGGACTGCGATCTGGACCAGTACTTTTCTCAGGAACGTGAAATAGTATACTTCGTCGGCGAGCACGTCCTCAACCGTATCCAGCTGGCTCACAGCCAAATCAGGGGCCAGGAGGCTGATCGCCTTTCTCACCGGTTCCACGTAAGCCTGCGACGGCCCCGAGGTGCGCACTTCGAAATTGATAAACCGGTGGTTGTTCTGCGCCCACGGGGAAAAGTATTTCAGATTGTTGCCCTCGGGGTTGTAGAACTCGGCGGCGCCTTCGAAGTCCTGGACAACTCCGACGACCTCGGCCCAAGCCGGTTTTTCGGGATCGCTTGACCCGAGGCGCTTCCCGATAGGGTTCTCGTTCGGCCAGCATTTTTTCGCCATCGCCTCGTTCACGATGACTACGGGAGGTGAACCCGGCCGGTCTGAATCTAGGAAATCCCTTCCCTGGACCAGGTGAAGGTCGTAGACCTTGAGAAACCCCGGGCCCACAGCCGCCCATCCTGCATACACCTCTTTCCCCTTCTCGGGAGGCGGCTGCCCATCGATCCTGTAGGCCATTCCTCCGAATCCCTCGGCCGGCGACCCATTGGATACTGAAGCCGCCTCGATTCCCGGGATTGCGCCCAGGGATTCCCTCATGCGGTTCCCAAAGGCCAGTGACCTCGGGTCCAACTGTTCACCATACGTGTCGTGATCGAGTTCTATCCAGCCAAGTACCTCATGGCTCGCATCCCACCCGAGGCTGCGATGCGTCAGGCTGTAGATCCCCTTCACGAAGAACGATGCGCCCGCGAGGAGCGTGAGAGCCATCACCAGTTCAACCACCACGAGGCCACGCCGAAGCCAGTGCCGGGAACGGTCCGAGCTAGAACCTCGCGCGCCAGATTTGAGCGAGGTGTTGACGTTCGTCCGGGAAGCGAGGAACGCCGGCACAGTGCCGAAGAGAGCGCCGGTGACTAGTGACACGCCAAAGGTGAAGCCGATCACCTTCAGGTCCAGGGGCATGTCTATCGAGAAATACCGGGCGACGTAGTCGTTGCTCCATTTGGCGACGAGGAGTCCCAGCATCCCTCCGGCCACGGAAACGATCACGCTCTCAAGGAGGAGCATCCCGATCAACTGAGACCGGGAGCATCCCAGTGCGAGGCGGATGCCGATCTCCTGCGAGCGCCGCGTGGTGCGCACGAGCTGCAGGTTCGCCAGATTGACGCATGCGATAAGGAGAACGAGGCCCGAGAGCGCCATCGTCATCCATGTCAGCTGCGTTCCCACGTCACCCATGTTCGTCGTGGGGTAGGGGATCACCCTGAATGTCCTGTCGGAATTGGTCTTCGGGTGGTCCTTTGCGAAACGGGCCGCCATGACGGTCATTTCCGACTGGGCCTGCTTCAGGGTCACTCCCGGTTTCAGGCGCGCCACGACCGTGTACCAACCTGAGCCGCGCAGGTCGCGGTTGAGCCGCATCGGGTTCAATATGAAAAAGCTCGGGCGAACATAGAAGAGCTGCTGGTCATCGACCGTCGGCGGCATCACCCCGATGATGGTGTGCATCTTCCCGTCGAATTTGAGCCTTTGGCCGATGATGCTCGGATTTGCCGCGAAATGCCGGCGCCAATAGGCATTGCCCAGGAGAGCGACCGGCTCGAACCGGGCCTCCTCCTCGGCTGAGGGCAGCCGGCCCAGCTGCGGAGGTACGCCAAGGACCGCGAAGAAATTGGCCGTCATCCCCACGGCCCCCTCGCGGACCGCTGGCTGCCCCGGCTCCGCAAAGCTGACGTTCATCCCTGGTATGTATGCCGCCATTCCAGCAAAAACAGTGTTTTGCTCCTGCTCGTCGAAGAAGTCTCCCGGTGCGTGACCCGCGGAGCGCTGGCGGGGCACGTCGGCCCAAACCTGCACGAGGCCGGCCGGGTCGTGGTACGGCAGCGACTGCAACAGAAGCCGGTTCAGGATTGTGAAGGCCGTGGTGTTGACGCCGATCCCGAGCGCCAGAGTCAATAGCGCCACCACCGTGAATCCGGGGTTCTTGGCGAGTTGGCGGAGGGCGAACTTCATCCGAGGATCCTCTACTATCACACTCGCGGATCAAGGGGTAGGCTAAATGAGCCTCGGCGCGCTCCCGCAGCCCGTGATCCCAGTGCATGGCTACGTCCTAAGCCAATCAAACTTTTCTTCGTTCCGTTGGGTGAGGCACTGGCGTCACGAAGGCGTCCAGGCTTCGGCCTTTTCCAGCTACGTGCAGCGAAATGAGAATGCCTGCTCCGTGAAGCAATGGACTAGCACCGCAATTGCTAGAGTCACGGCTAAGAGAATGAAAATACGCTCGAGCAGTTGCAGCCGAGTCGGGCAGGAACCTTCAAGACGAACATCTAGGAGGTCGTGGCTACCGAGTAAAACTCGCGCGCCCTTGAAAGGAGCTCACCCTCGCTCAGGTGGTGCTCGTCGACCACAAGCGTGCCTAGGACGCGCGGCGCCATTTCAGGGTGATGGCGCCCCAACCAGCCGACGAACTGCTCCATCTCGCTGCTCGTGCCCTTGCCCGTCCCGAAGATGAGGATCCCGCCCGCGCCCTTGAGCGCGGCGGCCACGGGCTCGAAGAAGGTGTTGGGATCGGGCTTTTCCTTGCCCCTCGCGAAGTCCTTTGAGTTGTGGGCATGGCGGAAAAAGTCGGTTGGCTCGTGCGGTATGATCCTCTCGGGGACGGTACCTTGCATCTCAGAGCGGTAGATGCGGGCCTCGTGGTGGTCGATGACGAGGAGCCAGTGGCTCCCGCCAACGGCAGACGGGGCGGCCGCCTTTGCCGAGCGCTCGAGGAAATGCCTCAGCTCCATGAGCTCCTCCACCTCTGCGACGTCCTTAGTGCGGGGCGTATGCAGGACCATGGATTGGCCATTGCGAGTCACCCGCAGGTTTCCGTTGGGTTGCTCGGCGACCTCGGCGATGTGGTTGAAGAGCGACCTCACGTTCCGCCACTCGAGGTTGTGGGAGACCGGATGCTGGAATATGGCGTTGTAGGTCCGCAGGTGCGAACCCGTCAGGTCTTCGGGAGTGTTCAAGGTATATTGGTCAACTGCGACCGTCTTTGGTTGCCACGGATTGAACGATACCATCCCGCTCCAGTGCGCGGAAGTGGGGTGAATACCGGCATTCTCGCCTGACAGGAGCCCTCCAGGGGTGGGTAATACCCCATCGACTTTAATTCGCCTTCGTGAGATCGTAAAGGGGGATGCATTGCGGTCCTTGAAGTCGCCGAGTGTCGGGCTATGGCCCTACACCCAACCCATCTACTGCAAACGGCCCCTAAATGAAGAAGAAAACACTCAACATTTCGACGCGCTACAGTTCAGAACTGCGCAAGAGGCTTAGCGGCGCCGGCCGGGATTCGGTGCGGCGCGCCGACGCCCTTGGAAGGTCGGCACTCCGGGGTGGGCTTGAGACGCTCGACCTTGCCAGTATTCACGGGGATGCGCTCCTTGGGCTCATGCCTGCCGGCTGCACGGAGGCCGTGCGGGACACGACCGTAAAGATTGCGGGCGCCTTCTTCCTCGAGGTCATCACCCCGATAGAGCGGACGCATGGCGCCGTGGCCGAGAGGTACCTCGAGCTGAAGGATTCGAACAAGGCGCTTCACCAGCGCACCATCCAGCTCACCGCCTCAAACAAGAAGCTCAAAATCGAGGTCGTCCATCGAAAGTCCGCGGAGCAGTCACTCCTGAAGAGCGAGAGATACCACCGCGTCCTCCTGAAGGAGGCACGGCAGATGCAGCTCAGGCTCCGCCACCTGTCCCATCAGGTGCTTTCGGCCCAGGAGGAGGAGCGCAAGGAGATCAGCCGCGAGCTCCACGACGAGATCGTGCAAACGCTCACGGGGATCAACGTCCAGCTTGCTTCGCTCAAGATCGAGGCGGGTGTCAACAAGACCAGCATCTCGAAGCACATCAGCTACACGCAGCGCCTCGTCGAGAAATCGGTGAACATCGTCCACCAGTTCGCCCGCGACCTCAGGCCAACCCTGCTTGACGACCTGGGGCTGATCCCAGCCCTTCACGCCTACATGAAGGCGTTCACCTCCAGGACCGGCCTCCAGGTCGGGTTCTCCACCTTTGCCGGCGTCGAGAAGCTCAACAACGACAAGCGGACGGTGCTCTACCGGGTTGCCCAGGCCGCGCTGGTCAACATCGCGCAGCACGCCCGTGCCACCAAGGTCGCCGTGAGCATCAGGGACCTCCCGCAGGCTGTGCTCATGGAGATCAGGGACAATGGAAGGTCATTCGACGTGGCCAACGTGCTGGACTCCAGGAAGAACAAGCGCCTCGGGCTGATCGGCATGCGTGAGCGCGTCGAGATGGTCGGTGGCACGTTCAGTGTCGTTTCCACCCCCGGAAAGGGAACCACTGTTTCTTCAATGCTACCCTTCAAGCGGAGATAGTCCTTCAATCCATGGCCACCACAAAAACGATAAAGACACTCCTCGCTGACGACCATACCATCGTGCGCGAGGGGCTCAGGGCCCTCCTGCTCGCCGACAAGGCGATCGAGGTCATTGGTGAGGCGCACAACGGACGCGAGGCCGTTGAGATGGCAGAGGCGCTGAAGCCCGACGTCGTCGTCATGGACATCGCGATGCCGCTCCTAAACGGCCTAGAGGCCACGCGTCAGATCCTCGCCAAGCACCCTGCGATGAAGGTCCTGATCCTTTCCGCACACAGCGACGACGCCTACGTCGACAGGGTTGTCGCCGTCGGGGCCGTCGGGTTCCTCATCAAGCAGACTTCGGCCCAGATATTGGCCGCGGCGATCCACAAGGTGATGGCCGGCAATTCGTTCTACAGCCCGCAGGTCTCGAAGCGCGTGCACGACCACTACCAAAAGCCCGACAAGGCCGGCGGCCTCATGATCAAGAAGGCCACGGGAATGACGTCGCGCGAGCTTGAGGTGATCCAGCTAGTGGCCGAGGGCCAGGGGAACAAGCAAGTCGCGGCCGGGCTCGGCATCAGCATCAAGACGGTGGAAAAGCACCGGCAGCACCTGATGGACAAACTGAATATCCACGACACGGCCGGGCTAACGCGCTACGCGATCGCCCAGGGGATAGTCGAGAGCAGTGTCCAGGTCACGATTATCTGACTCAGGCTGCCCCGCTCTTACGATAGCTGCCATTGCCTCGGCCTTGTCCGCTCGCCTGCGGCGGAACGAGAGTGCCCGATCCGTCAGGAAATGAACGGGCACCGCAATCGCCACAGTGAGGCCCAGGGCAGCAAAGATTCCCTCGAGTAGCTGCATCCGGTTCGGAGCGGGAACCTTAAGGATGACATGATAGAAGTAAAAATTGTAGTCGCGGACGAGGGGTTGGTGGAAAAGGTACACCTCGTATGAAATGAGGCCGAGGAGGGCAAAAGCGCCCAAGAACATCCTGCCTACCCGCAGCTTCGACACCTGCTGGCGGAGCCCAAGCCACAGGAGTATTATGCCAAGGGCCGGGATGCTGTAGGCGCAGGTCGTCTCGCGGAAAAACGTCAGGTAGTAGAAGGACACCAGGCCGAGCCCGAGGAGCAGATTCAGTCGCAACTCTGCAGTGCCCGAACCCAAGAGGCGCCCCGCTATTACGCCGATAAAAAAACTGGGAATACGAACCGCCAGGGAGATAAGTCCGCCAATATTCCCGAAATGCTGGTAGGCGAGGGTAGCTATGACCGTCAAGACGCCGGTAACACCAATGATGAGCGATAGGTCATCGAGGCGCCTCCGGATGCACGCAAACACCAAGTAGGCGGCCACGATCATCGATATGAACCAGAATGCGTCCGCGAAATCGGCAAAATACGTAAGGCGGGAAAAGGCATGTATGCCGAGGATATGCTGCCATATCGTTTCCCAAGGACGGACGACCCCCAAAAAATGGTGGTGCATCCATATATAGAATCCCAGGGCCAGCCAATAACTCGGGTAAATCCGAAGGAACCGTCTGAGAAGGAAATGGCCGAGCGGCATTCCAGATGAATTCATCGCCAGGGCGACGCCGCTGAGAATCAGGAATATGTCCACGCCGATTTCGCCGTGGATGACGTTTAGTGCGCCGAGTACCCCTCCGCAGTGGTAGACGAGAACAAGAATGATCGCCAAGCCCTTGAGTTCGTCGATAGCGGCAATTCGTGAGCCGTTTCCAGCCAAGGGCGCTATATTGAATCGAAACGACTTCACCTATCCCCACGACAATCGAAGACGCGCAAGCCGCTATCCGGCACAGTGCCGGTTCAGCCAACATTTTTTACCCCCTGATTCCGTAGCGTCCTCGCAGGAAATGAATCTCAGGAGCCGAACTAAGAATCCGCGTTCCGAAAGTGAACGAGATCCGGGCCCTTGTTTTGGGGCTTCGGAACGGAGACGCGGGAGAGGGGAGTGGAGTTTGTTTAGCGACCGGGTGGCTTTGTCACATAGGGGATTCACCCTAGGGATTTCGGCGCAGTTTGGCATTGCCATCCCATTTTGCGCCAGACACATAGGTGTCTTCAGTTCGGCTTCCGTCAGGGCAGGAGATAATCGGCCTCGGTGGACTTACCCTCGAAAGGGTTCACTGAGATCGCGGCCACCAGCAGGCATCGTAATTATGGCGAGATCCACTTACCCCTCCAGACTCTTTGCCAGGACCGTTCGTAACGCGGTTGCGTTCGCACTCGCCGCCTCTGTCTTTTCGCATCACCTCTGCGCCCAATCGGATCCGCCGGCTGCGTCCGTCAGTGCACTAAAGCAGATGAGCGTGGAGGAGCTCATGGACATCGAGGTGACCTCGGTCACCAAGGAACCGGAGAAGCTGCTCGATGCGGATTCGGCCATCCAGGTCGTCACCGGCGACGATATCGACCGCTCGGGGGCATCGAGCATCCCGGAGGCGTTGGAGCTGGCCGACAACCTGGAGGTCGACCAGAAGAATTCCCACGACTGGGCCATTAGCGCGCGGGGATTCAACACGGCACTTGGCAACAAGCTCCTGGTCCTCATGGATGGGCGGACTCTCTATACGCCGCTTTACTCAGGCGTCTTCTGGGACGTGCAGGATTACCTCCTAGAGGATATAGATCGAATAGAGGTCATCAGTGGCCCGGGCGGGACGCTCTGGGGAGCCAATGCGGTGAACGGCGTGATCAATATAACCACAAAGAGCGCAAAGGACACCCAGGGCCTCTACGCCGAGGCAGGTGCCGGCAACGAGCTGGAGTACTTCGACGCCATTCGCTACGGCGGAGTCCTCGCCCCGGGCGTTTACTACCGAGTGTACGCGAAGTACACCGAGCGGGGCGACGAAGACTTTAGCGACGGAGACAAGGCATCAGATTCTTGGAAAATGGCTCAGACGGGCTTCAGGATGGACATGGAGAAGACACCGGAAAACACATTCACGCTTCAGGGAGACTATTACACAGGCCGCGAAAACGTCGACACGGGCGGTACCGCGGCTGTGAGCGGTGCCAATGTCCTCGGACGGATGACCCATGACTTTGCCGACGGTTCCAACCTGAGCCTTCAGGTTTACTTCGACCATACCTACCTGTCCGACCCGAGCCCTCCGCTTCTGCTCGGTACGCTGGACCTTGCGCCAGCGGGTATACTCACCGACCGCCTCGACACATATGACCTCGATTTTCAGCACCATCTTAACCTCGGGGAGGCCAATCGATTCTCATGGGGATTTGGGTACCGTTTCACCCACGACTTTGTGGTGAACTCCCCCAGCATCGGCTTCTTGCCCGCGACGCTCAACCAGAGCCTCTTCAGTACATTCGCGCAGGATGAAATCACGCTCGCGAAGGACGTATACCTGACTGCCGGCACCAAGGTGGAGCACAACAGCTACACTGGAACCGAATGGGAGCCCAACATCCGTCTGCGCTGGGATGTCTCGCCGAAACAAGTGATCTGGACTGCCGTCTCCCGTGCAGTCCGCACGCCGTCCCGAATTGACCATGACCTCTCGGAGGGCACACCGCCCTATTTCGTCCTTCTGAAGGGAGGATCGGACTTTGAGTCGGAAACGCTGATCGCTTACGAAGTTGGCTACCGCGCCCAACTTACGCCGAAGGTCTCTACCTCAATCTCCGCGTATTATAACGAGTACGATGACGTCAGGAGCACGAGCTACACTCCGGTTACAGTCGTTCCATTCTACTTCGCGAACAACCTTTACGGGGATACCCATGGGGTCGAGTTCACGGCCGACTACCAAGCGGCGAATTGGTGGCGCCTGCATGCGGGTTACGACCTCCTCCTGGAGAATATCGGCATCAAGCCCGGCCAAACGGACATCAATGATGCCATGAACGAGACCGCAGACCCCGAGCACCAGTTCTCAGTGCGCTCTTCCATGGATTTGTCCAAGACCGTGGACTTGGATGCTCAACTGCGCTGGGTCGACACCCTGCATATCAACAACGGGGCTACCGTCGGGACCGTTCCGAGCTACTACGAGCTCAACCTTCGGATCGGGTGGCGCCCAAGAAAAGACCTCGAGCTATCGCTGGTGGGAGAGAACCTTCTGCACGACCATCATCCGGAATACGGCTACCCGAGCCCAACCCGCGAGGAGATATCCCGCAGCGTCTATGGCAAGGTGGCATGGTCGTATTGAAGCGCCTCCCAATGGCGACAGGACCCTGGGTGTATTTAGCCTTAGATCTGGTGACGTTGGGTCGATAGTCTTGGCTCGAGCGGATCTGGGCTGCAACGAGGCGATCCAGCGTCTGGGGCTCGGAGCTAGTTCCCCCACAGGGTCACTTCGTTGCCATCTGGATCGTGAAAATGCGCAAACTGCCCCTCCGAGGGATCGCTTTCGGTCGAGTCGGGAATGAGTCCTTTGCCTTTTAGGGAAGACAACCGTGCGGCGAAGTTCTCGACATGAAACACGATCGAGACACTTGCGGAAGATTTCGCCGGTGCATCGGCCTTTTTACGGTGGATGCCGAAGAAAAAATCCCCGGCGGGCGTTTCGAGTTTGGCGTAATAGCCGCCCTTAAATTCCTTCGTCTCGAAGCCTAGGAGCGAATACCAGTCCGCCAGCACCTTTGCCTCATGGCACGGCTCGATCGAGATCGCGCCAACATAGACATTTCCCGAAGGAGGCGTCTCGGCCCAGGCCGATGCCGTTAGCAGGAGCAACGAGATCAGCATCAGAATTCTGTTCATGGCAGTATGCAGGTTGTGGATCATAAATTTCAAACTATCGTCTCTTTGCGACCAGCTTCCGGACTGGCAGGCATAACTCCAATTCAAAGTGCGACCAGTCCGTCGCCTTTTCCTTGTCCAAGAATATCTCAAGAGCCGGGGCATGCTCGGGCTCAAAGGCGCTGCCGATCAGCCAGCTTCTGACCAGGTAGTCCCAAGCCGTCGCCACCCACCGAATATCACCGGAGACCCGTGTGGCGGCGTAGCGCATCGCTGGCATTCTTAATTTCAACATTCCGTCTCCGCACGCAAAGGGAGAATCCGACGCCAGGGCGACCTCGTAGCGGTACAGATGTTTCGGCGTCACGTCCGGATCATCCACCGTCATGCCGAATAAAACGCCGCGCGAAAAAAGGTCCCTGGATTTCGCCCATGCGACCATCGCCTTGAAGGCGGCCAGCACCCGATCCATTTCGAAGGCATTGATGACGCGGATGTAGGCGACATGCCTCTCGGGAAGCTCGATCAACCTCACGGGGAAGGCCGCCTTCTTTTCTGCCATGGTCATGGGGAGAACGTACTCCTGTCCCGTGTGGATTGCTTTGCGAATCTTGCGCTTTGCGATTCTGCCGGTCTTTCGGAACTGGCTGGGCGAAGTACCGTAGCCGGATCGGAATGCGCGCGAAAATGTGGCCGAGGAGGAGTAGCCGCACTCCAAGGCGATGTCTGTCAGCCGCCGTTGGGAGAAACGCAGCAGTCGGGCGGCTTTTTCGAGACGAAGCCGGTTCGTGAATTGATTCAGGGTTTCCCCCGCGACCGCGCCAAAGATTCGATGGAAATGAAATTCCGAAAAGCAGGCTACTCTTGCCAGTTCCTTAAGTTTTACCTGGCGATCCAGGTTCGCGCGAACGTAGTCGATGACTTTATCGATTCTTCGCGTGTATTCGCGATTGGCGTGGGTCTTTTGGCTTCTCAAAGATGCTGGCGACATTGGGCCGGTGGGAAACGCCGCACAGAATGTGCTTTGCTGCACCAGACGGAATCCAGTCCACCGGCAGGACGCAAGGCGCACTCGTCCCAGGGAGATGCACGTCTGTGGTGCACCTCAATGCCGAAGCTCTCTCCGGCGTACAATCAAGACAGCCGCGCGACAACCCCTTCCAGGCCGCCCATAAACTTTTGCCATCCGTACTTAGCGCCCTGATAGTTGGCCTCTTGATCGGCACCGAAGCCTGACTGCTCCATCCGGACGAGCGTCCCGCCGCCGGCGGGTGCCAAGGTCCAGACCACGACAGTCCCCATTCCCATTGAGCCCCAACTGTAGGAGAGCTTCGTGGTGGGCTCTACGACAAGGACCTCGCAGTCGACCACGCCATTCCAATTGGCCACGGGTTTGGCTCGGAAACTAAACTTGTGCCCTACGATGGGTTGGAAGTCATTTTCCATCAGCCAGTCCTTGATCAGCGAACCTTGGGTGAGAGCGCGCCAGATCTTCTCAGGCGGATGCGGCATTTCCTTTTCGACTACGAGCGTTCGTGTGGCGGGGGCAGTCATCGGTGTTTCCTTTCGATTTATGGGTTCATCGCTTTCAGCAAGTCCTCGAGGCGGGCAAAACGGTCCCGCCAGAAGTGACTGTAGAAATTCATCCAATCCATCAGTGGCGCGAGGGCTCTAGGCCGTGCGCTGTAGTGGGTCAGGCGCCCTTCGCGGCGCGCGCGGACCAAGCCGGCGCGCTTTAAGTTCCGGAGGTGCTTTGAAACCGCCGGCTGCGAGACGCCCGAGTGGCCGGTTAACGTTCCCACTGTCTGCTCGCCCCGACGGCTCAGGCTCTCAAAGAGCGCGCGGCGTGTAGGATCGGCAAGGGCCCTGAAAATGGCGTTTGGTGCTGTGCGCATGAGGGAAAAGATAACCCAATGGTTATGGAAAACAGATAACTATCGGGTTATGGATAGTCAAGTCCCTGCTCAGAAAATCCGGAGGGAATCCCGAACCAGTATCCGATGCCGCCCGATACTATCCCTTGCGCCGATAGTTAAGGGAATCGGTTGCAGGGGCGCCTGTGCCCGCTCAGGCGGATGGCCAAGGATATTTTGCCTTATGGAACCGGTGTGGGCGCTGCGGTGCTATTCTGGTTCGCGTACTGCAGTGCCAACCTGAGCTGGGCAATTGCGGCATCGCAGGCAGCCAACGCGTCGACACGGTGGCCGCCGAAATCATGGGCCGCGGCCTGCATTTCGGCCTTGGCCCTCTCGAGTGCCCCGATTGCCGCGCGGATCGCCGGATGGTGTCCGCCGCGAGTGTGCTGGCCCGGTGTCCCTGGGGGCGGAGTCGGCGTGGGCTCTTCCTGGGATCCGGCTGTGTAGGCGAAAGCGGCGAAACCGAGCAGGCACACCGCGAGGCGGGGTAACAGATTAATTTTCATCTGGATTGGGGGCGCGGGACCATCCCGCGCTTATCGTCGTGATTATGGGATTTTCGCTAAGGGAACAAACAAATCATCGGACAAATCCCGCGCCTTTACTTCACCAGTTTCGGGCAAATACTTGGGCCTGCCCCCGTCGTTCACTGCCAAATCCAGCACGCGACATATATCCAGGAAGCCAACCCCATGCGCATCACTCACCTTGTCACCGCACTGATGGCCTGTTCTCTCCCGGCTTTTGCCGCCGAAACCCCGGCCAAACAGCCCGAGTTGCCATTCCTGAGCCCGATCTTTGGCGATGACATGGTGCTGCAAAGGGGCAAGCCGAACACATTCTGGGGATGGACGCACCCGGGCGATCATGTGACAGTCGACATCAACGGGCGCGCGGCGAGTGGCGTTGCCGGTGGGGACGGCCGCTGGCAGGTTCAGGTCGATCCGCCCAAAGTGGGGGAAACCTGCGTCGTCAAGATCGACGGCCCAAGGCACGTCGAGCTGCACAATGTCGTCGTCGGTGACGTTTGGCTCTGCGGCGGACAGTCCAACATGCAGTTTGGCCTTCCCCGGGCGCGCGACGGCGCGGCCGAGGTTGCGGCTGCAAACCATCCAGGGATCCGGTTTTTCATCGTGGCGTCGCATCCAGCCTACTCGAAGGCCGCGATTCCCTCGGGCGGCTGGAAGGTGTGTTCCCCGAAGACTGTGGCGGAGGAGGGCGGCTTCTCGGCCGTCGCATATTTCTTCGCCCGCCGAGTCCAAGGCGAGACGGGCGTTCCCATCGGGCTGGTTGAGGACTGTCTCGGCGGAACCCCTGGCGAGACATGGATGGATCCGGCCACGCTGCGCAGCCTGAGAGATTTCGACGTCCCGATGGCCGAAGTCGACCGTCTGCGTGCGCTCGGCGCCCCCGAGTACGGCAACTATGTCATGCACTGGTACGACGAGTATGACGGCGGGATCAAGGGCTCGACATGGGCCGATCCGGGGCTCGATGACGCTTCATGGAAGACCGTGCCGATCAACAATGGCTTCGAACCGCTGGGCGTCGCTGATGTCCCGGCGGTCGTGTGGTTCCGTCGGGTCGTCATTTTGCCCGACCCGCTGCCTGCGGGCGACGCGGCAGTGCACCTCGGGGTTGTCGAGAAGATGGAGACGACCTACTTCAATGGGCAATGGATCGGCGCAAGCTCCTGGGTTGAGAACCCGCGGATCTACCCTATTCCGCCAAAGCTGCTAAGACCCGGCCGCAACCTAATCGCGGTCAGAGTGCTAAAGCTCAAGTCAAAGACCGGATTCACGAGCAGTCCTGAATCCCTGAAGGTCGCTTTCGAAGGGGGCCCTGAGATCGCGCTCGCGGGCGACTGGAAGGCCGCGATGAGCGTCGACGCGCGGGCGCCGCATCCCTTACCACTCGGGTACGAGAATTATCCGACGATGCCCTCGGTCCTTTTTCAGGGCATGATCCTTCCGGTGGCGCCTCTGGCGCTCAAGGGCGCCCTTTGGTACCAGGGCGAAGCCAACGCGACCCGCGCACGCCAATACCGAACGCTCCTTCCGGACATGATCGGCGACTGGAGGAGGGTCTTCGGGCAGGGCGACTTTCCATTCCTGATCGTCAGCCTGCCCGCGTTCGAGGAACGCCTGGCGGAGCCCTCCGAGAGCGACTGGGCCGAGATGAGGGAGGCGCAGGCGCTGACCGCAAGGAACGTGCCGAACTGTGGGATAGCGATCACGGTCGATACGGGCGACGCGGCAAACCTCCATCCCACGGACAAGAAGCCCGTGGGTGATCGCCTGGCCCTCGTGGCGCTTTCGAAGTGGTACGGAAAGGCAGTGACATACAGCGGACCGATGTTCCGATCAGCCGAAAGGGTCGGGGATTCGCTCAGAATAGATTTCGACGACACGGATGGCGGATTGAGGGTACACGGCGACAAGCTCGGAGAATTCTCCGTAGCAGGGAGCGATCATGCGTGGCACTGGGCGGATGCGCGCATTGAGGGAGATTCAGTGGTCGTATCGTCTGCCAAGGTGCCCGTCCCTGTGGCCGTGCGCTATGCTTGGCAGGCGAATCCCTTGGCAACGCTGTTCAACGGCGCGGGCCTCCCGGCGGCGCCATTTCGAAGCGATGACTGGCCGGGGACCACTGACAAGCACGATCCTTGGTGACGGCCTTGGTCAGGGGAACGACGGGAGCTGATAGACCGAAAGGTTGTTCGTCACATCATCGACCACGGCGTAATTGAACGCGGCGGGACTGAACAACGCGAAACTCGGGAGGACAGTGTCCAGGCCAAACGCGCCGCCCTGGCTTGCGTCTACGTTATACTCCTGGACGAATTGTCCGAACCGGGTGAATTCGACGATCTCGCTGGGATGTAGCACGTCCGCATTGACGGCGTCACCATTGGCGGCCAGCAGGTTGCCGTCTGGTGCGAATCGCAACGCAAGGGGACCGCGCAATTCGGATCCGGCGAACACGATGGAACCCAGCGACACGGAGGACGAACGGCGGGAGGCCTGTGCGATCGAATAGATTGCATTGTCGTTTGTGGAAGCGACAAACAGGGTGTCTGTCAGCCCGTCGTAGGCGAGTCCAGTCGGGCCTAGGATGAGGGCTGCCGCATTTGCTACGTGTGTGTATCCGGTGGCGATGACTGTCTTTTTCGAAAGGGTCACGCCCGTCGGGGCGATCGCGAGGTCAAGCCGAGCGACTGTTCCATTGAGTACATTGGAGACAAATACGTGTGCCGTAGCTCCCTGGTCGTCGACGGCCAGGTCCCAGGGGCCGTCGAGAGCCGAAGGATCGGTCCATGTCTGAACGACATTGCCGTTGCGGTCCAAGACCTGGAGTGCGCCCTGGCCAATTGTGCCGATGGTGCCGTCCGTGGTCGGAACGTTGCCAACAATGACAAACCCGCCCCTGAGAACTCCGAGTGCGGTGCTTAAGCCTGTGAGGGCGCTGGTAAAGAATGTCACCGCCGCTCCCGGAAGCGCTATCGGACCTGTCGGCGTCAGCTTCACAATGGTCGTTCCGAGTCCCTGCAGATTGGCGCTGTTGTTGAAGTTGCTGACAAGGACATCGCCGGCCCCGATCATGCCGCCCTTGGGGAAGCCGTCGGGAACGAATGCGACGCCGTATGGATTGACGTCACCGTTTGCCGGAATCGTCGTGGAATTTACGAGCTGGGGGATAAACGCCGCTTTTGCGTCCACTGGCGCCAGCAGCGCGGCCAACAGAATCAGCGCCGCGGCAGACAATCCTCGAGCGCGCCCGTCCATAAGTCCCGCTGTCTTTTTTGAGTCCGTCTCAATTGCATTCATGTTGATACTCCTCCTCGTGCTTAACTTTTTTTGGTCAACTCAAGGTTACCGTTAGCAGCCAAAGCTGCGTCCATGGGATCCCGACCTTCCGTCGGATTCCGTGTTCCGACGCGCGATTCCTATTTTGTTAACAGAACTGTTACGGATTCCATTCCGTCGACTGGGCCTCTTGGCTGATGCAACCGCGCTGGTTGCCGGCGCCAACAATGCTACGGCCCCGGAGAGGACCTGCGCCTCGCAGCTTCAAGGATATCCAGATTGTGCCGCGCCTCGGGGAACTCGGGCTTCAGTTCCAAGGCCCTCGTGTAGTCTTCAATCGCAGCGCTAACATGTCCGGCACGCACCTGCGCATAGGCCTCGTTGTAGTAGAGATCGGGATTTGGCCCTCCGATTGCCAGAGCAGCCTCATACTGGGGCAGGGCCTCGGTATACATCCCGCTCCTCACGAGGAGGTCGGCCATATTGCAGTGCGCGTCGACGTAGTTCGGCCGCAGGGCGACTGCCTGCGCGTACTCCTTGAGCGCCTCGGGCTCCTTTCCCATTCGCGCCTCAATCCACCCCAGATCAAAGTGCGCCTCGGCAAGGGACGGATTTGCGGAGGCCGCCTTCTGGATCAGCGGGTAGGCCTCGCCCAAGCGCCCCAGGTTTCCGAGGGCGACGCCAAGGTCCAAGTTGGAATCCGCATCGTCGGGGGAGATCCGAAGGGCCTCGGAAAGCTCCTTCATCCCGGAGTCTACCTGACCGTCCGCAAGGAGCGCATTCCCGAGGTTGCAATGGGCCCGGGCGTTCGTCGGGCGCTTGAGTGCCGTGTCTGTCCAGATCGCGATCGAGCTCCTGTAGTCGATGTTACGCCCGTGGGTCACGTACCCAAGAAAGACCAAGGCGGCGGCGAGCAGCAGTGCCGACCACCGGCCAACCAGAAGGTAAACGGTGACAACGGAGAGTGCGATGACGGCAATGAGCGGAAGGTACATCCTGTGCTCGGCCACCGGCTGCAGGACAACGGGAACAACGCTCGATGTCGGGGCAAGTATCGCAAGAAACCAAACCAGCGCGAACCCTATGGCCGGACGGCTACGGAGCAGCTGCAGCGTGACCGCAACGAGCGCCAATATGAAGAGGAGGTAGGGGACGGCGGCCGCACCGCCGGTTCCAAGCCCCGTGCCGTAGTCAAAGACGAGCGGGCTGGGCCAGAAGGCGAGGCCAAGGTAACGAACGACCGCCCGGCATTCGCAAAGGGCATAGCTTAAGGGGCTGATACCCAGGGCGAGGCCAGCCCCGCGCGTTCCAATTCCGACCATGAGAAATCCGAGAAGTATCCATCCTGCGGCCAGGCCCACGTAAAGGCCGCGCCTCAGACGCCACGCCGCCGCAAATGAGCCCGAGAGGAACGTCCGGTCGTAGAGGAGAATGACGACGGGGGCGGTGATCATGACCTCCTTCGTTGCCATGCCGAGTAGGGATGAGATCGTGGCTGCCGCGTACCACCGGCCGGATGCTGCGGATGCGGCGCCTCTGATCACGCAGTAGAGCGTCAGCAGGTAAAGCAGTCCCATCAGGGATTCCGTGCGCTGCGACAGATACGTCACGGACTCGGTTGTGAGCGGATGGACCAACCAAAGGGCGGCGACGGCGAACGCCAGCGGATCGGCTGCCGCGGACAGGCGTGGGCCGGCAGGCGGCCGAACAAATGTCCGGCGCAAGACTCCAAAAAGTACTAAGCCGGCTGCAATATGGATGGCCAGATTGGTCGCATGGTAGCCGGCGACGGCCTGGCCGCCGGCCCAATGGTTGATGGCAAACGAAAGGTTGGCGACGGGGCGGCCGCGGGTGCCTCCCGATGCGGGTGAAAGAAGGGGAGCCCAAGGGGGCCAGACCCGGGAAATGCTCGGGTTGGCGACAATCGAAGACTGGTCATCGAATATGAATGCCCCTGAAAAGCTGTTCGCGTAGGCGAGAAGCGCCAACGCGGCGAGCCCGAGGCAGGGCGCCAGCGAGTGACGCCTGGCCCCGGGCACCCTGGGAAGTTCGCTCATCTGCAAGCCCTTATGGTGCCCCGGGGGCGCTGCGGCCTCAAGAGGCAACGCGGGCGCACGCGCGTCAGTTCACGGGCTGGAAGTCCTTGTTGCCCGTCTGCCAGAGGAGGAAGGCAAACTGCCCCGCGAAGTTCTTGAACGTGACGATCTTTTCCTCGGTGAAATGGCCATCGTCGTAGTTGATCTTCATCAGGACGGGCCTGCCGGAACTGCTGGCGTTCTGCACCGCAGCCACGAACTTGCCCGGCTCCCAAGGCATGACACGGGGGTCGTTCCAGCCCCCAACCCCCATGAGGGCGGGGTAGCTCACTCCCTGCTTCACGTGGGCGACGCCGTCCATCTCGTAGAGGGCCTTGCAGTCGGCGGGGTCTTTTACGGTGCCGAACTCCGGAATATTGACGGGGCCGTTTGAACTGAACTCCATGCGCATGGCATTCGCGCACCCGACATTGCAGACCGCTGCGGCGAAGAGGTCAGGCCTCTCCGTTATGGCGCGGCTGATCAGAATGCCGCCGGCGCTTGTCCCGGTTCCCCCGAGCTTCTTGGGGCTCGTGTAGCCCTTCTTGACGAGGTATTCCGCGCACGAGATGAAGTCCTTCCATGTGTTGGGCTTGGTCTCCTTGAAGCCGCCCTTGTACCAGGCCTCGCCTTTTTCGCTTCCGCCGCGGGGATGGGCATAGGCGTAGATGGCCCCGTGAAGCACGACGGAGCGGAGGACCGAGAAATAGGGGGTGATGCTTATACCGTAGGCGCCGTAGCCCTCGAGGATGCAGGAGTTGCTCCCGTCCATCGGGATCCCCTTGAGGTGGATAATCGAAAGGGGGATCATCTCGCCGTCGTGCCCCGGCACCTCGACCTCCTCGGTGACCATCCTGTCGAAGCCGGGATAAGTGACGTCGGTGTTGAAGATGCTCTTCGTGAAGGAATCGCTGTCGCCGTCGTAGTCGTAAAGGGTGGTCGGGACTATCCATGAGGTGATGGTCACGATGCAGCGGTTGGTGTGCCAGTCGGGGCACGAGACATCCACGGTGCCGGAGGCCGGCAGCGCGACCTCGGAGATCTTCCCCGTGGCGAATGCATACTTCACCAGGCGGCAGACGACCCCATTGGAGTAGTCCACGAAGAGGAAGTCCTTGCTCTTATTGAGGGACTGGATCGAGTCCTGCGCCTCGGGAATGACGGTCTCGGCGTGCGCCCAGTCAGGGTGCTTCACGCTTGTCCGCACCAGCTTGTAGCGGGGAGCGTCCGTGTGAGTCACCGCGTACACGTAGTCCCCATGGAAGGCGATTCCCCGCACGAGGTTGTCCGAGGTCTGGCAGAGGCTGTCCCACTTGACCGGTGCGTGCGCCAGCGCCGAGGTTGGGGCATAGTATATCCGCATCTCGTTCTGCACAGTCTGGACACTGCCGAACACATAGTCGGGGTAGGACTCGTCGATTGATGCCTGAGGAAACTCCTTCGCGGCTATCCCGAGCTCAGGGTTCACCTCATTGCTGAATATGTCGATGTCCGCGGCGACGGGAGCTCCCACAGTGTGGATGCGGGTCTTGCGGTTCAGCTCGATGTCCAGGCTCTTGATGTCGGTCACCTTGCCGGCGTCGTAGAAGAAAGACTTGCTGTCGAGCGTCCAGCCGCCAGGGCCATAGGAAGGATAGATAATGTCGGGTAGGAGGGACGCGTGGTCGACATCCAGCACCCGCAGCTCGGAGAATTCGGCGCCGCCCGAGGAAAAGCCCATCACCACGTAATGGCCGTCGAGGGAGGGGGAGAAGCTCTGAATTGTCGTCGTCACCCCCGGCTTATAAGTGCCCGGGTCGAGGAGGAGCTTCTCCTCGCCGGTCCAACCCTCGCGGTAAAAGAACTTGCCGACGTTCTCACCGCCCAGTGTCTTCTTGTAGAAAACGCGGCCGTTCTCGAAGGAGATGTCGGTGTATCGCGCGGCCCTAAGCTTGTCTAGGGCAGCCCATTCCTTCATCAGCGCCTCACGTCCGGGGATTTTCCCCAGCACTCCGTCCGTTAGGGTTGCCTGTGCCTTGAACCATGCAGCCACATCCGGCGCCTTCAAGTCCTCAAGCCAGCGGTACGGATCCTTGTAGGTTGTCCCGAAATACGTGTCCGAGGCATCCACGGTCTTCGTGGGCGGATAGCTCAGCTGCGCGAATGTGGGTGCGGCCAGCAGGAGCGATAGGACGAGGGCGGCGTGTCTTTTCATCATTAGCATGACAACGATAACGGTGGAAGATAGGAGACACGCCAGTGCGGCGGCCTCGTTGATTTTGCCCAAGATTCTAGGCGCGGCGGTTGACCCGCAAGCCATTTGGGAGCGGGGCCGGTGCCGACCAAAGTGGTACACCGCGACGGGTCAGTCCTGCTTCTGTCCTGCCTGACGCGGTGTGCCGGATACCCTGAGGGTCTCGACCTGCTCTACGAGGAAGTCCCTAATGGAAGAGGCCTGAGACGGGCTCACGCCGGCCGACACATGGTCAAGGAGCGCCTGATACTGCGGCGTGAGGTTGCTTCCCGGATCCGGCGCCTGCTGCTCGCTCGAGGCGGCCAGTCCATAGGCCGCGTCAACGTAGTCGTGAGCGAGGGAATACATCTCATCATTGGTCAGCGGCTCGCCCTTTGCGGCGAGGTCGACGCCTACCGTGTTGTCGAGGAGCGCCTTGCATGCACTGATTGTGGGCGCCAGCTCGAGCTGCCCGTAGTAAACGTTGGACCCGACCAATTGTTTAATCTGGTCGGTGAAGCCGTCGACCGATTGCTCGACCGCAACGTTCACCTCCGGACCGGCAAGGCCAACCTGAATCGCCGCGTCGCGGCCGTCAACCACCGCTTCGCGGCGGGCCGTGAGCAGTATCCTGAGCTCCGCTGCCGTGGATGCCGGCAGATGCAGCGAGGCGATGGTGTAGCCGTACTGCCGCTCGATGATCCTCTGCTGCTGCCTGTGCCAGATGAGGGCAAAGCCGGGGTCATCCCGTCTACCATCAAGGTGATCGCGCGCGTCGGTGCCGGCGAAAGCCTGCGAGGTCTCGACTGCCAGGGCGCGGGCAAGGTCCCCCTGCGGTCCGACAGGCCGGGGATCTGCCGCATTGGAGCGGCGAACGCCCGCAGCCGCGATGGCCAGATGTACTTTGAGCGCGGCAATCTGAAGGCGATCCTGCGCATGCCAGTGCAGCAGTACCCCCGCGCATGCAAGGGAGGCGAGGGCCACGAGCCATGGTGCGTTCCGGCGCACGCTCCTAGTATTTGGGCGCACCATGGGACTCGGTCCGTTCGTTTGCCGGCTGCGGGAAACCGGGTGCGTCAGAATGCGTTCATTCCCGCATTGGGCTCGCCGTAGCCAGTCGAGCCATTCGTGAAGGCGCCGAGGATGTAATTGCTTCCGACGGGCCAGTTGCCGTAGCACTCGGGTTCCCAATAGAACACGCCGAGGACGCCGTTGGCGTTAGCTGCCGAGATGAGGGCGCTCAGGTAGCTCTTGCAGTCGGTCGGGTCAGATTCGAGATATCCGCACTCGCAGATCATGCAGGATTTGCCGTACCGGCTCTTCATGTCCTTGATGGTGGCGGTGACATCGGTGACCTCGGTCTGCCACGACAGGCCTGACCAGTAGGGATAGGCCGACATGCCGATAACATCAAACTTGCCGCCGGCCGCCTTGAGGTTGTCGAAAAACCACTCGAAGTCCGAGTCATTCTCTCCACTGGAGAGATGGACGATGACCGAGGCATTTGGAAAGACTGACTTGACCGCATTGTAGCCTGAATTGATCAGGCCTGCGAGGTTGGGGAAGCTGTTGTCGCCGCCCCCGCCGACTTCACCCAGGGGAAATAGCATCCCGCTGTTGATCTCATTGCCCACCTGCACCCAGGAGACCGTCCCGCCGCCGTTTTTGATAGCGGTGAGGACACTGGTTGTCTCGCTCGCGACCGCCGCCTCCATCTGTGAGAGGTTGAATTTCGTCCAGGCCGCGGGGGGAGTCTGGCTCGATCCCGACGCCCATGTATCGCTGTAGTGAAAGTCGATCAGGACGCTTTGCCCGAGCGCGTGTGCCGCCAGTGCCTTC
>Ga0206847_10100_pt1 | contig 30630 bp, 21 predicted proteins | sample Alteio_BWOrgCont_17_FD_152880 | JGI IMG/M metagenome (GOLD analysis project Ga0206847, IMG submission 152880) | Enriched cells from forest soil in Barre Woods Harvard Forest LTER site, Petersham, Massachusetts, United States -... | ecosystem: Environmental > Terrestrial > Soil > Temperate forest >... | reverse complement strand
CGCTGCTGGCCGGACAGTCGTTTATCAACGGCCAGCCGGTCACATTATGGATGAGCGGAGACGGTCCTCAACTCGGAGCCATTCCTGCAGCTTCTGATCCCAAATCGCGGCCCTCCACCGATCAGGCTGCGATGGCCACGGCACCACCTGCTCCCGCGGTTCCTTCGAAGCCGGTCGAGCCGCCACCTCCCCCACGGGACACGTCGCAGCAGGCGTTATCGTCACTCGACACTTCAAAGCAGGAAGTCATTGCCAAAATGGTGAAAGACCTGGATTCGCAGGCTCATTTCGTCAGCTATGCGGCTCCAAGTTTCGTCGCGTTTCGCCAGGGAATTTATCTTGAGCTTTCGTTGAACACCAACCTGCCAGAGTCGGCGGCGGGATCACGCTACAAAATCGCCGCCACAGCCTTCGACGACCACATCGCCCACCTCGTCCGTGCGGCCGCAGCTTATTTCAAAAACGAATCGGCGTTCGACGGCATCAGCTTCAGCACCACTGTGAAAGTCTCGGGCAAAGCCAAGACTAATAGCGCCTCTGAAGCGGTGGAATTCTTCTTCCCCTTCTCTTTGCTTCGCTGCTATGAGAAATACGATTGCACCGGCCAGCAGTTGATTGACGGCGGGACAGTGCTGATCAACGGCGAGCGTGTCGCCCTGGATTTACAAACGGCGGAAACCGCCGTGGGACATTAGTAAGGACACGGTCACGTCCCAGTCGTCGATCCTGCCTGCTGCTTTGATCATCACAGTTGTCAGCCAACAGTTTGTTTTGAACTTTCATCAACCCCTGCTTTCATTGACTAGTCTGGTTTGATCCGCGTAAGATTCGCGCCAGTGCTCGGTCAAGTCATCTCGCATTACCGAATCGTCGAAAAGCTTGGCGGCGGGGGCATGGGAGTGGTCTACAAGGCTGAAGACACCAGGCTTGGCCGCTTCGTAGCTCTCAAGTTCTTGCCAACCGATGTTGCGCAGGATCCGCTGGCGCTGGAACGCTTTCGCCGTGAGGCACGGGCTGCCTCGGCCCTGAACCACCCGAACATTTGCACTATCTACGAAATCGGCGATCAGGACGGCAAACGCTTCATCGCCATGGAATTTCTGGACGGGGTGACGTTGAAACACCTCATCGGCGGAAAGCCGATGGAGATGGATGTGCTGCTCGGTTTGGCGATTGAAATTGCGGATGCGCTCGATGCCGCTCACGCCGAAGGGATCGTACACCGCGACATCAAGCCCGCGAACCTGTTTGTCACCAAGCGCGGACACGGCAAGATCTTGGATTTTGGTTTGGCGAAGATGACGCCCGTAGCCGGTTCGTCGAGCAAGATTGCGGCGGCGCACACGGCGACGACCGTCGCCGAGGAGCACCTGACCAGCCCTGGCTCAACCATGGGCACGGTGGCTTATATGTCGCCGGAACAGGCGCGATCGAAACCCCTGGATGCCCGCACGGATTTGTTCTCGTTTGGGGCCGTGCTGTATGAGATGGCCACTGGAAAGTTATCGTTCCGCGGGGACAGTACGGCAACCATTTTCGAGGCGATCCTGAACCGCGCTCCGGTGGCGCCGGTGCGGCTGAACCCCGACCTGCCGCCGGAACTGGAACGGATCATCAACAAGGCCCTGGAAAAAGATCGCAACCTGCGTTACCAGCATGCCGCCGACATGCGAACGGACTTGCAACGGCTGAAGCGGGACACCGAGTCCGGACGGATTGTTACGGAAAACGCAGGGGCTGTCGAGCTACGCCCGACTGGACGGCCGAGGGCGGCCGTCCCCACACAGGCATCAGGCCTAGCGAAGCTCGGCTGGGGATTTGTCTCGGTCGTGGTGATTGCCCTGATCGCCGGCGGAATTCACTTTCGCCAGCGTCAAACCGCAACCCGACTGACTGATAAAGACACCGTCGTACTCGCTGATTTTGCCAACAGTACTGGAGACGTCGTATTCGACGACACGCTGAAGACGGCGCTCAGCGTTTCCTTGCGGCAATCTCCTTTCCTGAATGTTCTGCCCGACAGCGACGTAGCCAAGACCTTGCAACAGATGACTCGACCGGCTAACACAAAGATTACGTCCGAGGTAGCCCGCGAGCTTTGCCAGCGGGCGGGCAGCAAAGCTTACGTAGCGGGATCGATTGGCAGCCTGGGCAGCGAATACGTCCTGGGACTGAAGGCGGTGAATTGCCAGAACGGAGACATGCTGGCCCAGGAACAGGCGACGGCCGCGTCCAAGGAAAAAGTGCTGGATGCGCTGGGCGAGGCGGCGTCCAAACTGCGCGGCGAACTGGGCGAATCGCTGGCTACGGTGCAGAAGTTTGACGTTCCACTCGAAGAGGCCACGACGCCGTCTCTCGAGGCCTTGAAAGCGTTCAGCCTTGGCGAAAGGGCGATGAATGAGAAAGGCCCTGCCGCGGCCCTACCATACCATCAGCGGGCGATCGAACTGGATCCGAATTTTGCCCTGGGATACAGAATCGTGGGCGGCGACTACAACTCTCTCGGACAACTGGGACGGGCAATTGAATACTACACCCGGGCGTTCCAGTTGCGGGACCATGCCAGCGAACGCGAGAAGTTGTCGATCACCGCCGCCTACTATCGCAATGTAACCGGAGAACTGGATAAAGCGGCCCAGACCTATCAGGAAGACATGGATAACTATCCACGGGAAGCCTCGCCATACAACAATCTGGGTTTGATATACGCCGAAGAAGGGCACTACGAAAAAGCTCAGGAGCTGACCAGGCAAGCCGTGCGCCTGGGGCCGGACGTGGTGATTTACCACGAGAATCTGACTAACTACACCATGGCTTTGCAACAATTCGATGAAACCCGGCAGATTATTCGCGAGGCCGAGGCGCGGGAAATGGATCCCGAGGCATTCCACGAAACTCTCTATGCGATTGCCTTTCTCGGCGGTGATTCCGCGGCGATGGCGGAACAGCAACAGTGGTTTGCAGGCAAACCTGACTATGAGGGCGACGGCCTGGCCTTCGCCTCGGACACCCAGGTTTACGTGGGCCATGTGAGCATGGCGCGAGAGTTGACCAGGCAGGCGGTGAACTTTGCCGTCCAGACCGACAACAAAGAAAGCGGCGCAACTTATCTGGCCAATGCCGCTCTGCAACAAGCGGCGTACGGCAATTCCGCGGAAGCCCGGCAGTCAGCGGCGGAGGCGTTGAAGCTGGCTCCCGCAAGTCCCGGAGTTGCGGCCGAGGCGGCGCTTGGGTTTGCCGCGGTGGGTGATACGGCGCGCGGCGAATTCCTTGCCCAGGACCTAGCGAAGCGATATCCACTGGGTACGCTAATACAGTCCTACTGGCTGCCGACTATTCAGGCGCAATTGGCGTTGCGCAAAAACAACCCATCTCGTGCCCTGAACGCTCTGCAAGCAGCTTCGGCCATCGAGCTTGGGTTGGTTCCGTTTTTCAACAACATTTCCTGCCTCTACCCAGTGTATATACGCGGAGAAGCATACCTGACAGCGGGACAAGGCAGGCCTGCCGCAGCCGAGTTTCAGAAGATTCTCGATCACAGCGGTCTCGTCTGGAACGGTTGGACAGGAGCGTTGGCGCATCTGGGCGTGGCCCGGGCCAACGCACTGGAGTCGAGAACCCTGCAGGGAGCCGACGCCGATGCCGCCCGCGTCCGGGCGCTGGCCGCGTATAAGGATTTCCTGACCCTCTGGAAGGATGCCGACCCGGACATTGCTGTCCTGAAGCAGGCCAAAGCAGAGTATGCGAACCTGCGGTAGTCGGCGATAGGAGATCGATAGGAGATGCGTTCCTACGGAACGGTTTGGGGTACAGGCACGGCCGCCGGGGAAGTTGCCTCCGGGCCGCGCGCCGCGTAGGCGTTCGCCAAGTACTGCTGAAGCATGCGTTGAGTATTGAAAAACGCTCCGTTAAAGGCGATTGCCGACCGCATCACTTCACTGTACTGGACGGGCTGGTGGTAAAACATGGGCATGATCTCATGTTCCAGCTTGTCGTAAAGAATCCCGGCGTCTTCATCAGGATTTTCGGTAACCTCATTACCGCCGATGGACCACCCCGTAACCCCTTCGATATGTCCTTCTGCCCACCAGCCATCCAGAACGCTGAAGCTGGGGACACCGTTCAGAGCCGCCTTCATACCGCTGGTTCCGGAAGCCTCCTGGGGACGTAGCGGCGTGTTGAGCCACACATCAACGCCACTGGTAATCAGGCCACCGCAACGCATATCGTAGTTTTCGATGTAGACCGAGCGGATCACATCGGCGACCGCCGCCTCTCCCTCGAAAACGCTACGGATGACGTCTTTTCCGCCGCCGTCCCGGGGATGAGCTTTCCCGGCATACACCAACTGAAGGGGGCCGACCTCGCGCGCAATGCGCTTCAGGCGCTCGCGATCGTTAAACAGCAGGCCGGCACGCTTGTACGTGCTGGCGCGGCGGGCAAATCCGATGGTGAAAACCTCCGGGTCAAGCTTGACCCCGTTGCGTTCCTGGATCAGGCTAAACAGGTTTTGCCGGGCCAGCGCGTGGGCCTGCCGGATCTCCTCCAGCGGGATGCTGATGGCGTAACGCAGGTAGTTGTTGTCGGTGCGCCAACCCGGAATGTAGCGGTCAAACAACTCCCGCAGCGGCTGCGAGGTCCAAGTCACCGCATGGACGCCGTTGGTAATGGCACTGATGGAGTAGTTGGGGAACATGCCACGCGAAACTTCGCCGTGGCGCATGGCCACGCCGTTGACGTATCCGGCGAAGCGCAGCGCCAGGTAGGTCATGTTTAGAAAGTCGCCGTGCCAGGCTTCGGCTTCATCCAGGCACACGACGTGCTCCGGGGCCAGCACCTGCTCGGCCAGCTTGCGCGGGAACTGATCGTGTCCCGCCGGCACGGGCGTGTGGGTGGTGAAGATACACATTTTGCGAATACCGTCGATGTCGAGTTTCTTCACCCGGCCCGCGAAGCTCTGATCGAGCCTCTTCTCCAGAAGTCGCAATGCCAACAGCGCGGAATGGCCCTCGTTCATGTGGTACGACTGAATAGTATTGTGCCCGAGCTTCTGCAACAGCTTGAAGCCCCCGAATCCGAGAACAACTTCCTGGCAAAATCGATAATGGTCATCACCGCCGTATAGGCAGTCAGTAATCGTACGATCCCACTCGGAGTTTTCCGGGAGATCGGTGTCGAGCAGGTACACGGGGATGGTCGCGCCGGTCACACCCTGGATCGTGTACTGCCAGCCACGGATCCACACCTCACGCTCTTCCACCCTTACCGAAACCCTCTCCTTGAGCTCTCTCAACGTCTCCTGGGGCTGCCAGGGCTGAGGATGTTCCGACTGGTTGCCGTTTCGATCCAACTCCTGGCGAAAATATCCTTTGCGATAGACCAGCGTGACAGCTACCAGCGGCGCGGCCAAGTCAGCAGCAGAACGAAGCGTGTCCCCGGCAAGAATTCCCAAACCTCCACTATAGGTAGGGAGATTGGGATCCAAGGCGATCTCCATGGAGAAGTACGCAACGGTGGGGGGAACTGATTTTGACTTCATCCCTTTGATTCTATTATGAATTCGGCACGATGTTCGCGTGACTTTAGTCTCGGGGGCGTTCCGCGATCCCTTTCAGCAGCCGTGCCTTTATCGCTGCCGGCAGCCGCGAACTGGATAAAACCTCGCGAAGAAGCGGCGGAGAGAATCCCTCGGCGAATTCCAGCGCCCGCGAAGGCGGGGTATTTGCGTTTCTCAGCAGCGCCATGCGGATGTCGCGACGAACGGACCACTTGGCGTGGGCACATACCGCCTTAACCAGCGCAGCGCTGACGTGCCCCAAGAGGGCTTTGGTGACATGGGCTTCGGTCAGCCTTGGATTGTCGAGCGCGGCGTGGCAGACGCCGGCGTCTGCATCCAACAAGAGACCCGCCGCGACCCGTCCAGATGCGCGCCGCGCCAGAGATCGTCTGGCGCCGCAGGGGATTGTCTCCAGCCGGTTCAGCAGCGCCCCCTCGGCGGCGATCTTGATGTCGGGGGGAACCACCGGGGAAAGCGCCACTTGCATCAGCTCAAAGGTGAACATGTACCGAATTAGCGCGATCGAGACGTAGCGAGGTGTTCTGGAGTGGCTTACCAGCGCACGCCTAACCTTGCGGTTCTTGGCGACGCTTTTCTTACTGAGGAGTTCCAGAACCTCGGGCGGAAGGTCTGAACGCTTGAGCAGCGCCAGAGCCGTATCTTCCGTCAGCCCGGGATCGGAGATTACTGCTGTGAGATCGATGTCCGCACGGTGAGTGGCCGGTTCGAGAGTAGGTGACTGCGGGGACGAAACACCGGCCGCCGCGGAATCACGAGATGACATGACTGAAACTATGCCCCGGTTGCGCGTGGAGCGGTCCTCCGCGCCAAATCGAGCGCACCCAGTAGCGGCTCCACGACCTTTGGGTTAACGGCCACTCCGGGATACTCGGAACGCAAACTATTGTAGAAAACCTGACGTACCAAGGCGCTATTACCGAAGACACTGCCCGCCGTGGCCACCGGGATGGCTTCATTACTGGCAAAAATGCGGCGGATCACAACCTTCGCGATCCCGGACAGTTCGGCTCCCGCCTGGGCCAACACCGACTTGGCCGTCGAATCCCCGGTGTCCGCGGCGGCGGCCACCACCGGAAACAGGGACGCGAAGTCGGGCCCCGGGGCCGCGTTCGCAACCAGGATCAGTTTGTCGCGGGACTCCGTTCCCCAAGCTTTCATCACGCGCTGCAACAGGGCTGGGTTTTCTCCTTCGTCATACACCCGCAAGGCATGGGAGACCGCGCAACGTCCAATCCAGTGTCCCGAACCTTCATCGCTAATGGCGTGTCCCCAGCCTCCCGCCCGCACCGTGCGTCGCCGCGAATTCCGCCCGAAGGCGATCGAACCGGTCCCCGCGATGACTATGACCCCGGCTCCTCCACCGAAGGCGGCATGGAGAGCAATCTCCATGTCGCCAACAATTTCAATCTCTCCGGAGACAAATTCCGCTAACATTCGCCGAACAGGTTCAGCGGTCTCTGGACGATCTCCGCCGGAAAGGCCGACACAGGTTCTTGTGATCTGCCTGGGACTAACCTGCGCCGCCGCACATGCCTGCTGAACCGCCTCGAGCAACGCACGCCCGGCGGCCGCCTCTCCGCTCCGCACCACATTGCTGCCGCCTGCCGATCCTTTACCCAGCAGCGCAGTCTCGTCGCCGACCGCGCAGGAGGTCTTGCTGCCGCCACCGTCAATGGCGAGAAAGAAGGCCACGAGCCAGTTGTACCATAGAGCGCGAATGGTGGATCACATCTTTTGATAATCATCCATCACGATGCATTCACCGAGCCGAAACACCCCGATCTGATTCTGTTATATAAAGGACTGCCTCCGCCATGCTGGACAAGCTCGATCTCGCCATCATCGCGCTGTATCTCACTGGGATCACGCTGTTCGGGCTGCGCTTCCGAAAGCGTCAGCGATCAATGCGCGACTACTTTCTGGCTGACCGCAGTATTCCATGGTGGGCGATCGCGCTTTCCATCGTGGCCGCCGAAACCAGCACTCTCACTATCATCAGCATCCCAGGGTTGGCCTACGACACCAACCTGGCGTTTCTTCAGGTCGTGCTGGGCTACCTGGCCGGGCGCGTCATCATCACCTTCGTTCTTCTACCGCACTACTTTCGCGGTGATCTCTTCACTGCATACCAGCTGATCGAGCGGCGGTTTGGCCAGCGGCTCCGTGGCTTGACCGCCGGGTTATTTCTGGTGACGCGCGCCGCCGCCGAGGGCGTCCGAATCTACGCGGTTTCGATCGTCGTGTCGATTGCGCTTGGCACCGGCGAAGTTGCCTCCATCGCGATCATCACAGCGCTCACCCTGATCTATACCTTCGAGGGTGGCTTGGCCGCCGTCATCTGGACCGACGTCGTGCAAACCGTCATCTACACTGGTGGAACAGTCGTCGGGCTGATTACGATTGTTCACTTAGTGCCGGGGGGATGGACAGCGATTCACAGCGTGGCCGCGGTTGCCGGCAAGCTTCGGGTGTTCGATTTCTCTCCGAACTTCTGGCTGCCCTACACATTTTGGTCCGGGCTGATTGGCGGCGCGTTCCTGACCACCGCCAGCCACGGCACCGACCAACTCATCGTGCAGCGACTGCTGGCGGCGCGCAGCCAGAAGCAGTCCGCAGCTGCGTTGCTTTCGAGCGGCGTGGCCATTGTGATCCAGTTCGCACTTTTTTTAATCGTCGGCGTGATGCTGTTTGCCTACTACCGGCTGCCGTCGGCCGCATTCGGACGCGCCGACCGGATCTATCCCACGTTTATCGTCAGCCGCGTGCCGCACGGAATCTCCGGCCTGCTGATCGCCGCCATTCTGGCCGCTGCCATGTCGAACCTGAGCGCAGCCCTCAATTCCCTGTCGTCGACTTCCATGGTCGACTTTTATCTGCGGGTCAAGAAGAACATCGATGAAAAGCGCCAGCTACGGCTTTCGCGCATTACGACGTTTGTGTGGGCGCTGATTCTTTTCGCCCTGGCAGTGTTGTCATTACACAAAGCCGGGCGTGTGGTCGAAGTCGGATTGCAGATTGCCTCGATTGCCTACGGAGCTTTACTGGGGGTTTTCCTGCTCGGCGTACTAACCAGACGAACCAATGAAAATGGCGCCATCACCGGCATGGTGTTTGGATTTGCAAGCGAGCTCTACCTTTGGCTCTACACTCCAGTGCCGTGGACGTGGTGGGTAATGATCGGCACCATGGTCACGTTCGGTGTGGGGTACGGCGCCTCACAACTTTTCCTGGCGCCACCACGCAGCCACATCCGCGACGCGGGCGGTGGGATTTCCCATTTTGGATAACCACCGGAGATCGTGCTCAGCGATTCTTCCGATCAGAGCAACTCAGCGGTGTACAATGGTCGCACCGGGTATTCCAAACGAAAATTCAGCATAAGCAGTCCACGGGGAAGCATTCCAACCCAGCGTCGCTAGTGTCTCCCTGCGCGAAGACCCACCTACCCAGGAAGCGACTTCGGAACAGGGAAAGAACCCATGAAAATTCTGCTCTACAACCCCGACAACGGTGTGACCCGCAATTTCATGCCGCACTTATGGATGTTTCTGCTGCAATCACTAACTCCAGCCGGACACGAAGTATTGCTGATTGATGGCAACGCCCAGCCGATGGATGAAGAGGGCATTGCGCGGTTCGTCCGCGAGAAAAACATTGGACTAGTTGGCATCGGCGCGATGACCAGAATGATCGCCAAGGCCTACCGCATGGCGGATGCGGTCCGTGCCGCCGGAGTGCCGGTGGTCATGGGCGGGCCTCACGTAACGGAATTGGCGGACGAGGCGCTGGGTCGTGACGGCGGCCGGCGTCACGCCGACGCAGTCGCCCTCGGCGAGGCCGATGAAACCTGGCCGAAGATCGTTGAAGATGCCGCCCGCGGCGAACTCAAGGACATCTATGCGCCCGTGGATGACGCTGGAAAAGACCGCAAGCCTTCGCTGCAGGCGTATCCGGCAATTCCATGGGATTCGATCGACCTCCATCAATTCAATCTTCTCCCCAAAGTCGTCTACCCGCTGCTGAAGAATGTTGGCGCCGGCTGGGGCACATTTCGCATTGTTCCCGTCGAGTCCGGACGGGGATGCCCGTATGGCTGCGAGTTCTGCACGGTCACCGGATTCTTCGGCGACTCCATCCGCTTCCGCACCAACGAGAGCGTAGTCAATGAACTGCTACTGCTGAAGGCTCGCGCCCGCAAGGAGAAAGGGCAGATCGCTGTATTTTTCATTGACGACAATTTTGCCATTAATGTGAAGCGCACCAAGTCGTTGCTGCGCGACATCATCGCTGCCGGAGCCCAGGTGCATTGGGTAGCCCAGATCAGCGCTAATCTGCTGCGCGATGAAGAACTCGTGGACCTGATCGCGGCTTCCGGCGGCAAATGGGTGTTCATTGGCATGGAATCCATTGATCCGGCCAATCTTAAAGACGTGAACAAGGGCTTCAACAAGCCTGGTGAGTATGGGGCCGTGCTCGAACGGCTTGCCCGGCGCAACGTCTATGCGATCACGTCGTTCATCTTCGGCATGGACAACGATACGCCGGGCGTAGCGGAGCGGACGCTCGAGCAGGTTCGGACCTGGCCTCCGGGTCTTCCGATCTTCGGTTTATTGACTCCATTGCCTGCGACACCCCTTTATAAGAGGCTGGAGACAGCTGGCCGGCTTACGCGCCCTAAACACTGGCAGGAGTTCATTCCATTTGCCATGGCGCACACTCCTCTGAAGATGACCATTGAAGAAGCTCATGCCGAAGTGAAATACGGCTGGGCGCATTCTTACAGCCCAAGTGCGCTGGCCGATGCCGTGGATGCGCTTGATGACCAGCCGCTCGGTTACCGCATCAACATCTTTTTGGCACGCCTCTGTTTCCATGGCATCTATTTCCCCATGATGAACCGCATGGCATGGTTGAAGCTGATTTTTCAAAACCGGCGAACCATCTTTAAGTTGATGCAGCAGGGGTTCGGAAGCGGGCGCGGAGCGCTGTCGAAGATTCCGATCACCCTGCCATCCTATGCGGAGGCAGTCGCACCCTCCGGCAAATAGTGGACCTCAATCCACGGGATCTCACGACTTTCGCGGGTCTCTCGTGAAGTTTGCGACCGGGCTCTCCGCCCGAGCTTCGCTTATACTTTCCACTCGCCCATGCCGAACAAAGCCCAGGGAGCAACACCCGGTCTTTCCCGCGAGCTTGGCGTCAGCCAGGCTTGCGCAGTCGTGGTCGGTACGATCATTGGCAGCGGGATTTTTCTGGTTCCCGCGGAAATGATGCAAGCGGTCGGGTCGGCACGACTGGTATACCTGGCATGGATCGTCGGAGGCTTGCTGTCGCTTTTCGGCGCGCTCACCTATGCCGAACTGGGCGCGATGAAGCCGCAAGCCGGCGGTGAATATGTCTACGTTCGCGACGCCTACGGACCGCTCGCCGGATTTCTCTACGCCTGGACCTGGTTCCTGATCGCCAAGCCCGCCTCCATCGCGACCGTCGCCACCGGCCTGGTGCGCATTCTCGGGAGTTTTTCGACCTTCTCTTTTTTCTCCGATCCCCTGGTGGTCCAACCCTTCACCATCACTTACGGACAGCTCGTGGCCATCGCTTCCGCCCTGCTGATCTCGCTCTTGAACTACCTTGGGATCAAGAAAGCCGGAGAATTCCAATTGATCTTCACGGTCCTTAAAGTGGGCGTGATCCTGGCTATCGTTGGGATCGGTTTCAGTTTCGGCGGCGGCAACTGGGGCCATTTCGCGGAAAGTTTTGCCGGCGCCCGCGGAGGCATCACTGGATTCATGGCTGCACTGGTGGCCGCGCTGTGGGCCTATGACGGCTGGAACGATCTGAATATGGTGTCCGAAGAGATCCGGCAGCCCGAACGCAATATCCCAATCGCTCTCATTCTTGGAGTTGCCATCGTCGGCGTGCTGTATATGCTAGTCAACGCGGCGGTTCAGTTCGTTCTGCCAGCTGCTGCCATCGCCGCCTCGCCACGACCCGCATCCGACGCAATCGGATTAGTACGAGGTCCAATGGGAACCAGCATCGTCTCCGCCGCCATGGCGGTTTCCATGCTGGTCACCTTGAATGGGACTATCATGAGCGGAGCCCGCGTACCTTTCGCGGTCGCTCGAGATCGCTATTTCTTCGCTACGCTTGCCACCGTTCATCCGCGGTTTCATACCCCTTCAGCGGCCATCGTGGTCCAGGCCATGCTCGCGGTGATTTTGCTGTTGATCGGTGGGAGTTTCCGGCAATTCTTTTCGCTGGCGATATTTGCGGAATGGCTCTTCTACATGATCGCCGGCAGCACGGTGTTCGTCTTCCGGCGGCGCGAGCCCCAAACCGCCCGTCCGTACCGCGTTTGGGGATACCCATTTGTGCCTGCGCTCTTCGTCGTCGCCTCGGCGCTGCTCCTCTATTACACCTTCACCGACAACCTGAGAAACTCAACTTTCGGCGCTCTGGCGATACTGGCGGGAATTCCTGTTTTCTTTGCCTTTGCCCGCCGCCGCCGGTCTTGAATCGGCAATATTCAAGCGCCCCCGTGCTATTCCCGATTTCCTATTCGGCACTCCGTCTGTTACCGAAGTACAGAGGCGGCGGACACGTTTACCCATCGTCCGTTCTCCCTTAGCTTAGAGACTCCACCCGCGCACCACCCCCGCGCCCGGGTCCCCTGGAGCCAAATGGATGCCTAGGTCTGACAACTTTCAGCTCGGCCTGCTGCCAGAACGGCACATCAACTGGCGGACTCTCGCGGCCAGTTATGGCGCGATCGTTCTCCTTCTTCTGCTGTCGATCAGCGTCGGGTTTTTGTTTCCTGATGAGCTCCGGTTCCGGCAGAAATTCACGGTCACAGAATTGGTTCCACGGCCCGATCTGGAGCCCAAACCGGTGGCTCAGAAGAAAGCTCCACGCCACGAACTGGTGGCCAAGCTGAAGCCCGTGGTGCCTGTCCTGGCCGCCAAGCTGTTCGTGCCCAAGGAACTGGCAAGGCCAAAGAAGAAAGAGGAAGAAAAGGAAGCTCCGAAACTGGAGACGACGTTCGCTGCGCCGGTCTTGCAGCCTGCCAGCAACTTGCCTACAAAAGTCATTTATACCGGATCGTTCGGCAGTTCGGCGCCGGCCACCGTGAGCGCTGCCATTCAGCAGGTACAGACCGGGGGATTCGGTGATCCGAACGGATTGAAGGGCCAAGGCAAAGAGGGCGCACACCTGACCGCCACCCAGGTCGGATCGTTTGATATGCCCTCCGGTCCGGGCGTCGGCAACGGAACCGGCGGGGCCAAAGGCATACGGGGCACCATCGCCAGCGCAGGATTCGGAAACGGCATTGCCCTGGGTAACAACAACGGCGGGGGTCACGGTTCAGTGCAGACTTCCGGATTCGGCTCACAGGAAGTCACTCACACCTCCGCCAAGGCAATGCAAGCGGACACCGTGGCAGCCACCAGCCAGGTCGAGATTCTTTTTAAGCCTCATCCCGTTTACACCGATGAGGCGCGGGCGCTGAAGCTCGAGGGAGAAGTGCTACTCGAGGTCTTGTTCAGTGCCGCCGGACAATTGCACGTGAATCGCGTGGTGCGCGGGTTGGGACATGGCCTGGACGAGGCTGCCATCGCCGCCGCCAACAAGATGCGCTTCAAGCCGGCGATGCAAAATGGTTCGCCCGTGGACTCCACGGCAATCGTACATGTGGTTTTCCAGTTGGCGTATTGAAGAAACAGAGAGGAACTCAGTTATGGTTACTTGGAAATCGATGCTCACCGGGTTGGTGCTGTTGCTTTCGCTGAGTGCGATCGCACAGCAGACCACAGATCAATCGCCGTCGGCCACGCCGCAACCAGCGGCATCGCAGGCGGTCACTCCGGCTTCCGCGCAATCCACCTCGACGACGGCGCCTCAGGCTGCGCCCACCACCATGGACCAGGTCGTCGACCGCACCATCGTGCGCGAGCATGCCTTGATGGACTTCCTGAAAAACCGCACGCCACTGGTCGAAACCTACTTACAAAACCTGAAGCCCGATGCTGAGCTCGGCGCCGTCCCCAAGGAAGATCATTACTTCCTTGGACGTCTGGATCTCGGCGAGGCCGTCGACCGCCGGGACTATCTGACCAAGGACACCAGCTTCGAGAAAAACCTGCTGGGCGGCGTAACCAAGATGTTCAAGTTCGAGTACAAGCCGATCGGCTTTTCGTGGATGATCTTCGCCGACCGCCAGGACTTCGACCGCTCTCACTACGATTTCCGTTATAGCCGCCGCGAATTCCTGGGTGACGTGCGCTGCATCGTGTTCGACGTGACTCCCAAGAAAGACTCCGGCAAGGGCCGTTTCGTAGGCCGCATCTGGGTGGAAGATAAGGATTACAACATCGTCCGCCTTAACGGTACCTACGCGCCGCGCCCCAAGAATGCATACTTCTTCCACATGGACAGTTGGCGGTTGAACCTGGTCCCCGGCTACTGGCTGCCTACGTATATCTATAGCGAGGAAGGCGACTTCAGCTACGGTTCCAGGGACAAGATGGCCTTCAAGGCGCAGAGTCGCATCTGGGGCTATGACCTGAAGAAGTTCGGCAAGGAAGATGAACTCACCGACGTAAAGGTCGAAGCGGTGAAGGACGAAAGTCCCACCACCGCCGATGCCTCGCCGCTGGAGGCACAGCGCGAGTGGCAGCAGCAAGCCGAAGACAACGTTGTGCAGCGCCTGGAGGAAGCCGGACTGGTGGCTCCTGAAGGCGAAGTCGACAAGGTCCTCTCGACGGTTGTCAACAACCTCATCGTCACCAACAATCTCGAACTGGCCCGCCCCGTTCGCGCCCGCGTCATGCTTACTTCTCCGCTGGAAACCTTCAGCGTAGGCAACACCATCGTGGTCAGCCGTGGCTTGATCGACACTTTACCCGACGAGGGCAGCCTGGCCGCTGTTCTTTCCCACGAACTGGCGCACATCGCGCTGGGACACAACCTGGGCAGCAAGTTTGCCTTCAACGACCGCATGCTGTTCTCCGACGAATCCACGTATAACAACTTCGGGTTCCGTCACAATCCCGACGAGGAGACTGCCGCGGACGCAAAAGCCATGGAACTGCTCAAGACTTCTCCGTATGCGCAGAAGCTGGATGTCGCTTCCCTGTACATGAAGCAACTCACGGCCCGCGCTCCCGAGATGTCGGCACTGCTGACCGCGCACCTCGGCAACAGTTTCACCGACGAAAAAGGCACGCTCACACGTCTGAGCGCGCTAACCAGCACGGGTCCGGCGCTCGACAACAAGAAACTCGACCAGATTGCCGCTCTGCCCTTGGGCGGACGCGTCAAGCTGAACGCATGGGACGACAAAGTGGAGTTGAGCAAGTCCGCTCCTGTAGCCATTGTCACGGCGCGCGACAAAATGCCGTTTGAGGTCACGCCGTTTTTCCCGCGTCTCACTCGCATGAACGCGACTGAGACTCCGGCGACCCAGACAGCTTCGACCGCCGCCCCTGCGGACCAAACTGTAGATCAGACCAGCACCGCGAACCACGCGCCCCAGAATTCGGGGACGCGCTAGAGGCTGGAAACCTAGCCGACCTTGCAGAAAACGAGGCCGGGAGCGGATGCAAATCCGAATTCCCGGCTTTCGTGTTTGTGCGCGCGCGCACACTCCGCACTGATGTGGGGACAGCCGCCTAAGCTTGCCGTGAGCGAAGTCTAAGGAGTTGTCCGGTCGGTCAAAGCCCGGCAGCCTTCCCATGGTCTCAGGTACTTTCGTCACAACGCAGTCGATGCCAATGCTTCGGGAGCCTTGCAGTCGACCCCCGTTCGACAGAGAATTGAGGTTAGGCTTTAGCGACAAGTCTTCTGAGGTGGAACGATCTACTTTGCGAACCTGGTTATCCACCATCGCCCGGCTCTACTGGGGAACCTGCATGGTTCTCACGTCGGTGTATTGCCTACTCGCGTTTCTGCCTTACACCTACTTTGAGCTGATCCGGTCACCCGCCTACGAATGGATGCCGTGGTTTGCCCATCATCAGGGGATCCTTTTCCTAGCCGGTCTGGCGGGCATCTTGTTGGCGGAGTGGCCCAGGCGCAAGAGCGCTGCGGATCTGATGTGTGCTGGGATTCTGCTTGCCTGCGGAATCTTTCTTCTGGCTCGCCCAGTGCTGCCGCGACTTCAAGATACCTGGATCGCTTACGCCTGGAGCTTGACATCGCTCGCCCCACTCATCATCGTTGCCACCATCGCCGTCGCCCGCCACTGGCCAAAGAGCCAGCTCGACTATCCGAAGCCGCTCCTGATTCCCTACTCCGCCGCTGCCGTGATCTCCACGACTGCTGCGCTGGTCTATGCAGGCGGATTCATGCTGCACGCCTATCACGATGCTCACACTTTGACGTTCGGCTGGCGCGACGCTGAGTTGACCGGGTGGAGCGTTATTTCGCACGTGGTTGTGGCATTTCTAATCCTCTCGCTCCTGAACCTGATTTTTGTCGGCAGCCGCCGACTGCGGCAACCGGCCGCGGTCTCTCTGTCTGTGATCGGCCTGCTCGGGTTCACCCTGCTGTGGGCAATCCTCGCGCGATTCCTTAACAGCGCATTCAGCCTGCGAGGCTGGAACGCGCAGATCTACGCCGCCACCCTGGCAATCGCGATTACCCTATGGGTCGCCTGGATCGCCCTCCCGCTCCTGGCGAAAACGGGGGAACCTGCAACCTCGCGAGTCTCGCATCGAACCATTAGTTCGATAATCGCACTCGCGCTTTCCCTCTTCGCCCTTGCCTTGCCAACGCTGATCGGCGGAGGCGACTGGAACGGCGTGTTGCAAGGAACCTTTACTCTGATCTTCTGGATCGCATTGGCCGTCTGCTTCTGCCGCCTGTGGCCGTCTCGCGCAGACTACTCCGTCCCTGCCATGATCGCCGTCCTGGTGCTAAGTGTCGTTGCATACAAAGCACTGCAAGTCACAGAGATTTTCTGGGCGAAGCCGCTGGGATCAACCGACGACGAAGTCGCCCGCGCCATGGAGGATTACGCCACCCAGGACGCATCTTTTCAACTCGCCCACCACATCCTGGGTAATGCACGCACCGAGCGCTGCGACGATTTTTGCCGGATTCTGCGCGAGTACACTAATATCCGCGACGCCGAAGCCAAAACCGACCTTCAATTGGTCGACACCCTCGCGGCCGCTGCCGGCCCCCATCCGAACATTTTCATCTTCGTGATTGACTCGCTGCGGCCGGACTATCTGGGCGCATACAACCCAGTGGTGGATTTCACTCCGAACCTCGACGCCTTCGCGCACGACAGCGTGACGGTACACAACGTGTACACCCAATACGCCGGAACATCGCTTTCTGAGCCCACAATCTGGGCCGGAGCCATGCTGCTGCATGCCCACTACATCCAGCCGTTTGCCAAGGTCAATAGTCTGGAGAAGCTCGCCCATGCGGACGGCTACCGCATGATGGTCAGCTACGACGAGGTTCTAAGCGAGCTACTGTCACCGTCCGACGACCTGGTGAAACTCGACACCGACAAAAAGCTCTGGAACCACTTCGAGGTCTGCTCCACCATTCAGCAGGCGGAGGGGCAGCTCGACGCCGGCCTCGCGAAGAAGCCTCTGCTGTTTTACGCGCAGCCCAAGAACGTACATCAGTTTGCGAATAATGACATGCCACCCCGGACTGACAATAACTGGCAAATACGGCCGGGGTTCAACAATCGCGTTGCCTATGAAGTCCACCAGGTGGATGACTGTCTGGGTAAGTTTTTTGCCTATCTTAAAACCCAACGCCTTTACGATGACAGCATTATCATCGTCACCTCGGACCACGGTGATGCCACCGGCGAATTCGGACGGACCAGCCATTCCCTACTGATTTATCCCGAAATCATGCGGGTGCCGCTGCTGGTCCATCTTCCGCAGAACATGGGTAAAGCCTTGGTTTACGACGACACGCATATTTCGGCGCTCACCGACATCACGCCTTCTCTGTATTACCTGCTTGGACATCGCCCGATCCTACGCGGGCCTGTGCTGGGGCACCCGTTGTTTGTTCTGCGGCCGGCAGAATTGAAATCGTATCAGCGAGACGAACTGTTCCTGGCATCCGATGAACGAGCCGTATATGGACTGCTCACCGACAACGGCCGGCTTCTTTACACTGCATATGCTTCTCCGGCAGAAAGTTTCTTGTTCGACCTAAGCCACGATCCCAACGCCCAGCACAATCTCGTGACTGATCCACTCAAGCAGCGCTATGACGAGCAAGTGATCGAACATCTGCACACCCTCGCCGACTTCTACGGCTACAAGCCGGGAGTGGGTTCCCTTCTGGCCGCGCGCTGACCGGCGGTTCCCGGATGGCCCGAGCGCCAGATCACCCGATTTCACTCTTTCTTCTTGTCTTTCCCCGGCAAGCCCACCGGATTCTCGTGCGTACGCTCGCGAAAGCCGCCTTTCAATCCCGTGGCGAGGGTGACACTCGACTCGCCAAACCGGTCTCGCAAACGGTCGGCGGCGGACAGAGCCTGCTGCCAGCGTTGCCGGCGCCCACCCTCAATCAAATCTCCCTGGGCCGGCTCCGTTTCAAAAGAAGATGTTTGCACGCCCAGCAATCGAATCTTCAGTCCCTTACGCCAATTCTTGTAAAACAGCGTCCGCACCTGCTCGAAGATTTCCGTATCGAGTTGCGTCGGATCAGACAGGCTGTGAGCGCGAGTAATGGTTTTGAAATCCATGTCGCGAAGCTTGAGTTGAATTGTCCGAGCATAGAGCCGATGCTCGCGCAAGCGGCGTCCAACCATTTCGGAGAGACGCATCAGCGTGGACTCCAGGCGTTCGGGATCGGCGGTATCCTCGTCATAGGTGTGCTCGTGGCTGATTGATTTCGGATCGCTGTCCGCTCCGACTTCGCTGTCGAACCATCCTCCGGCATCTTCGCCGCGAGCTTTGCCGGCCAGCGCCAGCCCCCACTTTCCAAAGCGCTCCTGCAGAAAAGTTTCGTCAAAACGGGAGAGATCGCCGACCCGATGAATACCCAAAGCATGCAGGCTTTGCTCCGTGACCTTGCCGACACCGGGAATATCGCGGACATCGAGAGGCGCCAACAATCTCGCCTCACAGCCGGGAACTGCCCAGAGAATTCCATGCGGCTTGGCTTTCGCTGACGACACCTTTGCCACCAGCCGCGAAGTGCCGATACCGATCGAACAATTAAGTTGGGTCTCCGACTTCATACGCTGGTGCAGCGCGTGAGCCGCGCGCAATGGCGGACCGTGCAGCCGTTCTGTCCCAGTCACGTCGAGATACGCTTCGTCGATCGAAGCCATTTCGACCAGCGGGGAGAAAGAGCTCAAGACGCGGTAGACGCCTTCCGAAGCCTCGCGGTAACGTCCGGAATGGCCATCCACGAAGATGGCGTGCGGGCAAAGCTTCGCGGCGGTTCGCAATGGCATGGCCGAGTGCACTCCGAACTTGCGGGCTTCGTAAGATGCGGCCGACACTACACCGCGCTGATGCCTTTGCCCGCCGACGACCACCGCCTTGCCCTTCAGCGACGGATCATACAACTCCTCCACCGAGACGAAGAACGCGTCCATATCGACGTGGAAGATGGTGCGGGGCATAACAGGGGATGCAGTTGGATTCTACCAGCCGCAGGCGAATGGGACGATAGCCGGGAACCGGCGGCTACACACCCGCCAGCGCCGGAGCAGAGGTCAATTGCCGGGCTTTCTCATAGATGCGCGCATACTCCTTGGCCGAGGCGTTCCAGGAGAAGTCTTTAGCCATGCCGTTCCGCATGAGCCGCTGCCACGAGGCCGGGTCGCGGAAGGCGCGCAGCGCTTCTTTGATCGTCAGCAGCAACGATTCTCCGCTGTAGTCGGGAAACTTGAAGCCCGTGCCCTTGCCGGTGCGGGCGTCCCAGGGCTCGACCGTATCATCCAACCCGCCGGTCGCGCGCACGATGGGAACCGTGCCATATTTCAGACTGTACATCTGGTTCAAGCCGCTAGGTTCATAGCGCGAGGGCATGAGGAACATATCGCTGCCAGCCTCGATCTTGTGCGCCAGAGCGTTATCGTAAGCGATCCGAACCGCGATTTTCCTGGGAAACTGTTTCTGCAGGCGAACAAACATTTCCTCATACTGCTTGTCTCCCGTACCGAGCGCCACGACGATCATCTCTTCGCGAGCCAGGCGATCCATGATCTGGGAGATCAGGTCAAAGCCTTTCTGCGCAGCAAAGCGGGAAACGATTCCGATCACCGGCAGTTGCAGGTCCGGATTGCTCACGCCGAAGGCAGCTAGCAGATCCTGCTTGCATTTCGCTTTGCCGCTCAAATCCTCGGGACTGTACCTGGCAATGACAAAGTTATCAGTCTGCGGACTCCACTCGTCATAGTCCACTCCGTTGAGAATCCCCGCCACGGTCGTCGCGCGGTCGCGCAGCACGCCTTCCAGGCCAAAACCAAATTCCGAAGTTTGAATCTCGTGGCTGTACTTGCGGCTGACCGTGGTGATGAAGTCCGAGTACACCAGCCCGCCTTTCAGGAAGTTCACATTCCCGAAGAACTCCATTTTCGAGATCGTGAACAAGTCCCAGGGCAAAGTCAGCAAAGGCAGCGTATCCGGCGAAAACATGCCCTGGTATCCCATATTGTGAATGGTGAAAACGGTGGCGACTTCGCGGAACGCGGGGTCTTCCGCGTACTGGGTGCGAAGCAGGATCGGGACCAGCGCCGATTGCCAGTCGTGACAGTGAAACACTTGCGGCGCGCCAAGGATCTTCGAGGCTTCCAGCACCCCGCGCGAGAACAAAGCAAAGCGCTCCGCATTGTCGGGATAATCACCGCTCGCTCCCCCGTATAATCCTTCGCGGTCAAAAAATGGCGGATAGTCGATGAAGTAGTAGCGAACCCCGGCGGTATTGCGGGCTGCCGCAACCGCGCAGAAACGGTAGTGGTCGTCGAAAGGCACGGTAATGCTTCCGACCACCGTCTGCAAATCGGTGCGCTTGGTCTGCCGATACAGAGGCAAGAACACGCTGACCTCATGTCCCGCTGCCGCCAAAGCTCGCGGCAGAGCGCCCACCACATCGGCGAGCCCACCCGTCTTTGAAAAAGGGACACATTCCGATGCAGCAAACGTAATACGCATGAAGACATATCCTCCCTACCAAGACCCGCAGCTTATCCGGCTATGATAATGTCAGCTTTGCCAGCACTGCCGACCGCTTAACTCGCGGGCATAAAGGCAAGTTTACTCATCCGGAAGAAAGAGGGTCAATGTGACAAAAGTATCCGCCGAGCGGCCCAGTCGCAGGAAGCCGAAGCTCGGGCAGCACTTTCTCGCCGACTCGTCAGCCGCGGAACGCATAGTGGAAGCGTTGGGCGATACGTCGGAAGCTACCGTCCTCGAGATCGGCCCGGGCCGCGGCGCTCTCACTTCCCTGCTGGCCCGGCGCACCCGCCGCCTGATCGCTATTGAACTCGACCGCGTACTCGCCGCCCAGCTCAGAATGAACTTCGCCTTGACCCCGAATGTGGAAATCATAGAGGGCGACATTCTGGCTGTGGACTTTGCGACCCTGTTCGGGCCCAAACCCGGCAGCATGCGCCCTGGATTGAACCACCGACCGGAGCGGGTTCGCGTTGTGGGCAACATTCCGTACTTTCTTACGTCGGACATCCTGCTGCGCCTGTTCGAGTATGGCAAGTATTTCGAGACGATTCTGCTCATGGTGCAGCGCGAAGTCGCCGATCGTCTGGCCGCGAAGCCAGGAAACAGCGACTACGGCCTGCTGTCGGCAACCGCGCAACTCTACAGCAAGATTGACAAACTGTTCACCTTGCCGCCGGGCGCATTCTCGCCACCCCCCAAAGTTCACTCGACCGTGGTGCGGCTGACCATTTCGCCCCGCATCGAGACTTTGCAAGTAGCGGAGAAGGAGTTCATCGCGTTCCTGAAACAGTCATTCGGACAAAAACGGAAAACGCTGTGGAACAATCTGAAGTCTGAATACGAACCGGAACTGCTACGAAAAGCGCTGACCAAAGCAGGTATCAAGCCCACGGTGCGAGCCGAAGAGTTGACTCTGGAAAAGAGCGCTGCGCTGTTCAGGGCGCTGGCGAGCGGGTAAGGATGAAGACTGGAATCACCATGGCAAAAGCCACTCCCAACTCCGTGGACGAGTACATTGCTTCACAACCCGACGCCATGCGAGACATACTCAAGCTCGTGCAGAGCACCATCCGCAAAGCGCTTCCGGGAGCTGAGGAAGCGATCTTATACAAGATCCCGGCATACAAACTGCATGGCGAAACAGTGCTTTATTTCGCTGGCTGGAAACAACACTACTCGCTCTACCCCGCGGGCCAGCGCCTGGTCGCGACATTCAAGGACGATCTGGCATCGTACAAGGTCAACAAGGGCACGATCCGATTTCCACTCTCCGAACCAGTCCCCGTGAAATTGATCGAACGCATCGCGAAGTTCCGCGCGAAAGTAGCCAGTAATCGCGAGAAGGTGAAGGCACCCGCGCGGAAGAAACGCTAAGGACGTCACTGGCTGGCCCAGGCTGGCGACGATGCGGTCACAGCGCAACCCAATCGGTAGGCGTACCATAGTTCCCGTAAACCCATGAGCATGATCCGTCATCCCGCCGTCGCTGGGCGGTTTTATCCGCTTGCCGCGGATACCCTTGCCAGTGATGTGCAATCCTATCTCTCGCCCAGCACCAAGGCGCGTCCAGCCATCGGGTGCATTGCGCCTCACGCGGGTTACATGTATTCCGGGGCCGTCGCTGGGGCCGTCTTCGCCGCAATCGAAGTTCCTGACCGATGTCTTGTGCTCTGCCCCAACCACACCGGTATGGGTGCGCCCCTTTCCATCATGAGCGACGGCGCCTGGGAGACGCCGCTGGGTGCGATTTCCATTGACACGCATTTCGCCTGTGCGCTCAAAAAACAATTTCCGCGCCTCAGCGAAGACACCGCGGCTCACCACAGCGAACATGCCATCGAGGTCGAACTTCCCTTCCTGCAAACCAGGAATCCTCATTTAACCTTTGTGCCGATCGCCTTAGGCACAGGCCAGTTCGAGGTTCTTCATGGGTTAGGCGAAGCGGTCGCGGTCGCGGCCGCGGTGCAAGCACAACGCGGCCCCGTTCTGATCGTGGCCTCCAGCGATATGAATCACTATGAGAGCGACCGCATCACCCGGGTAAAGGATCATATGGCCATCGAGCGCATTCTCGCGCTCGATCCAGCCGGATTGTTCGATATCGTAATGAAGGAAGACATCAGCATGTGCGGATTTGGCCCAGCGGTGGTGATGCTGACCGCGGCAAAGAAGCTGGGGGCAAAGTCGGCCGAACTGATTAAGTACGCGACTTCCGGAGACGTCTCCGGCGACCGCGACCAGGTCGTCGGCTACGCGGGCGTGGTGGTGCGGTGATGTGCGGACCGCAAACGCCGCTGAATCAAGCCGTGCTGGTTATTTCCCGCTGCCCGCCCGCGCCAACAGACGTTGAGCCCGGCTGCGGGAAACATTCATGATGGTGGCATCATCCGCGATCTTCCGCAGAATCGGCGCCGCCGCCGAAAGCTCCGTCAAGCTGCCAGCAACGGCCATTTCCTCCATGCGCTTCAGTTCCTCGTCCAGCGCCAGTTTCTGATAACGCAAGTCGTGCTCCAGGCGGCGTGAAAATTCCAATGTCGCTGACAATCCCTGAAGAATGGCCGTGATGTCCTGGACCGCGGGGATCGGCGAATAATTGTAGGTCGCGTGTGTGTTCTTGCCGGAAGCCTGGTAACTCAGGGTTTTTGCGCCAGTGGAAGCCAGTTTCTTCTTTCTGGAGTCTAGCTCGCCCGCAAAATAGTGGGCGCGACTGGCCAAGTCGAAAATCCGATCCGCGGTGGATTGAGAGACAACAAACTCGGCGTGGTAGACATCTGCCGCTGGCCGAGTGGTAGCCGGATCGGAAAGGCTATCAGAGTCGGACGATGGAGGCGCAGAACGTGAACTGTACGAGCCATGCCCGTCGGATGAGACGCTGACTTCGTAATATGCGGGATCCGACCCCGGAAAGTCGCAGGTGAACGTGACTGTGGAAGCAGTCTGCTGGGCGTGGATCAAAGGCAGCGCCAGCCACAGAACCAAACAACCAATCGTCCAGATAGCGACTCGGCGCACGCCGGCACTGCGGAAAATGAGCATACCTTGAAGAGATTATGCCAGTTTGGACAGTCTTCCGCCTGAACTTCTACTTCGCAGCCGATTGCTGACGTTCCTGAGTTGCCGAGGTGTGGAGATGGCAAATGGCGATGGCAAGAGCATCGGCAGCATCGTTCGGTTCGGGCGCCTCGGCCAGATTTAGAAGGCGCATAACCATCTGCTGAACCTGTTGCTTCTCGGCCCTCCCGTAGCCGACGACGGCCGACTTTATAGATAGAGGCGAATACTCCGCCACTTTCAATCCGGCAGACGAAGCTGCCAGCATGGCGACTCCGCGCACCTGGCCCAGTTTGATAGCCGACTTGGCATTGGCCGCGTAGAACACATCTTCGATGGCCACGTTGTCTGGCTGGTGGTCAGCGATGACCACTCCGAGCCGGCCAAAAACCGCCGCCAGGCGCACAGCCATGGCCTCCCGCAGGGACAGTTTGATTGCCCCGTAGGTCACGCACAGCAGTGTGCCGTCCAATCCCAGCTCAACTACGCCGTAACCGGTACACTCGGTGCCGCAGTCAATCCCGAGAACCCGCATCGAAAAAAGTGTACAGCCTTCCTTGTTTGCCGCCTAGTAAAAGCAGAAAGTCTCCTTAGCCACCTCTTCGCCCCGCTCAATGGGTTCCGTCATCGCTCCCGATTGCTTCTCCGGCGTGCAGTTCGCGAGAGCATATCTCCTGATGGGTAGACCCGCACGAATATACGAGGAAAAGCGGCAGGTCGCGACTCTGCACACGATATTTACCTGTTTCGACCTGGTAGACGTCGGCATAATCACTCATCACAATGCCGTTTCCTTCGGTCGAGCGGATTCGAAATTGCCGGGAGGCTGGCTCATAATTTCCGTAACTGAAACAGTGTCCGATGCAGGGACGGTCGACGAAGTGCCAGAGAGGATTGGCACGAGTGGAAGTCGTCAGAAACAGTCCGATCACTCGCGATCCGGACGGAAAGACCTGGACAGCCGTGTCCACCCGATCTTCCATCTGGTTTAGCCGGTGCGAGTCGTGGAAGACAAACGCAAAGAAGATGATGGCAGTACCCAGGAGAGCGGCCTTCTCCAGATTTCGCAGGGGCACTTGCGACAATAGCGCGCACAGCAGAATTCCGGCTGCCAGTGACAAGCGCGTGGTGATGTAACTGAATGGCCTCGCATATTGCGGAAAGGCAATCGCCGCAGGGACGACCACAACGGCCGCCGCCGTAAGCGCCCAAAGATGAAGATATATGTCAGAGAGCAAGTCCGGCCAAGTTCGTTCCTTTGCGAAACGGCGCAGGAGTAGAAGCCAAATGGTCAGCAGCAATGTAAACGGCACAACATACTTGTCACCAAACAACAGCAACTGGTTTGCGCCCGGCACGAAGACCAGCTGTCCCAGAGACCAGAAGGTCCGGTAGCGATGGGCTAGAACGAAATGCCCTGCCACAAGAACGCCTAACCCGGACACCGACAATATGTTACGCAGCCGGGAAGGAAGACGCTCGGCGATGCCGGCGTACATCACCAAACCCAGCGTCCATACGACCGGCAGCGGGTGGGCGACCCAGGCCAAAAGCAGCAAGGGCGCGAACAAAAGCCGGGACAGCCATTTCGACGACATGAAAATCGCCAGATACCAGAGACAGACCCCCATGGCAATCTGAAAATTGAAGAAGCCGAGATGAAAAACAAAACCGTATGAGAGCATGGCTACACATGGGATCACAAACGACGGATTCCGATTCCTTCCACGGGAAATGAAACGAAGCGCGCCGGAAGCAAAGGTCAGGACTGCGACGGCAACCGCCACCCGCTGAGCTGCAGCCATTCCGATGTGGGAGTACAAGAAGGCCAGCATCAGGTCGAACAATACGTTGTTCCATTGCCGGGTGATCCACAATCCTGGCGCCAGGCCTTCAGAAATACGTGAAGCCAACCAGGTGTTATAGGCGTGGCTGGCCAAGTCGCCCGCCTGAATGCGGGATTGCCAGAAACAAGGAACCACGAGCAGCATGCCGACCAGCGCGATCCTCAGACTGCCGCGGAGACCTCCATGCCAAGGCAGTTTCGCTTCCTCTTCAGGCATTTGTTCTGTAGTGTAATGGCGAGATCACTTTTTCGCATTGTCTTGGCAGGAACATGGGAACGGCCGGGCAAGGATGCTTTCATGGTTTGTCGTACGCTGGGAGGTTGATCGCGATCGCAACAACTTCAGCGAAATACCGTCGCGGGCTCTTGATCGGCTTCCTGGCCGGTCTGGTTATGATCCACGGGCTCATCTGGTGGAGGTCTCACCGGGAACTGCGAGCGGGTTATCAGGACTTCGCGGCTTTCTACACGGCCGGGAAGCTGGTCTCTGAAGGCAAAGGCTCTCAATTATATGATGATGACCTGCAGTACCGCACCCAGTTGGAGTTCGCGCCTGGTGTCGATATCCGCCAGGGCCCGATGCGCTATATCCACCCTCCGCTGGAGGCAGTAGTCTTTGTTCCTTTTGCCAAGCTGCCTTACTTTGAAGCGTACCTGCTCTGGTCCTTTCTCAACCTGATCGTGCTGGGGCTGGCTGTGCTTGTGCTGCGCTCGCATCTGCCGGGTCTTCGAGCCCAGCCGGCGTTGTGGTGGCTGGTTGGACCGGGCTTTTTCCCCGCATTCCTGGCACTCATTCAGGGGCAGGACATCCTGCCGTTATTGCTGTTATATGCGCTCGCCTGGACCGCGATGAAACGGCATTCTGATTTCACCGCGGGTTGCTGGTTCGGGTTGGGGTTATTTCGCTTCCACCTGGTGCTGCCTTTTCTGTTCGTCCTGGCTCTGCGGAAACGATGGCGGTTGCTCGGCGGCTCTGCTGCCATGGCCATGCTGATGGCACTACTCTCCGTCGCGGTCATCGGTTGGAAGGCGGCACTGGCGTATCCCGCGTACTCGTTGCACCTGGCGAACCAGGTGGGGACGGGCGTCAATACTCCGGAGCATATGCCCAATCTTCGCGGACTCCTGTACGTTTTGTTGCCGTCTGGCAAATCTCATCTCCTGCTGTTCGCAGTCGTCGCGCTGTCTTTGGTAATGCTCTGGGTGACGGCCAAAGTGTGGAGGTCAAGCGACGAGCCAGGACTGTTTTCACTCCGGTTCTCTCTCGCGTTGATTGCGGCATTGCTGGTGAGCTACCACGGATACGACTATGACCTGAGCCTGGCCCTGATTCCCGTTCTGCTGAGCCTGGATTACTTGCAAACGCATTCGACCCCGCGTAGCACCCAATGGCTGCTGCTGGCACCAGCGTTTCTGCTATTTCTGACGCCACTGCACATGGTCTTATTATTTCAGTGGAGATTTGCGTGTCTTCTGTCCATCGTGCTCTTGTTCTGGTTCTGGGTAGTCGCTCGGGAAATCCTACGTGCCTCGAATCATTCGAGTGCACACCCTAACGCCGTTCCAGAAAGCGTAACCCTCTAACCATATGATATCGTCGGGCGATTGCACGAGTTGACAACTGCTCCTGCCTTCACGGCTTAGGCTCCAGCATCTGGGAGCTATCGCGACAGTTGAAGTGCTTCGCCGCATGGTAGTTATGGCCAAGGGCGTCCAGGAGTGATTTGGGCCATATGCTGAACTCCCCGGTCTGCAGGTGCTCAGGGTCGACATTCACGATGATCAAACCGAAGTATTGCTCCTTTACCTGCTGCACCAGCGCGCTGTCCGACCACCTTCCGTGCTCAACGAGTTGTCCGTAAACAAATGGATCTGTGAGCAGCACCGGCTTACCCGTGAGCAGCAGCGGACCCAGACTTTGCGACAGCACCCGCGATGACCTCGATTGCGCAACATATTGGTAGGCGCCGGCGCACTCGCTCAATTCCGAGAAGGGCTGGGAAGCGGGACGGTTTTGCATGACAACAGCGAGCAGAACGGAAAAGCCCAAGATCAGCGAGATCTGGACCATTCTCCTCGGATACCGTGATCTTAGGGCCGCGTATCCCAGGCCCGCACACATGCAGGCGGCAATCATCCACTCCAAAAAGTGATTCGTCGCTGCTCCTGGCTTGCCCGCGGTCAAACTGTTGATGGATGCACTCACAAAGTACAGCGAAGCCAGGTCCGCCTCGCCTGAACCCAATCTCGAAACTATGTAATAGCCAGCCAAGCCAGTCACCACCGGAGCGCCTAACCACGCCAAGGCCGCCAGGTGGAAAAACTGCGTCAACGAATACCCATCCGGATGGGTCGAGAACATGTGGAAGGCGAACGCACCGGCGGTCTTTCTCTGTAGCAGCAGGAAAAGCGACTCGCAACTCAGCCCCAGGATCACGGCAAAGCGAACCGCGTCTACCGCTCTCCGTTTGGCGATCATGTGGAGGAAAACCGCGAAAGGCGCGGCCAGCAGACTGTACTTGCAAAACAACGCTGTCACAAAAAATGGGATAGTCCAGTGTGCGTACTTGGGTTTTGTTGCATAGAGCATCAGTCCCGCTATGGAAATGGCGATTCCGATGAGGTCTGCACGTAACAAATACGACCAGAACCGGAATGCCGGAACCAGCGGCAAGAGTAATCCGAACGCTACGCCAAGGCGCATGGAGTGAGTACGGCGCCATAGCATGACGGCGATCATCGCCGATATGGCGACAGTGCAAAGCAGCATCAAGAACCTGCCCACCGTAAAAGACACGCCATCTGCGGGTAGAGTTGCGGCTGCCGCCGCATAGGCCAACGGACCATATACGTGAATCACTCCAGAAAACCCATTGACCGCAGGGTACAAAGCCCGTCCTTGGCGGATGCACATCGCTCCTTCCATCATCAGGCCTTCGCCGTAATCAATCTGGTAAGGAAATGTTGCCAGAGGCACCCATGCAAAAAGCCAAAACAACCAGCCCAACGCCAAGCACGAAATAAGAGGAAACTCGGTCCAGCGTGGCGCGTTCACGCTCGTCCTAGGACCTGAAGCAACTCCCCGAGCTGAAGCATCCATGGCGGATGTCCTTTCAATCCACATGTAACCAGGGTTGGTCGATAAGACATTATGCACGACCGGCCAAGCAGCCTTATGCTATAAACGGGCTTCAGACCTGTTTCATCACGCGCCTCTGATTGAGGAGATCCGTTGTCAAAGGGAAACCTATGGCCGAAAACCCTTCACTACTGGGTTGGGGCGCTCCTTGCTCTGTCAGCCGTACCTCTGTTGAAACACTTCCATCTGCCACTCCAGTTTGACTGGCTGCGTCTGTCGGGCCAGTACTGGTTGTTGCTGGCGGAACGAGCAATTTTCGCAGCCGCGTTCTTGTGCGTGATCGGATTCCCCAGTACGGTCTGGATGCCGGCCTTTCACCGGATATGGCGGGAGAAACTGCGTATTGTGATTCTCGCATTGTTTTGCTCCGGTCTGTGGTGGGCGTTCGGCGGCGTTCACGGCCTGGTGCTCACTGTGGACATGGTTGCCATCTTCGAATTTCGTGTGCGATTCAAGACGCGGACCTTCTTTCGAGCCACAACGAATGTCTTGATTCCTGCGTTCTACCTGTTCTGCGGCCTGCTGCTGGTCTCTGCCTACAACAATATTATTGTTTCGTACCGCTTCTTTGCCCTTTCCGACGCAACCTTCAATTCCCTGGACCAATGGCTGCTCGGCGGCCTGACCGTCTCCCGCAGCTGCCATTGGGCGCTGCGCGTGTTTCCTCCTTCGTTCTTTCGGCTGCTGGAATTCGTCTATTTCGGGCTGTTTACGCAAGTCGGGGCGGGTTTGATTCTCACGGCCGCGGCTTGCGGAAAGAAGCGAGGGTTACAGTTTGTGGGCACCATTATGACTGCTTACTATTTGGCCTTGGGGTTGTTCTATCTCTGGCCGAGTCAGGGTCCATTTTACTTGTGCCCCAACCATTTTTCTGAATTCCCGGCCTTTTTGAAGACCTATGTCACCCAGAAGCAATCGATCGCCGGCGCGCAGGCCCGCTGGAGGCATGAGCCGCTGAGCCGCATTTCTTTCGACTATTACATAGCTTTTCCTTGCATGCATATCGTCCAGCCTCTGGTCGTGATGTGGTTTCTCCGGGCCTGGAAAAGAGCTGTTATTTTTCTGGCGGTATACAATACGGTGCTGCTGGTGGCCATAGTGCTGCTCGAATGGCATTACGTGGTTGACATTCTGGCGGGGGTGGCAATCGCTATGATCGCGATTGCAGCCACGGAGGGCAGCGCCGGCCTTGTCGCCACTTGCGAACACGCGGGGCGCATCCCGGCTGCAAGGCGTTGAATGCAGGCTTGGCTGGTTGTCACTGTTCTTCCGAGCGTGTTATTTAAATGACCACACGCTTCCGTAGCCACCTTCACCGCTGCCTTCGGTGGTGCCGTAGATTGCCCCTTTCGTGTTGCGCAAAATGGGACCGAAGGGAATCGCACCGCTCGTGGACGAAAAACTATGCAGCAACGTCAGTTTGCCGGCCTTGCTGAGCTTATACAAGACTCCGTATAGGGTGGCGCCGCCCGACGCCGTGTCGCCATACAGGTTGCCGGTAGTATCCATAGCCACGCCCGCGAACGGATAGCCGCCGTCCGATTTAGCTCCGGTGAAGCTGTGCAGCAATGTCACTGCGCCCTTCGCGCTCACTTTCCACACGGTTCCGAAGGCGGCCGAGCCACATTCCTCGGTGGTGCCATAGAAGTTGCCTGCATTGTCCATAGCCGCGGTACCGTAGGGATAGCATCCGTCCTTCGACCCGCCCGCGAAACTGTGCAGCAGGGTAAGCTTGCCGGCGGAGCTCAGCTTGAACAGCACTCCGGAGCTATTCGCTCCGCCATAAGAAGTCAACCCGATCAGGTTGCCACTAGCGTCCATCAGGAGCCGTCCATAGTAG
>Ga0206847_10069_pt1 | contig 30660 bp, 36 predicted proteins | sample Alteio_BWOrgCont_17_FD_152880 | JGI IMG/M metagenome (GOLD analysis project Ga0206847, IMG submission 152880) | Enriched cells from forest soil in Barre Woods Harvard Forest LTER site, Petersham, Massachusetts, United States -... | ecosystem: Environmental > Terrestrial > Soil > Temperate forest >... | reverse complement strand
CGGCTACACCGGCGATCTCGGCTATGAAATCTGGGTGCCGTGGAATGATGCGGTCAAAGTCTGGGACGCCCTCATGGATAATGGGAAGCAGTTCGACATTCACGCGGCCGGCATGCTGGCCCTTGATGTGTCGCGGGTGGAGGCTGGGCTGCTGCTGATCGAGGTCGACTACACCAGTTCCAAGAAAGCGCTGATTGCGTCGCAGAAGTTCTCACCGTACGAACTCGGCTTCGGGAAAATGGTGCATCTGCAGAAGGAAACGTTCATCGGCAAAGTTGCGCTTCAGCGTGACCACAAGAACGGCGTGGCGCGGCAGTTTGTTGGGTTAGAGATCGAGTGGCCGGAAGTTGAGGCCCGTTATGAGACGTTTGGTCTGACGCCGGCTGCGCCGAGTCAGGCGTCACGGGTAGCTGTTCCGGTTTACTGCGGAGAGAAGCAGGTAGGGAAAGCGACGACGACGACCTGGTCGCCCGTGCTCAAGAAGATGATTGCGCTGGCCAGTATCGATACCGATCATTCCAAGCTGGGTACCCTTCTGCAGATGGAGATCACCATCGAAGCCGTGCGGCAGAGAGTGCCAGCGAGGATTGTTCCGACGCCGTTCTTCAACCCCAAGCGAAAAACGGCGGTGCCAGTGTAAGGATTTTGCTCGCTGTCCATGTCCAGGTTTTTTGACACTCGCGAAAGCCCGCTGATAGTATCAAGTTGCCTAACTAACGTGGCAGAGGCTGCCTGCCTTGCAATCGTCCCCGTCGTCTAGCCTGGCCTAGGACATCGCCCTTTCACGGCGGTAACACGGGTTCAAATCCCGTCGGGGACGCCAGATTGTTCAGCAAGTTAGGACCATTTGCTGATTCCCACGCGGACACTCCGGCTGGAACAACTCTGCCAAAACGCCTTTCAAAGTTACTTCGGAGAGCGTCATGGAGTTACTAACGACCCGGTCGTCCGGCACGAACGTGGCATTCCGGAAACAACGGGGTCTACCTTAACATCCAGCTAATGTCTCGGCACCGCCGGAAATCGTTGGCGAGCGTTTTGGTTCTGATGCTGACGTTCGCCGCGTGTGCCAAGCGACCAACCTCTCCGACGTTTCATCTGGTGCTCCCGCACAGTTGCGTCACGGATATGCAATTCAATCAGAAAACCATATGTCACCCGCTCCAAAATGGTCAGTTCTCCTGTGACGGTATCGTGGTCCAAGCCGCCTGCGTAAAAAATAGCCCGACTCTACGCTGAGTACCGCTCTCCCAGACCCAGAACCCTTCTACCGTAACGTCCCGGCTGGCGCGTTGCCTACTTTCTTGAGCATGGAAACACCGTCCGGGTTGGAAGCTGTCCAGATGAGCTATCCTAATGGCATGGATCATCTAGAAGTTCTTCGAGAAAAGATTGGGCGTCTCCGGGGTCGGTTCTTGGCAAGTTAAACGGCGGGAGTTCATATTCAAAGCCAAGGCGTCCCTTGTCGGCCTCGGCTCGCAGAAGGATCAGCATCGCACAGAAGGCACGATGGGCGAAGCAAGGCTCGAACCACAAACCGACGCCCAAGAGGACGATGTCAGCGTTCAGCCAGGAGGAAGGTAGCAGCGGCGCAACGAGCCAGGTGGGCGAAGTGGAGAGCGCAGCAGAAGAAGGCGGCGTAGACGGTTCTAGCAGAGTTGCGGATGTCCGGCCTTTGTGACTGCGGATGGCGCTTAGGGAGGTTCATGCGCTGACTTGCCTACCACCGATGCAACCAGAGGGGGTGCATCGCCTAGCGTTCGCTCTGTCAGGCAACCCAAAAACGGTGTGGAAGTTCAAGTACTTCGACATTCCTTCTTCTAACAGCGGGATCGCGGCGTGCATTCGAATCCAGGATTCGTTGAACTTCTGATTGTACCGAAGCAGGTCCGGTCCCGTGAATTTTGATGCCTCATCCCTATATCCAATAATCACTGTAGCGTCGGCGTGCATCCGTTCAAGTGGTTTGTGGACGCCCGACGCCTTATCGAACAAGAACCTCGACTCCCTAGTTGCTCGTATGAAATGTCCCTGTGCGTTCTCCAGGTCGGAATCAGAGTCGCCGGGGGTTAGAAGAGAATGGTAGAAGTCCAAGGCGCGGCAGTAGATGTCGAAGCGTCGGTTGCAAAGATCGAGTCGTAGTTTTTCGTGGCTCACCCACCAAACGGCAGCCGAAACGCCCAGCGATAATACGGAAATTACAATGGCAGTGTCGTTGCACATAAGTCCTCCTGGCTGTTTCGCAGCCATTGAGCCATAGTTAGACCGCATAGGACATAGACCTACCCCTGACCGCTTTATTCTCCGCTTCCGCAAGTGGCAACAATCTGCGGGTTCCTCACATCACTCGATCCCGTTCTCGTCTTCTACCATCTCGAATTTGTCGTATGCGGCACGAACCCTTCTGATGTTTACGCCCCTGAAGCGCGTTCCAAACGCGCGGGTCATATCACTCGCTTTCAACGCACATCGCGCTCCAATGATGACCTCGACGAGTCGTATCTTGTCGTCGTCAAACTCGACGAAGTGAAGGCTGTCTTCCTCGTTACTTAAGCGTCCCCAGATGCGTATCTCTTCCTCATAACTCCAGTCATCGAACTTGGTGAACGGAATGCGGTTCGCGTGCTTCAGTTGTTCCCCGATTGGGAGATTCAGGAAGTTCGGAGGAAACTTCCAGGGTGCCGGTATGTACTCGACGGCCTGAGCAATATCGCTATCGCCGTCGCCGGTGATTTCTGGAACATCGAAGCCGAGACACAGTCCGCGATGCTGGTCGCTGTAGTGTGCCCAGATGACTGAATTGTTCCACGATGCGCTGAAACAGATCAGACCGTTCTCTCGACCCATCTGCTCTTTCAGGGAGAGAAAAGCACATCGCAGTGACGGGTCCGTAAGATCGTATGGTGCCAGCTCGAAAGGATCGTTAAGTTCGTGAATCCGTGATTGCTTCAATCGTCCTTCGTAGAGGCTCTTGAGGCCGAATTGTTTGCTGAGGAACTTGTAGGCGCGCATGTGGAAAATCATACTGTGATTTCTGATCGAGATCACCCCGGAACTTCGCTCCAGGATGCTCCAGGACGCGCGTCGCCGAGGCTCGGGTGATACCTGAGCCTCATGCGAAAAACCCCGCGTTCCTTGCCACATTGACAAAGCTCGGACGCGACTGTCAGCATTGGAGCTATGCCAAAAATTAACTACACAGATCAACAGCTTCTCGACTTCTCCGAAGAGCACCTAATGTACGAACTCAACATCCTCCAGTGGCTCGCGGATGCGATTTCCAAAACGGAGAAGGGTTTTCAGTTGTCGGCGTACCTGGAATCGTTCGCCGTCCATCTGCGGGGTTTGATCGACTTCTTATACACCGATCCGAAGAATGCGCGAGAGGATGATCTCGTCGCTGCCGATTTCTTCGGCTCACCGGCCACGTGGTCGCCGGGTGAGTTGTCGGCTACGCTCGACAAGGCGCGGAAGCGAATGAACAAAGAAGTCGGTCACATCACTTATCAGCGAAAAACCGGAATGCACCCGGACAAACCGTGGCCGATCTCCGCTCTCTTCAAAGAGATACTGCCGGTCTTGCGGAAGTTCGCGACTGAGGCATCCGGGAAAAAGCTCCACGCTAAAGTGCTGGCTTGGGCAATAACCGACGACGCGAAGATATTGACTCTCGCTGTTTCAGCTTCCACCAGTGCGTCAAACACAGCGGTGGTTGCTGTTGTTGGCACGTCGTTCCCACCGACTGGGACAAAATAACGCTCCATTTTGGCTCCTAACCACGCTGCTGGGGAAGTTCCTGGACCTGGAGGCCACTCTGGCAGCGCGACGGCTGGCCCAGGCGAATGCTGAGCCGCGATCACCAGCCTTTGAGGCAGCCATCTATGACTCGATTGTGACGGCAGAGCGGATCTTGCAACGAATTGATGATCGCTGGCCGGTGAACAAAAGCGGTCGGTGACCCCATCACATGGATTGGTGAGCTAGATCACCTTGCTTACGTGGTGACACGCCGCATGATAGCGAAATGCAGGAGCCTGAGGCTAAGGTTTGGCTTAGGATTGACAGGCTGATTGTCGAGGCCGAGTGCTCGATTTGCCATGACACGATCTACAGACGGAGCGAAACCAGCACCCTTGAGAATCAGGACCAAGAGCTGCGCGAGGCGCTGGCCCGCCACACCGCAATAAAGCACGCCCGGTCCTAGGCTTTGCTCTGAGCAGACGGAACCGGCTGGCAGCCGTGCGCGCTTCACTTGAAAAAACCCTGCCCTCGCAACACTTTCTCCACTCCGCTTACGACTTCAACGCCAGTACTCTTCGAGATGGCTCCTCGAAATCCCACCTTTCGAGCCTCATTTGCGAGTTCGGAGGATACCTCCTGGACGGTCATGAGCAACATCGGGATGGAGGGATGTTTTCCCGAAAGTTCCCGCGCAGCTTGGAATCCATTCATCTGTGGCATTGCCAAATCGAGGATGACAACATCTGGAGAAAGATCGCTAGCTTTGTTGAGGGCGTCGTAACCATTTTCTGCTTCGCCGCACACTTCCCAATCCAGATGTTCTTCGAGAAGTCGTCGCAATAGGCGTCGGATCGAGACATCGTCATCGGCAATCAGGATTCGAGTTGTCATCGAATGGCTGTGCGAATCGGGGCCAGTTCGCCACTTGGAGCCTGACAGATTTATGGCGCGCACCACATAGTGCGAGGATTATCTGGAAGTGCAAACTAGGCAATACGTTAGTTACTGGAGAACCTTTCAAGTTAATTGGGGCTTGCTCGGGTGAACTGCCCCGCGTTTATTTATTGATCATTGTGAGGTAAGAACCCCGGAGCGCCTCCCCGGGATAGGACTTTGCTGACCGGCAATCGTCGCGAGAGCCAGCTTTGTAAGTCTCCGGTTATGCTCATGCAGGGCGGACCTTAGCTCCGAAAAGACGGTGTCTAATTCGGCTTTCTGTGCCGTCTGTGCTCAGCGGCACAGTTCACGAATGCGATTCGTCGGGGCGACGCGACGGCATGGTAGCTCGATGGTGCCATATGCGCCAGCCCGGTGCCATACCAGGTTCGCTGTAGTGCGACATTCGTGAGTGCTCACCTGTGTTTGGAGCGCCACACTGAAATCCTAGCTAAAGAAAAAGGCCGAACACCACAGGTTCGGCCTGAAACACGCCTTGAAGGGGGCAGTCGTGAGGGTCCGAACGTCAACTCTCCCGCTGACACTAACCCATGACCGCCGTACACTCCAATAACTAGCTCCCAGGTCGGGGTGTTCGCAATACGCCGATGGCACTGGCAGGCACGTATGACTAGCGAACTTGCCGCGCAGGTTATGCTGGGCCTCAAGGGGGTCCCGTATCAGGTCCAAGGGGGTGAAGAATTTAAGATGGCAGCGCTCACAGGTGCCCAGGCTCGGGGTCCTGTTCATGTACTTCAGGATAAGGAACCGTCGCTCCGGTTGGTCGGCCATGCAGAGAACACTGCACCAGAGCCATTAGATAGTCAAGTTATTTTTCGATGGAAATGACGGCTGGATCTTTGGCCAGGATCACGCGGCCCGATGGGCCATCGCCACACTTCCGGCAAAAACATTTGTAATGGGAAATGACTCCGTTGGCGTGTACCATTAGAGACCGCACCGGGTGGCCTTTTTTGCAAGTAAGGCTGCGGTTGCCAGACGTGGTATGCCAAAAGCCTGCCCCTTCAGTCTGACCACCCGGCGCTCCATGGCAAATATAAACCTGAAGTCATGAACAGCGATGTCCCATTTTGAACACTTGAGCCTAATAGTGGTTATCAAGGATTCTTCGGCGCATTGGCTGGGAACAGTGTGCGAGTAGTTCCTCCAATCTATTGGTGCCGAATCTTGGTCTTAGCTCACCAAGAGCCGAAGAACAGCTAAAAGGAAGATGAGTCCCGAGGCCGCGATCAGCATCTCTGGCGGGCCCCATTCCAGTCGAATCGTCTTCTGTCGTTTTGAGGCTTTCATGGTCACTCCGTAATAAGTAGGTCCAACCCTTCCAGTTTGCAGCGTGAATCAGGTCCTCGCCAATGGCTCGTTCGTGGGATTGGGCCTTACTTCGGTAACCGGATCAGACCCAAGACCACCACGATCACAACGAGCACGATCATCATCGGCGTCAGGGAATACGAGTCTTTCCTGACCAAAAGCCCGATTGCAATCAGGATGGCTCCAGCTAAGTACGCTAGCCAGTCCGCCATTGTGGGCCGCTTCATTCTAAGTAGTGCAGTGACAGAGACTACCATTCCGAGCTGATTAATACGTCTGCTTCTTCAATGAGCAATCTCAACTCGCGCAGAAGTCGCACTCTAGCATTGGGGTCAAAAGTTCGTTTCAGAATCGACACAGCTTTTTCAATCTCGATCTGCACGAGGGTGAACTCGCGGAACTGCTGTGAATCGGGCAGGGCGGCCACGTTAGGAGCCTAAGCGGAGGAACAGGTAGGAGCTATACAGGAGATCATGTAGTCAGGATGCCTGCTTCGCCGAGAGCATCAGGATAAGCACCTAGTCAGGGTCATGAATCGGCTAGTTTGGCCTGTCTGCTGCCGTCAATCGGCGGTCGCGATGAGGCTCCGTGCGCGGTTGACCAGTGGCAAGCTCGCATTTCTCACCCGGAGCCGCGCCACAAGTCGGGCACAGGGTAGCCAGTATTTGTTTTTGGGTCAGTGGTTTCTTCATGACTGCGAACAATATCCGAAACAATGTTGGGAAGGATGTTCGATTTTGCACAGGGGCAGCTAAGTAGTACGTCGATCCGAGCAGACTGAGCCCGCCTAATTTGTGGAGACGATTTCTTTCAGCGCTGCCAGTAATTCGTTGTACCTAATCTGACGCGCGACCAAACCGATCTGATCGTCAATAGGAGATTCTGAGTCGAGCGGGAACCGCGCATCCCACAGCTCGATTGCTTGTAGCTCGGCGCGGATGGCGTCTATCGGCAAAGGCATGGCGATATTCTAGCCGAACACGTAAACCGCGAGGGACTCTGTAAGCGTCGTCCAATTCTTGAGGCGATCGTACCCTACATGCCAGCCAGTCATACCGGAAGCATCGCCTATGTTCCTCTGGAATGTCCAGGCCGTCATACACATCCGACGACGGCTTGCCGCTGTGTTTTTCGACCACAAGAATCGGCAGCAGCGGCAGACTGTTCTGCGCGCAATAGCAGTAAACGTGACCAAGCACATTGCCGCAGTTGTTCGGAAGGCCCGTTAAGTTCGCAACCTCTTCATAGGTCAAAACAGTTCGGGTCATAGCCGCGCGGTGGGCTAAGTGGAAGGCGGAGCAGAAGGCTGCGTAGAGCGCGATGGCAGCCGCACGGCAATCTGCTACGGGTGCGGATGTGCCAGGGAAACGGCTAGCGGATGTCTCGTTGGTATATTCGCTTTTCTAGAAGTGCGCCTCTTATTCCTCCTCGTGGGTCAGTAATGTCGCCCCTGCGCCGGGGAATCAGATGAATGTGAGCGTGACCAACCGTTTGTCCTGCGGCATCGCCGCAATTCGACCCTACGTTGAATCCAGCCACGTACTTGTCCTCAGCGCTAATTCTTGCTTGCAGCACCCGCAGTAACTGGTCAGCATCCAATCTCTCCCTCTCCGTCATCGAGAACAGGTCAGGCGTGTGCCGCGCGGGTATCACGAGCAGGTGACCGGGAGTAGCAGGATTTTCGTCCGGAATTGCAAACACAGAGCCGTTCCTCTCTATGACCTTCGCAAGGATTGTGATCTGACAGAACACGCAAGTTGGATCAGAGGACGGAGACGGCCATGATCTGAAATCAGTGTCGTCCCGACTTGGTTTTGAGCGGTTGCATTGGCTGCATAGAGCTTGAAGATTAGCTAATTCTGTCTTTCCGCCGCGAGAACGAGGAATAATATAATCGACATCGAGAGGGCATTCTTTGGCCGTAATCCCGCACAACTGACAGCGCCCCCCAGCAGCTTTCAAAACTCGGAACCTAAGGCTGTCAGAAACTGGATCATCGTCAAGAAGGCGATAGTCCCAAATCCTGATGCGTCGCTTTTGTACGAACGACTGGAGCCTCCGCTCGCAGATCAGGCGAAGGTGGGCACTCTGTTCGAGAGTCAGGTTTCTCGCGTTTAGAGATACGAGCTTACCATTCGACGTGACCACTTTATGCCGTTTGAGAACTGCGAGCGGCATTTCCTTAACTCGCTTTTCATAGTAGAGCAGTTGACTTTCATCTTGCGAGAGGAAGACCTGTGCGAGTTGGCGAACGGTCGCCATGCCTCCCGCGCCAACCAAGGCCGTAATCAACAGTGGTTGGTAGACGTTGCTCATGCTCATCTTGTTTTCGAGAAAGTCAACGAGTTGTTCGTAGGTCATATGCCTCAGCGATTGGCATCCCCGTCAGGATGCCATTGGATAAAGCCTGCGGGTTGCAAAAAGATGTTGTGCGACATCATAGAACTGGGACAAATTCTTCAAGCGGACTCCCTTGGCCAACCACGGATCGCCCTCCCGAGAGCGATGCGATTTCACATCCATTCTTGGGAACAAATAGTAGTCGAGGATGCTGTTATGACGCGGATTCATCGTACCGAGCAGAGTTATGAACTCACACTCAGCGGGGTTCGGCTCGACAACCCAATAGAGCTTTCCCCCGTTCTTGCGTTTGGTCCGGCACAATATGATCGAAACCGTAAAACGCTCGTCTACCCGCAAGATAGACCTGCCCCCTCCCGGAAGACGAGAGATCGTGATCCTGCCCGGAAACAAATCTGTAAGTTGTTTGTGAATCTCTCCTCGAAGATGGTAGGAGCGACTACCCTGAAGTCCTTGCAAGATGTTATTTGGGTCGTACTCAAAACCCACACGCCTGTATATTTCGGCATATGAGCCCAGATGACGGTGAATCGTGCTGGTTGAAGGCGTACCGCGTGCCGTTTGAATGATGGCCTCGGAAAGCCGACCTTTCCTGGCCAACAGAGTCTTGAGACACTCCACAATTTCTTCGTCGGTCCACTGGTAGTCGGCTGGTTTGGGTAGAGTCTCTTGTACTCGGTTGAAAGTCTGTTGGTCGATAATCGGAGCAAACGCATTTACTTTCATGATCCAGTCAGTTGGTTTGGTGCGCCGTACCTTGCCTCCTAACTTCTGGGAGGTTCGATTCCAGACGTTACACCCAGCGTACTTGGGGTTTGTTAGCATCAGGATTACTTGTCTGTGCGCCCATGGCCTGCCGAAGCACGTGAGTCCTTGCCGATTGAGTTCACGGGCGATTGCCGTGCATCCGTGGCCGTCCAACGCCAATTGGAACATCTTGCGAACAGTTTCGACCTCCGATTTGGGGCCGTGAACCAAAATAACGCGGTCGGTCGTCAAGCTCTTGTGTTCGCCGAATTTCATTTTTTGTTTAGGTGTTCCAACCGCAGAGATCATCAGGCGACTGAGTCCATACCCAGCCATTCCTCCGACCCAGAAGCCAAGCTGGACTATCCTTGTCTTGCCACGAATGACTTTTTCTGCGAGTTCCCGGCTGAACTCAGCGGCCATACTCCGCTTCAACGCTTTGAGAATCGCGCTTGCGGGGGTGTCATCGTTTGCAAACTGCTCCGCACAATAGTGAAGAGGTATACCCGCGCTGGAACACATGAATTCGTAGTGGGCGGCTTCGTCACTGTTCTGGAAGCGACCCCATCGGCTGACATCGTAAACCAGAATCGCTTTGTATTCAGGCTTGCCGCTTACGACATCTTGGATGAGTTCACAAAGTCCCGTGCGGTTCTTCAATGCCAAGCCGCTCCTTCCGGGATCTTCATAGGTGCGAACTACCACAAAATTGTGCTGCTTCGCGTATTCCTGGATAGCGGTTTTCTGATTCGCAATTGAAAATTGTTGGCCGTCGTCAGACATGCGGACATACTGAGCAGCCGGAATGAGATCAATCGTAGGTAGTGGGGTGTTGCTCCGCAGAGCAGCTTTCATGACTGTAACCTCAAGAACTAGCTTAGGAGTTTGTTGAAAAACTCTTTCGGCATCCTGAGCGACCACAATATATTGGGATTGTTCATCGCCGGGATTCGATATGTTGACGAAACCACCAACGAAAAGTCTTTTTTCAACAACCTCTTAGGTGCAAATCATACTCCGAGAACTGCCTTACCCGAACAGTTTCCTTGAGTGCCCCGTTTGTCATGGGTTACTGGTCAGCCTCCGCTTTCGGACCTCCAACACAGCACTCTCGAACTCTGTTGGAGATTTGAGTTGCACGCCTCTCTTGAGTATCTGATCGTCCGGTTTGATGGTCCAGAAAGCGCCCCACGGTATTCTGGGGATTACGTAGAAGTCCAAGAAGCCTTGATTTGTCGCGTCGAGTCTGGCCACTAGCGTAATTCGATCATGGTCATTCAGCGCACGTCGTAATATCCATCGCGGCTCTTTTCCGACCGCATTTGAGAATGAGCAAAGATAGACGCTGACCAGAATTCCATTGCGGAGTTTCATTACGGGGCGCGTGCGCCAGTTGCGCTGAACGATGGAGACTCGGCAGGACGAGAGGCTGACGATCTCTTCCATCAGCTTGGCCCGAAGCACTCGGGTCTTCCTTCGGGTCACGGTTTTGGCTAGGCCCTTCTCACCTAGTCCGGCCAGCGCGACCGCCTCGGAAAAGCTGCCGAAGCGATTTAGGTAGACTGTGGATGAAGGGATTCCGCACGACGAAGTCAGTAGCGAAGCCTTGACCCCTCCGTTGATTCTTGCGAAAGCCCTCAACTGATCGAGAAGTTCGGCGTCCGACCTGAACATCCCTTTCGATTCGATTTTCTCCTGAACCTTCTGGAATATTTGCTCACTTACGATTGCTTCCCAAGCGCCTGGTACCCTGATCCACATATCTTTGGGAAGACGCTTCCTTGGAATCTTGAGTCTCTGGGTCGTGCAACCGTAAACCAGCTCGCCGCAATACTTGGGCTTGCGAAGGAGTCGCGCAACGGCAACTCCATACCATTCTTTCCTTTTCAGACCGGGGTGCTGGATTCCACGTCGGTTGAGTTCATTGGCAATTCCCCTGAAAGTCTTGCCGTCAAGGAACATCTGGAAGATATGCCGGACGCAGTCTCTTTCCTCTTCAGGGCCGGGGGTAAGGATTACCCGATCCTCTTGAATGTTCTTGAGTTGTCCGTTTTCAAGAAGTTGCTTTGGCTGGCGGTCTTTAGAGACGAGCATCCGGCGCAGGCCGAATCCGGGCACACTTCCATTCTTAAAGCCCTGCTTCGCAAGACGACGTGTTCCCTCAAGAACCTTGGCAGAAAGTTCCCGGCTATACTCCCCGGCCATCAGTCTCTTGAGAGACTTCATCAGGAAGCTGACCAGCGTGCCGTCGTTAGGGAAAGGCTCGGCGCAGTAGTGAACCGCGATACCTGCCGCCTTGCAGATGAACTCGTAGTAGGCGGATTCATCGGCATCCAGGAACCTGCCCCAACGGGTCACGTCGTACACGAGAATCACCTTGTAGGGTGGTTTGCCCTCGATTACGTCGTGCAGGAGCTTTCGCAAACCTTTTCGCCGCTTGAGTACCATTCCAGTCTCGGTATCACTGTAGGTTTCAACGATGACCATGTTGTTCTGGGTGGCGTATTCCTTTATCAGATCGGCTTGGTACTCCAGCGAATATTTCTGGTGTTCGGTGGACTTGCGGAGATACTGAGCTGCTGGGATGGGATCGCTGACGGTCATGTGGTGCCTCCTACGAGGCATATCGACGGGAATTCAGAAGCCTTTAGCAGAGAGGTCCTGATGCAAGACGAATTTAGGACTATTTCTCGGGTTTTTCGTCCGGGGAGGCACTGCCAGCATCTTGGTTGGTTAACGGCCAGGTCAGTGAGCCGAAATACTCGATTTGCCTCGGAAATGGTATTACCATAGATACTCTACGCAGTCTCTGTCGGGGCCTGTCGCAAGCTATCTCGGGGGTGTGGCCAATTGCATGAGCGGATCAGCTTAGTCAAACATCGCAACAAGCAGCTCTTGCTTGTCGATCTCTCTGGCTGCTCCTCCGGCATGGTTGAACAAGTCGTGCGGGCGGTGCCTGACTATGTGACCACCCAGCCGGTCGGTTCGGTCTTGCTCCTTGCCGACTTCACTGGGGCGTCCTTCGACGAAGAAGCGGTGCGAACAATCAAGGAAGTAGCGGTCTTCGACAAGCCTTACGTCAAGAAATCCGCCTGGGTGGGTACGGCAAGCTTACCCGTAGGTTTCAAGGACGACATTAAGAAATTTTCCCGCCGTGAATTCCATATTTTTGCAGATCGGCAAGAAGCCCTAGACTGGCTGGCGAAGGACTGAAAGAACCATGTCAGCCCTCCTCTATTGTTACCTCGACTGGACGCCAAACTCACTTAGGATCTGTGGGACTTGGATGTCATCACACTGGAACCCGGCAGCCTCGGGCATTTAGCGGCGGGAAGGACGTAGTGAGCAGCAACCGGAAATACCCCGTTACAGTTGCATAACTGTCGTAACATCTCCATTACGCTCATTGGCCCTGCGAGAGGGTACAGGGGGCATCGTTCTGATCCACGCGATGGAAGTTCTAAGTCAATACCGTTGGCTTTCGTATGCGCCCATGTCGCAGCCGGTGGTTTCCCCTGCCCCGGGACGCGGCAGGCCGCGCTGGTCGGTTGTCAGAAGGTTCCCTGCAAAATCACGGCAGCCGGCGGGATTGCCGGCGTCAAGCGCCGGGCTGCCTTTTTGCAGCGCCATTGTTTTCGTGGGGCCTCCGTTCTTATGCAGCGCGCCGAGCTCGGGATTCGTGTTGTTGAGGTCCCCCGAACTGCTGAAGTTGCAGGTGCTGTCGCTGCTCAGGTTGTAGCCGTCGGACGTGATCGTGCCCGCACAGTTCCCGCCGTTCGCGCTGTTCGCGACAATACTGTCTTGGATAAGAACCGAGCTTCCCGCGTTGCTGAGAACCCCGCCGCCGCCGATATTCACGGGGTTGGTGCCAAAAGTCGAATTGCTGATCTGGACGGTTCCCCCTTGGCTATAGATGGCTCCTCCGCTCGTGGTGGCGGCGTTCCCGCTGAAAGTACTGTTCGTAACGTTGAGGGTCCCCGCATAGTTGAAAATCGCGCCGCCGTAGCCCGCGTTGTTCCCGCTCGACGAATTATTGCTGAGCGTGCTGTCCGTGATCGTCAGTGTGCCGCCGTTGCAGATGGCGCCACCGGCGGTGGAGTTGTTATTAGCATAGTTGGTGTCGAGGGTCGAGGCCGTGATCGTCATCGCGCTGCGGTTGTCGATCGCGCCGCAGCTCGCGCTGTGTCCGGAAAAATAGGGGCTGTTCCCAACGAAGCTGGTTTTGCTGATGGTCGCTGTCCCGGTGTTAAGGATGGCACCGCCGCTGAGCGCCGTATTCAAGTAGAAAAGGCTGTTGTTAACAGTAAGCGTGCCGGAATTATCGACGCCTCCGCCGCCCGAATAGCCGACACCTTTTTCGATGGTGAGATTCGATAGCGTAAGGCTGATGCCGGCGCCGACCGTGAGGACATTGGCGGTGTTGGTGCCGTTGATGACGGTGGTCGCCGCCTTGGCGCCGTTTAGCGTCAGGTTAAACGGGATGCTCAAATTCTCCTGGTAGGTGGCCTTGGCGATCTGAATCGTGTCACCGGACGACGCAAGCGAGATTGCATGTCCGATGGTCGCGCAGGCCGTCTTTTTCGTCTTGCAGTTATTGCCGTCGTCGCCGTTGGCTCCATTGACATACCACGTGCCAGCGAGCGCTGAGGAAGACAGCATGACTAGGGCGAGAACCGGAGCAAGGCTGCGACTCAACATGGTGACTCCTCTTAGCAAAAATCTGCTTGCGACCATCGCCAAGGGGCGTAATTCTAAGTGGTGAACCTCAATTTTTCAAGCATCGTTCCGGCGACGTTCGACAGCCGCTTTCAGCCTCCTATAAGTCAATGAAAGGCCGGAACTTGACACCGTACGCGAAAGGTAAATTGTAATAACATCTCGATTAGGCTCATTGACCCACAAAAGGGCGAGGGTGGCTCATGACACATAGCGATCAGAAAAGGTACGGCACCAGGGCGACGGTCTGATGGGCATAGGTGGCATATGTCTCCCCAAATTGGGAACGCATCCACTCCTCCTCCGTGCGGAGCTTGGCCCAGAGCACGGCGAATATTAGGACGAAACCGATGACTCCGCGCACCTGGGAGAGCGCAATCGCGGTGCCAAGAAAGCCGGTCAGAATGCCGGTGTAGATGGGGTGACGGACCAGGGCATACGGGCCGATGGTAATCAACTCGTGACCCTGCTTAATGGTTACGGCGCTGCTCCAGTTGCTGGCGAGGTGCTGGCGCGCCCAAACGGCGAAGAGAAGGCCGACGACGGTAAGAGCAGCTCCAATCCAAAAGGGCCAGATGCTAGACGGCCAGAGCTGGCGGTAGAGCCAGGGCAGCGGGATGCGAGTTGTCGAAAGAAGGACGATCACGACCAGGAAGGCGAGAGCCCGCAGGATGCCCGGGGCGGCCGGCTCGCTGCGCTGGGTGGTTTTGGTACCAGCGGCCTTGATCCGCCAATAGACAAGAAAGGCGATCCACAATACGGGAAAGAAAGATTCAAAGAACCAGAGCATTCAAGATCTCCGGACGTTGTAATTGAAACTCTTCGCAGTTCGACTCGGAAACTATAATCCTCGGCTGGCGATAAATCTCCACTACACTCGTTGACCCTCGGTCGGCTCGCCCAAGGATCGGCTGGGCGCTTAGGAAAGTGGCGTCGGGGGCGTTGTGGAAAGCTGCCCGTGCCTACTCCCGACCATGCTTCAGGCTGAAGGCGTAGACCTTGCCGTCCTCTGAGCCCACATAAACCACCCCGTTCACCACGACAGGCGAGGACTCAACGTAACTGCCGGTAGTGTAACTCCATAGCTTGGCTCCCGTGTGAGCGTTCAGCGCATACACCTTGCCATCGTCCGAGCCGACGTACACCACTCCATTCGCTACAGCGGGCGAGGAAAGCACCTGCCCGCCGATGGCGTAGCTCCACAGCTTGACGCCGGTCCTGGCATTCAGCGCATACAGGTTTCCATCGTATGAGCCAACGTAAACCGCCCCCTTTGTCACTGCTGGCGAGGAAAAGACGTGACCGCCGGTGGTATAGCTCCACAGCTTGGCACCCGTCGTGGAATCTAGAGCATACAAATTGTGGTCATCGGAGCCGACATAAACCACCCCGTCTGCCACCGCAGGCGACGACTCCACATAGTCGCCAGTCCCGTAGCTCCACAGCTTGACGCCGGTGCGGGCGTTCAAGGCATAGACGTTATTATCTTCGGAACCGACGTAAACCACGCCATCTGCGACTGTGGGCGATGAAACTGCGCAGCAGTTAGTGGTGAACGTCCAGAGCAAGAGGCCCGTCCTGGCATTGAGCGCATATACGCTGGCGTCGCTGTTGCCACCAGCGGTGTAAACCACCCCATTCGCCACTGCGGGCGAAGAGCCAAAGCTGTCTTCCACCGCGTAGCTCCATAGTAGGATGCCGGTCCGGGCACTCAACGCAAATAAGGGTCCACTCAGTGAGCGGACATAGACCGCTCCGTTGGCTACTGCGGCTGCGGACCACACATAGTTACCTACCGGGTAGCTCCACAGCTTGCTGCCAGTATCGGTCTTCAAGGCATAGAAATTATTGTCATCGGAGCCGATGTAAACGACACCGTTCGCGACTATGGGGTCACCCTGCACGAGGGAGCCGGTCGTGTAACTCCACTTCAAGTCGAGGTTCCCAACATTCTTGACGGTCAGAAATCTCTCATACGGGTTAAAGCGCGTGCCGTAGTGCCTGAAGTGGAATTCAGTCCAATCCGTTAGGACATGGGTGTTGGGCCGACCCCCCGAAGGCGCGCTTGCAGCTTGGCCGAAGCAGAGGCCGCTCAGCAGAAAGAAAATCGCCAAACAGAGCGTACCCAGGCGCTTCTGGGTTTTCGTCGAGTTGATGCTTGTTATGCGTGCCATGCTTCCTCCTCCCGACGGTCTAGGATCGTTCTCTGGATGCCGAAACCTCGAAGACCAAATACCGTTGAGACGTGGGAGAGGGAGCGGTACTCAGCCTGCGACCATTCTTGTCCGCGACCCGTGGCCTGTCAATAGGCAAAGACTTGCGGTGCCGTCATGTCAATTGGCGTAACATCTCCATTACGCTCATTGACACGCTCGGATGCTTGGCGATCAGGTTGCACTCCTATTGATTTCACCCGAGTCCCGAGCCATACTGAGTACCCCTTTGCCGACCGCGTTTTCAAGGAGGATTCCGATGAAACGGTCTATCCCACTCCGCAATGCCGCTCAACTCCCAGAGTTTCTTAATCACCATCTCAGCCAGTACGCTCTTGCCGCGAGCTCGGCGGGAGTCGGGATGTTGGCACTCGCGCAGCCGGCCGAGGCTAGGATCATCTACACCAGGACTCACAAGATGATGGGGCCAAACAGCAGGCTGAGTCTTAACTTCACGGATCACCATCAGTTTCGCTTCATCGACTACATCGAAGGGTCGGGCATCCTTATTGGCGGGTTGAGTATTGCAGGCCGATATGCTCATGCCTTCCCGCTGGCAACGCAATCCTGCCGCTTTGCTGCCGCGCTATCTGCGGGCAGGACGGTCAGCTCGAAGCAATTTCCGTCATGCGATGACTGGCGCGGAATCCCCATGGTTACGGCGGAGCTTGAACAGTCAAGCTTCCACGATGACGGACCCTGGGTCAATGCGGCTGGCCGGTATTTAGGGTTGTCGTTCGGCAGCGGCGCTGTGCACCATTATGGTTGGGCCCGCCTCAACGTTCACGTTGACAAACAAAATGCTGAGATCCGGGCTGTGCTTATTGGCTACGCCTACGAAACAATCCCGAACAAGCCCATCATCACCGGCAAGACCAAAGGGCCAGATGTCATCACGGTGGAACCCAGCAGTCTCGGAGCTTTGGCGGCAGGAAGGTCGAAACTCTACGGGCAAAAGTAACTATTGAGGACGATCCCTGTTGCCCCGGTCACGGCCTGTTTCGGCTCTAAAGTATTGCTATTCTTGTTCCATCAGCCACATAATCAAGTGATTAAGCGGAGGACTATATGAACCCGTCGCCGCGTCGAATCAAGACCGCTTTTCATTTTTCCGATTCGCTCGAACACCGCTTCAGTGCCTACGCGATGGCGGCAATTGCAGCCGGTGCCAGCATGCTAGGGCTGGCACATCCAAGCGAAGCAAAGATCATCTACACACCAACTCACCACACACTGACGAATGGCGCGCTGCCGATTCCTATAGGTGGCACGAAGGCCTTTGATCTCACTGACACGTTCCACGTCAGCACGGGGTCCTGGAGCACGCAACTTTTGAATATCAATGCAGGCGGAAGCGGGTCAGTGGTCGGAACAAGGGTCTCAGCTTCCGCCCTGCCGGCCGGAAAAATCATTGGGCCCAAGGATCGTTTCCTGACCGGGAAGGGGTTGATGGCGGGAGGATTCTGCGAAACGCAGATTTCGTCGAGTAGGGTATTTGGATCTTTTGCTAACACCACCCGACGTTATTTGGGCTTGAAGTTCAAGTTGCATGGGCAGGTTCACTATGGATGGGCAAGATTTCGAAGTGTTCAAGTCACTGGCTGCAGGCCTGCGGTTTCCGCTATCTTAACCGGCTACGCCTACGAAACTATTCCGAATAAGCCGATCATTGCCGGCAAGACCAAAGGCCCGGATTTTATCACGCTGCAACCCGGCAGCCTCGGTCGGCTCGCCCAAGGATCGGCTGGGCGCTTAGGAAAGTAAGCAACGCGTTGGAAGGACACCATTGCCGCTGCCGATGCTCGCTAACTGGTGAAACAGCAGTCAATACAGGCAATTCTCAACTGACGCAATCACCGTGCAAAATTCCTGGCGGGGTGATTTTGAGCGTAAGAGATGAGGTTTCCTCCCTTGTCGCGACCCAGGCGCGAAAGCGGGAGACCGCCGTCGGTTGTGCCGTTGAGACCGTACAACACTGTCGTTGTTCCGTGGCCATCCACCTTGAAAACCGTTCCGTAAGCGGAAGTTCCCCCGCCGATCGTCGTCCCGTAAAGATTTCCTTTTGCATCCCGGATCAGACCGGCATGGGGATAGACCCCGTCCGTCGCATTGTTGCTGAAGACGTGAAGCACACTCTCCTTGCCATGTTTATCCACCTTGAAAACCGCCTAATCGACCCATAGCCCTGGGAAGGTATATGGCGGACCGGTATAGAAGAGGACGTTAGCAGCAAGCGCGAAGGTGGAACGCTACATGCTGTGACGTGAACGCGGCTCACCGGACTTGCCAAAGGGCCGGACGCGCATCCGATCTGACATAATCTTCCACATGTGCGGGCGCTACCGACTTTCGGGGAGAAAGCAGTTCATCGACGAGCACTTCGAGAGCGTAGCGAGCGATGAGGATTGGGTTCCGCGTTACAACATTGCGCCGACTCAGCCTGTTCCAGTCATTCGCCAGAATCCCAAGGAGCCAGTCCGAGAACTGTCGCTGGTTCGCTGGGGATTGATTCCATCATGGACGAACGCTTCTGTCGGCGCCTCGATGATTAACGCAAGATCGGAAACCGTAGCCACCAAGCCCACATTCCGTGATGCATTGAAATCTCGCAGGTGCCTGATTCCCGCAGACGGGTTCTATGAATGGAGGAAGACGGGGAAGGCCAAGCAACCGTACTGCTTCGAAGTCAACGAGGGCGAGTTATTCGCGTTCGCCGGGATCTGGGATCGCTGGAAAGACCCGAGTGGCAACTGGATTAAGACCTGCTCAATTTTGACCACGACCCCGAATGCTGTGATCTCAGCCGTCCACGACAGAATGCCCGTCATCCTTGATCCTGGCAGTTACGATCTCTGGCTGGATCCGGGAATGAGGGATGTGGCCGCGGCGTCCGAATTATTGAAGCCTTACGATTCGCGGCTGATGCGATGCTACCCGGTCAGCACGCGGATCAACCACGTCGCGAACGACGATGAGGAGTGCTCGCGACCTGTCGAGATCACAAAAGCTCAGAATCGGCTATTTGCCTAAGGGGAACTAGAAGTGGGGAAATTGGTCGGGTTTTTCGTTTTGTCATCATCACTTCTTTTTGCCCAGAGCAACACCGGAGAGCTACGTCTCAGGGTGACCGATACATCGGGTCTCGCAGTGAAGACCTCGATACAGATCGTCAGCGAGGCAAACCAATATCGGCGTGTCCTGAGTACCGATGATCAGGGCGTCTTGACTTTACTCCATCTTCCCTATGGTGTATATCAGGTCGAGATCAAAGAGCCGGGGTTCGCGGAGGTATCTCAATCGGTCGATGTCCATTCGTCAATTCCAACCGAGTACCCGGTAGAGTTAAAAGTCGCAGCCCCAAGCGAATCTCTGACGGTGAGCGCAGCCAATACCCTGATTGATCCCGATCAGGCGGGTTCAGTTAACCGAGTCGGCTCAGATTCCATACAGAATCGAGTCAGTTCCATTCCGGGTCGCTCAATTCAGGACTTGGTGAATTCCCAACCCGGCTGGCTTTATGAAGGAAACGCTGTCCTACATCCGCGTGGGTCGGAGTATCAGACACAGTTTGTGGTTGACGGCATTCCCCTCACGGACAATCGATCTCCGAGCTTCGGTCCCCAAATCGAAGCGGATGATGTGCAGTCGATGAACATTTACACCGCTGGAATTCCTGCCGAATATGGAAGGAAGATGGGTGGAGTTGTCGAGATCAACACGCTCCAAGACTCGCAACCCGGCTTTCACGGAAAGGTCGTGCTTTCAGGCGGTAGCTTCGAGTCGGCTGGAGCGTTCGCGCAGGGGCAGTACACGTGGGGCAAGAACACTTTTGTAGCCAGTTCCAGCGGCGGCATGACGAGTCACTACCTCAATCCTGTCGTCGTACAAAACTATACGAACCGTGGAACGCTCGGCGATTTCTCAACGAATTACCAGCGCGATCTGACACCAAAAGATCGCCTGACTCTCAGCCTCCGCCACGAACTTTCCCGTTACGAGCTTCCCAACGAGCAAGTGCAGCAAGCGGCCGGACAACTACAAACAGCGGACAATCTCGAAACAATGGGGATTGTGTCGTGCCAGCACACGTTCTCGCCTAACATGTTGGCTGATCTGAAAGGTATGGTGCGAGACAATGCCAACGACTTCTACTCCAACACAAAGTCGACCCCCATTGAAATCCTCCAACACAACCGCTTTCGCGAAGGATATTTCAAGAGCAGCATCACAATCAGCCACAAGCGGCATGAGATCAAAGCCGGAGTCGAATCGGATAACCTTTTCCCTCACGAGAATTTCAATTACAACATCACTGACCCCACACAATTTGACTCAAACACGCCTCTGACCTTCACCTTCATGGCTCATCGCCCTGATCTGGAGCAAGCTGGCTACGTACAAGACTTGATCCGCTTAACCAACTGGACGGTCAGTGCGGGAGTTCGCTGGGATCACTACCAATTCATCCTCAACCGCCAGGCATTGGAGCCACGTCTTGCAATCTCCCGGTTTTTCCCCTCGGCGAATGTAATCATCCATTTCTCCTACGACCGAGTGTTTCAGACACCCTCGTTCGAGAACTTACTGCTTTCGAGTGCCACGGCAGCCACGACGCTCAATCCGATCTCGTTACAATTACCAGTCGCACCTTCTGAGGGAAACTACTACGAAGCTGGGCTTGCCAAAGTCTTTTTCAACAAGATCAGATTGGACGCCAACTATTTTCGACGTGCGGTCAACAACTTCGCGGACGACGACCAGATCAACAACACGACGATCAGATTTCCAATCGCTTTTCGCAAGACGATCATCTACGGAGCGGAGGCAAAGCTGGATTGGCCGGTGTGGAAGAAGTTTTCTGGATTCCTCAGCTATTCGTATGAACTCGGCAATGCTTTCAACCCAGTGACCGGAGGACTTTTTCTGGGCAACGACACGTTGATACCCAGTACAGGTTTTTTCCCTGTCTCGCAAGACCAGCGAAACACCGTGCGAGGGCGTCTCCGTTATCAAGTTGCACCTCGCTTATGGGTTGCCGGAGGACTCCAATTTGATAGCGGATTACCGTTCGAGTTCCAGTGTGATCCCAGCTTAACTCTTGACCAATGCGTAGCTGGAGAAGTCCCGACATACGGTCAACAGGTCGTTGATCGCATCAACTTCACACGAGGGCGTATCTACCCCACGTTTCAGGTGAGCGCATCAGCAGGCGCGGACCTGTACAAGTCGGGGCGGCTGGATATGCGATTTCAGGTGGACGGCACGAATCTCACCAATGTTGTGGACGTGATTGATTTTGGTGGGCTGTTTTCTGGAAACGCAATCGGTCCCTCGCGCAGTGTTGCCATGCGTCTCACGACAAACTTCTGAAATCAAATGGAGTCGTTGGGCAGAGATGATTCCCGTTGCGGAGAATCCGGTGATCGTTCCAGACCACGAGCTTGAGGAAGAGAAGAAGCTGGGAGAATCGGAACGCCGCGCATCCGGTGCCCCACCGTGCGGCTGGTCGCCTCGCAAGGAAGACAAATGGTTCTGTACTTGCGGCAACGGGTGGAACACGTTCGACACTGGAGGCGTCTATCCAGCTCGCCTTTACCAGTGGGCTGAAACCCAGTGCTCTGGTTGCTATAGCTACCCGACGCGGCGCACCGTGCGAACCCGCGTCTTGCTGGGTGGATGGCCTCGCCCGCATAGCAATCCTTGAAAAAAGTTCCTCTCGAATAGCCGGACCATAGAGAAACGGATCTCTTCGAGTCCTCGCTGTGCCCCCGCCAAAATGTGGCATTCGATAGTGAGGTCGCACAAGACCTCGTCGCATTCAGCTTCGATGCACCAGCAGACCACATCTCCGCCACCTGGGGTTTGGTGTTCGTGCGGCGGAAACTGTTCCCAGCGTACATCGCGTGCCGTATATGAGGTCACGCGACCACAGCTGAGGCAGGCTATTTCCCGAAGCAGGATTTCCTTGGGCGGCGACCATGTCGATCGACTCGCCTCTGTTCCTTGAAACCTGGGATACGGGAGCCAAAGAAACTCGCCGCAAAGGCATTTCAGGGATGGGCAAATCATCGATTCATCCTCGCACCTCCCAGGGTCGCTTTTCACGGATTATCGGTAATCTCTTCGGGAAAAGACAAGATCGGCAGCTACCCAGATCGCCGGAGTGCACCATGGTCAGCGTTCTCGTGGGCACACGGCTGCTTCAGCCCGTTCAACTCTTCCAGCCGCTTTCGCAAGTCCTCCCCGCAGGTTAGGCGAGCGCTACATTGCTTACAGTCGGAGCTGTGGATTCTGAATAGGGCCAATACACAGCAGATCCGAGGTCTCAAGTTCTGAATGAACGCGAACCACCTCATGGAGTCAGCCTGACCCATCCCGCGTTGCTTCTTTTCGCCACTCATTTGGAAACGCACCCAAGACGTGCGGAGCACGACATCCTCCTAAAGTTGATTTTCCGGCCGGATTTGAAGACCCGACCTTCGGGCCGGTGCGTCGCGGAACGGTCGTCTGGGTCAGCGATCACACCGAACTTTCGCCGAGCATTCCTAAACGCCTATTCTGGCCTTCACTGAACTAAGCGATGTTCTGAAGCTCGCGGGGTCATTGCAGGAGAGGATGGGTTGAATGGCTCAACTCGGACATCGCGATGGTGTGTTGTCGAACACTGAGTAATTGATTGGGTATCCCGATCCCGCTCCCGCTTCACCCGGGAGTTCGAAGTAGTAATCATGATCGAAAGTGTGACCGAAGAGACGCATGGGTCGGACTGCGTTCCTGACCTGAACACTGATTTACGAGCGAGCCTATGGTTGGCAAAGCAACACCATCCACGAGCGAAATGGCGCTCTTCTCGGAGTGCATGCAGTAGTGTGCTCGCAAACTGCTTGACACGGGCCGACATTGCCAAAGACGCGATGTTACGCCAGCTATCGAGGGTGGAGCGTGGTGACACCTCGAACGCGATTAGGCAGCAGCCGGAGTCTCATTCACGGAGACGATGGGCGAGTGGCTCGTATCAACCGTTGTCAGCAGCGGCCAGCCCTTCCGCAACACGTAGTCGAGCCATGCTCCAGCCGCTTGCGAAGTGAGGACGGCAGCTAGCACAAGTGTCGTGTAGAACTTCGGGCTGATGATCCCGGCCTCAAATGCCACGCTGGCCAGTACAATGCCTGGTCCACCTCGTGCGTTCGTCGTGATCGCAAGATTAAGCAAATCTAAACCACGGAATCCAGCAAATCGCCCCGCCAGAGAGACCGAGAGAATCTTGACGATACAGCTTCCAAGAATAAAAGCTGTGATCATCCATAGCGAAAAGCCCCGAATCAGGTCGAGTTTCAATCCAACCAAGGCGAAGTACACGGGAATAAAGAATGCGAACGAGACCTTGCCGATAGCGTCGAGTGCTTCTGCAAAAAGTCTGCGCTTCTTGTGTACCACCGCGAAGCCAGCAAGAAAGGCAGCAAATACCAAGCTAACATTGAGCGCTCCCGCGACCACGCAGTAACCCAGCAAAACGGCAATCGCATAAGCCACCGGCGAGTGCCTGGCCATCACGTTGAATCGCGATTTGTTAATTCGCTTGACGATGCGTGGGACAATCGTCAGGCCCAGCGCAAAGAATCCGATCGTGGTGATCAAGTGATACGACATTTGCCCTGGGTTGAGAACGGTCTTCCCCGCTACAGCGGTTGCTATTGCCAGCGCCAGCCATAGAACAATGTCTTCCAGCACCGCTACGCCAAGAATGAGCCGTGCGAAGCGAGTGTGAAGGATGTTCAAGTCAGCGAAAATCTTCGAGACTACCGGAACCGAAGTCACCGCCACTCCCACCGCCAGAATGATGATTAAAGAAATGCGGTTCCCGTTCGGTCCCGCGAGCGCGGGACGAACCAGCCACGGCCCCAGTGTCAGCCCTAGCACGAACGGTATGCCCGTTCCGACGATGACAAGCCAGCCCACTTCGCGACGCTCCTCGCGGCTGAAAAGTTGGTGCGCTTCGGCACCAGACAAGAACATCAGTAGTAGCAATCCCAGCCAATAGACAAAGTTCAGAACGTTTCCCTGGTGCGTGGCTGCTTCCATCAGCCTCGAAGCGGACGGCAGTCGGCCCATGAGAGCCGGGCCGAGCACGATCCCGGCAACGATTTCGCCGACGACCCTCGGTTGGCGCAGCTTTACAAACAGATAGCCAAGCAGGTGTGCCAGCCCGACCAGCAGCAAGAGTACGAGGAGAATCGAGGTCAGATCAGAGGTCGACATGGTAACGCGCTCGCGTAAGGATGCCTTCAGCGTCGCAGAGGTGGCCTATCTATCCGTTGCTTACCGTGATTTGGCCTAAAACGGGCCCACTGGCGAACCTCGGAAAAACGCTCACCCCGACCGGCCTCATGTAAGGCGATGGCGCTCAAAACCCCTCAGTGAGCTTTGTCGCGATTTTTCACCACTTGAGGGAATTGCATAGCGGGTGACGGCTCCGATAACCTTCCGGTTGCGACAGACTCGCGCATTATCCAATCAGAATTTTGGCCGAAGTACGCTGAGGACGCGTGTTACATGCGGGTGGACTTTAGCCTGCTTACAGATTCGTACGATGAAGGAGCCAGCCCACGGGATGTGGTGCCCATAGTACTCCAGTTCATCGGCGCTATTGAGCGTCTCATGATGTACCTTGTCGTAGGTCGAAGCAAATGTCAGCGGCAGACCATAGTCGACTCTATTATCAGGAAGGAAGAATCTCATCCGCGACTCAGTCGGGCTCTGATTTTGGTTGAAGCTCAGTGGCAGTCCTCTGTAAGCGAAATGCAGGCGTGTTTGGGCCTCCGAAACCACCACAAGCTGCGTAGGCGCATCGAAAAGTTGGACCGGGATCTCCTCTGGAGGAGGCTTTCTCTGGGCCCATAACAAGTGCGTGGAAAGCACCAAAAAGCTGACCAACAGAATCGGGGAAAGGCGCGAAAGCGAGAGAACTGAGCCCCGCATGGGATTTCCTTTTCTAAGGGCCTGGGGTAGGCCAGCGCTTTTCTTTCAATCGCAAAGGCTCAAGGTTGGCGTAAGTACGGCACGATGGGACTTCGTGGTTACACCCAGCGTAGACAGTTTTCAGATCTGTTGTCTGGTCAAGATTGCACACTACGCGAATGAGTTTAGGCCAGAGCATCGCCCGATAAGTCCCGTTGTGGAAAGCTGGAAGCGTAGCTAGAGTTCAAACTGCCATCCCCAACCAGTGTCACGCCTGATCGGGGTTAACAGTTACGGTTCTCTCTCACGCTTGCCAAGGGTGAATCCCGTAGTCAAGACACCTTGTCAACAGGACCATGCCTTGCCGTCGCATACCGGGCCGGGTGCGGGCCCCGACGCTGCTCCATCCGGCGTCCCTTCAAACACATGCAGTACAGTAAACTTCTTTACTGTCGAGGGTTGGTTAACTGCCGCCGCTGGTTCCGATTGATGGTTAGCAGTGGGAGTTTTCAGCGAAACTGACGGAACAGAGAGCTAATGCCATGATAGCAAGAGCACATTTCTTCATAAAGAATTCTCCTTAGTTGATTTTGGTGTAAAGCACTTGCCGTAAGCACGATGGGGTATGCAGCCGTACGGCACCCAGCATTGCCACTGCTTGGTCGCGCGAAAACATCTACTACGAAAATGCCTGACTCGCCCACATCATTTGTCACAACCGTGTCTTAAACATGTAAAGGTTCAGCGTCGTGTCAAAGAATACGAGTCACCGGTGTATCAGTTCTGTCGGCGGATGTGTTGTGAGGGCGAATAGAAACATTTTGAAATGAGCCGATACGATCGCGGTCCATTGCATCGGTCGGCCCACCCAGCAGCTTGAGTGGCTGTTCAGGTTATGGCCTAGCCTCACAGACCAGATTGAATGGCGTCTGTGTCGCACGACGGAAGCGTCTAAAACCGCCAGAATTAACGACTTCCCTGTATTTGCTTCTCACCTGCCTGAGCTCCCAGACAGATCCCCACCTCCTGCGACCGGAAACGGGGCGTGCACTGCAAAGTCGCAAATGAATAGTAGACGCGGACGACGAGATTGAGATTGTTCTGAATGCGCGAGCATGGCCATCAACCCCGTCCGCATCATTTCCGGGTTCCGTTTGAGCGAATTGGCTGCCGCGCTAACCCGTGTCGGAGTCCAAGAAACCCTGACTTAGTTGATCAGGCACCGTCCCAGCTGCGAAATCACCGGCTCAAAGCTGTGCGGATGCGCGCCAGGTGGTGCCAGCTGTGCCGTAGTGCGTGGTCCTCAATAACGAATTGCGCGGTGACAGGTGCACCATAGCTCAAGGAGAAGGGCGCCGCACGGTCCAACTCGTCATCCGTGAACGCACGTACCGCGGTAGCCGCCTCTCGACTGTTCCGGCGCAAGAGTTCGAGCGCAGCGGCCTTCGTGACCCCCGCCTGATCGTGCGCATGCTTTGCATTCAACTCGGCGATCATGGTCCACGCGACATCCGTAACGGCCTTGCCGCTCGCGATTGTCCGCGCAAGATCAATCTCGATAGGGTACACGCTGGCAACATGGTGCACGACGACGCCGACCGAACGGCCATACCTCCCACTTTCTGACACCGGTATCCGCCACTCTTCTTCCGAGAGTCCTTCCGCAAATGCAGCCAAGTTGGCAGCGCCTTCCTCGATGCGGGCAGCCAGTGATTCAGCGCGACCGGCCGTCCGTGTTGTGTTCGGTTGAGTCTCAAGTTGCTGAAAGTTTTCGCTCGTCCGTATCTCTTTTGCAATCGTATTCATTTTCGTAGTCTCCTTTTCATTGATCGTCTTTGGATTCGTACTCCTTGCGATCTATTCCGACTCGGTCGTCAAGATTGAGAGGCTAAATGAGCAGCGTGACCACGCTAGTGACAACGAGCACCGCAGCCCATATCAGGTTGAGATTGATCCAGGTCTTGCGAAGAATTGCGAGGCCGAACTTTCTGTAGACCAGCCACGCGATGAGCCCTGTAACTGCAAGATAGGCGGACGTATGGATCGCTGTGGCGAGTAACGCTGCCAGCGGACTGGCGGCCGCAGACGCGTGATGGTGGCCCGCGATATGGTCAGCCGCTTCGACTGTGCCGCTGCCCAGCAGCACCGGCAGCAACATCAAACCAGCACCGTGCGCCGATGCCATCAGAAACGACCAGACAGTCAAGTCGCGAAAGCCCACTTGCATGCGGACCCATCGCGGATGGTAATGGCGCACCAGGGAAAAGATTCCAAGGCCGAACAGAAGCGCGGCGACGGGATACTGGATCGCCTCCGGTGGCAGAGCCATGCCGAGAAACGCCGCGGCCAACACCACGCTGCCAATGGACAATGCGTGGCCTAGCGCGATCGGAACGAGCGCTCGCGCCACCGCACTGCCTTTCTGCTCCTGCATCCCCAGCGCCACCGCGAAGAGCCAACCCATTCCGGGGTTGATTCCGTGGTAAGCGCCGAGGAGCAGCATTAGCCACAACGCCGTCGTGCCCATCTCGGCGTGTGTCATTTTGCCTCTGAGTAGCAGTAGGAGTCCGATGAAGCGTCACCGCCCTCCAGCCGTACCTGATGGGCGCGTAACCCATCGAACTCGACAAAGAACTTTTCGTCGAGTTTCATCCCGCCGTTCGGATCCGCATCAAGCTTTACCATCCAACTCTTTAACCCATCGGGATAGATCTGCTCGTCCCACGGGAAGTAGAGCGAGTTGGTGAAGTAAACACGCTTGCCATCACGGCTGATTTCGACCATCTGCGGCCCGCCGTTGAGCGGCTGCTTGGGTTTGTTGGGGTGAGCCGCGCGACGCACGATGCCGCCGAGATGAATCGAACCCGTTTTCTTCGGGTTGGCCGGGTCCGAAACGTCGTACTGAATGAACTCGCCGGTCCCCCAACACGAAACATAAAGGAAGCGGTCGTCGAGCGACAGGTTGATGTCAGTTACCAGAGGTGGTACGGCTTTGAAGCCCTTTAGCAGCGGCGGCAGCTTTTCCGGGTCAGCCGGCTCGGCGGGGATTTCAATCACCTTGCGGACGGCCCACTTGGCGTTTTTACCGCTGCCCTCCCGGTACCACATCCAGATGGATGACGACAGGTCTTTGAGTGAGACGCCGACCCCAACGAAACCGTATGTCTTTTGGGGATCGTGGGAGGGCCTCAACTCGAGCACCCACTGTTGCTCTGCACCCAGGTCAATCTCCTGCAGATGACTACGCTTGTCGAGGTCCCAGATATGAATCTTGTGGCCGTACTTGCCAGCCAAGAGCAGCTCCGGGTTGACGCCGTCCTTCACCATGTTTGGCGTACCCCATTCCGATGTAATCATCGTGTCGTGTCCCAGGTGCCACCAGAAGTCATACGCCAATTGTTGCGGGCCGCGATCCCTTTCCCACTGGCCCTTCAACTCAAACGTGTTCGCGTCCATCAGAAAAATGCCACCCGGGCCGTCACCGCTGGCCGATCCGAGTGCGCTTCCATAGATGCAGTCGGGCCCGCAATGAATCGTGTGGGGCGAGGTATAGCCGGTCTTCTTGATGAACTCTTCGGGCTCGATCACCTTCACGATCTTCGGCTGCCTGGGGTCCGGCTTGATATCCAGAATGTAGATCCGCGAAGAACCGATGCCGGGTACGATCAGGTACCGACGCTCCATGTGCGGATGCGGTGTTTGCGGACAGAGACACGCGCTGCAAGCATTCCAGCCGAAGTGGTGCAGCTCATTATCTCCGCGTGGAAAATCTGTTTGCCCGACGAGTCTGCCATATTCAGAGGAGCTCGGATCTAAATCAATGACGCCCATGGCGTCGTGCTTTCCATTCTTGCCGGCGTTGAGCAGGGCGACATAAGCGAGGCGTTCTGCGGGGGCCTGCATTGCCATTCCCGGTGAAGGGTAAAAAGTTGGATCCGGACGCATTAAAGCCATTTTCATATCTCCTTGTGGTGCCAGATTCGCGGGAGAACTCAGAACCTCAGGCTTTCACCGTTGTGGTGCTCAGGAGTCCTCCTATGTTGTTTAGCCACCTGCAATGAGGGCACGGATGGCTTCGGTCGTCATGGCCAAGCCACCAATCTCCCGTTCGTCGCTCAGAACCTCTTCGATGGCGGGCCAGGCGAGGGTCCCCGTTTCCCCGCTCTCGATTGACGCCGCGGGGTCAGAGGGTTTGCCAGCACTTTCCTTTTTCAGGATCGACATGAACGTCCTCCTAACGGCTACTCTCACCCACTTTTAAACTATGCACTAAGAGTCCGAGTGGGACTTGTCCACGCGTCCGGATTTCTTGCTCACTTACGAGCTGCCGTATGATGATTTGCTTAGGAGTCGGGAGCAGTTTGCAGGAAGTCCCGCGAGAGGATATATGGATGTGCTTTCCGAGGTGCTGAAGGTGGTGAAGCTCCAGGGTGCTTTGTTCTACAACGGAGAATTCTCCTCTCCGTGGAGTTTTTGCTCCCCGCACTCTCGCAGTGTCGCACCCTATGTAACAGCAGGTGCGCATCACGTCATCATTTATCACTTATTGACGGAAGGGCGCGCCTCCGCCCGGCTGTTGGATGGCGAGCGCATCGTTCTTGAGGCGGGTGACATCGTGATCTTTCCTCACGGTGACCCACATATCCTGGAAAACGGCCCGCCGACAAAGGCCGTGGACATGGTGAAGGAACTAGCCCGAATTTTTTCCCAGGGGTTGAAGCTGTCGCGCCAAGGTGGCGGAGGGGAAGTTACGAAATTCGTCTGTGGCTTCATGGCCTGCGAGCCGCGACTCAGCCAGGTTTTTCTTAGCGGCCTGCCGCCGGTCTTCAAAGTCAGCATTCGCAACGATGCCTCGGGCAGATGGCTGGAGAACTCGATTCGCTTTTCAGTGAACCAGTCCGACGCGTCCCGCGCCGGAGGCGAAGCGGTCTTGGCGAAACTATCGGAAGTCTTGTTCGTCGAAACACTGCGGACCTACATTGCTTACCTTCCACCCGAGCAAACCGGTTGGTTGGCTGGCGCCCGCGATTCGGAAGTCGGAAAGACGCTGGCCCTAATGCACCGGAATCCTGCGCGTCCCTGGACCATTGCTTCCCTGGCAAAAGAAGCGGGTGTGTCACGCTCGGTGCTGGCTGACCGTTTCCGCCATTACCTGAACGAGCCTCCGATGGCCTACCTCACACGTTGGCGACTTCAGCTGGGAGCGCAGATGCTTGCTTCAACGAGCTATTCGGCGTCACAGATCGCATCCGAAGTCGGCTATGAGTCTGAAGCCGCTTTTAACCGAGCGTTCAAACGCGAGTTCGCGGTTCCTCCCGCGCGTTTCCGCAGTCAGTCGAGGTCCGCTCGTGGAACTGCTCGTCAAGGAAAATCCCGATCATGAGTAGCTAGGGAAGTAACGGGGGGCAATTCTCGATCTTGAGTGGTATGCACTTGAAATAAAGCCAGCTACCAGGTCGTAAACCTGATGAAGATACAGGAGGAAGTCACTGCCCTGGACCCCACCTCACCCTACGTCAGGTTCCTGCAGAGGAAAGCAGAGAACGAAGTGCGTTATCGACCCGCACGTCTTGGCCGCCGGCGCCGGTTATGAGATTTCTGTCACCAGTCATGGTGAGGAGCGAACACGGGCGGAGAGAATGACTCACAGATATTT
>Ga0206847_10099_pt1 | contig 30730 bp, 21 predicted proteins | sample Alteio_BWOrgCont_17_FD_152880 | JGI IMG/M metagenome (GOLD analysis project Ga0206847, IMG submission 152880) | Enriched cells from forest soil in Barre Woods Harvard Forest LTER site, Petersham, Massachusetts, United States -... | ecosystem: Environmental > Terrestrial > Soil > Temperate forest >... | reverse complement strand
CGCACGCCACACCCGGTCCGGGCAGAGCGAGCATCCGCCGTGGCGGCGGGCCGATGATCGCCTCCTCCGCGCGTAGCGCTGGTAAAGCCCTATAGGTCTGCTGCTGAGCAAATCAATCCCTTGGCTTCTTTGATCTTTGCCAGCACGTCTTTTGCGTTTTGATCGGTTGGGTCTAGTTCCAGAGCCTTGTTGTAGTACTCCCCCGCCTCCTTCAAATGTCCAGCCTTCATGTACGCCTCGGCCAGGCTGTCCCAGACATTGCCGGACTGCGGAAATTCGGCCGCGTTCAACCTAAAAACCTCGATCGCTCCCGTGGCATCATTCTTTAACACTTCATAACCAAAGTTATTCAGGGAATTTTCCCCAAAATCATACGCTCCTCTCCCATAGTATTTTTGCTTCAGGTCGGCGTAGTAGTCGAGAGCTGGTGCGAGTCCCTTCCCGCGGTACTGTTCCGCAAGCTCTTCCTCGAGTGTCATGGGTCTCGGACGACCGCGGTGGCAGGTGCCGCACCACATGTTGACGCGCTGGTCACCGCTCGGCTGGATCTTTTTCAAGTGATCGTTGATATCGCCGAGCATTCTGAGCATTTCACGAGCCCGGTCCTTATTAGGATTTCCGTCGGAGGCAAAATCGTATGTGCTGAGTGGTTTGCCTTCCTCTCCCTTGTGGCAAAACGAACAACGAACTCCCAATGCTCGGGTGAAGCCAACCATCACTGGTTGTAACCGCGAACCCGGCCAATCCTTTGGCAATACTTGAAGGTTCTTCGGTTTTTCGGGCCATGACCAAGTGTCTTGAGCGTGAGCGAAAACAGCGAAAAACATCGCCAACAAAAGGATGCCTGCCCGTCTTCCGGGAGCCCCGCTTGTCATAAGAGCTCTCCTTCTAACTCCGAATTGGTGCCCTTCGAGGCGATTATCATCGCCGGGAAAGCTCTAGAACGACCGCGGAGGAAACGCGTTCAGCCAGCACAGGTTCGAGCTTTTCGGATCCGATGCCGGAGAACTCTTCGCTTCGGTCAACATGCACTTCCCGCCCTTCACGCTCACATCGACGATCCCAATCGAGGACGCGCCCGTACCGCGAGCGTCCTCAGCAACCCACAGCGCGGCACCGCTTCCGGAAGTGCTTTCCGTGGTAATTGCACTCGAATATCCCCACTTAGTTCCAAAGCCGCGCAATGCTTTGGAGATGCACCCGAACTGGAGCGTGCCAGCTTTCTTGTCGAAATGAGCAGCCGTAACCTGCCCCGAGAGATTGTCGCTGATATAGAGCAGACTTTCGTCCGGACTTAATCGCACATTATTTGCCGCCACACCCTGGCCGAGTTTCCCATTCGACCCGCCGTAGGTGATTGTGGCCGTCAACTTTCCGGAGGAGATGTCTGAAACTTCCGCCTCGCTGAACCCGCCGGAGGCATCGCCGAAAATCGCGTAGTGGCCGTCCTTGGTGATATCGACACCGTCCGCGAATACGGTGTCCTTGGTATATCCGGTGGAAAGCTGTAAGTCGTTGTTTGAAACCGGGGCGCCGCCCGCGATATTGAAAGAACCGATAGAACCATCGCCGTAGGCGACCACTATAATGCTGCCCTTCGAAGCTATGCCGTGGGGGAATCCGCCATTCAATCCGGCTGCCGCGACGTCGCTCACGAAGGTCAGCGTACACCCTGAATTAATTGTGAATGTTGCAATGGTGGATGACCGCGAGAATGCCGCGTACAGATAGTTGCCGCTGGGGTTCAAGGCCAGGCCCATGCCGCCCGCACTGTCAAGGTCAGTACTGGATCCCTGGTACGTGCCGACGAGCTCTTGCGTTTTGAAAATGATGGAGGCGATATCGTTGCTTCCACCATCGGCAGAAAAAACGCATTCGTCGCTGCCTTTCTTGACCGTTACCTGCCGCACGATTCCGAAGTATCCGCCGCCCGTGCCGTTGCCGCCGGTCTTCACGGTTTTAATGCGCGTGAGTTTCGGAGCGGACGGGGTACCGCTGGCCTGATAAAACGTCACCGTGTTGGGGCCGCTGACATCATCATTGGTCACGACATAGTGCTTTGTTGCCGCGCGCAAGCTCCCAGGAAAGAGTCCACAAATGATCGCCATGCAACCCGCCACCACAAGCATTCTGAGACTACTTTTCATTTCTTGCTCCTTCTGATTCACAGTTGTTGGGGTGTAGCTTCGGCATTCTTCACCTCAGCCTCAGCCGCAGCCTTCGTTCGCAGCGGCACACACCCGCATGGCTTGTTTAGCCCGCTTAAAGAGAAACCGCAACGGATCTGTGGCCAAGCTGACGATGGTTGGGGCGAGAAGGAACTCGGCTCTTGCCAGAAGGCAATACCCTGGGCAACTTGAATCTCAGCGATGAGAAACTAAGCCGACCCGGACTAAGACGGCCGCGTTGACAACAACGCCTACAAAGCGTCCAAATGGCAGGGTCACTGGTGATTGGGGGACTTTCGGCTTACATTCCGAGTCCCTCCTGCTGGTTGGTGAACGATGAAGCACTGAGGGATAAATCGATGAAACTGGAATTGGCGTTAATGACAACTTTGCTGATGTTCGGCGTATCTGATGCAGCGTCCTCCGACTCATCCGCAAAGGTCTCAGACGACTGGCAGGTAGCCGGAACTCCCATAATCATTTCGCAAGAAATTCAATTCTCCAACGCCGGTGCAAGTCTATCCGGAACGGTCTATCTTCCCAGTACGGGCAATCATCTTCCTGCTGTAGTGGTGTTGCATCATGCAGGAGCGGCAACCCGAGAATCGGCACTTTACCGTCATCTACGGGAGGGGTTGCCGGCACTGGGTTTTGCGGTGTTGATCTACGATCGCCGCGGGAGTGGTCGATCGTCTGGGCGACTTCAGGGTGTTGACTATGAGACCTTGGCGGACGACGCTGTCGCCGGACAGCATGCATTAGCTAAGCTGTCCCGTATTGACCCAACCAAGATCGGGTTTTGGGGACTCAGTCAAGGGGGGTGGCTCGCCGTACTGGCGGCAGGGCGCAGCCGCGACGCCGCCTTCGCGATTTCTGTCTCTGCGCCGCTCGTCACTGCGGACGCACAGATGCAATTCGCAACCATCAACTTGCTTACGGTTCGTGGCTATTCGCCTGAAGATATTCAGGAAATGCTTGAGACGCGAAAGGCGTGGACCGGTTATCTTCGAGGTACAAACTCACGGCGCGCGGCGGAGGACGCTTTAGCCAAGGCACAATTCAGACCTTGGTTTGACCTTACTTACATGCCCAAGGTTTCACAGCTTACCAACGATCCCGCGCTCCGCAGAAAGATGGACGATGACCCGGTCGCGGCGGTCCTGAAGGCTAAAGTCCCGCTGCTGTTTATCTACGGAGGTTCCGATCCATGGGTGCCCGTCGCGCAATCGGTACAGCGTCTAAAGGCGTTGGGCAGCCAGCGACCCAACATCGAGAGCGCGGTTATTGCCAACGCAAACCACGAGCTGATGTTTCCAGTGAAAGAGACGATGTTAGAGGACGCCGACACGAACCGCAACGACGCTCCACAGTCAGGAACATACTTTCTCCTTCTCGGATATTGGCTGTCCCGGCAGTTCCCGGACCGATGAACTGTCGTGCGTCTCTCGCCGGAGGCTTTCAAGCTCAAGGCGTTACTGCCGGCACCCGAGACTGGACCTCAGTGAACTCCGCTGTCAACCCATAGAAGAACTTTTCTCACCGGCGCTGTACTTCCGCGCTTCACGCTCCAGTGCCCTTCGCCGTCTATTTTTGGCGCCACTCGACGTTGACTGCGGGAGGCAGCGAATCGAGGTGAGTTAGAAAAGTCACAACCGTCCAGATCTTTTCGTCTGAGACATCCTTGCCCGAGGCATCGGGTGCGAACTGCCCTCCCCAGGCGAACATCCCCGAGTAGCGGACACCGCCCCGCACGATCCAGAAGAGTTGATAGTCCGGCTTGCGGGGAGGATGTAACGGGAATTGTGGGGCGTTGGGATAGAGGATCACGTCGGATTCGTTCTTGCTGGCCGTGTCGGGCGTGCCATGGCAACCCGCGCAGTCGTTCTTGAAAAGTTTCATGCCCGCCATCAGGTGCTCTTCTGTTGGAGCGATGGGGTTCGGCAAATGGGGCGCCTGCCTTCGGGCAGAGGCATTCAGGGCCATATGAGCGAACGCGCTTTCCCATCCAGCAGGCGAGGTGTTCGCATGAATTGGAAGCAGACCGAGTGCGGCCACAAGGAGAATTGCGGCCGGGAAAGCCAGGGCCCCCACCAGTAATCCAAGAAGAAACTTGATCACAAGGGCACTTTCCTTTCGTGCACTCCGTCCAACCAGCTTGAGGAGAACGGCAACAACAACAGCGACGTAGTGAGCCCTCTCACGTTGCTATCGCGACGAGGGCATGGAAACCTGCTTCGTTGAACGCCATGCGGCCGCAATAAGACAGACGGTGATCACGACCGAGAAAACGATTGGAATAATAAAAAAGTATTTCCAGCTCAAAACCGTGATGGCGGCAAAGCAAACAGCGAACGTCCATGCTGTGCCGCGCATGAGCGCCAAAGACTCTGGTGGAAGGCCGGCTAGTTGCCACGCCAATACCGCCGCGAGTAGAAGAAACACGCTGACAAAGAGTCCGAACCCAACATAAAAATCCCAATAGGTCCGGCTAAACCCCATAATGTAAAAGTGAGTTGACCGCATGGAAGCAAGATCCACTCCCCACTTGGGATCGGACCAGGGAAAACCAGATGTGTGTCCGGCATCAAAAAACAGCAGAAGAACAGCAGCGATTCGATAAAGCATAGATGCTTTCATTCTCGCCTCCAGAGAACACGGCAGCGGGCAGCACTAACCTGTCCGCGCAGCTTCAAACTGTACCACTCCCCTGTTCCCGCGTTACCTCGGCCAAATGGTGGCCTGATGCCAACAGACCCCGTGTGCAGCAACGCAGCGCCGGCATATTCTATTTAGTTGAATCCTTCAGTAGGCACCAATGGATTTGGGGCAGGAGGCGACCAGCCAGGGGCGAAGCGGAGGTAGGAATCGGCAAACGGAAAGACCGGGTCAGAGAAACTGCCCCAAGGGTCCAGTCAACTTTTCCTTGTACGTGCGGCTCAAGGTTAACTCAGTGCCGTCCCGCAGTCTGACCAGGTAGTCGCCGTGGAAGAGCGGTTGTAATTCCTTGATGCGATCAAAGTTGACCACGGTCGAACGATGGATTCGGAGGAATCTTGAAGGATCCAATCTTGTCTCCAGCGATTGCAGAGTATCGCGAATCAAATGCGACTCGCGGCTCATATGGATCCGCACATAATTGTCGGCAGCTTCCAACCAGTCAATCTCGTCCACTCGTACAAACGAAATCCGCCCCGATGATCTGACGATGAGTCGGGTTAAGCGTTTTTGTTTTGCCTCAAGGTCTTCGAGTAACCCCGCCAGTCTTTCGTTCCAGAAGCCCTCACGCGAATCCCGGATCTGATCTTTGGCGCGCCGCAAGGCGGCCTGAAATCGCTCGCGGTCAAAAGACTTCAGCAGATAGTCGAGCGCATGCACTTCAAAGGCCCGCACGGCGTAGTGATCATAAGCCGTGACAAAGATCACCACTGGCATCCGGTCGCCGGCGATTGCCTGGAGCACGGCGAAGCCATCCATTTCCGGCATCTGCACGTCCAAAAAGACGAGGTCGGGTTTGCTTCGCTCGATGGCCGAGACCGCCTGGCGTCCATCGGAACACTCGTCGACGATCTCGACTTCCGGATCGCCACTCAGAAGAGCGCGAATCCGTTCCCGGCCCAGCGGTTCGTCATCGACGATGAGAGTTCGAATCCTCAATGACAGACGCTCTCTTTGACCGCACCAGCCCGGCGATCCAGTAATCGAAACGGGAAAGCCAGCTTGACCACCAAGCCGCCTGTTTCGGCGTTAATCAGTTCGAAGCGGTGCGCCTCCCCGTAAAGCTTTTCCAGTCTGGCCCGCGTGCTGGAAATCCCAACGCCGTTTCTCGGAGTGGTCTCAGGCCGGATTCCAGGACCGTCATCCTTCACCTCAAGAGCCAGCATATTGCCCTCGCGTGACGCGCGCACCACGACACAACCTGGCGAGGAACGAGGAGCAATGCCGTGCCGAATCGCATTTTCGACCAGCGGCTGGAGGATGAGGTACGGCGTGCTTGCATCGAGAGTATCGGGAGCCACATCGATCCGAACTACAAGGCGGTCGGAAAACCGGGTTCGCTCGATCTCCAGGTAGCGCTCCAGGAATTCCAGTTCCTGGGCGAGGGGAACTTCCTGCACTCCCACATTCTCCAGGGAAAGCCGCAGCAGATCGCTCAGGCGGGCGGTCATCCGGTCGGCGGCGTCCGGATCTTTGTGAATCAGGGTCGCGATAGAGTTGAGCGTGTTAAACAAAAAATGCGGATGAAGCTGCATTCTCAGCGCTTGAAGCTGTGCCTCGGCCAGTTGTGCGCTAAGCTGCGCTGAGCGCAACTCTCCCTGCTGATAGCGGTGGTAATACAGATACCCTTGGGTCGCCGCAACCAGAATCCAGTAGGTTAGAAAATTCCCGTGAAAAACATAAGCCAATAACATGCCTCGCGGAAGACCCAAAGCATAATGACGGAAAAGATTATCCAGCCACCATTTCAGCACGGCGACACCAACACCCGCGACCAGATGCATCATGGTGCTCCCGGCCCAGCGCTTTCGTTCGAGTGGAAATCGCTTCGCCAGCCAGATAATTCCCGGAGCCAGCAGCCCCCACAAGTACCAATCCCCTAGATTGAGCTTCAGAATTATGGCAGCGTGAGCCTGACCTCCGGAGTATTTGTACGAGAGATAAGTCTGGCTGGCGAAAAACAAGGCGACACTGGTCCATCCTAACAAGGCCAGAACCCACCGTAACCACCATCGCTGCAACATGGGCCGATTCTCTCAGTTCCTCGTCGATCTGGAAAGCCTCTTTAGCGGACGATCAGACAAACCCATCCGGGCCCCTGTGCTCCTTAGTTATTGTCGGCTCTCAAGGTTATGAGCTGGAGTGTGGCGCAGAGTCTTGCTCCGCATTGAACCTAGGTCTTTTGTCTTAACATAACTCTCCAACATGTGCGCCAGGTTATGGATTGATATCTTCGCAACCGGCGTCCCAATAAATCGTGCTGTCTACCCGTCCAAAAGCTTGACGCTGAGTGGTCAGATTGAGCCTCACGTGCATTCAGAAACAAAGCGATCCAACCCATTGCGAAAGCTGTGGCCGCAGGAAAGCTCTTTGCCACTTCGCAAAACCACGATGTAATCCCCGTAATCACAATGATGTAGCTCTCTGATCTTGCGAACATTCGCGATGATAGAGCGGTGGATGCGAAGGAAACGCTGGCGGTCAAGTCGCTCCGAAAGCCGACCTATGCCTTCTCGCATGATGTATGACTCGCGACCGGCGTTAATTTGCACATAATTCGCAGCAGCTGCAATCCAGTCGATCTCATCCACGTCCACGAAGACAATGCGCCCTTCGCTTCTTACTGCCAATCGTTCGGGCTGCCGCCGCAGAGCGGGTGCTTGCTCAAAGCCCGTAACGCCCTGGACCAAGCAGCTAACCCGCAGTCTGAGAAGCTCCCTCCGAACTCTTTCAATTGCGCGGTGAACACCTTCCTGGCTGAACGGTGCGAAGAGAAATACTCGGGAAAATTGACCACAGCTAAGGTTTCTGCGGCGGGCGTGGTGTCGGCTGTTCCCCCAGGCAATGGCTTGGGTGTTTCCCGCGAGGACCACGACAACGGCCATTGGCGCGACCATGATCATGGGCGGAAGCACGATGACCACGACGACCATGGGCATGAGCACCACGACTAGGTGTGATCGCAGTCAACTGACGTAACATCTCGTTGGTGTTGAAAAAGTCACCGAGTTGGTGCTTGCGAGGGCGACAACAACAGGTTATAAGCAGACGAGAGCTAGTGATGCTGCAGGCGATCGCCATTCTCGGAGGCTGGCTGCTTATGATGGGGCAACACGAGCGTTCGGAGTCGCTGTTCTACTAAAACAGGGATTGGTTTGTTTTGGTTTTGCAACAAAACCTTGTTTTGCTGCGTTTTCGCAGGCACGGTCGGAGATATCAGGTAAGCCACACCGAAGCAACCTCGATCGCTTCGGCGCGCAATTGCAGCAAGCCGCCCTAGCCATATCGCTTCCACCATGCCTTAATATTCGATGGATTGTGGCTTGATATGGCTCAACCCATACTAAATCGGAATTCTTGCGGGTAACCCCCCGGGCTCAGATCCTCAAAAGAACAGTCAGGGCGAGAGGAGCGTCTGGCGATCCTCAAAGTTCGGACTCAAGCGGGCTGCCTAACTATCCTACATTACGTGCACGTCGAATAGTGCCAGCCAATACTGAAGGGATTGCAGGGCGAAACCGCAAAGCATGAGTCCAATCCCGAATACTCCTAGGCGTCTCTCCGGGAGATTGTCAGCGTAGTATTCGATATAAGGATTCATGGTTACTCCGATTCCGGTCACAACTCCCGTCACCAAGCCTACGCGAATCGCAAATGACCAAGCGTGATCGATGTGATGGATCAAGGCACTGCAAATAAGGGCAGTGGCTATGTAGCCGACGGTTCGGACCACGGTTCCCCAGAACTGACGACTTGTAAGCCGAGGACGGCGAGCCGCCACATAATCCATGGCAGGGCGCATTCCGCGAGAGTAAGCCAATACCTGGCCGACAGTAATGAGAAGGGCAAATGCAATGGCAAACCTCGTGCCCAGAATTCTATATAGTCCAGCTCCGAAACCAAATCCTCGGATCGCGGAAAACACGCCTTCCCAGGGTAGCGAGTAATGATCAAGTCCGCGAGCTGCCCGATTGAATTCAATTGCTAGGGTTATCCCTGTCGCAATTCCGGAGGCCAAGCCAAAGAAAAGGCCGAGACCGAGTCCGTAGCCGATTCCAAAAACAAGGGAGTACGTGACCGCGCGCGTTAGCAGTCGCAGGGGACCGTGCTGTCCACCCAACAGGTCGTATGCGAGGTAGAGGCTACCTAGCACATCGAGACATGTGCCGGTAATGCTCACAACCGCGACCGTGTGGTGGTCCATCAAGCCATAAGGCTAACACTTTGGCAAGCCTGGATACTCTCAGAAACCGGACGCTTCTCGATTTGTAGAAACAAGGCTTTCTCGGTACTAATTCGACGGACGAGCCGATAACTTCTGACTTTGTCCGTCACTCGGGAGCTAATCGCAAATCTCTCAGCGGAAAACCCATAATGGTCAGCTTGACTTCCAGCGCCTCGTAAGTGCCGTCCGATTGATGGCCTTTACTGGGGAACCGGTTCGGGGCGGACCTCTCACCTACTACCAGTACATACCACGCTTACGGAATGAATTCGTAAGCAAACCTCACGCAGGCGACGAGTGCAAAATCTCATGGCGACGGCCTCCCATGGCGCGACATGGGAACTACGGCAGATCGCTTGGGCATTGCAAGGCTACCGAAATTGAACTTGGGGGGTGAGCGAAATCGTGCTCAACCTGCCCGGCGCCGCATCGATTATCGCGGCCTAGCTGGCCTCTGACTACATGTGGAATCGGCACCGGAGCGGCTCCTTGCAAGAATTTGCAGCTCACAATTCTTCATCAGTCGTTCACCTGGGCGTAACTTTCGTAGAGTTGGGGAATCTGAGGCCCGTGGGGGCAGAATCTTCGGGCTCAACTCAATCGGCCATTTGATGGCCGTTTGTCCGGATTTCGGCGAGAGCGACCTCCACGTTACTTCGTATTTCGAGGATAGACTGATGATGATGCCGACGGACATTCTGAACGGACAGGACCTTGTTTTCGGCAAGTCCCCCGTTTCTATTCAATCTCGGTTAACGACTAAACGGGCAGGATTGATGCAGAAGATCGATTTCACTCTGCTGGCGCTTTGCTTCCTGACCGTATCCTTTGCAGCGTTTGCACAGTCCGGCGATGGCGCGACAGCGCGTGCAGAGACAATTGTATATTCTTTCAAAGGCGGCACTGATGGTGGCCAACCTTTTGGCAGAATGATTTTCGACAAGGCAGGAAGTCTCTACGGTACGACTGTAGATGAGTATGGGGGCAACGGCACGGTTTACAAACTCAGTCGGAAGGCCGGTGGCGAATGGATCAAGACCATTGTGTATCGATTTCAAGGAGGCACTGATGGCAGTGCTCCGACCGCTGGTTTGGTGTTTGACTCATTGGGCAACCTCTATGGCACAACAGGGCAAGGAGGTAAGAACGGTCAAGGGACTGTCTTCGAACTTACGCCGAACGCTGGAGGTGGGTGGACGGAAACCGTGCTGCACGACTTCGGTTTTTCCCAGAACAATAAAACCGACGGCTTTCTTCCGGTGAACGGCCTGATATTCGACCAACCCGGCAACTTATATGGAATGACGCCTTTCGGAGGTAGCGGCGGTTGCAACGCGGGCTGCGGCATAGTCTTCGAGGTGACCAAAACAAACTCCGGTTGGAAGGAAACTGTAATTCACACCTTCGATGGCGCCGATGGTTATGCCCCTCAGGGCGCCCTGATAGTCGACAACACGGGCAATTTGTATGGCACCGCGAACGCAACCGGAAACGACGACCGAGATGGCGTTGTCTTCCGACTTCACCCGACCCGGACCGGCTGGACCTACAGCGTACTTCACCTCTTCTACAACGCGCCTCCGAAGTGTACGAATGGAAGCTTCGCCAGCGTGACCCCCACCCTGGTGATGAGGAGCGGCAACCTTTATGGAACCGCCGAGGCTGGTGGTCCCAGTTCATGTATCTACGGAACTGTCTGGGAGTTGAGCCCGTCCGCAAAGGGAATGTGGAAGCTGACGACCCTGTACGACTTTACTGGGAACACGAACGGGGCTGACGCGTACCCGGTTGGTGGTCTAGTTTTTGATAAGCAAGGCAATGTAGACGGTGTCACGGTCGACGTTCAAAACGGAGGCAATGGACTAGGCACGGTATTCAAGTTGACGCCAAATCCTGTCGGGCCATGGACCAAGACCGTGCTCCATTACTTTAAGGGTGCTCAGTTTGGGGACGGCAGCACTCCGGTGGAGGCTCCCATTGTCGATCGAACAGGGAACCTTTACGGCACTACGGTTGAGGGTGGATTCGGAAAGGGAATTTGCAGCCCCTTCTTCGGATGTGGGACAATTTACCGAATCACGCCGTAGCTGGCTGTCGAAAACTCTCGTGTGATCTGGAATCCACCATGAGATACCACTGTCCCAAGGTCGGACGTACCGCCTTCGGAAGTTGTGCCGTACAGGTTTCCGTTCGCGTCCTGAATCAACGAAGCGGAGGGAAATGAGCCGTCGGTTGGGTGTCCGGCAAAGGTATGGAGCACGGCTTCCTTGCCATCCGGATCTACCATGAATACTGTCCCGCACCCGGAAAAAACACCCGAGCAACACCCAGTACCTCCAAGCTCCGTGGTCCCGTACAGGTTTCCATTCTGGTCCCGAATCACACCTGTCGGCCCCCCCGTCCGGCTGTCCCCTGAAGCTATAGAGAATACGGTAAGTGTTGGGCTTGTCGCTCGATTGCGCGGCAGGCGCCATCGGCAGAAGAAAAACGGCCATTGCCAGCATGGGCCTTGCCGTTCGTAGGATCGATTTGAAGACCGAGTTCCCGGACCGCGTTAGGCTCATAAAGGCCGCCCTCCCTGTCCGATCCCCATTATGAGCCTCTCACCCACGATGTCGAAAGGGCGTTCGGGCTGATGACGTCAAGCTGCTTGTGTAAATAGCTTGAGGGTGCGGGTTTTCCATTCCAGGTTAAATCGCTGGAAGATGGAGTAAATGATTCGGTCCACGCTTTGAACTTTGACAAAGCAAACCATGGGGCCGTAAAGGTTGGTTTGTTGGCTGATGGGGGAAAACGTACGAGGGTTCGTCCAGTTCTTCCGAAAGCCGTACTGGAAGAAGTCGTAGAGTGCCGTTGGATTTGGGTTATATTCGAAGTGGCCGTGAGGCGCGTAATGGTCCGCGTACGGGTAGTTGGAAGTGATCCCTTTCGGGTCGCCGATTGTCTTCCCGTTCACCCCGAAGGCATATTCGATGAAGTTGAGGATGCTGCCAAAATCGTGGACGTACTGGCTAGTACCATTCGGGCCATAGTTCGGGCAGGGCGGGGTGGTCGACGTCCCGCAAGCACCCGAAACATAGCCGCCGCTCCAGGTCGAGCCGTTGTTGAGTCCTATGGGGTGAGTTCGAAGGCGACCCCGTAGCCGCCTCTACCGCCCAGCTCAGTCGTGCCATACAAGTTTCCCTTGCCATCAATAATTAGGCTTGCCCCAGGGTTCGCACCATCGCTGCCCACAAAGCGATGCAGAACGCTGTACTGCCACTTGCCTTTCACAGCGGCAAGTTTGAAGACGACCCCGCAGTAGCAATTAGGATCACCCCCGGCGTACGTAACCCCATACAGTTCCCCCGACTTTCCCATGACCACCCCCGTTCCCGGGTCATTACCGCCCTTGCCTGCCGTAAACCGGTGCAGGATCGTTTCGCGCCACTGGCCGCTTTTCTCCGGGCTCAGCCTATACACCGTTCCGGCGTTGTTGCCCTTGGTGGTGCCGTAAATGTTCCGACTTAGGTCTTGAAATAGAGTCCCGGTAGGAAACGCACCGTCGCCAGGTTTTACATCGAAGGTGTGTAGAATCGTCTCTTTCCACTTCCCATCCTGCTCAGGTGACAATTCGTAAGTGATGCCACAGCCCCCTCCGCACCTCTGGTCATCCCCTCCCTGCTCCGTGACGCCATAAAGGTTGCCTAAGGAATCGCGAATCACCGCCGAGAGCGCCCCACCCCCATCACCGCCCTCGCCAGTGAATTCGTGAAGGCCCTTGAGCGTCCAGCCGCTTGCCCCCGTCGAGAGCTCGAACCCCCAGGTCTCGCCAGCCCCATAGAGGTTGCCCGAAGGGTCTATGGCCAGGCTCGTGCGCGGCGACCCCCCGTCATCGTCCTTGGTAAAGCTATGCAGGACCGTCTCCGACCATGTCCCGTCCCCCCGCGGCGTAAGCCTGAAGATCGTTCCGTATTCGTCCGTGCCACCGAGAGCGGTGGTCCCGTAGAGGCTTGCCGTGTCACCTAAGATCACTCCGGCAAACGAGGCATTTCCATCCCAGCACTCGTACTCGCTGCAGAAGTTGTAAAGGTTCGCTAGCTTCCATTCGCCAACTGCGTTCGGGATAAGCTCGAACGCTGTGCCCCCGTCGTTCGCGCCGCCATAGTAGGTGGTACCGTAAACGTTGCTGTGGATATCGAGCAATAGGCTTCCTAGCAGAGTTCCGCCGTCGCTACCCCCGGTGAACGCATGAAGAACCCTATACCTCGGCGCACATTGAGCATCGGGCACCAAAATAGCCGTAACCAACAACAAGAGCGGCGTGAAGATTCGAAGCCTTGGAAGTCGAGTAGGCATACGGCTAACTCCTTTTGCAGCCCTAAGAGCGCACGGAACGTTGGGGAACGGCTCTCTTTGCTGGCGTCAGAATATCACTGACCGTATGCTATAGAAACTACTGCAAAGCCCTGCAACTCGCATGAACACTGCGTATTCTACGCAAGTAGTAGGAGTTGTTGTACTTGCCGGAAAGGGCGGTAACCGAATCCCAACCTCTCCGCCAGAAATTTTGACCCTACACGGCGGCTTACTTCTCCAGCTGCGCGGGCCAGTTGCTTACGATATTGAGCGGCGCCGAACCTTCCTCTTCCACCAGGTTTACCAGCAAGCGTTGACCGTCGGCTGAAACGTCGTACGGCAATCCGATTCCTGGCGTGGCGGCGTGGAACAAACGCTGGGGCGCGCCCACTGCAATTTCTGAGCCTTTCAGCGTCACCGAACAGACGAAGAACACGTCATTCAGGTCGTGGTAGAAGAGTTCCCTTCCGCTTCCGCTCCACACCGGGTAGGACGCGCCGTTGGTCGAAACCCGCCACTTGCCCTTGGCCTCGGGGAAAGTCGTGACATAGAGCTCGTTGGACCCAGATTCATCGGATACGTATGCCACCCAGTGGCCATCGGGCGAAATGCGATAAGAGTAAAGATTGGATTGCGCCGAAGGCGGTTGCAGGATCGCAACCGGCTTGGCATCTCCGGCGACGGGCACGATCCACAGGGAGACCATCTTCTCGGCTACGCCCCAGAGGTAAGTCAGATACTTTCCGTCCGGCGACCAGGAGGGATAGTGGTAGGCGTGCGCCACGCTCACTAACGTCGTCTCAGGCCCGCTGCCGTCGGCCGCCTTGCTGCGAATTTCGAGGTTCCCTCCGCCCTGCGGCGTGTTGTACACGAACACCAGTGTCTTTCCGTCCGGCGACCAGGAGGGTTGTGCGTCGGACTGCAGGTCAAAGGTGACGCGCGTTCTGGTCTTGCGCTCCAGGTCAAGGGTCCATATGCCCGCAACCGGGTTCCCCGCGACGAAAGCCACAAGCTTCCGGTCGGGCGAGAGGCGCACGTCAATGTTCAGGTTCTCGCGCTCGGTGACCGCGCTGACTTCTTTCCCCGTGCGGTCGAGCCATACCAGGCGAGTTCCCATAGTGGCGGCGCTGCTTGCCTGATAAACCATGAGCCCGTTTTGCGCTGTCGCGAAGATGCTGCGCCACACGCCTGAGTCATAGCGAATGTTGCCCACCAGGGGAACCGACGCGCCTGACAACTTGCCGGCTTGCGGGTCGAATGGCTGCGCCACCAGCGCCGAGTTGGCATGATAAAGCAGATAACCGGAGGCGTACTGTGCGGCTGCATCCGTCGCGATGATCATGTGGGTTTCCGGGCTATCCACCGACCCGAAGTAAATCCCATTCTGCATAGGATCACTACTGGTATGGCTGGTCGCCAGAAAAAGAAAATGTTTGCCGTCAGGAAGGAACCAGGGCCAGCGATGGGTGGTGTGTTTCGTCGGGTCGAGCACGGTCACGGGCGCCGGCGCGCCACCCTGCGCACTGACTTTGAACACTGGACCCAGAAAGCCTGGGCTGAACAGGATCAGGTCATCGGCGCTCCACGTGCCGCCCCGAGCGCTGGGCGCGTCCGCCAGAACCGCCACCGGGCCTCCCGAGGCGGCGATCTTGTTCAACTTTCCATTGGCGAAAAAACCCACGTACCTCCCGTCCGCCGACCAGAAGGGATGCATCGCACCCTGGGTGCCGTCAAGCTGCTGCGCTCCGTTGTTCTCCAGCAACCGGATCCAAAGAGTCTTGACGCTTCCGGAATGTGCCACAAAAGCGATCTTGTCGCCCTGTGGCGAAATAACAGGCATGCCACCGGTGTCGCCCGTGGTATCGAAGGAGAACTTGTCGGGCGATGGAATTTCGGCATAAAGCGGGCTCGCTTTTCGGGCACGGCTGGCCCACCAATATCCACCTGCCCCGGCGAGCGTAATGAATAAAAAAAGAGCGACGACCAATAGGACGGTCCAGGATTTCTTGAACTGCGGAACTGCTTTTGTACCTTCGCCACCTGCAGAGGAGTCCGCAATCCACCGAAGATCCATCGCTGCGTCATGCGCGGCTTGAAGGCGATCCGCGGGATCTTTGGCCAGACAGGCGCGGATGACGCGATCCAGCATCGGCGGCACCTGGGGCTGGCTGACGAGGATGGGCTCCGGCTCTTTCTCCAGAATGGCGGAGAGCACGCTCAGCTGTGATTTTCCTTCGAAGGCCCGCCGGCCGGTCACCATCTCGTAAAGGACGCACCCGAAGCTGAAGAGGTCGCTGCGGGCATCAGCTTCCGCTCCGTGCAGCACTTCCGGCGCCAGGTATTGAAACGTTCCAACGATGGACCCTTTCTGGGTGAGGGGTGACGCAGCCGAGGTGAGCGAAGCAAGATTCATGGTCGGGGTGGATGGGGTCAGCATCCCCTTCGCAGCCACCGGCACCGCCAGTTCGGGTTTTGCCAGGCCGAAGTCCATCAGCTTCGCACCTGACTTCGTCAGCATGACGTTCGCAGGTTTGAGATCGCGATGGACAATTCCCTGCTGGTGCGCCTTATCGAGCGCTTGCGCGATCTCCGCCCCGATCCTCAGAACCTGTTCCAGCGGCAGCGGCCCTTTGGACAGCCGCTCGGCAAGCGTCTGTCCCTCCAGATACTCCATGACCAGGAAGTCCACGCCATCCTGCGAACCGATATCATGAAGGGTGCAGATATTCGGATGTTGCAGCCCCGAAATTGCTTTGGCCTCTCGATCCAGACGCTGCTTCAGCTCTGAATTGCAAGCAAGATGCGAGGGCAGGACCTTGATGGCGACCGTGCGATCGAGACGGCTGTCGCGCGCACGATAAACCTCGCCCATACCGCCGGCACCCAGCGGAGAGAGAATTTCATAGGGGCCGAGTTTGGTGCCAGAGGTAAGAGCCATTCGTGAGCGTCATTATAGCCCGTTCTCCCTTCGATCCTCCGCTAAGTGCTACTGGTGACGTGAAGATGGGTTGTAGTTAGGGCGCAACTGCTTCACGACTGGTCACAAGAGCGGGCAAAATCCCGAAACCCATCTTTCGATGAGCTTCCGCAGAAATCCCATTGTGCCGCCGGGAAGGGGCATGGTCGGTGCGCCGATCGCATAGGAAACGACCTTAATCAGGAACTCCGCGGAAGCCCGGCAGTTTTATCCTGGGGGCAATCAAGTATCCGGTGGCGATGCCTTTTCGATACGTAGTGGAGAAAAAGTGAGCTGCCATCCGTGATCAGTGACATGGCGCACGAGTATTCGCCGCTTCAGTTCCACGGCTGGCAATTGCTAGATGTCGTCATCATTGTCATTGTCATTGTCTTTGTCCCGGCTACCCAAGTCCTTTGCTGGGCTCAAGGTCTTGCCGTCGCTGGCGTGGCGGATTTCGATGCGGCCATTCACATTCGACAGTTTGATGCGCGCGCCGCCACCGCCGCCTAATTCACCGCGCAGGTTGTGTCCAACCCAATGATGGCTGGAGCGGAGTCCGAAATCGTTTTCAATCCCGCCTGAAACCGTGGACGCTTCGACCTCCGCCGTTGCGTCCGACGGCAGTACCAGGTCGATGCTGCCGTTGACTGAAGAAAGTTCGATGCGAGAAGTGGAGAGCTGGTCGAAACGCAGTTCCATGCGGCCGTTCACGCTGGAGATCTCGGTGCGGCCCCGCAAGCCTTCCGCTTTGATTCGACCGTTGACGCAGGAGGCGTGGACCTCGCCGGCAACGCCTTGAATGTCGAGCGGGCCGTTCACCAGCTTGATTTCGTCGAGGCGCGCCCCGCGGGGCACGGTCAGGGTATATTCCACGCTGGCGGAATCATGGTTGGTGCCAAAGTAGTGGTTGCGGCTGCGATATTCGGTATGGATGGAAACATAGTCGCTGCCGGCATTCACCTCGATCTTGGCGTCATCAAGCTGGTCTTTGCTGCCGGCATATTTGACCGCATCCACCTTGACTTCGTTACGGTCCCATCCGGTGATGTGTACGTCACCATTAATGTTATCCAGTTCGACCCGTCCATTGGCTGAAATTGGGTAGGTGTGATGGAACTCCTCGGTGACATCGCCACGATTAGACGCCTGTGCATACCCCACCAGGAACAGCGCGCACAACGATCCTAAAGCTGCACCCATCCAGGATGCGATTCTTTGCCGGTTCATGGTTCCTCCGATTACGGACAGGGTATAGACGGGCCAAACCCGAAATCGTGAGTGGACGAAGATCCCCCGGGGAGCACGGGCTTCGATTTGCGGACAGCGGGCACCTGTCACAAGAGTGAGCAGGAACCGGGACATCCAGGTCAGCGCCCTCAGCCAGGGCGCGGACCTGGGTCACCAAGCGTGTTGTTTTTCCGTACTTAGGTGCTAGTGATATAGGTTCAAGGCGTTTTCGTTGTCATCGACGAAGTAGGTTCCTTGACCTTTTACCTCTGCGATTCCAAACAATGCGCCGATACCGGGTGGGTTGCCCTGATTGTCGAGCAGCACCTTGCTAATCTGCTGGCCGTTCGTTTTGGTCTCCACCAGATAGCCGTTCCCCCCGTTCACACTTAGAATGTTGCCCTTGGCCGAGATAGCAAGACCCAGAGGATCGTTCAAAGCGCCGGCCCGTGAGAGGGTGAGACCGGTTCCGGCCGAGGTATTCCGGGTCACCGCATTCGTGATCACCGCAATGCTGTTGTTGACACTGTCGGCGATATAAAGGTTGTGACCCTTGAGTGCCAATCCAGTGGGCCCAACCACCAGCGCTGCGGAATCCGAGCGTTCCGAAAAGCCCGAGCCGATTACTGTCATCTGCTGCAGAAAGGGAGTGGACGAATATGGAATCGTCAGATCCACGCGCACAACCGTGCCCTGATTCACCACGTGCCCTCCCGCTGCCACGGTGCCGTTCAGGACGTTAGCGACAAACAGACTCGCTGAGGTTCCACGATCCACTGCCACCATGTCCCATGGCCCGTTAATCATGGATCCGTAGAATGTATCCACGACCTGGCCGTTGTTGTCCAATACCAGCAGACAGCCGGCTTGGGCCGTGGCTGCGGTCCCATCGGTGGTGGGCAAGCTGCCGACAATGACCCAACCTGACTGGAGCACGACCAGGGCCGTGGTCAAGCCAACCCCTCCGGGACAAGGGCCAGGCAGGCTGTTGGGATCGATCTGGGCAAACAACGTGGCCGTGCCACTGGGCGAAATTTGCATGATGGTCGTGCCGGTTCCCTGAAGATTCTGGCTATTGTTGAAGTTGCTGACCAGCAGGTTACCGCCGACAAGCGAACCTATCGTGTATGGCACCAAGGCGACACCATACGGGTTCAGATCACCATTACCAGGAATGGTTGAGGCAATCGTTGTAATCGTGCCAGCCTGGGCGTTGGCCAGCGACAGCATAACCACGAGTATCACGGCGCAAAAGCGCGTAACCCCGAGGTCCAGGATTCGAACGCAGCGTTCTTTCATAATAACCTCCATTGGGGCTTTCGTTTGCCAGTAGCGGATGGGGGGCTGTGAGCTTTCCGTTCTGGCTTTTCCAGCGGACTGCATTATACTGCCGATTCCCGGCATTGGCGCGGCTTTTTCCTGGTCCTTGCCAGGCATGAAGATGGTGCTCACCGCCCGCGAAGTTGTGGAGAACGGATTGAGTCCATTTCTTGTTCTTGCGCCTGTGTGAGCTTGTAGACCATGCCCACGTCCGCACTGCCGCCTTGATAAGCAGTGCCATAAAGATGGCCGGTGGCATCCCAGGCGAGAGGTGCTTACGGATGGATCCCTGACGATCCCGTGGATACACCTGCAATTGCTCCGCGGATCACCGTCATCGAAGCTTTCGGCAGCTCATAGACCGTATCTCTCCCGGCACTGACCGAGGTCGTTACGGCCGGCCCGTCGGGATCGGGGAAACCGCCATCTTTGGTTGGGTGCCATTGGTATTGTGCACTGCCAAAGGTGATCACGGTCACCGGGCCGTCAAGAAACCTCTTGCCGGGTGCAGCTTCAGCATTAAATTCGATGTGAACCGGATGTGCGTTTTCCTGGTCTCGGTTCACCAACAACAGCGCCCATTGGGCATCCGGCCGCAGCAGCGCGTATGCAGTCACCAGAGAGTGTCCAACCGCATCCGAAATGTCTCCGCTAGCGGGAAACGTCTGGTGTATGCCGCTGCCCGGTTGCACCCATTCGGTATTGATGAGCTGGCTGGCAAAGTATTGCGATGTCGGCTTCTGAATCTCGTAATTCTTAGTCGTGGTAAACATGCCGAATGTGCCCATGGAGTCATTGCATCCCTCATGCACCCCCAGAGGAAGATAGTGGAAATAGTAGAGAGCCTTTCCTCCAGCATTGAAAAAAGCCCCCACATAGTCCGCCAGCCAAAGCGCACCGAAAATATCCACAGAGGATTCGCCGTCATTTGAGGTGATGTTGGACTCTGTAATAAACATGGGAACGTCAGGCGGGAGGCCGTCATCACGCCAAACCTGGAGAATGTGGCTGACCAGGGTCGGCTCGTCGTACAAGCTACTCCAACTGATCTTACAAGGTTCGTAGGGATAGTGTTCAAACGGGAAGAAGGCCAGATCTTGAATGCGCCCGTGAGACTTCAGGTAATCGAGGAAACGTCCCGTCCAGGAAACCCTTCCCTGGGCGTCCGGCCACACCACGATATCTTCATTCTCACCCGTATAAACCGGCCCACCTAACTTCAGTCTAGGATCAACGCGATGCAGGGCTGTCGCCCATTGCAGGTAGAGCGCGCCATAGTCTTCCGGCAGGGTGTCTTGTCCGTCAGGTTCTTCTCCCATTTCGACGTAAGAAATCGGATACCCGCGCTTCTCCACGTAAGCGATCTCGGCGGCGGAGTCTTCGGGCGTGCCGTAAAGCATGGCAATCGGTATCATGGCGGGCAATCCACGCGTGTAACCGCTGGTGTAAAAGAGGTCAAGTCCGACTTGCTCGTGCTGTGTGGAGCCCAGATCCGAGGGCTCATGCCAGGGATCAATGGAGGAGCAGTAGGTGGCAGTCTGATCTTGATCCGGCGTGTGCCGCACCGAATCGTGAAACCCATTCTGGTCGGCTGTGCCAATGTAGAGTTCGCGAATTGCGTATCCCAGGCAGTTGCGCGGATCCGCAGAGCCATGAGAGTCGCAGGTATTCGACGACTGTGTCATCCATATCCTGATAAAGCGCACGACCATGGGTGCTTGCGTAAGTTGGAGGATGGCGGCACCGCCTTTGCCGTTGGGCACCACGCCCGACGGAAAGGCTACCCAAGATCCTTTGGTTGGATACTTGATCGCGTCATCTCCGATCCAATACTGCACCAGGTACTGTTTTGCATACGGATCGCCCCAGGCAATCCGCAGCGCTTTGATCGGCTGTGGAGTGGTCAAATCCATCACCACCCACTGGGGATGCAGCGAATCGTCCTCTCCGGTGAATGGCTTGCTCAGATATGGATTGCTCTTCCAATAGGTGTTCGGGTCGCCATCTGTCAGGCGCGAAAAACCGTGGGTCTCGGTCCCATCGTTACGCGTGACTCCACGGTGAGGCAGGGAGTAACCGTAGGAATGTTTGATCGTTTCGCCTACTGTGGGAGTCGCACTGCCGGTGAAATAGCCTTTGCCGGCGGAGTCGCTCCACGTACCTTGCGGATTCCAGTGCCACGCCTCGGCCGCAAGTTCCGTATTCTGGCGATAGGTGACCGGATGCCACCCTGCTGCCAGCACGGCCGGCAACGCCGGCTGGCTGAAGTACTTGTCCACCGCCGCCGCGGGCATCCGATCAATCCCCGCGCCTAGCGCCTGGTTGGGAATGAAGGAATTCGTGGCATGATCCGTATTCACCCGAATCGTCTGGCTGTACCCAGGGTAATGCGATACACAAATAACGATGCCAACCAGCAGTGCATAACCGGGACTCTTGCGGCGCTGTGCCAGTCTACCGTGTGACATTGGTTCTTGCCCCTTCCCTGTGCTCGCCACAACCGTGGCACCTTTCGATTCGTTCCGGTGCCGTGCGCAACCCCGCCTTCCGGCGCTCCGGCGGAGGAAACGAGCAACGCGGCGTGCTAAAAGAGAAACTTTGCGCCGAGCTGCAGGATGCGCGGGTCCCTGGCGTTCGTAACGATTCCAAACGAACTGGAGTTGATCTCACCACTCGGATTACTGAACTGAGCATGGTTGAAAACGTTGAATCCTTCAAAGCGGAGTTGAAGTTCCTTGGACTCGGCAATCTTGGTGGTCTTCAGCAAAGCCATGTTCCAGTTATTGAGGCCCGGGCCGTGGAAGAAGCGTCGGCGGGAATTCCCGAATTGCCCAAGTTGTTCGTTGCTGAACAGAGACGTGTGGAAGTAGGGGTTCCCGTGGCGGGGATTGGTGTCGTCCAGAACGGGTCCGCCACCGGAGAAATTCGGAACGTCGACCGGGGCCGCATTAGCACCGATCAGTGAGTTATCGTCATTCTCCGTCAAACTGATGGGCAGCCCGGTGGCGAAGTTCGTGATCCCTGATAAGCTCCAGCCGCCGACTACTTTCTTGGCCCAGCCCGAACTCACGAACCCGTCGAACGGCATCGACCAGTTATAGCTGAAAACAAAATTCCGAGTTACATCGAAATTGCAGAGCGCCACACTGAGTCGTGGATTGAAGGGATTCGTCGAATCCTGAAGACCGGATGCGTTGTCCATGCACTTGCTGAAGGTGTAGCCAGCCAGAAAGCTTAGTGAACCAGCGTTGTGGCTGACACTGACTTGCAACGAGTTGTAGCGCGAGTTAGCCACGGTGGAGACGTAAGGGTTGGTATCGACGAGCGGTCCAAAAGGGCGTACGGAAGGGATGACCTTTCCGGAGGCAGTCACCCAAGGAGTGCTGGTTCCAACGGATTGGGCGCTCACTGTGAATGGCGGCGTTTCGCTGAATGGGCCACAGGGGCCGGCAGGGCCACCAGGCTGACCACTGTTTGGAGCGAGATTTGCCGGATTATTCAAGAACAGGCAGAGCGATTGGTTGGTGGGGTTGGATTCGACAGCGGCTACCAACCGGTGTCCCTGGTTGCCGACGTAGCTGGTGGTGAGCACCGTGTTCGTCCCCAGTTGCCGCTGGATGGAAAATTCATAGTGCTCGGAATAGGGCAGCTTGTTTCGGTTGTCGAAAGACCAGTCGAAGGAGAGAGGCTCGACCTGCGGCCAAGGGAACGTCGCATCCGGGTGCTGCGTCGAAACGTTGGTCGCAGGATATGGAAACGGAAAGCGTTGACCCACACTGACGCCGCTCGAGCGATTGAGGAAAGGAGCTTCCAGCAACGGCGGGGTTGAGCTGCCGTAGTACAACCCGTAGGGCGGGTCCCCGGTCTCGAGGAATTGCGAGAGATCTTCGACCGATGTGTAATACAGACCGGCGCCGACGCGAATACTGGTCCGGCCAGGCCCTCCGAATAGCCTGCCGAGAATCCCGGAGGAGGAACTTGGCGAATAAGCCAAACCGAGACGAGGCGAGAAGTTGTACCATTGCGTTGGCGCCAAAGTCCGCGGAACACCGGGATCGCCGGCAAGCACATACCCTAAAGGCGCACCCGGAAACTTTACCGACTGCTTGCCTGGGATAAACGTTTCGGTTTTGTTCTGCGTGTCATACCACGGCATACTCGCTTCCCAGCGCAGTCCATAGTTGAAGACCAAGTTGGAGGTGACGCGCCAGCTATCTTGGGCGAACAACCCGTAGTATTTGCTGCGAGAATCCAGGATTTGCGGGCTGGCCTGGGTCAAGTTGTCCGGAGCCCCGATCAGGAAGTCAGCGAAGTCGATGCCCGTCTCGGTCCCGGTAAATGCGTACTGGCCGTTCTCCGCCGCAAGGTTTCTTTCGTTAATTTGATCGTAGTGGAACTGCCCGCCGAACTTCAGCGAATGCGTACCGATCACTCTGGAGAAATTATCCAACCATTGAAAAGAATTGTTATATTGCCGGGTGCTGACCTCCGGAACTCCGACAATGAAATTATTGAAAACAAAGGTAGGCACGCCCTCCAACAGAGGTGCAATGGGACTGATTCCTCCGGTTGCGGCATTCCAAGGCGTAACGAAACCCAGGTTAGCCAGGCTGTAATTTGATCCCACTCCGCCTTGTGGCGCGGCAAGATGGAGAACGTTGCGTACGTAGCTGAAACGGAACTCATTGACCGAGTATGCGCCGAACAGCTTGGTATCGCCAAGGTTCACCAGCTGAGCGCGTCCGGTGGTGGTGCCGTTGTAGGCGAACGTGGAAGCTGGAACCGCGTTGCCAACACCGGCATTGGGAGCTGGATCATTCAAAGAATAGTCATCGGCAAAGTAATAGGCGAACAGCGTGCCGAATCGCGTGTTCTGGTCGACCCGGATGCCACCCTTATCGTCGCGCAGAGTTTGCGCGTACTGGGAGGTCTCGAAGAAATTGTTGGGCGCGTTCGGTTCCGGTATCAGTCCGAGTTTCAGCATGTTCACCGCAACGGGCGACCACGCACTCTTGGGGATGACCGCGCCTGGAAATACGCAATTCGCTTTGCTGCAACCCGGTGCGTAATACTGCTCCTGATCGGCGACAGCATATCCCAGTCGCTGGGAAAGCAGGGTAGCGAACCCTGGTCCGTTAACGACACCCGTCAGAGAATTGGCTGAGTCCAGGAAATTCCCGCCAAAATTCGCCACCGACGGCAACTGGGTGTTCACCGTGGGGGCCTGGGTTCGTCGAGTGCCCTGATAGTCAACGAAAAAGAACGTGTTATCTTTCCTGATTGGCCCGCCGAACGTCCCTCCGAACTGATTCTGCCGGAACACTGGGGTCTTGTCGGTCGGTAAAGAAAAATAGTTCTTGGCATCGAGTGCGGTATTGCGCAGAAACTCAAAGCCGCTTCCGTGAATCGCATTGGTTCCGGACTTCGTGACTACGTTGATCTGTCCCCCGCTGTAGTTTCCGTCCTCGGCGTCAAAGTTGTTGGTGATGATGCGAAACTCTTCGATCGAATCGAGGTTGGGAATAATCGCGGCTCCGTTGTTCTTTCCTTCCTCGACGTTGGATCCATTCACCATGAAGCCGTTAGCCGCTTCGCGCTGTCCGTTCACCGACTGGTTGCCGGAATTCAGTCCGCCATCGACAGGGCGGTCGTTGATCCCGGTCATGCCGGTATCGGTCGAGGTGTAGGGAGAAACACCGGGCTGGAGGGCTAGTAAGTCAGTAAAGGCCCGGCCGTTCAGAGGCACCGCGGTCATGGTCTTCCCGGTGATGACTTCGCCCATTTGAGTGCTTTCTGTTTCCACCTGGACGGCGTCGGTTCTGATCTCTACCTTCTCGTTGATCGTGCCCAGGGCCAGCGGAACATCGACCCGTAGAGCCGAGTTGGCGTCGATAGCCAGTCCAGTTTTTGTAAAGGTCTTGAAGCCAATTTCAGTCACTCCCAAGTCATACGTACCGACCGCCAGGGCGGGGAGACTATAAAAACCTTTCGCGTCGGTGGTGACCGTCGTCTTGACTCCGGTCTGCGTATTGGTTGCTACTATGCTGGCTCCGGGAATCACGGCACCGCTCGGATCGGTCACCACGCCGGAGATGCTGCCGGTGATGCTCGACCACGCCAGCACTGACGTAAACAGGAAACCTGCGAAGACCAAAACCAGGGACTGTTGAAGACTACGCATGCTCGAATCCTCCTGACAGGCGTGTCCAGCTGCGGACTTGAAATCGGCTTCGGCTTCTTCAAATAACACGCAGAACTTGCCAAAAAGCGCCTGTTGAAACGGTTTAATAGTACGACGGCGGTAATTATAGCTTCGACAAACCGGGTTTCAGCAAGTATATTTTCAGCAGCCAGCGCACCGTAGTTGGCAACTCGCTGGGGTTTCTTTCGAGAGTGTAAGTGAGGTTCTGTGTCCAACCCGCTCGTTGAGGCCGCGCGTCCGCAACTGCGGCGCTCCCTCACCCTCTGGGACCTGATTCTGTACGGCATCATCGTGATTCAGCCGGTCGCCCCGATGTCGGTTTTCGGTGTGCTCAGCGACCGCGGACGTGGGCACGTGGTAACAACCATCCTGATCGCGATGGTGGCAATGCTGTTCACCGCCATCAGCTATGGCCGCATGGCGCGCGTCTATCCCAGCGCCGGGTCTGCGTTCACTTATGTCGGTCAGGAGATTAATCCGGCTCTTGGTTACGTCACTGGCTGGAGCATGGTGATGGATTACATGCTCAATCCGATTATTTGCACGATCTGGTGCAGCCAGCAGGCGCATGTTTTCGCTCCCGGTGTTCCATATGCGTTGTGGGCTTTCTTCTTTGCGCTGGTGTTTACCCTCCTGAATGTCCAGGGGGTGAAAACCTCGGCACGGGTGAACTCTGGGCTGGCGGCGGGCATGGGAGTCGTGATCGCGATTTTCTTTGTGGTTGCGGCGCGCTACATCTTCGGCAATCTGCACCATGCCTCCGGTTCTTATACCCGGCCTTTCTACGATCCGGCACTTTGGAACACTAAGGCCGTACTCGGAGGAACATCGATCGCGGTGCTCACTTACATCGGTTTCGACGGCATCTCCACGCTTTCGGAAGAAGCGGAAAACCCGCGCCGCAATATTTTGCTGGCAACCGTGCTGACCTGCCTCGTGATCGGCATTCTGTCAGCAGTTGAGGTTTACGCTGCTCAATTGATATGGCCCGCATCGCAGCCGTTTCCGGACGTCGACACCGCCTTCGTCCACGTGGCCGGTCGCGCCTGGAAGCCGATGTTTGGGATCATCGGCTTCACCCTGCTGGTGGCGAACTTCGGGTCCGGGATGGGCGCGCAGATCGGTGCCGCCCGCCTTCTCTACGGCATGGGGAGAAGCAACGCGCTTCCCAAGTCTTTTTTCGGGGCGGTGGACGCGAAGCATCGCGTGCCGCGGAATAACGTGTTATTTGTGGGCGCCATCGCGCTGATTGGCGCGTTCGTCATGAGCTACGGTCTCGGCGCCGAGATGCTCAATTTCGGCGCGCTCATCGCGTTCATGGGGGTCAACGCCGCTGCGTTCATGCGCTACGTGGTGCGCGACCAGAAGTGGACGCCGTCGTTTGTTCTGCCACCCGTCCTCGGTTTTGTGATCTGCTTACTACTGTGGATGAGTCTCAGCACGCCGGCCAAGATCGCCGGCGCCATCTGGATGGCGGTGGGCATCGCTTTTGGGGCCTGGAAGACGCGAGGTTTCCGCGGAGACCTGGTCAACTTCGATCTGCCGGCGGACGAATAAGAGACCTAGTGGTTGTCGTCCCGAGCGAAGCGAGGGATCCGCAGTCTGCTAAGGAATACATATCCCTCGCGTCGCTCGGGATGACAACTTGATAAAATTCCGCACTCACACCCCGACCATTCACTTCGGCACAACCTTTCCCCGGATCACCGCCCACGACGCCAGCAGATCGTGACGCATCTCTCTTCCATTGTGTGGCGATAGCGGCGAACTGCTATTTCAAGAAAAACCCCAACTGCTCAGGAGCTGGCAGCGTCTTAGTGTTCGAATACTGATACCGGGCTTGTTGGACAACGACAATCTTCTGTTGCAGTTCCAGCGCCAGATTATCGTAGCGGAGCAGAACGTTATCCAGCCAGTAAGGATTGTTCTCTCGCGCCCAACCTTCCGAGTACATCTTGCGCAATTGGGTGATCGAATCACGCAGGCTTTCTAACCGGCCGTTGATATCGACCATTTCGTCCATGTCATTTTGCACACGAATCTTGTCAGTCTGATTCTGATAGGCATCCCAGTAGAAGCGGCCGATTTCACCGGTGAACTGGATCTTTAGTCCCAGAGTGTCCAGATGCCAGGCGGCAAACAGCATGTCGTCGAGAGTTTCAAGATGGAGATGTGCTTTAGCGCGATTTAGCATGAGCGATTCAGCAGCGCGCTCAGCGCTGAGGCGCAGATCGTGGGTAACCGGCAGCGCGTTGGCGGCCATGTTGGCGCCAGCCTCGCTGAAGGGATCGGACCAGAACAGTTCGTGGCTGGCACCGCCCAACTTCACTCCAGCGAGAAGGGTGTGAGACCGATCGAGATTGTCCAGCACTTCGGCGAACGATCTGCGGTCGTCATCATCGCGGTAGAAAGCCCAGTCATAGCTCTTCTTGAAATCATCGATGCTGGATTCGCCGGGCTGCCAACTGGCAACTGCGCCAAACACCAGGGCCGGCCAAGCCATGTCGAGGAGGGATTCACCGTCGTCATTCCAAGTGGTGTTGAGCACACCCAGCGCCTGATGTTTCTGGCCGTCACGAACTAAGTTCCGGATGTTCACGAGCGCACTTTCCAGGTTAGGCCAGATCACGCCCCAGTTGCCTGCACCGGGCGCGACGACCACGCGCAGCCCGGCGTTGGTGTATGGGGTGATGATGTCTTCGTAGCTGGGTTTGGGGTCGTAGTCCCAGGGAACAGCGATCATCTCCTTCGGAACCGCGGTCAGCAGCTCAGGATATTTGACCGCGATGTCGCCCCAGAACATGAGTTGCTTGTGATAAGGCTGCATGATCTCGGAGATTTTCAGGAGGTGTTCGAGATACACGCGGCCGATGCCCTGCTGGGCCGCGAGAGCTTTGGTCTGGCCAAGTCCAAGCTCGACGGTTTCGTCGGCGCCAATGTGAAAGAACGGGCCGGGAAACGAGGGAACGACTTCGCTGTAAATCTGACGAATGAAGTCGTAGGTCTTGGGATTCGTGGGTGTGAGCACGTGCCCATGAGGCGTTTCGGCGAGGCCGGAATAGATTTCATGCTTCAGAAACTGGTGAAGATGCCCGAAGGCCTGTTGCTCGGGCAAGAGGGTGATGAAGTACTTGCCGGCGTAGGCAACCAGTTCTTTGATCTCGGCTGGAGTTAACGCCGCTTCGTTAGGCGGCACGAGCGGCTGGGCCTGGAAGTCGAAAACGTGCTCCATGTTGAACCCGAGAAGGTTGATCTTGTACTCGGCCAAGGTGCGGATCTGCATCTTCAGATAGTCGAGCGTAGGGATGGGGCCGCGGCTGATGTCGTCGCTCACGCCCCGCCATTCCATGCTCGGCCAGTCGCGAATCACCAGAGCCGGAACCGCCAATCTTTTTCCTCCCTGGCCTTCCGTGCGCAGCAACTGGCGAAGCGTCTGCACGCCATAGAAAAGGCCTTGCGCGCTGCGCCCCGCCACCAGCACTGCGGAGCCGGTCACGCGGATCACATAACCCTGCGTTTCAAGTTCAGAGCTTTCGAGCTCATGATTGCCAAGTCGGGTTTTCACTCCCTGCGATTCGAGATAGGAGCGCAGACCGCGATCCGTCAGGCGGCCAACCGAGATGTGCCCGGCCGTTTGCGGCGTAACGGGCCCTGTCTGGATCGGCAGCTTCATACCAGTGCGGTCCTGAATCTCTTTTTGCAGCGTCTCCGCTGCAGTTCGATCTTCGGAATTGCTGATGAGGATCGTGGTCGAAGGCTTAATCGCGAACCTGCCGTCGGCCAAGCGAACCGCCTTCGGCGCCGGCAAAACCTGGAGCGCACGGATGGCGTCGTTAACCTGAGCCCGAGAAACCAGCGCCCAACCGGCAAGGCAGATGACAGAGATCCATCTTGTTATTTTCATGGCCTGGGTAAATGGCGAGAGTAGCAACTGGACTGCTGGCTTCAAAGTAGGCTCCATGGCAAATTATCCCACTTGCGCGGACATGGGACGGCCAATTCCGCTTGACAGGACCGCTAATATAGATCAATATTCATTCGTTTTAATAAAACATTTTACCTCCGGGAACGCGACATGATCGGCGGGGTTGACATTGGCGGCACCAAGATTGCGGTGGGAGTGGTTGACGAATCCGGCCGTGTGCTCGCCAAGACCGAGTGCGTTACCGAGGTGCAGCGCGGCTTCGATCATGCCATGCGGCAGATAACGACAATGCTTCATCAGTCCGCGGAACGGGCTGAGGTCAAGCTGCATGGGATTGGGATCGGTTGCGCCGGCCCGCTCGATAGCGTGACCGGCACGTTGGGTAATGTGAATAATTTGCCGGGGTGGAAGGGCGGCAATCCAGTAAACATTTTGTCGCGGGAGTTTGGGGTCACGACGGCTTTAGAAAACGACGCGAACGCGGCCGCGCTTGGCGAACTGCGCTGGGGGGCCGGAAAGTCAAAGACGCGCTTCCTCTACGTAACCGTGGGAACGGGAATTGGCGTGAGCGTGGTCCTGGATGGTGAAGTGTACCGCGGCGCGGACGGATTTCATCCCGAGATCGGTCATCACGTCATCGATCCCTCAGGGCCGCTTTGTTCGTGCGGTGTACACGGCTGCTGGGAGAGTCTGGCGGCCGGGCCGGCGATGACGAGGTTGCTCAGCAGCGAGCCGTCCGCAACTTTCGCGAACGGCAACCTCACCGCCCGCGAAATCTGCTCGCGGGCGCAAGACTCCGAGGAATGGGCACTGCGGGCCGTGGACCGCGAGGCATATTATCTCGGGCTCGGTCTAGCCAATCTCATCACCTTGTTTGCTCCCGAAGCCATCGTGCTGGGCGGCAGTGTGATGAAAAGCGCACACCTGTTTCTGGATCGCATGCGAGAGGTGATCCGGCAAAATTGTACCTTGGTCCCGGTCGACCGGGTAGAGATCAAGCTGGCGTCGGGAGCGGACGCCGGATTGATCGGTGCTGCGCAGGTTTGGCACCATCGTTTCGAACGGGTTGGAGGGTGAGCCTGGGCACGAATACACACCCGATCATCGAGGGTCAGTACCTTCGTGACATTCTGGATCAGCCCCGCGCCTTGGCGGCGACGCTGGAGCAACTGGAAATCCCGCAGGAACTGAACGTCCTCGCCCAGCGTTTGCGGGGCGGCAAGATCAAACGAGTCGTACTGACGGGAATGGGGGCATCTTTCCATTCTCTCCATCCTCTTTTCTTACGGCTGAACGGATGTGGTTACACCACCGTTGCGGTCGAGACCTCGGAACTGGTTCACTTCCTCCCGCGCTGGCTCGATCCGGAGACGCTGATCATTGCGAATTCGCAATCGGGACAAAGTGTGGAAACGCTTCGCCTGATCGAAGAAAACCGTGGCCGGGCAGCGATTGTGGGGGTGACCAATGCCGCCGATAGTCCGCTGGCATTGCAAGCCAATGCTTCCATCCTGACCATGGCCGGGACGGAGTTTTCCGTCTCCTGCAAGACCTATGTGACGGCTTTAATGGCGCTGCACCTGCTTGGGGGATTCCTGTGCGGGTGCGATCCGGGGCAAACGCGGGAGGAACTGGAGCAGACCGTCCCTGC
>Ga0206847_10098_pt1 | contig 30861 bp, 24 predicted proteins | sample Alteio_BWOrgCont_17_FD_152880 | JGI IMG/M metagenome (GOLD analysis project Ga0206847, IMG submission 152880) | Enriched cells from forest soil in Barre Woods Harvard Forest LTER site, Petersham, Massachusetts, United States -... | ecosystem: Environmental > Terrestrial > Soil > Temperate forest >... | reverse complement strand
CTCTCAAGCTCCATCGTGGCCTTGTCGGTCTCGACCTCGGCCAGCATGTCGCCGGTCTTGACGGCGTCGCCCTCCTTTTTCAGCCATTTGACCAGCGTGCCCACCGTCATGGTGTCGCTGAGTTTTGGCATGTCGATGATGTTGGCCATGGGGATGATCAGCGGAGGACTTCGATGGCGGCGCGGAGAATGCGCTGCGGATCGGGAAGCTGCTCCGCTTCCATCGGCGGACTGTAGATCGCCGGCGCGTCAATCGAGGACACCCGCTTGATCGGGGCATCGAGATCGTCGAAGGCCCGATCCTGGATCAAATAGGCAAGCTGCGCTCCCACCCCGCAAAACGGCTTGCTTTCCTCCACGAGCAGCACGCGGTGCGTTTTGCGCACGGAAGCGAGCACGGTCTCCTCGTCGAGCGGGCGGATCGAGCGCAGGTCGACGACCTCCACCGAGATGTCGTGCTCCTGTTCGAGAAGTTGCGCGGCGGCGAGGGAGTTGATGACCGCCCGCCCGTGGGCCACGATGGTGAGGTCCGTGCCCTGGCGCTTGATATCGGCCAGGCCGAGCGGGATGAGGTATTCCTCCTCGGGCACCTCGCCCTTGTCGCCGTAAAGAATGGTGTTCTCCATGAAAAATACCGGGTCGTTGTCGCGGATGGCGGACTTGAGCAGTCCCTTGGCGTCGTAGGCCGTGGCGGGGCAGACGACTTTCACGCCGGGATGGCTGGCGCAAATGTTCTCCGGCGTGTGCGAGTGCGTCGCTCCCACATTGGTGCCTCCATTGGCGGGGCCGCGGATGACGATGGGGCAATGGATCAGGCCGCCGGACATGTACCGGATATTGGCGGCGTTGTTCAGGATCTGATCGAACGACACGGAGTAGAAGGACCAAAACATGAGCTCAATCACCGGCCGGATGCCGAGCATCGAGGCGCCGATGCCGAGGCCGACGAATCCAGCCTCGCTGATGGGCGTGTCCACGATCCGCTTGGGGCCGAATTTTTCGAGGAGGCCCTCGGTCACCTTGTAGGCGCCGTGGAACTGGGCGACCTCCTCGCCCATGACCATCACGTTGGGGTCGCGCTGAAGTTCTTCGGCGAGCGCGTGGCGGATGGCTTCGCGGTAGGAGATTAACATCGGAAAGGTGGAAGGAGAAAAGTGGAACGTGGAAACCTAGTCGAAGAAGATGCGGCCCTGGGACTTTTTTTGATCGGGGTTGTCCTCTTCCCAATAGACGTCCTTCGTGATGTCGGCGACGGTCGGGAAGGGGCTGGCTTCGGCGAATTCGGCCGCCGCCTCGGTCTCGGCCCGCACGTCGGCGTCGATTTTCGAGGCGCGGGCCTCGTCCAGGACGCCTTCGGCGATCAGGGCGTTTTGGAAGACTTGGATCGGATCCTTCGTGCGGCGGTACTCCTCGATCTCGGCCTTGCTGCGATAGGTGTTGTCCGGATCCGCGACGGAGTGCCCGCGATAGCGATAGGTGGCGATTTCGACGATGCTCGGCTTGGACCGGTCGCGGGCGAGCGTCAGAAATTTCTCCATGGACGCACGCACTTCATAGAGATCGTGTCCGCTGCACACGCCCCAATCCATGCCGTAACCCTCGGCCCGCTTGGCCAGCTCGCCCGACGAGGATCGCGCCTGGCTGGTGCCCATCGAGTAGCCGTTGTTCTCGATGACAAAGACGACGGGCAGCTGCCAGAGCGCCGCCAGGTTGTACGTCTCGTGAACGACGCCCTGGTTGACGGCCCCGTCGCCCATGAACGCCAGGCATGCGCCCGAGATTCCCTTGTATTTCAGGGCGTAGGCGATGCCCGCGCCCAGGGGGACCTGGCCGCCGACGATGCCGTGCCCGCCCCAAAAATTGCGCGAGGGGTCGAAGAAATGCATGGAGCCGCCCTTGCCCTTGGAGCAGCCGGTGGCCTTGCCGTAGAGTTCGGCCATCAGGGGTTTCACGTCCATGCCCACGGCGATGGCATGACCGTGGTCGCGGTAGGCCGTGATGATATGGTCGTCCTTCCTCATCAGCGAGCAGCAGCCGACCGCGACCGCCTCCTGGCCGGTGTAAAGGTGAAGGAAACCGCCGATCTTCTTCGCCTGGTAGGCGCGCAAGCTGCGCTCCTCAAACCGGCGGATGCGCACCATGGTGTGAAAAAGCCCAATTTTCGCGTCCGCGGAGAGCGCGGCATTGACCGGCGCGCGACCGAACGAGGCGGCTTTGCCGCCATCGTGGTCTTTCTTTTCCGCCATGGCACTTGATTTTTTGGTCACAGAAGTAGGCCCCAAGCTAAACCGCGGTTTACGGCGATTCAATTTTAATATTGTTGGAGCCGGCCGGCGTGATCTCCTCGATCTCCACCCGAACCGGGTGGCCCGGGGCGCAATCCGCCTTGAGCGCGACAAAACGGTCGCGATGGCGGTCGAAGATCGGCCAGAGCGCGCTTCGGTCGGTTTCAGGGATGGGCAATTTCTGGATGGCCTCCCGGGAAAAGAAGCCGAACCGGCCTTCCCCGATGTCGGCGGGCAGCGAGGCAATTCGGGTTTTGCAGTGAAAAAGAAACAGGAGCCAGTGGGCGTCGCCTTCATAGGCTTTTTCCGCGATCATGGCGAAGAGGTGCAGGTCGGCGGCGGCAACGGCCAGTCCCGCCTCCTCGCGAATTTCCCGGACCGCGCATTCGAACGGCGATTCGCCGCCCGCCGTCTCGAGCTTGCCGCCAATGGGGCTCCAGACACCCAGATTCGGCGGTTTCGCCCGGAGCAGGAGCAGGTGTTCGCCCGCGCCGTTCTGGATGAAGACCAGCACGGCGATCTTGTAGGCGAGGCCGGGGGTCGGATCGGGAGTTGTCATAATACGGAGAGGAGAACTCTCACAAATAACGTGCGCAACCAAGGCGATACTGGCTCCCGGGGGGAGCGCGCCGCCGCCGCCTTCCTGCGGCGGTCGCGCGGCTTTTCGATCGTGGCCCGGAATTGGCGCAATCCCCGGGACCTCAGGGAGGAGATCGACCTGGTGTGCCGCGATGGCGAGGCGCTCGTATTCATCGAGGTGAAGACGCGGGCGGAGGACGCGCTGGTGCCGGGCTATTTCGCGGTGGACTGGCGCAAACGGCGGGTGCTGCTGCGGGTCTTCAAGTCGTATCTGAGGCTCCTGCGCCACCGGCCGCGCACATTCCGTTTCGACGTCGTCGAGGTGGAGCTGACGGGCGGCGATCCGATCATCCGGCATTTTGAGAATGTGGAGCTTTTTTCGAAGCACTTTCATGCTTAGAATGTTGCTTGCCGAGGCTCCGCCGTGGGGCGCGCTTGACCCGTCTCAATCCCGCTGGACGCGGGATTAAGCCGCGGCAGTCTTCCGTCGCAGTCGCGACGGCGGAGACTGGGATTGTTTTCGAAGCATTTCCATGCCTAGCTGATCCCGTCATGGCTGACACCGAACGACATCCGTTTCTCCAGGGACTCAGCAAACATCGCGGCGCTCCGCCGACGGTGATCGTGATTTTCGGCGCGTCGGGCGACCTCACCGCGCGGAAGCTGATTCCGGCCGTCTACAACCTGAGCTACGACAACCTGCTCCCGGCCGATTTCTTTCTGGTGGGTTTCGGCCGCAAGCCGATTCCGGACGAGGAGTTCCGCACCCTGGCGACGGCGGCGATCCGGGAGTTTTCGCGGCGCGAGCTCGATGCCAAGGTGTGGGAGCGGGTCGCCACGGGAGCCACCTATGTCGCCGGCGGCTACGACGACAAAACCGCCTTCGACTGCCTCGCCGCCCATATCGCGGGGATTGAAAAAAAACTCGGCCGCGAAGTGCAGTCGCTCTTTTACATTTCCACCCCGCCGTCGGTATTCGAGCCCATCCTGGTCAACCTGGGCGCCAGCGGCCTGGCGGCGAAATATCTCGGCCAGCCGCACCAGTCGAAGGTCATCATCGAGAAACCGTTTGGCCGCGACCTCGCCTCGGCCCGGCAGCTCAACGCCACCCTGCGCTCGGTGTTCGCGGAGCGCCAGGTGTTTCGCATCGACCATTACCTCGGGAAGGAGACGGTGCAGGACCTCCTGGTGCAGCGGTTTGCCAACGCGATCTTCGAGCCGCTCTGGAACCGCAATTTCATCGAAAGCGTGCAGATCACGGTGGCGGAGGAAGGGGGGGTGGGGAGCCGCGCCGGCTATTACGAGCAGAGCGGATGCCTGAGGGACATGCTGCAGAACCACACGATGCAGCTCCTCGCGCTGACCGCGATGGAGCCGCCGGTCTCGCTGGATCCCGAGGCGATGCGGGACGAGAAGGTGAAGGTGCTGAAAGCCATCCAGCCGCTGGTGCTCGGCCCGGGGGGAGACGTGGCCCGGGCGCAGTATGCCGCGGGAATGATCGATGGGAAAGCCGTCCCGGGTTATCTCCAGGAGAAGGGAATCGCCCCGCAGTCGGCGACCGAAAGCTATGCCGCAATCCGTTTTTCGATCAATAATTGGCGGTGGCAGGGCGTCCCGTTTTATTTGCGGTCGGGCAAGCGGCTGCCCCGGCGCGTCACGGAGATCGCCGTCCAATTCAAGCGCCCGCCCGGCACGCTCTTCGCCGAGGGCGGCCGCTTCGACCTCGCCGCCAACACGCTTTCGTTCCAAATCCAGCCGGACGAGGGGCTCAGCCTCATCCTCAACGGAAAGATACCGGGCCTGGAGACGCGCACGCAGCCGGTGAAGATGAATTTTCGCTATGCGACCACCTTTGGCTCGAATACACCCGAAGCCTACGAGCGCCTGGTCCTCGATGCGATGATAGGCGACGGCACGCTTTTCATTCGGGGCGACGAGGCGGAAACATCCTGGGGCCTTTACACTCCCGTGCTGGATTTCTGGCGCGCCCAGGGCCGCAACGGCCTTGAGACCTACCCGGCAGGCTCATGGGGACCGCCGGGAGGCGACGCCCTTCTCGCGAAGAACGGCCAAGTGTGGCGTCAGCCGTGAAATCGTAAGGTGACGTCACATGTCACTCGTCACTTCCATCTTTGACGCCCTGCCCGGAATCGAGGCTCCCGTCGGAGCTATTGCGAACAGTCTTGCCGGGATGTGGTCGGACACGGCGGCCCACGGCCGGCCCGCCCCGGCGTCGGAGGATTCCAAGGCCATGCAGGTCAATTTTGTGCTGCATTTGGGCCTTAATACCACGGCGGACGACGCGGTCGCCCAGTTCGAGACGGCGGTGCGTTTCTCGCGCCGCTATCCGTGCCGCGTGGTGGTGCTGTGCCCGTTGCGGGAGGACGAAGGCGCCGGGGAAATGCGCGCCAAGGTTTATGGCGAATGCACGCTCGGCAAGTCGAAGGACGACACCCGGTGCTGCGAATTCGTCATGCTGAGCTATCCGCGCAGCCTGCGGCAGTTTTTGGAAAACCAGGTTTCCGTCTGCCTTTCGACCGACCTGCCGCTTTACTACTGGGCGCACCGTTTCTCGGCGAACAGCCGGCTGGCCGACTATCATTATCTGCTCACGCGCTCCAAGCGCGTGCTGATCGACAGCGCGGTCGCCCCGCCGGACGCGCTCGCCTATCCGTGGCCGAAGCCGGAAAATGTGCGGGATCTGGTCACGGCCCGGCTGCTGCCGATCCGGCAGAGCATCGGCCAGTTCCTGAGCCGCTATCCGATGGATGCGCTATGCGGCGGCCTGCAATCCGTGTCGCTCGAACACGCGCCCGCCTACGCGGCCGAGGCGCGCGTGCTGCTCGCCTGGTTCAAGGACCGGATCGCCGAGTGCGGCAGGAACCAGGCGACCTTCGCGTGCGTGCCGTCGGGGGCCCAGGCATTGGGCGGCTTCGCGGTTTCATTCCGATACGAAGGAAAAAAGTTCTTCAACTGGCATGGCGATCCGGCCGAGGGCCACGCGCTCTTCGAAGCCGACTTCGGGTCGGGCCGGACGACGCTCCCCGCCGCGGTGAGCCTCCTGTCGCCGGAAAAGGCGCTCAGCGAGGCGATGTTTTTCTAGCTTCTCAGCACCGCATAATTCCGCTTCCCCTTGCGGAAGAGCAGATACTTGCCGAAGAGCAGGTCGTTGCCGGTCACATTGCGCGCGGGTTCGGCGATGCGGACATTGTTGAGGTAGATCCCCCCGCCCTCGATGTCCTTGCGGGCCTGGCCCTTTGACGGGCAGAGGCCGCTTTGCACCAGGAGGTCGGTGAGCGCCGCGCCGGCGCCCGCGAGTTTCTCCCGGTCGAAGCCGGCGGTCGGCACTTCGCCCACGACATCCTTGAAAACCGCCTCGCTGACGCCTTCCAGGCCGCCGCCAAACATGATCTCACTCGCGCGGATCGCGTCGGCGCAGGCGGCCTCGCCGTGGACAAGGGTGGTGACTTCGCGGGCGAGGGCCTTGTGCGCTTCACGGGCGCCGGGGTTGGCGACGTGCTTTGCCTCAAGGTCGGCGATCGGCTCGCGCGCCAGCAGCGTGAACTTCCTCAGGTACTCCGCGACACTGGCGTCGTCGGTGTTCATGAAGAACTGGTAGAAGCGATAGGGGCTCGTCTTTTCGGGATCGAGCCAGACGGCGCCGCTCTCGGTCTTCCCGAATTTTGTGCCGTCGGCCTTGGTGATCAGGGGAAACGTCAGGCCCCAGGCGGAGAGACCCAGCTTCTTGCGGATCAGGTCGGTCCCGGCGGTGATGTTGCCCCACTGTTCGGTGCCGCCGATTTGAAGCTCGCAGCCGATCGCCTGCCGCAGGTGGCAAAAATCATTTGCCTGCAGGAGCTGGTAGCTGAACTCCGTGAAGCTGATCCCCGACTCGCTCGCCAGGCGCGAACGGACGCTTTCCTTGGCGATCATCGAGCTGAGCGAAAAATGCTTTCCCACCTCGCGCAGAAAATCGAGGAAGCTGATCGAGCGGGTCCAGTCGGCGTTGTTGACGAGCCGCGCGGGGTTGGCCGCGGCATTGAAGTCGAGCAGGCGTCCGAGCTGGGCCTGGATGCGCGCGAAATTGTGCTCCAGCTGTTCGGGGGTGAGAAGGTTGCGCTCGGCCGACTTTCCGCCCGGGTCGCCGATCATTCCGGTCGCGCCGCCGGCGAGGGTGACGGGGTGGTGCCCGGCGAGCTGGAATCGGCGGAGGGTGAGCTGGGGAACCAGATGCCCCACGTGGAGGCTGTCTCCGGTCGGATCAAAGCCGCAGTAGAGCGTGATCGGCCCTTTCGCCAGACGGCCGCCCAGGGTATCGAGATCGGTGCAGTCCGCGAACAGGCCGCGCCACTTGAGGTCGTCGATAATGGTCACGGGGAAAAGTAAGAGGCAGGCGTCCCGCCTGCGCTACTTCAAAATTGCGGCTTGTGGTCAGCTTGATCGGGAAGGCCCCCTGGGCGGCTGTTGCGAAGCTGCTCATTGGCCGGCTCTGGGTCCCGCTTTGCGGGACCGGTTTGACGGCCAGATTGGGAATTGCGCAGCTCCAGCTGCCTAGAGGGCCTTCCCGATCAAGCTGACTTGCCGCCAAATTGCGCTTTTTGTTGCCGCGGCGCGGGAGTGGGCTCTATTTAACGGGTTCTCCGCCAATCCCAACCCAATCCTCCCATGCCCATACTCGTCGGATCCAAAGCCCCCGATTTTACCCTCAAGACCAAGACCGCCGACGGCCTCAAGGACGTCACGCTCAGCCATAATTTCGGGAAGAAGCAGACTGTCCTGCTTTTCTTCCCGCTGGCCTTCACCGGCACCTGCACCCAGGAGATGTGCGATATCACCTCCGGTCTCGGCCAGTACAGCGGTCTCAATGCCGAAGTCTATGGCATCAGCGTCGACAGTCCGTTCGCCCAGGAGGCGTGGGCGACCCAGCACAAGATCAAGGTGACCCTGTTGAGCGACCTCAATCGGGTGGCGACGAAGGCCTATGATGTGCTCTTTCCCATGCTCGCAGGCGTCGGCGACACGAGCGCCCGCGCCGCGTTTGTCATCGGCGCCGACGGCGTGGTTAAATATTCGGAGCAAACTGCCACACCCAAGGATTTGCCGAATTTTTCGGCAGTGAAGGCGGCTCTGACGCCCAAAGCCTAAAGCACCTTCATGTCCCTCCCGAATCCTTTCGGCACCCTCCAGACCTTCTCGGCCAACGGCAAGGCGCACCACTATTACTCGCTGCCCGCCCTCGCCAAGGCGGGCTTCAAGGTGCAGCGCCTCCCGGTCTCGATCCGCCTCGTCCTGGAATCGCTGCTGCGCAACTGCGACGGCAAACGCGTCTCCGAGCCGGCGGTGCGGGCGCTGGCATCCTGGCAGGCAAAGGCGTCTCGAACGGAGGAGATCCCCTTTGTCGTGGCGCGCATCGTGCTCCAGGATTTCACGGGCGTCCCGCTGCTCGTCGATCTCGCGGCGATGCGATCGGCGGTGGCGAAGCTGGGCCGGAACCCGAAGCTCATCGAGCCCCTGGTGCCGGTCGATCTCGTCGTGGACCACTCGGTGCAGGTGGATTTTGCCGGCGACGCCGAGGCGCTGAAAAAAAACCTGGACATGGAATTCTCGCGCAACGGCGAGCGCTACCAGTTCCTCAAATGGGGGATGCAGGCCTTCGAGACGTTCAAGGTCGTCCCGCCGGGAATAGGAATCGTCCACCAGGTAAACCTCGAATTCCTGGCCAAGGGCGTTCTGGCCGCCGGATCGCCGGCGTCCGCTTTATCCCTCATTTATCCCGACACGCTCGTCGGCACCGACTCGCACACCACGATGATCAACGGGTTGGGCATTGTGGGCTGGGGCGTGGGGGGAATCGAGGCCGAGGCGGGAATGCTCGGGCAGCCGGTTTATTTTCTCACGCCCGATGTTGTCGGCGTGCATCTCACGGGCGCGTTGCGCGAGGGGGTGACCGCCACCGACCTCGCCCTCACGCTCACCCAGCTGCTGCGCAAGGCCAAGGTCGTGGGGAAATTCGTCGAATTTTTCGGCGTCGGCGCGGCGGCGCTCCCGGTCGTGGATCGCGCGACCATCGGCAACATGGCCCCGGAATACGGCGCGACCATGGGATTCTTTCCGGTGGACGGCGCCAGCGCGGATTATCTCCGGGCGACCGGCCGCAGCCCGGAGCAGGTCGCGCTTTATGAGGCGTATTACAAGGAGCAGGGCCTGTGGGGAATTCCCCAAAAGGGGGACATCGATTACTCGCAGGATCTCGAGCTCGATCTCGGCACGGTCGTGCCCAGCGTGGCCGGACCAAAACGTCCCCAGGACCGCATTGATTTGCCGAAGCTCAAGCAGGAATTCCTCGCGGCGCTTTCCAAGCCGCCGGCGGAAAACGGCTTTGGCAAACCACCGGGTGACGCCGGCCGGACCTTTCACGTCTCCGCCAGGGGGGACGAGCCGTTTCATCCCGGCGGCGGAAGCCAGGACCCCATTTCCAACGGGCGGGCCGCCGCCTGCGGCACCAATCCCCAAACCGAACGCGAAATGGCCGGCAACCGGCCGACTCCCGACTCCCTGGCGACGCCGGCTCCTCGCCTGGAGGGAGACATTCATCATGGCAGCGTGCTCATCGCCGCGATCACCAGCTGCACCAACACGTCCAATCCGAGCGTCATGCTCGCCGCCGGACTTCTTGCAAAAAAAGCCGTCGAACGCGGCCTGGCGGTCGGCCCGCTGGTCAAGTCGTCGCTCGCACCGGGAAGCCGGGTGGTGACCGATTACCTGACGAAAACCGGCCTGCAGCCCTATCTCGACCGGCTCGGTTTTCAGACCGTCGGCTATGGCTGCACGACGTGCATCGGCAATTCCGGCCCGCTGCACCCGGTGATTGAGGACACCGTCACCAAAAACGACGTCGTCGCCGCCTCCGTGCTTTCGGGGAACCGAAACTTCGAGGCCCGGGTGCACCAGAACATCAAGGCGAATTTTCTCATGTCACCGCCATTGGTCGTCGCCTTTGCGCTCGCGGGGCGCGTCGACATCGACCTGTCCACGGAGCCGGTCGGCCGTGGGCGGGACGGAAAGGATGTTTTTCTCAAGGATATCTGGCCGACGCTGGAGGAAATCCGCGACCAGATGCAGGCCGCGCTAAGACCCGAAGTTTTCCACCGGCTTTACGCGGATTTCTCCGCTCAAAACCCGAAATGGAACGAAATCCCGTCGTCCACCGGAGACACGTATGCATTTGATGCCGCGTCGACCTATATCCAGGAGCCGCCGTTCTTTGGTGGTTTTTCGCTTAAACCGGGCGCCGTTGCCGAAATCAAGCGCGCTCGCGCGCTCGGAGTCTTCGGCGATTCGGTGACGACCGACCATATATCCCCGGCCGGGGCCATCAAGAAATCGTCGCCCGCGGGCAGGTATCTGATCGAGCAGGGCGTGGCCTTTGAGGATTTCAATAGCTATGGCTCCCGCCGCGGGAATGACCGCGTCATGACGCGCGGAACGTTCGCCAACGTTCGCATCAAGAACCTCATGCTCGGTGGCGAGGAGGGCGGATCCACGCTCTATCATCCCCGAACGGGGGCCGCCGAAAAACTGTCGATTTACGACGCGGCGATGCGCTACAAGGCGGACGGCGTCCCGCTAGTGATCATCGCCGGCCAGGAATACGGCACGGGCTCTTCCCGCGACTGGGCGGCGAAGGGCACCAACCTTCTGGGAGTCAAGGCCGTGGTCGCCCAAAGCTTCGAACGCATTCATCGCTCCAATCTCGTCGGCATGGGGATGCTTCCCCTGCAATTCAAGGAAGGCACCACGGCGCAGACCCTTAAGCTCGATGGCAGCGAGAGTTACGACATCGTGGGCATCGACTCCTCTCTCAAGCCCCAGCAGGACCTGGTGCTGCGAATCGGGCGGCAGGGAGGGGATTCCCTCGATGTCCCCGTCCGCTGCCGCATCGATACGCCGATCGAAATCGACTATTACCGGCACGGCGGCATCCTGCCGTTTGTGCTGCGGCAGATTTTAGCGGGCCCGTCTCCATCCCGCTGAACCCGTCTCCACTCTGTTGCGCCGGGCAAGCGCGGGATTTCGCCGGGCGTTTTTCGCACGCTGACGCGGTCGCGAAAAACGGGCACCGAATCTGCTTTAATTGGGGTCATGCCACCTATCAGGCGTTGTTATGACATTTAGTGTAATGTGTTAATAATTAGCGCCTTATTTATGATGGCTTGCCGCAGGTCGCCAATTCGATTGATTTGTCCCACGCAAAAGCTGCGAAACCATGTCTGATAGAGCCACAAAGCCCGCTTTTCTCGTCGATGCCTATTCCGACCCTGTCCTGGTGCGCATTGAAGGGAGGGCGGATTTTCACAACAGCGCCTGCCTGCGCGATTTCATCGCGGACATGCTCCGGCAGGGGAAGAAGCGTTTTGTGATAGATTTTCTGCAATGCACGAGCATGGACAGCACGTTTCAGGGAGTCCTCGCGGAAGGGGCGCTGGCGCTGCGCAAGAACGGCGGCGGCGGAAGCCTGATCCTCGTGCGCCTCGGTCCCCGAAATCTTGAACTCGTCCGAAACATGGGCTTGCATCGGTTGATGACGGTCGATGCCGGCGACTTTCCGATGAACTTCAATACCTGTGACACTCCGTTGAACTGTCCCGACCGCACGGAGCTGGAAAACGCCCGCCTGGTGCTCGAAGCCCATGAGAATCTGGTGGCGGCCGACGAAAACAACCGGGCCAAGTTCCAGGACGTCCTGGTATTTCTCAAAAACCGCCTCGAGAAGCATTAAGCATGCTTTCCGCCCTTGTCATCGGCATGATCTTTGGCGGATTGGCGATGCTCATTCCGCTGGCGCGGATCCGGCGAAAGGTCGAGCGGCAGGAGGAGCAGAAACAACAGCTGGCCCAGGATCGCAAACGGGTCATCGAGTTCATGCACCTGATGGCCGAGGCGCTGGGGGAGGGGCTGAACCTCCAGGAATTGCGGCAGCGGATCGTGCACGCCTCGATTCTGTGCACCGGCGCGCTCAGCGCCTGCTTCTTCGAGGAAACGCCGGCCAAGACCATGCGCGGGGTGGCGGTCGAGGGCCTTTTCCCGCCGCATCGGCCCATCCCGGAATCCGCCAAAAGCCATCTCACCAGCCGGGCGAAATTCATCGAGCAGGTGCTGAAATCGGAGGAATTTCCGATGGGCGACGGCGTGGTCGGGCGGGTGGCGCAGACCGGGCGGGGCGAGCTGATCGCCGACGCCGTCGCGGACGCCCGGATCGTCAAGCACGATGACGCCGCGCTGGCGGTGCGATCGGTGATCGCGGTGCCGCTGACATTTCGCAGCCGGGTTTTCGGCGTGCTGGCGGTGACCAACCCGGCGGACGATCGCGCGTTCACCGAGGTGGAGTTTTCGCTGCTGCAATCGCTGGCCGAGCAAGCCGCGCTGGCGCTGCACAACGCCGAGTTTCTCAATCTCCAAATCGAGAAAAAACAGCTCGATCTCGATCTCTCGATCGCCAGCGGGATCCAGCAAATGCTGCTTCCGCGCCAGACGGCAACCCTGCTGGGGCTCGACCTCGCCGCCAGCTACATTCCCGCCCAGAAGGTCGGCGGCGACCTCTACGACATCTTTCCACTTTCGGACCACGCTCTCGGCGTCGTGGTTGCCGACGTCTCGGGCAAGGGCATCCCCGCCTCGCTCCTGATGGCCATCAGCCGGACGAACCTGCGCCAGATCGCGCCGCGACTGGAGTCCCCGGCGGACGTGCTGGCCGAGCTCAACCGAACCATCGCCGCCGACATTCACGGGGGCCTTTACGTCACGATGCTCTATGCCGTGATTGATGTCGTGAAAAACTCGGTCACGTTTGCCAGAGCCGGACACGAATTGCCGCTTTTTGCGCGGCGCGACCAGGCCAGCGGAGTTTACCTCACCCAGTTTGCCGGCTCCGAGGGCATGTCGATCGGAATGGTGCCGGACGAATTGTTTTCCGAGATCATCACCGATCGCGTCGAACCCTTCGTCCCGGGCGACGTGCTGGTGCTCTATACCGATGGCATTACGGAGGCGCCCAACGAGGACGAAAAGGAGTTTTCGGGCGCGCGACTGGCCGATGCCGTGCGCATGCTTCACGGCAAGAGCGCAAGCGACATCAACACCGGCATCCTCGAGAACGTGCGGCGGTTCACGGGCGATTCTCCGCAGCGCGACGACCTGACGCTGGTCACCGTGAAGAGGGTGTAAAAATATAGGTCCTATCGGACGTATCGGACCTATGCTTAATAGTTGAGGGTGGGGCGGTGAGCGTCTAAGCCTCTGCGACCGTGCCGAAGCCTATCTCCACTCCCCTTGACCGCTTCTCCCAGCCGGATGCCGCCGGGCATTTCGGCCGTTATGGCGGCGTGTTCGTGCCCGAGACCCTGATGACGGCCCTGGAGGAACTTGCGACCGCCTACGCGGCCGCGAAGGGCGACCCGGCCTTCCAGGCCGAGTTGAGCCGCCATTTGGGGGAATTCGCCGGCCGCCCCACGCCGCTTTATTTCGCTGAGCGACTGACCGGGCACTGCGGTGGCGCAAGGATTTACCTCAAGCGGGAGGATCTCCTCCACACGGGGGCGCACAAGATCAACAACGCTCTCGGCCAGGCGCTCCTCGCCCGCCGGATGGGCAAGCGGCGCATCATCGCGGAAACGGGCGCGGGCCAGCACGGGGTCGCAACGGCCTCCGTTTGCGCGAAGTTCGGGCTCGAATGCGTCATTTACATGGGCGCGGCGGACATGGAGCGGCAGGCGCTCAACGTCTTCCGGATGCGCCTGATGGGCGCGGAGGTGCGCCGCGTCGACGCCGGCCAGAAGACGCTCAAGGAGGCCATTAATGAGGCGATGCGCGACTGGGTCACGAATGTCCGGTCGACCCACTACATCCTCGGCACGGTTTACGGAGCCCATCCGTATCCGATGATGGTGCGCGATTTTCACCGCGTCATCGGCATCGAGGCACGGGAACAGATCCTCGCCCTCGAGGGCCGGCTGCCCGATGAACTCATTGCCTGCGTCGGAGGCGGCAGCAACGCCATGGGCCTGTTTTTTGACTTTCTTGAGGATCCGGGCGTGCGCCTGATCGGCGTCGAAGCCGGCGGACGCGGCATCCGGACGGGCGAGCATGCCGCGCGTTTTGCCGGCGGCCGGCTCGGCGTCCTGCAGGGCTGCGAGACGTTCATCCTGCAGGATGCCGACGGGCAGATCGAGCTCACCCATTCGGTCTCGGCGGGCCTCGACTATCCGGCCGTCGGTCCGGAGCACGCCTTTTATCGCGACCGCGGCCGCATCGAATTCGCGTTCGCGACGGACGAGGAGGTCCTGCAGGCATTCGAGCTCTGCTCACGGCTCGAAGGCATCATTCCCGCGCTGGAGAGCTGCCATGCCCTGGTCCACGCGCTGAAGCGCGCCCGCGCGCTGCCGGCGGACAAGGTAATCGTCGCAAACCTCAGCGGACGGGGCGACAAGGATGTGCAACAGGTCGCGAAGCTCTTAAAAACATAGGTCCTATAAGGCCTAGTGGACCTACAATAACACAATGCGCAGCATGACAGGATATGGCCGGGCAACCGCCGTCATCGGCGAATATTCGCTGGCGGTGCAGGTCAGCTCGGTGAATCGCCGGACGCTCGATCTGACGGTGTCCCTGCCCAAGGATTGGGAAAGCCTCGAGTCGGCGGTGAGCGAGCAGGCGCGCCGCTTTGCGACGCGGGGCAAGGTGCATGTCGCCATGGAGCTCGCGACCGCGGCGACCGTCGATGAGATTGCCTGGGACGAACCGGCCGTTGCGGCCGCGCTGGCAAAGCTGGCGGCCCTGGCGGCCGGCCAGGGGATTGGGTTCCGTCCGACGCCGGAATTGCTCTGGCAAATCGCGAATTCGCGGCGGAAGCCGGCCGGGCTGCCCGAGGCGGATGCCGCCCGGCCGGAGGTCCTCGGGGCGCTGGAGGCGGCCCTGCACGGATTTTCCGTCATGCGGGCGAAGGAGGGGGAGGCTTTGCTGATCGATTTTCTTGCCCGCATCGGCACGCTGCGACGCCTCGTCGAGGCGGTGGCCAATCGGGCGCCCCAGGTGACGCCGGCCTATCGCGAGATTCTTTTCAGGCGCCTGCGCGAGGCGGGCCTGGATCTCGATCTTGACGACGATCGCGTGCTGCGGGAAATCGCGCTCTTTGCCGATCGTTGCGACATCAGCGAGGAGATCACCCGCTTTCGCAGCCATCTCGACCAGTTTGCGGCCCTGCTCAAGTCCGAGGGCGAGATTGGGCGCAAGGCGGAGTTCATCCTGCAGGAATTGAGCCGCGAGGCGCACACCATGGGCAGCAAGGCCAACGATCTCTCCATCAGCCGGCATGTCATCGAGCTGAAGAACGAACTCGAACGGGTGAAGGAGCAGATCGCGAACGTGGAATAGGTCGTATAAGTCCTATCGGACCTATCCTTGGCGCGGCTTGCGCAGGGACTGCAAAAGATAGAGGCCGACTCCCGCGCATATCCCGCAATCGGCGACGTTAAAGGTCGGATACGAATAGCGGCCAAAATGGAAATCGATGAAGTCGACGACGTGGCCATGCCGCAGCCGGTCGGTCAGATTGCCGACGATGCCCCCGCACAACAGGCCGAATGAAACCTGCGTGCATGTCGCGCGGAGTCCCAGGGCGCGCCGCCAAACGAATATCGCCCCCAGGGTGGCGGCAGCCAAGGCGGCCAGGAACATGCTGCGCCCCAAAAAAAGGCTCCAGGCCGCGCCGGTGTTGCCGCGATGGACCAGATAAAGGAATCCCCGCACCACCGGAATCGCGCCCTCGTCCTCCCCATACGTGTCGTACGGCAGCCGCGCGACGATCCAGGCTTTCGAAGCCTGGTCCAGGAACACGACCAGCGCGGCGATCAGGAGCAGCCACCGATAAGGGAAGATGCGCTTGATCATTCCTCACCGCCGCCGTCGTCCTCGACCAGCTTGGCGCCGTCCTCGCCCAACTCGCTGAAAAGGCCCGCCTGGGTTCGCCCGCGGTAGCGGTTTTTCTCGAGCTCTTTCTGCGCTTCGGCGGAATTTCGGGCGAAGGGCACGGCGAGCAGCCGATCCTTCGAAATCGGCTTGCCGGTGATTTCGCAGATCCCATAGGTGCCGTCGTGGATGCGCTTGATGGCCGCGTCGATTTCCGAAAGCGCCTCCTGTTCGCTCGAGACCAGGCTGAGCACAAAGTCGCGGTCGAACGTATTGATGCCGCCATCGGCCATGTTCTGGCCGTAGGCCGAAAGATCGCCGACATCGTCCTTGGCCGAGCGCTTGAGCGACTCCTCCGAATGGCGTTCGATGCCTTCCGTGAGATGGCTGCGCACATCCAGCAGGAGCTTGTAGTAGCGGCGGAACTTCTCGGGAATGTCCTTCTCGGCGACCGCGGCGACGGACTTCACCCGCTTCGGATTGAAGCCGAGAATGTCGGCGAGCGACGCGGCCTTGATGTGATTCGGCTTCGCCGGCTTGGCCAGGGCGATCGCGGGCTTGGCCGGCGAAGGCTTGGCGCCGCTTTTCGCGGTCATTTTCGCCGATGCGGCGGCTGCCTTGGTGGCGTTCGATTTGGCGATGGCCCGGACCTCGTCGAGGCTGAAGGCGATCGGCTTGGAGGCGACTTTTCGGGCGAGGATGTTCTCGCGCAGGGATTTCTTGGAAGGTTTGGCCATGGTGGATGAATTTTTCGCGGGTGGTCCGGCCGGAATCGCCTTGGCCGGGGCCGGCTTGGCCCGGTGCGATGCCTTGGTCGGTGCGGATACATCCGCTTTGGATTTTGTTTTTTTCTTAGCCATGGGGAGTTTGGGGAAGGGGTTCCTACACTAAGACCGCAGATTTCAGGAATGGCACGGACTTTTGAGCATCAAATGTCATAATTTCAGGGCTTCGACGCAGCGCGGGCATACCTCGCCATGCGCGGACCGGACCAGCTCCGGAACCCAGCGCCAGCAGCGGGGGCACCGGAGAGCGCCCTGTTCGGCGCAGGGGTGGATGGCGACCGACAGCCCGGCCGGCGGCCCGGACGCGGGATGAAGGTCGACGCGCGAGACGATGAAAAGCTCCGGCAAAAAGTCACCGTACTTCTTCAGGACGAGGAAGGTCGGGTCGTCCGGAGCCGCATCCAGGGTCACGGCGGCGTCGAGCGACTTGCCGAGTTTCCCGGCGGCGCGCAGGGGCTCGATCGCCTCATAGACCCGGGCGCGAACCCGGAGCAGAATCCCGAAGTCGGCTTCGACGCCCGCGTCGGTCCATCCGTCGGGCACGACCGGCCAGTCCTGCAGATGGACCGAGTCGGCGGAGAATTCGGATTTTCCAACCCCGAAGGCCCACGCTTCGTCCGCGGTGAACGCGATGATGGGGGCGAGGAGCTTCACGAGGGCCTGAAAGATGTGGCCGATCGCCGTCTGCGAGGAGCGGCGCAGCGGTGCATTCGTCCCGAGCGTGTACAGCCGGTCCTTGAGAATGTCGTGGTAGGTGGCCGAAAGCGTGACCGAGCAGAACTGGTTGCAGAGCTGGTACACCCGGTGAAACTCGTAGGCGTCGTAGGCGCTGGTGCATTCGCGGACCAGGGCTGCGGTCTGGTGCAGCGCCCAGCGATCGAGGGTATCCATCCGCGCGACGGGAACAGCGTCCCGCGAGGGATCGAAGTCGTGCAGGTTGGCCAGTTGGAAGCGAAACGTATTTCGAAACAGCCGGTAGGTCTCGCCGACGTGGGAAAGGATTTCCTTGGAGATCGGAATGTCGTTGCGGAAGTCCTGCGAGGCGATCCACAGCCGGATGACGTCGGCTCCATAGTCGGCGATATAGGCATCGCTGGTCTGGGGTTTTTGATAGACGTCGCTCTTGCTGAGCTTCTTGCGCTCCTCGTCCAGGATAAACCCATGGGTGAGCACAGCCTTGTAAGGCGCCCGCCCATAGGCGACGACTCCAGTCCATAGCGACGACTGGAACCAGCCGCGGTGTTGATCGCTGCCCTCAAGATAGAGATCGGCGGGCCACGATGTGCCACCCGCTCCGCGGCGGAGCACGGCTGCGTGGCTGGAACCCGAGTCGAACCACACGTCCAGCGTGTCGCGGCCGCATCCAAGATCGGCGGTCGCCGGCCAGCCTTCGGGAAGTCTGATGCCATCGAGAATCTCTGATGCCGATGAGTCATACCAAAAGTTTGTGCCGCGCCGCTCCATCTTGTCGGCGATGGCGCGGGCAACCCCCGCGTCCAGATAGGGGGCCTTCCCCGCGTCGTAGAATGCGGGAATCGGCACGCCCCATGCGCGCTGGCGGCTGATGCACCAGTCCGGACGCGATTCGACGGCGCCCCGCATGCGGGCCTCGCCCCACGCGGGAATCCAGCCTTTCCGGGAGGCGATCCCGTCGATTTCCGTGAGCGCCGCGGCGCGCACGCCATTTTTGTCCAGCGACACAAACCACTGATCGACGGCCCGAAAAATGATTGGCGTCTTCGAGCGCCAGCAGTGGGGGTAGGAGTGGGTTATGTTTTTTTTCGCGAGCAGGGCGCCGGCGAGTTTTTTGAGAACGCCGATGTTGGCGGGCGACGTCTTTCTGGCCGCCAGGTCCTCGACCGACTCGAGAGTGGTGAGCCCCACCAGGTCCGCGGGCATCCTTCCATCATCGAGATAGCGGCCGTCGGCGCCCACCGGGCAGTAGATCTCAAGCTTGTATTTCAACCCGGTCAGGTAGTCGTCCGGGCCGTGGCCGGGCGCCGTATGAACGCATCCGGTGCCGCTGTCGGTCGTGACGTAGTCGGCGAGGACGATCGGCGAGGCGCGGTCGATGAATGGGTGGCGGGCCGCGAGTTTTTCGAGCGCTTTGCCCTTCATGCGCGCGACGACGGAGGGAAGGGCCGATAGCTTTGCGGCTTCCGCCACCTGGGCGAGAAGGGCTTCGGCGACCACGATGCGATCGGCGCCAAGGTCGGCCACGACGTAATCCACCTCGGGATGCAGCGCGATCGCGAGGTTGGCCGGGATGGTCCACGGCGTGGTTGTCCAGATGACGATAAACAGCGGTTTATCGGCCGGGAGGTTGAATTTCGCCGCCTCGCCCGCAGGTACCGCGAACTTCACCCAGATGGAGGGGGAGGTGTGGTCCTTGTATTCGATCTCCGCCTCGGCCAGTGCGGTTTCAAAGGGAATGGACCAATAGACGGGCTTCTTGCTGCGGTAAACGAGGCCTTTTTCAACGAAAGCGGCGAAGGTTCGCACGATGTCGGCTTCGAATGCGGGAGCCTTGGTCTTGTATTCGTTTTTCCAGTCGGCGAGTACGCCGAGCCGTTTGAACTGGGCGGTCTGTTTCCCGATCCAAACCTCGGAAAAGGAGGCGCATGCCGCGCGCAACTCCGCGGTGCTGACGGTTTTCCCAGCTTCCTTGAGTTCGCGGGAGACTTTTTGCTCAATGGGCAGGCCGTGGCAGTCCCATCCCGGCACGTAGGGCGTGCGGAAGCCGCGCATCGACTTGTAACGGAGAATGATGTCCTTGAGCGTCTTGTTAAGGGCGTGCCCAAGGTGAAGATCGCCATTCGTAAACGGCGGGCCGTCGTGCAAAACGAAAACGCGGTCGGCGGATGCCCGTTTCCGCTGGACGGCTTCGTAGAGCCCGATCTTTTCCCAGTGCGCCATCCGCGCCGGTTCGCGCTGCGGCAACTCCGCCCGCATCGGAAAATCCGTTTTCGGAAGCTGCAGGGTGTCTTTAAGGGATTCGGCCATTCCTGAGAAAAGTGCGCGAGGCTACGTCGCGCGCCGGGCGAGTCAAGGGAGGAGGTCGGCACGTTCTGCAAGTTTGCAACCTGCTGAAATGCATTGTGATACAGAAATACCATCCACTGCCTGGCCGCCGATGAAAAGTCCGGGATGCATTTTCTCGCAGCTCGTGATCGCATCGCGATGGCTTTGATGGCCGATATTGTATTGGGGAATCGACTTCGGCCAGAAGGCGTGGCGCACGAAGACAGGCTCGCCTTTTACCCCGAGGAGATCGCGCAGGTCGCCACGAACGCTTTCGAGCAATTGCGGGAGGGGTCGCCGCGCGATTTCGGGTTGAAGCGCCCCTCCGGCGAAAACGGTGAGCGCCACGCAGCCGGCGGGGGCGCGGCCGGGAAACAGGCTGGATGAGAAAATGGCCCCGAGAATCGAACGCCGCTCGGTTGCGGGCAGCAGCAGGCCGTATCCGTCGAGGGCGTGCGACACCTGCTCCCGCCTGAAGCCCAAAAACAGGGAAGCGAGAGGGGGGTGTTCAATTTCGGCGAGCGCCGCAAGCGGGCGCTCGCCCGGTCCGCCGATCTGCAGCCGGGCGAGGGCGCCGGCCGGCAGGGGTGCAACCACGGCGTCAAAGGACTCCCGATGGGTCTCGTTTCCATGCTGCCAGCTCACCTGCCAGCGGTTACCCCTGGCGAGGCTTTCGATCGGGGAATTCAACACGACCGCGCCTTCGGGCAGCCGGGAGGTCAGCGACCAGGAGAGAGTTTGGAGGCCGCGGCGGAAGGAAATCGTCTTTGCGGCGACCGAGCTTTCGCTCGCCCGCCGGGTCTTTGCGGCCGCCATCTGGCCGCGAAGCAGCGAGCCATGGGCCTGCTCCATCTCCCAGAGCTTGGGAAACGCGGCGCGGGCGGAGAGCTTGGCGGCATCACCCGCCCAGATCCCGCTTACGAGCGGCTGAGCCGCGCGTTCCAACACCTCGGAGCCAAAATGGCCGCGAACCAATTCGGCGACGCTGACGTCCTGGGCGCGAACGCGGGGTCGCTCGCATATCTCGGCCAGGATCCGCAGCTTGGCCCGGGCGGAAAAAAGACGGGACGGGACCAGGCTGCACAGCGACCGGGGAGCCGCCACCAGCCGGGCGTCGCGCGCCAGGTACCGGCTCTCCGAGGAGGGACTGGCTTCAATCCGCTCCGAGCCCAGGCCGAGCTCGTGCAGTATCGTGCCGACTTCGGGCGTGTCCTCGCGGAAGGAAGTGGGCCCGGACTCGACCAGCCACCCGTCGGTGAGCTCGGTGCGAATGGCTCCGCCCAGGCGCGCGCTCGCTTCGAAGATGCGCGCGCGGTGTCCCAGGGTGGTCAGCCGATAGGCCGCCGCGAGGCCGGTGATGCCGCCGCCGAGCACGGCGATTGACTTTCTAAAATAGGCCATGGGGTGCGGACCTTATTTCCAGCCGGTGACCGTGTCGACGAGCGTCTCCACGCACTCGATTTTGGCGTCGGGCAGGATGCCGTGGCCGAGATTGAAGATGTGACCGCGGGCGGCGCGCACGTATTCCAGCAGGCGCGCGGCCTCCCGCCGCACGACCGCCGGCGAAGTGTTGAGAAGCACCGGGTCGAGATTGCCCTGCAGGGCGACGCCCTCCTTCGGCCGGTTTCCTACTAGAGACGCCAGGTCGGCGGTCGGATCGACGCTCAGCACGCGGACGCCGCAGCTGGCCTGCGCGGCCAGGTGGGCGGTGGCGCCCTTGGCAAAGAGGATCACCGGGAAGTCGCGCGGCAGCGCCGCGACGATACGGCGGATCCATTGCAGGGACGCTGCCTCATAATCCGCGCCGGCGATGACGCCGCCCCACGAGTCGAAAATCTGCAGGGCGTCGGCGCCGGCCCGAATTTGCATTTGAAAATAGGCGATGAGCGCCGCGGAGAGCTTTGCGAGGAGGGCGTCGAACGCGGCCCGATCGGTGTAAAACAGCGCCTTGATGTGGGCAAAATTCTTGGAACTGCCGCCTTCGACCATGTAGCTGGCGAGCGTCCAGGGGGAACCGCCGAAACCGAGCAAAGCCTTTTTTCCGGACAGCTCCTTTTTCAGAAGCGCCAGGGATTCCGCAACGTAGCCCAGCCGCGCCGGAACCGATTCGGCGGGCGCGAGCGCATCGATTTGGGCCCGGGTTTCGAGGCGAAATTCCATGGCGATGCCGCTTTCATCCTTGAAGCGATATCCCTGTCCGAGAGCCTCCGGGACGACCAGGATGTCGGAAAACAATATCGCCGCGTCGAAGGCGAAGCGCCGCACCGGCTGCAGCGTCGCCTCGGTGGCGAGTTCGGGCGTGCGGACCATCGCCAGGAATCCATGCCTGGCTTTGAGCGCCCGGTATTCCGGCAGGTATCGTCCGGCCTGGCGCATGATCCAAAGGGGCGGGCGATCGAGGGGCCGGCAGGCGCAGGCGGCGAGAAAGCGTTCACGGGAAGTCATTGGCGCGAGGTAGAGACTCGGCTCTCACCGGCCAAGACACAAGACCATAGGTTTTCACAAGGCCATAGGTCGTATACGACTTATAGGACCTATCCTATTCAGAGCGCGGCCCAGTCGCGCGGCCGGAGAAAATCCTCGGCCAGGCGCGCTTCGGGGCTCCCCGGCTCCGGCTGCCAGCCGTAATCCCAGCGCACGGCCGGCGGAAGGCTCATCAGGATCGACTCGGTGCGGCCGCCGCTTTGCAGGCCAAAGAGCGTTCCGCGGTCCCAGACCAGATTGAATTCCACATAGCGCCCGCGCCGGTAAAGCTGAAATTGGCGTTCCCGTTCGCCGTAGGGCGTCGCCTTGCGCCGCGCGACCAGGGGGCGATAGGCCTCCAGGAATGCGTCGCCGACGCTCCGAGCGAGCGCGAAGCTGCGCTCGAATCCGAGCTCGTTGAAATCGTCGAAAAACAGCCCGCCGATTCCCCGCGCCTCGCCGCGGTGCCTGAGGAAGAAATATTCGTCGCAGCTCTTCTTCAACCGGGGATATATCCCGTCCCCAGACGGAGCCACCGCGGCGCGGGCGGTGCGATGCCAGTGCACGGCGTCCTCGGTGAAGCCGTAGAACGGAGTGAGATCGAAGCCGCCGCCGAACCAAAACGTCGCTTCGCCTGGCGAAGCGCGTTTTGTCGCGGCGGAGTCCGGCGTGCAGCCGGACGAAGACGGACCCTCCGTCGGCGGATTGCCCTTCGCCGAGAACATTCGCACGTTCATATGCGCCGTCGGCACATACGGATTCCGCGGATGGACGACAACCGACACGCCCAGCGCTTCCCACCCCTTGCCCGCGAGTTCAGGGCGGTGCGCCGAGGCCGACGGGGGCAATTGATTGCCGTGGACGTGGGAAAAAGCGACGCCGGCCTTCTCGAACACGCTGCCGTCGGCGAGAACGCGCGTCCGGCCCCCTCCGCCTTCGGCCCGCTCCCAGGCGTCCTCCCGAAACCGGCCGCCGCCGTCCTCGGCTTCCAGCGCCGCACAGATGGAGTCCTGCAGGCCGAGAAGGTAGCTTTTGACGGCGGCGAGGTCGTTATTGGAAGTGGGCGGCATGGCGGCGGTCGCGAATCCAACTGAGAAATTTACCGGCGGCGCCGTGGGTCGGGCTGAACAGCGCCGAGGCGAGAAAAAACGCGCCCAGGCACATCACGATGGCTGCGCCGCTGGCCAGGCCGGCGTGGTAGCTGAGCAGGATGCCGGCGACAGAGCCGGCCATGGCGAGCGCCACGGCCAAAGCGAGCATCCGGCCGAATCGGTCGCACCAGAGGTAGGCGGTCACCGCCGGCAGAAGGAAGAGTCCCAGGCCGAGGACAATGCCCATGGTCTGCAGGGCGGCGACGAGGTTGAGCACGGTGAGCGCGAGGATCCCGAAATGCACGAGCCCCCCCCGGCCGCCGATGGCGCGATGGAAGACCGGGTCGAATGTCTCCAGAAGAATGCTGCGGTAAAATCCGACGAAAACGATCAGCGTCAGGGCGCTGGTTGCGCCGGCGAGCTTGAGATCCGACGGGCTCACGCCGAGTATGCTGCCGAATAGAAAATGCGCGAGATTGAGGCGGGTGGGCAGCCGGCTCAGAAGGGCGACGCCCGCGCCGAAAAAAATGATGAACAGGGAGCCGAAGGAGGCGTCCTCCTTCACCCGCGTGAGGCGGCTGAGCAGGGCGCTGCCGAGGGCGGTGAGCAGTCCGGCGATGAGGGCTCCGGCGAAAAGCGCCGGCGTGCTCGGGCCGAAGATAAGCCAGGCGACGGCGATACCCGGCAGGAGCGAATGGGAGAGGGCGTCTCCCATGAGCGCGAGCCGGCGCAGCACCAGCACGCACCCGAGCAGTCCGCCGCTGAGACTGAGCAGCAGGGCCGATATCAGTCCGTGCTGCATGAAGCCGTAGCGGAAGGGGGCGATGAAAAAGTCGGAGAAGCTGGTGAGCATAGGTCGTATAGGGCCTATAGGACCTATTTTTAATCAGCGTGGATGCAATGCCCGGTGCGAAACGCCCGGTCGATATTGCCGTCGGTGAGCACGGAGTCGAGCGGTCCGGCGGCCACCAGTTCCCGGGCCAGCAGCACCGCCCGGGTGAAGGTGCGGCGGGCGAGGTGAAGATCGTGGACCGCGGCGAGCACGGTGCGGCCCTGCTTCTCCCACGAGCGGAGGATATGGCTGAGTTCCTCGGTGGCGAAGAGGTCGAGGCCCGCGAATGGCTCGTCGAGCAGGAAAATGTCCGCTCCCTGCGCGAGGGCGCGCGCGAGAAATACCCGCTGCTGCTGGCCGCCGGAGAGCCGGCAAATCTGGCGGTCGGCCACCGCGGTCAGGTCGAGTTCGGCCAGGGCGCGATCCACGCGCTCCCGATCGGGGCGGCCGAGGCGCTGCCAGGGCTTCAGCGCCGGGAAGCGGCCTTGCTCGACGACCGCGCGCACGGTGATGGGAAAATCCCAGTCGATGGCATGGCGCTGCGGCAGGTAGGCGAGCCGCGGAAGCGCATGCTGGGGATGGGCGTCCCCGATTCGAATTTCGCCGCGGGCGAGGGGCATCCAGCCAAGAATGGCGCGCAGCAGGGTGCTTTTACCGGCCCCGTTCGGGCCCATGACGGCCGTGAGGCTTCCGCAAGGCACGTCGAACGTGACCGCCTCCAATGCCGGCTGGCGTCCGTAGCGGACGGTGACGTCCCGCAAGCGCAGGATGTTTTCGGAAGAAGGCATAGGTCCTATATGACCGATAGGACCTATATTATCAGCGCGGCACTTCAAATTTAATGATCGAATCGCCCGCGCCGCCCGGGGCCTCCGGCCGGGTGGGGGCGCTCGGCGACGAAGTCGGGATGCTCACCGACCGCGCGGCAAATCCCCGGTCGAGGAGCTCCGTGGCCTCCACGTCCCGGATGGTTTGACCGGGGCTGTCCATGATCACGGCGATGACGCGCCGGCCCCCGCGTTTTGCCGTGGCCGCCATGCAAAATCCGGCCCCGTCGGTGAACCCGGTCTTGAGCCCGTCGACACCTTCGACCCTTCCGAGCAGACGGTCGTGATTGGCCATGGGCGTGGGCGGAAAGCGAAGGTTCACGCCGAATAGCCGGTTCTTGACCGAGGTGTAGGTGAGTATGTCGGTGTGCAGGATCAGGTACCGGCAGAGGATGGCGAAATCCCTGGGCGTGGTCAGGTCGCCGTTTGCGATTCGCCGGCTCGGCGGCGGCAGGCCGTTCGGGCTGCGGAAAATCGTATGCCTCATCCCCAGCGCCCGGGCCTTCTCATTCATCATTTCCACGAAGGATGGCACGGATCCTCCGGTTTCGCGCGCGACGGCCAGCGCGGCATCATTGGCCGAATGGATCATCATCGCGTAGACGAGCTCCACGATCGGGAAAGTCTCCTTCGGCTTCAGGCCGATGATGGAGGGAACCGCCCTGGTGTCGGCGGGGACGATCGTGACGCGGGTCTGGAGACTCAGGGCTCCGGCGCGGATCCGATCGTCGAGCACCGCGAAGGTCATGAGCTTGGTCATGCTCGCGGGCGGGCTCACGGCATCGGCATTGTCCTCAAACAGGACGCGGCCGGATGCGGCATCGACCACGATGGCGCCCTTGTAGGCGGGGCCGGACCGGGCGAAGGCCCCGGCCGAGCCGGACACGAGCGCGGCGGAAACGAGAACGAGGCGAAAAAAATTCATGTTCACGCCCCACCATTCGCCGAGTTTTGCTCCGGCGGCAATTCCAAGAGTTCGATATCCGGATTCTTCTCCTTGAAATAGCGCAGGGTCCAGTCGTTGGGGAAGAAAACGACGGGCTGGTCGAACTTGTCGGCGCCGAAACCCACGCCGGTCGCGACGACGAGGCTCGACAGGTTGGCGAGCGCCGGGTGCGGCCGAAGCCAGCGGAGGACGGTCCAGGGCGCCGCCTCGAGCCGCGATTCCGCGCCGTATTCGCTTTTGAGACGGTACTGGACGACCTCAAACTGCAGCGGGCCGACCGCGGCGAGCAGCGTGGCGCCCGGCGGCGCCGTGCGCGCCGTGAACGACTGCACGACGCCCTCCTGCAGCAGCTGCACGAGTCCCGCGCGAAATTTCTTCGCGTCGGCCGGGGAGGGATTTGAGATGTAGGAGAAGACCTCGGGGGCAAAACGCGGGATTTCGTCGAACACGATGCCGCGATCCTCGGTGAGCGTGTCGCCAATGCCGAAGGCGTCATGGCCGACGAGGCCGATGACGTCGCCGGGCCACGCCTCGTCCACCGTCGCGCGTTCCTGGCCGAAGAGTTTGTGCGACGAGGACAGGCGCACGGTCTTTCCCGTGCGCTGATGGATGACCGCCATGTCGCGCTCGAATTTTCCGGAACACACGCGCAGGAACGCGATGCGGTCCCGATGCTTGGGGTCCATGTTGGCCTGGATCTTGAAGATGAAGCCGGAGAATTTCGGGTCGTCGACGGGGACGATGGCGCTGATTGGGCCGGGCGCGGGCGACCCGTCTTCGCCAAGGCTTCGCCGGGTTGAGCGATTCGGTTCCGGATGGGGTGCCACGCTGCGGCGGGGTTGGGGGGGAACCGAATCGCTCAAAAACCCGTCGAGCAGGAGCTGGATGCCGAAGTTGTTCACGGCGCTGCCGAAATAAACGGGCGTCTGCCGGCCCGCGCGGACGGCGGCGAGATCGAAGGGGTGGCCGGCGCCGTCGAGCATCGCGAGCTGGTCCGTCAACTCGGCGTGCGTGTCGTCGTCGAGCCTGGCCCGCACGAGAGGATCGTCCATCGAGGTCACCCGGACGGGCGCCTGATAGGCGCCGCCGGGCACCCGCTCAAAAAGATGCACCTGCCGCGCGCGGCGGTCGAACACCCCGCGAAATCCGGGGCCGTTCCCGAGCGGCCAGACCACCGGCGAAGCCTGGAGGGAGAGCACATTCTCCAACTCATCGAGCAGGTCGATCGGGCTTCTCGTGGGCCGGTCGCATTTGTTCATGAAGGTGAAGATGGGAACCCCGCGGCGCCGGCAGACCTCGAAAAGCTTGCGCGTCTGCGCCTCGACGCCCTTCGCGGCATCGATGACCATGAGCACCGCGTCGACCGCCGTGAGAACCCGGTAGGTGTCCTCCGAGAAATCCTTGTGGCCGGGCGTGTCGAGCAGGTTGACGGCATAGCCGGCGTAGTCGAACTGAAGAACGGTGGAGCTGATGGAAATCCCGCGCTGCCGCTCCAGCTCCATCCAATCCGAGGTGGTCGCGCGCTGGTTCTTGCGGTCCTTGACCGCCCCCGCCAGGTGGATGGCGTTGCCGTAGAGCAGGAATTTCTCGGTGAGCGTGGTCTTGCCCGCGTCCGGGTGGGAAATGATCGCGAAGGTGCGGCGGCGGGCGATTTCTGCGGCGGGAGACATGCGAAGGGTCGATCTTCGCCGCGCGGCGCGCGGCGATCAAGATAAGATGGGTCCTATGCGACTTATAGGACCTATTGATTCGATCGTTGAGAACGATCGATTCATTCGGCAGCCTTCGCCCCATGCCGGCCCCCGCCCTCAAACTCAAGGCCAACGTCCGGGCCCGCGTGCTTGCGGAGCATCCGTGGGTTTTTGCCAACGAGGTCGAGGCGCTGCTGCCGCCCGAGCACGATGGCGAGGTGGTGGAATGCCGCGACCGCACCGGCCGGTTCCTGGGCGTGGGCATTTACAACGGCAAGTCCCAGATCGTCTGGCGGCGGCTGGGCCGGGAGCGCACGGCGCTCGATCGGGACGACCTGCGCGGCCGCCTGGAGCGGGCGATCGCGCGGAGGGCAGGTGACCGGTTCGGGGACTGCCGAAGGCTGGTGTGGAGCGAATCCGACGAGCTTCCCGGCGTGGTGGTGGACCAGTTCGGGGACGTCCTCGTGGCCCAGATTCAAACGGCCGCGATGGAAAAGCGGTCGGCCTTGCTGGGCGATCTGCTGGCGGAAATCCTCAAGCCCGCCGAAATCATCTTTCGCAATGACGCGCCCATCCGGCGCCTCGAGGGCCTGCCGCTCGAGACCCATACCCGATCGGGCGGAGCGTGGGCGCCCCGCTGGGTGCGGATTGACGGAATCGACACCTGGCTCGACCTGCAGGGCGGGCAAAAGACCGGATTTTATCTCGATCAGCGGCCGCAACATGCCGCGGTTGCCCGGTATTGCCCCGGACGGCGGGTCCTCGACGCCTTCTGCAATCAGGGTCCGTTTGCGTTGCACGCGGCGCGATCCGGCGCGATCCAGGTTCTCGGCCTCGACAGCGATGAGGATGCGATCGCCTCCGCCCGCCGGAATGCCGAACGCAATCACGCCAACGCCGAATTCGCGGTTGCGAACGTATTCGACTGGTTCAACGCGCCCGAACGCAAGGGCGAGCCGGCGTGGGATGTCATCATCCTCGACCCGCCTCCGTTCGCCAAGTCGAAGAGCGCCCTGGCGGGCGCCTTGCGCGGCTACAAGGAAATCAATCTGCGGGCCATGCAGCGGCTTTCCCCCGGCGGCGTTCTGGCGACCTATAGCTGCTCGCATCACATGCAGGACGCCGACCTGCGCGGCGTGCTGGCGGACGCCGCGGCGGACGCCCGGCGGCGCGTGCGCGTGATGGAATGGTGCCATCAGCCGCCCGACCACCCCGTGCTCATCGGGATGCCGGAGAGCGAGTACCTGAGGGGCTATATCCTCCGGCTGGAGTAGAAAATATAAGTCCTATAGGACCTATCGCGGCAGGCCTAGCAGCCTGCCGCCGTAGATAGCGCTCTCGCCCAGCTCCTCCTCGATGCGGAGAAGCTGGTTGTACTTGGCCACGCGATCGGTGCGGCAGAGCGAACCGGTCTTGATCTGGCCGGCGTTGGTCGCCACGGCGATGTCGGCGATGGTCACGTCCTCCGTCTCGCCCGAGCGATGCGAGATGACGGCGGTGTAGTTCGCGGCCTTCGCCATCTCGACGGCGTCCAGGGTCTCGGTGAGCGTCCCGATCTGGTTGACCTTGATCAAAATCGAGTTGGCGGTGCCGGTTTCGATGCCCTTCCTCAGGAAGGCGGTGTTCGTGACGAAAAGGTCGTCGCCGACCAGCTGGACTTTCTTCCCGATGGCGTCCGTGAGTTTTTTCCAGGTGTCCCAGTCGTTCTCCGCGCAGCCGTCCTCGATGGAGATGATGGGGTACTTCGCGGCGAGCCGCGCGTAAAATTCCACCATGGCGTCGCCGGAGAGCGAGCGGCCGTCGGATTTCTTGAAGACATAGCGCTTCTTTTCGGCCACGTAAAATTCGGAGGCCGCGGGATCGAGCGCCAGGGCGATGTCCTTGCCGAGCTTGTAGCCGGCGTTTTTCACCGCCAGGGCGATCGAGTCGAGGGCCGCCTCGATCGACTCGAGCTTCGGCGCGAAGCCGCCCTCGTCCCCGACGGCGGTCGAGAGGCCCTTTTCCTTCAGGACTTTTTTCAGGGCGTGGAATACCTCGGAGCCGTAACGCAGCGCCTCGGCGAAGGACTTCGCGCCCACCGGCATGATCATGAATTCCTGGAAATCGATCGGGGCGTCGGAATGGGCCCCGCCGTTCATGATGTTCATCATGGGGACGGGCAGCACCTTGGCGTTGGCGCCGCCGATGTACCGGTAGAGCGGCTGTCCCAGCGCGGCCGCCGCGGCCTTTGCGGTCGCGAGCGAAACGCCGAGAACCGCGTTGGCGCCCAGGACGGACTTTGTCGGCGTGCCGTCCAGCGCGATCATGGAGCGGTCCACGCCCACCTGGTCGCAGGCGTCGAAGCCGATGAGCGCCGGCGCGATCTTCGCCTTTACGTTGGCCACCGCGCCGAGAACCCCCTTGCCGCCATAGCGCCGCTTGTCGCCGTCGCGCAGCTCGATGGCCTCATGCTCGCCGGTGCTCGCGCCCGAGGGCACGGCGGCGCGCCCGAGGGCGCCTCCGGCAAGCCTGACGTCGACTTCGATCGTTGGATTTCCGCGCGAATCGAGAATCTCGCGCGCGGTTATGGCGGTGATGCGGGTGGTCATCAAAACGACGGCCGGACTCCGCTCAGTCGGCGGAGAAACCGGCGGAACGGGCCGACCGATTTCGGCCGGGCGTCCAGCGGGATTTGCTCGATGAAGCCGCGGTCCAGCGCGGTCTGGCCGATCGACAGCCCCTCGTAATTGCGCGTCCCCAGGATCTCGCGCGTCAGCAGCGGGGGGGGGACCTGATCGAGATGCCCCTCGTAGGCGGCCGCGTGCAGGGGGGTGTCGCCGTCGTCGTTGCGGGTGAGCAGGAGATCGGCGGTGAGCTGTTCGCGCGGGATCTTGTCGAGCTGACCGGTCTCCGCCGCGGCATGGATGGCGGTGAATCCGGTCTTGCTGGCGATCACCAGGTTTTCGTGGGTGAGCAGGTCCGCCGGGATCTGCCCGAGGTGCCCGGAGATGGCGGCGGCATGGAAGACGGTGTCCCCCGCGCTCGTGGGTTCGCGCAGGGCGGCGGGCGTCAGCAGCAGTTGCGACACCTGGTCGAGATGGCCGTTGAACGCGGCGATGTGCAGCACCGTCTCGCCCCCGAGGTTCTTCTGGGCGAGGGTTTCGGAGTTGATGAACCCGGACGGTATCTCATCGAGCGTGCCGGCCTCGGCCGCTTCGTGCAGCAGGGTGTTCCCGACGTCGGTTTTTCGCAGGAAAACCTCGGGGGTCAGCAGGGCGGGGGGCAGCTGGTTCAAGTGTCCATGCGCGGCCGCCAGGTGAAACACCGTGTAGCCCGCGTTGCTTCGCAGCGAGAGATTCTCCTGCGTCAGCAGGGCCGCCGGCACCTGGTCGAGGTGTCC
>Ga0206847_10097_pt1 | contig 30909 bp, 30 predicted proteins | sample Alteio_BWOrgCont_17_FD_152880 | JGI IMG/M metagenome (GOLD analysis project Ga0206847, IMG submission 152880) | Enriched cells from forest soil in Barre Woods Harvard Forest LTER site, Petersham, Massachusetts, United States -... | ecosystem: Environmental > Terrestrial > Soil > Temperate forest >... | reverse complement strand
CAAGGATGTTAACGAAGGCAATAAGAATGCGATGTCGTTCAATAACGATGTGGAGACTTACCGCAATACCGAAAACGGCAGCATGCAGGTCACCGGCAACGATCTCGATGTCGCCATTCAGGGCAACGGATATTTCGTGGTGCAGACGCCGCTCGGCACACGCTACACGCGGGCAGGCAATTTCTCCGTCGGGCCGGACGGCGCGCTCGTCACCGCCGAGGGTTACCGCGTGATGGACAATGCCAACCAGCCGATCGTATTCGACGAAAGCACGCGCACCATTCAGATTGGCGAGGCGGGAAATATCAAGGTCAACGGCGAGGATTTCGCCAATCTCAATATCGCGCAGTTCGATAATCCACAATTGTTGGAACGGCTCAATAACCGCCTGTTCAAAAGCGACCTCAATCCGCAGCCGGCGCAGAATGTGCGCATATTACAGGGAACGCTGGAAAGCTCGAACGTGCAGCCCGTACTGGAGTTGACGCATATGATGAGTGTATCGCGCACGGTTGACAATACATCGCAATTTATCGCCGCCATCTATGACCTTGAACGCAAGGCCGCCGATGCGTGGGCGCAACAGAGTTAGTGAATTGTGGTTTGTGAATTGTGCCTTGTGAAGAAAAAATACAAGGCACAAGGCACTAATCACAAGGCACTTGAATAGAAAAAGGAGAACAAGATGCGTTCATTAGACATCGCAGCCACCGGCATGCAGGCGCAGCAGCTCTATGTAGACGTCACGTCGCAAAATCTGGCGAACATCAACACGACTGCGTATAAATTGCAGCGCCCGGAATTCGAGGATCTGATTTACCAGAATCAACGCGCCGTGGGCTCCAACTCGTCGGATAACGGCACCATCGTTCCCACCGGCATCAATATCGGCACCGGCGTACGCCTCGCCGCCATCGACCGCAATACCAGCCAGGGTACGCTCAACCAAACCTCCGCGCCGCTCGACATGGCCATTCAGGGCCGCGGCTATTTCCAGATCACGCTGCCCGACGGCTCCATCGCTTACACGCGCGCCGGCGGTTTCCAGGCCGGCCCGGACGGCTCGATCGTCACCTCCGACGGTTTCCAGCTAACACCCACCATCACCATCCCACAGGACGCCACCAGCATTTCCATCGATCAGTCGGGTGAAGTCAGCGCCACCATACCGCTGCAAACCACGCCATCGATTCTGGGTCAGATCCAGACCGCCAATTTCATCAACGAAGCCGGCCTACAACCCACCGGTAATAATTTATTCACGGAAACGTCCGCCTCCGGATCGCCCATCATCGGCACGCCCGGACTCGATGGTTTCGGCACGATCATTCAAGGGTTTTTAGAAACCTCGAACGTCAACCCGGTGACGGAACTCACCAATCTTATCAAAGCGCAACGCGTGTATGAAATGAACAGCAAAGTTGTCACCGCATCCGATCAGATGCTGCAAACGCTGAACCAGAACGCATGAGGTCATTTATGATTAGATTATATTTATTTTTATTCTTGTCATTCCCGCGCAGGCGGGAATCTCTCTATCCATTTGCACAAGCTGTGAAAGAGATCCCTGCCTTCGCAGGGATGACAAATGTGAGAATGTATTTCCTGGTCGTCTTCGCCTTCTTCGCCTTCACCGTCGCCGCCTATGCTGACGAGCCTTTATCGATGAACGCGCCCAAGCCCTTATTCCAGGTCACTTACAGTGACGCCGAAGACGCCATAGGCCGCGCGCTCGCCGAAAAAGGCGCCGGCACGAAACTGTCCGCCAGCATCCGCGGCGACAATAAAAGCGAGCCGATTTTTTCCTACGCCAAACCGGTGAATGTGGAAATACGCGGCCTCACCTTCGACAAAGCCAACAATAAATGGGCGGCGAATTTATTTTTCCTCTCCGGCAGCGACGTGGTCACCGCCATTCCCTCCACCGGACAGTTCGAGGAAATGGTGGAAGTGCCGGTGTTACGGCGCGAAGTGCATAACGGCGACGTGATTAAAGATTCCGATGTGGAAGTGCGCGATTTTCCGCTCTCCCGCACGCGTAGCGACATTGTCACCGATATTTCCGACCTGATCGGCAAATCGCCGATGCGCGGCATTTCGCCCAACCGCCCCATCCGCCAGCAGGAAGTGGCGCTGCCGCCGGTTATCAAGAAAAACCGCATGGTGGAAATGCGCTATAACGCGCCCGGCATGCAGATCACCACCAACGGCCAGGCCATGGACGACGGCGCGAAAGGCGATGTCATCAGCGTGCGCAACACCACCAGCCGCAAAGTGGTCCGCGCGGTGGTCGAGGATGCGAACACCGTGACCATTATCTCGCAGGATTCTCAAACCAGCCAGCTGACGGGAGGGGATCATGCTGCGAATTGATAAGAAGGTGGAAGGTGGAGAGTGGATGGTGGTGAAGAACTATCTTTCACCCGCCACCCGCCACCCTTCACTCGTCACCGCATGGTTGCTTGCAGCAACCATGCTCACCGGTTGCAGCAGCATGCTGGACCGGCTTGATAATATCGGCAAGCCGCCGCAAATGGCCAAGGTGGAAGATCCGCAGGAAAAACCGGATTACAAACCGCTCAACTGGCCGATGCCGCAAACGCCGCCGCCCGCGCAGCAATACGCCAATTCCTTATGGCAGCCCGGCGCGCGCGCCTTCTTCCGCGACGGCCGCGCCGCGCGCGTGGGCGATATCCTCAAGGTCAACGTCAAGATCAACGATAAGCTGCAGCTCAATAACCAGACGGAAGGCAAGCGCACCACGGTCGATACGGCAAGCGCGCCGGCCACCGTCGGGCTGGCCAGCAAAATCATTCATTTCATTCCGGGCCTCAAAGCGGATCCGGCCAATCTGCTCGATGTGAACGGCAATCTCGACACCAAAGGCACCGGCACCATCCAGCGGCAGGACGTCATCACCACGCAGATTGCGGCGCTGGTGACGCAGATGTTGCCCAACGGCAATCTGGTCATCGAAGGCACGCAGGAAATCACCATGAATCAGGATATTCGCGATGTGGGCGTGAAGGGCGTGGTGCGCCCGCAGGATATCAATTCGGATAATACCATCGATTCCGCGCTGATCGCCGAGGCGCGCATTACCTATACCAGCCACGGACAGCTCAGCGACATGCAAAAACCCCGCTGGGGCGGCCAGGTGCTGGATGCGGTATCGCCGTTCTGATGTGGTTATATATGAAGCGCTAGACTCATGCGTTGATGAAGAATACGCATGACCGAAATCATTTCCTGCCGGATTCTATAAACGATAACATGGGAGCCTACAGGGTAAAGGCGATAAAAATCCGGTAAATCCGAATGGCCGTGGCCAATATCCGAATGAAGGCGAATGGTTTCCAATGCCTTCTCCAGCTTCTCGTGGTAAAGATTGGCCTGCGTTTCTCCCCAGTTCAGTATCGTGTGATGTGTGATCGCTGTCCAATCGTCATGCGCAGCCGGCGAAAGTTCAAGGCGGAATTTATGGGAGGACATCAGGATTCGTAACCGGCTTGCCTGATTTTGCTCGTGCACGCGCTTCCCGCAATATATCCTGACTTACCTCCGGCGTATAGGCAATGCCTTGCCCTTTTTCTATCTGGGCGTTTCCCAAATCCACCGCCGTGCGAAAAGCCAGCAGCCGTGCTTCTTCGCTTTGCATGCGACGAATGGCATCGCGAATCACTTCGGTCGCATTGCTATAAAAGCCGCTACCGACCTTTTCTTTGATATACCCCTCCATTTCAGGAGAAAGATTTACATGCATGCTCATAAAAATTCCGGATCATTATATCCATATAATAACCATAACATATCCATAAACACCTGTCATTCAGATAATTGAGCCTTCAACATGCAAAAACCACGCATCGGCGGCCAGGTGCTGGATGCGGTATCGCCGTTCTGATGTGGTCATCCTGTGGGACGCGCAAGCGTCAGCACAGGATCTCCGTGTAATGGCGGAAGTGGATTTTTGAGTTAACTAAGCTGGCTGTTTTTTGGAGGAACAGCTCCACCAGCCACCTGAGGTACTTTTAAGGCATCGGGCATTCCTGTTGGACCTTGAGTTGCAGCATCCCCGCTGCGAAGCTTCGATAGGTCAACCGATGTAGTCTTACCGTTCGTGTCTGGGCTGGTAATCTTATCAAAGAACGCCTTCGTTTTGGGATCTTCTGTTTTATCGCCAAGCCAATGGCCATCGGGTCCATAGCCGTTTTTTCTATACTCCTCTACCAAGCGTGCTTTTTTATCCTCTAAATCCTTCTTCCTTGTCTTCTCCTGCTCTAACAATCCGTCCATTCTCTTTTGCGCCATTTCATCTGTTAACATGCCGGAAGGATTATTCATAAAATTATCTAATAGTCCTTGGAAGAAGCCTTTCGCCTTGGGATTCTTTGTTTCTTCTTTCGATTCCGGCTGTGTTTGCACCGCCGTTGGCAACGCCTCTGCCGCCTTTCCACCAGATTTACGAACGGATAGCTCGATCAGGGCATTGGCACCAGCCCCACTCATATCCACTTCGTTCATTCCTATCCTGCCCACGATGCCGTTGGGATTGGCTGGTTCCAGGGCATTATAGTCATCCCGCGACATTTTTTCCGGTAATGGGTTCTTTGACTGTAAAGACATGGTCGAGCTTGGCGAGAGTTCAGTTCCACGATCATTGCGGTAAAAATTGGCTTGTATAACCTGCGATATATTCGATGGATTAACGCCAACTTTTGGATCGTATTTTTCAATCGTAAATACTAATCTCCCCTCGATGGGCATCTCGCCATCGGATTGAAGATTAGGAAGCATCCGCTTTTTTATCAGCTCAACTTGCTGTTCGCTGAGCATTCCCATCTCCTGCATCCGTTGGACGCCTTTCATGGTGACTGGGCCAATAACGGCTGAACCAGCATTATTGCCGGTTCCACGTGTTATAGTGGGGCTATTGTGCTTATCATTGTATATTCTTTCGAGTTCGGCATCGCCGCTGGGCGTTGACTTATAATATCTATTATCGTCAGCCATAAATACTCCTGATTGGGTGATCAAAATCTTCCCCTCAGTTTACCCCCCCCTGTTAACTTTCAATTAAGGATTTATGAAGTTTTCGTGACAGCAAAAAACGCCGTAAATACAACAAAACCCACCTAAACCACCCCAATCTTTCACAAAAGCTTCACATTTCTCCCCCGAAACCGTCATCAAACTGACGCGCAAAGATGATATATTAATTAATAGTTAATATATGGGAGCATTTTATCCAATGGAAAACTCGAAATATATAACATTTATAATTGGTTACTATAAAACCATAGAACAAAATAGCATTTCCTCCTTGCCTGTCGGCGCGTTTTGCCCTAAAACCGGCAGCCCTATGGTAAGTTTTAAGCCATTCCGCACGCGCCTGCTTTTACTTACGGCGTGGTGCGTTGCACTGATGATGCCAACCGGCCTGTTTATTGCGGCCGCCGATGGGCAAAAACCAGTGGAGACCGTGTCGCTTTCCGCTGCGAGCGCTCCCCGCTTTTTTGATACGGCAGAGCCCGGCAAGATACTGAATCATAAAGACACCGCATTATATAAAGCCCTTTTCCGCGCCGAACACAATGCCGATTGGGCTGCCGCCGATGCCACCATTGCGCAGATCAACGATCCGCTACTCGTCGGCCACGCCCTCGCCCAGCGCTATATGAACCGTCATTATAATAGCACGCGCGAACAACTCGCCGATTGGCTCACCCATTATGCCGATCTGCCGCAGGCCGCCAATATTTACGGGCTGGCCATGTCGCGCTATCCGGCGCTTAAAGATCAGGTTTCTACCATCGCCAAACAACCCGCGCTTGCCGCTTATGGCGACGATAGCGTAGCGGTCAGCCTCGGCGGCGATATGCCCTATGCAAACACCTGGCGCGCCGCCATCAATGCATGGCGTCTGGGCCATAAAGAAGAAGCCGCGAAATTATTCTCCGGCCTCACGCAGCATAGCGACGAATTATCGTCATGGAATCAGGCCGCCGCCGCCTATTGGGCATGGCGCGCTTACGATGCGCTAGGCGATCATGACAAAGCGCAGGAATATCTGGAAACCGCCGCCACCCAGCCGCGCAGCTTTTACGGCATCCTTGCCCGCCGTCAGCTGCATGAGCCGCTCAACCTCGATAATTCGCCGGCTGATCTGAGTGACACTGATCGCGATGCGATGAACGATAGCGCCAACGTCCGCCGCGCCATTGCGCTTTCGCAGATCGGGCAGGATGAACTGGCCGAACAGGAATTGCGCATCCGCTTCCTGCAGGCCGATAATGAAGAAAAATCGCGCCTGCTGGCGCTGGCGCATGAACTCAAGCTGCCCACCCTGCAGATCAGCATGGCACGGCAGCTGCGCGACGCCGATCACCAGCTTGATTTCGCGCGTTATCCGATTCCCAACTGGCAGCCCGAAGGCGGCTTCAAGGTTTCACCCGCGCTGATTTTCGCGCTGATGCGCCAGGAATCCGGTTTTCATGCCACGGCGGTAAGCCCGGGCGGCGCGCTGGGCCTCATGCAGCTGATGCCGCAAACCGCATCGCTCATGCAGAAGAGCATGAATAAAACCCTCGGCATCGTCACCGAGCCCACCGTCAATATGATGCTCGGCCAGCATTACGTGCAGAACCTGCTCGATAATAATCTGGTCAGCGGCAATCTGGTGTATCTGCTGGCGGCCTATAATGCCGGGCCTGCCCATCTGCAGGAATGGAAGGAAAATGCCGCGCTCAAGAACGATCCGCTGCTGTTCATCGAGAGCATTCCCTACGCGCAAACGCGCAATTACGTGATGCAGGTGATGACCAATTACTGGATTTATTCCGAGCTCACCGGCGAAGCGGACAATTCCGTCGCCAGCCTCATGCAGGGCAAATTTCCGTCCTACGCGCAAGTTGCAAATAACGAGGAGTGACCCTCTTTTTTCGTCATTCCCGCGCAGGCAGGAATCTCTCCATCCATGTGTGCCAGCGATGAAAGAGATTCCTGCCTTCGCAGGGATGACAAATTGAAAAACTATGCTAGCCTGTCCTAAATTTAGGACTAAATATGCCCCCAGACCTTTCCATGGAATCTACATACGCTGGCATCATCGCGGGCGTTGATGAAGCAGGATGCGGGCCGTGGGCCGGGCCGGTGGTGGCTGCGGCGGTGATTCTCGACCTCAAAAATCCGCCGGACGGCATTGATGATTCTAAAAAACTCCTGCCCGAAAAACGCGAGGCATTATTTGCTCTCATCAGCGCCAGCTCACATATTTCAGTCGGCATTTCCTCGGTTGCTGAGATCGATTCGTTCAATATTCTCGGCGCCACCAAACTCGCCATGCGCCGCGCGGTGGAAGGGTTGCCGGTTGCGCCCGATGTGGCGCTGGTGGATGGCAACCGCCCGCCCGACCTCACCTGCACCACGCAGATGATCATCGGCGGCGACGCGCTGAGTCTTTCCATCGCGGCGGCCAGCATCATCGCCAAAGTCACGCGCGACCGCATCATGCGCGCGCTCGCCGCCGAGCACCCGCATTACGGCTGGGAAAGCAACGCCGGTTACGGCACCAAAAAACATCAGGATGGCCTTGCCAAATTCGGCGTCACGCCACACCACCGCCGCAGCTTCCGCCCCATCCGGGAGTTGCTGGAAGCGATGGAGCTGGTCGCCGTATGAGCACAGACAAACGCCGCTACTCCTTATTTCCAAAGCCATTGGGCGGCATCATTGAGCCGCTCACACGCCCCATGCTCAAAGCGCAAGGACTCGCCGGTTCGCGCATCCTTACCGAATGGGAATCCATCGTGGGCGCGAAACTCGCCAAACATTGCGTGCCGGAGAAATTATCCTTCCCCAAAGGGCAAAAAACCGGCGGCACGCTGACCATTTCCGCGGAGAACGGTTTCGCCACAGAGCTGCAGCATATGCAGCCGGTCATCATGGAGCGGCTGGCCGTATATTTCGGTTATCAGGCCATTAAGCGCATCGCCATTTCGCATTGCTGGACGGCGACGCAGCCTGCCACATCGCCGGTAAAAAAAATAAAACCCACGCTTAAACCCGATAGCAAAAACCTGGCTAACGACGTGGAAGACGCAGAGCTCAAAGCCGCGCTTGCATCACTGGCGGATACGCTGGCTGGCAATTAACCGATTAATTTATAACGATTTTACAAATAGCCTCCCGTTTTATTTGTCATTAAACTGTCACACACAGCGAGCTATCCGCATGTTATAAATAAAGATAATCAAAAAGAATAGCCGGTGCAGGCCATGTCTGACGAAATTGCAACCGATAGCGCTGCTGCCCCTCCGCCCGATTCGCTCATCGTGCCGGAGGTGCGCAGCGATATGGAACGAAACGAAATTCGTTCCGTAGAATATTTCGACTGGATGAGCGATAAGGTTTACCCCTTTCTCGGGCAGGCTGCCACCATCACCACTGTTGTACTTGCCGGGCTTGTTGGTACGGGTGCCGCGCTGCTTGCCGGCGCGGGGATGCTGGCTTTTGAGCTGGGCCGCGCGCATTTTCGCAATCAGGCGGACCTAAATCGTGAATTGTCTCTTTACCGTCATGATATCGCCCGCGTGCTGGGCAAAGCTCCCGATGCTAAGCTCACCATCGCCGATATGCGCAAAGCCGCTGATGAAAATCAACTCGGCGATAAGGCGCTGAAACCCTTGCAGCTGGAACTGAAACACCTCGCCTATCGCGGCAAATATAATTTAATTGCCGGCGCGGCGCGGGCCATAGTGACGACCGTCGCGGGCATGCTGCTGAGCTCCATGGGGCAGTTAAATCCGAATTTAGAAGGATTTGAATGGCTCAAATCAGCGGTATCCGGCATTTACGGCCCGCTCAGCGGCACGTTATTTGGCGTCGGCACGGTTACCATGGTGATGGAAAAACTCGGCAAGAATTATTTCGAAAGCCATCAGCCGGAAAGCGTTTATACGGACCTCATCGACTTAAAAAGAATGGCGCGGCAGCATTCCATAGAACCCGAACAGGTGTTTGCCATCACCATCAAGCTTGATAAGGAATTGGCCAAAGTCATTCAGGACCGGTTCGGCAGGCCGTATGACAAGCTCACGCACCGCAATAAGCTGCGCATTATCAAGGCCACGGAGAACGTCGCGCACGCCCATGCGCTTGCACACGGCATCAATGAAGGCACCTTGCCGGTAACGGCGGTGGCCCTCAGCGCCTTCCATCAGAGGGAATGGCCCAGATCCACCGTGCCGTCCGAACGGGAAAACATCCGGGAGCCTGCGCCTGGCAAAGCCATGGGACTGAGCAGCGTCATAGAAACATCCTTCGTCGCTAAACTCATGAAAGACGGCGGCGCAGACAAATCCGCACAGCTGGAACGCTAATGTCATTCCCGCGCAGGCGGGTATGCCAGGCTTTTAATACAACCCACCCGTGCCATTCACCGGCGGCAATTCCTGCGGCGCGGGCCTCACCGAGATAAAATTATCCCCTGCGCCGCCGCCGGGATTGGCGGTGTTTTCAGGTGTGGTACCATCGGCATTAAAGCTCGGCAGCGGCGTCACGCCCGGAATATAAATTGGCGGCCCGGTGACGAAGGCTTCGTCGATGACCGTGCCCGTAGGCGGCGCAACGCTTGTCGGGATGCCGGTACGCAGATCCACCTGCTGCAGGCTGATCCCCGGCGGAATGCGGAACGGCTTGTTAGACACGCCCTGCAGCGCACTCTTCATGAAATCGATAAATGCCGGCAGCGCCACGCTCGCGCCCGTTTCTTTTTTACCCATGGTGCGCGGCGAATCATACCCCACGAACACCCCCGCCACCAGATCCGGCGAAAAGCCGACGAACCATGTGTCGCGGCTGTCATTGGTCGTTCCCGTTTTGCCCGCGACGATATTTTTAAGCTCCAGATGTGCACGCGCGCCCGTGCCGCGAACGGTGACGCCCTCAAGCATCGACACCATCTGATAATCCACCCGCGGATCCACCACCTGCTCGCGGTTATCCGGCGGAATCGGCGGCGGCGCGGTTTTGTCGAGCCCGGCGAGCGTGACCAGTTTACAACCCGCGCACTCCCGCGTATCGCGGCGGAAAATGGTGTTGCCGTGCCGGTCGTCGATGCGTTCAATCAGCGACGGCGAGACGCGTTTACCGCCGTCATCCAGAATCGCGTACGCATTCGTGAGCCGCATGAGCGTGGTTTCCTCCGCGCCCAGCACCATCGAGAAATTCGGCGCGGGCTGGTCATAAATGCCGAAGCGCTTGCCGATTTCCATCACCTTATCCAGCCCCATCATCTGCGCCATGCGCACGGTCATGGTGTTGCGCGATTTTTCCAGGCCCACGCGCACGGTAGTCGGCCCCAGATAATCGTCATGATAATTCTGCGGTTTCCACATGGGCTGCCCCTCGCCCTGGCTCATCTCCACCGGCGCATCGAGAATGATGGTCGATGGCGTGAAGCCGTTTTCCAGCCCCGCCGTGTAAACGAACGGCTTGAACGATGAACCGGGCTGGCGGCGCGCTTGCGTGGCGCGGTTGAATTCCGTGCCGCCATACGCATAACCGCCCGACATGGCCAGCACCCGGCCCGTATGCGGATCGAGCACCACGATCGCGCCGTTGACTTCCGGCACCTGCTCTAAATCCCAGGTTTTTTTGGCATCGTCGGCGCTCAGTTTTTCCTGTTTTTTCTGCTCGTCCGACACGGGACTAACCATCACCACATCGCCCACTTTTAAAATATCCGCCGGTTTTTTAATATCCGGCCCGAGCTGCCCGTCAGCAATCACGCGGCGCGCCCATTTGAGAAGCGTCATGGGAACGACTCCGTGCGAGCCGTCTTCAAACGCCAGCGTGGCTTTTTTATCCTCCAGCAACGCCACGATGGCAAGCCGTTGCCCGTCGAACATCTGATACGCATGATCGCGTGAAATCCGGGCGAGCACTTCTTTGGTAGTGGGCAGCGTGAGATGCATCACCGGCCCGCGATAACCGCGCCTGCGGTCATATTCCACCAGCGCCTTGCGCAAGCTCCGGTCGGCATAGGCCTGCAACTGCGGATCGAGCGTGGTTTTAACCACGAGGCCGCCTTCATACAGCGCATCCTCGCCATACATGCTCGAAAGCGTGCGGCGCACTTCCTCCGAGAAAAAATCAGCCTTGGCGACTTCCGCGCCATCGCGGCTTTTGAGTGTAATAGGATTTTTCTTAGCCGCTTCGGCCTCGTCTTTATTGATATATCCGCCGTCGCGCATGCGGTCGATCACCCAGTCGCGGCGCTCTTTCGCGCGGGCGTAATGTTTCTGCGGGTTGAATTCCGACGGCGCTTTGGGTTGCGAGGCGAGCAGCGCCGCTTCCTCAATCGTCAGCTCATCCATCGATTTATTGAAATAGCTCTGCGCCGCCGCCGCCACGCCGTACGACCCCTGCCCCAGATAAATTTCATTGAGGTATAGTTCGAGGATTTTATCCTTGCTATACACATGCGAAATGCGCATCGCCAGAATCGCTTCCTTGATCTTGCGCTCCAGCGATTTTTCATTGGTGAGCAAAAAGTTTTTCACCACCTGCTGCGTGATCGTCGACCCGCCGACCAGCGATTTTCCCATGCCATAATTGATGATGTTATCGCGAATGGCGCGCGCGATGCCGCCGAAATCGATGCCCTCATGCTCATAAAAATTTTTATCCTCAGCGGAAATAAACGCCTGCCGCACGCGCTGCGGAATCGCCGAGAGCGGCACGAACATGCGCTTTTCGGTGGCATATTCGGCAAGCAATTTCCCATCGCCCGCATAAAGCCGCGTCACCGTGGGCGGATCATATTGCGCGAGCTGCGAATAATCCGGCAAGTCCTTGCTGTAATGCTGAAACAACAAAAACGCCGCCACGCAACCAATCACGCCAACCGTAAACGCCAGCGAAAACAGCCAGCCGAAGAGGTTTATAATACTGCGGGAGATGCGGATCATACCAAAAAATTGAATACCGCATTACGGCATTTATGCAATGAATTAATTCGTGCGTTTTACCACCATGGATGCTCGCGCCGCACGGATTTTTTCCAAAAACGCCAGACGCAATTTTTCAAAAAACGCGCCCGGCAGGCTGCCATATAACACAGAGTTTGCCTCACCGGCGCGCGTCATGCGCAAATCCGGTCCCGGCCAATAAAACCGGTTGGCTTCGGTCAGCACCACCCAAGACCTCTCATCATCAAGGCCCAAACGCCGCTTTGTCTGTAACGGAATTTCAAGCGCATCGGAAGGATGGTGCGGAGGCGTATGGGTAATGGGCAGAACGGTGACCATATCTTCGCCCGCTTCGTCCTGCACCATCATCACGATGGCGCATGGGGCCTGTGTCTTTACTGCCTTCTTCCGCGCCCTGCACCGCATCCTTATGCCACAGATAGCTATAACGTATAACCTGCGCCGGCGCTGGTTTTGGAAAAGCCAAAACGTTTACTTCACTTCATGATTGAAGGCGGCGGCTTCTTCCGGCGCCCTGGTATTTTCCAAATGCGCCACATCCGCATCGCTGAAATCCGCGGCCAGCATGACTTGCCGGTCGCGGCGTTTCAGCCGTTGGTATTCCTCCGCCGAAAGCATAACAAGCCGGTCGCGGCCCTTGCTGGTCACCGTAATAGGCTCAACCAGCGCAATATCCTGCACCCTGCCCCAATGGCGCTGCACTTCATGCGAAGGAAATTTAACCATATGAAAATCCTATTTTATTTTCCATTACCTGTATCATACATATAATACAGGTAAGACAGGTATAACGCAAGGAATTTATTGGGTTAACCGTTTTTCCGCCCGAAAATACGCATCCACCGTCGCGCCCACCAGGTTGGCCACTTTATCCCGGTACGCCTTGGATTTCAGCAATTTTTCCTCGTTGGATAAAAACCCGATTTCGATCAGCACCGACGGTATATCCGGGGCTTTCAGCACTGCGAACCCGGCGAAGCGGTGCGTATTTGGCAGCAGATGCACGCGGCCGTCAAGCGACGTCACCACCAGATCGGCAAATGTCACCGAGCGGTTGGAGGTATCGCGCTCGGCGAGCGAAATGAGAATCCCCGCCACATCCTCGCGCTCATGCGATAAATCCATGCCCGCCAGCACATCGGCCTTGTTTTCCTGCGCCGCCAGCGCCGCCGATTCCGCGTCCGACGCTTTTTCCGACACGGTATAAATGGAGAGCCCGCGCGTATCTTCATCCGGCACTGAATCCGCATGCAGCGAAATGAACAGATCGCCATGCGCCTTGCGGGCGATTTCCACGCGCTTGCGCAGCATGATGAACGTGTCGTCCTCGCGCGTGAGCTTCACGTTATATTTCCCGCTTTTGAGCAGCCGCGCTTTGAGCGCCTTCGCATAATCGAGCGTCAGGTTTTTTTCCTTGGTGCCGCCAGGCCCAAGCGTTCCCGGATCGATGCCGCCATGGCCTGCGTCGATGATGATGGTGGGTTTGGTAGGTTTGGTAGGTTTCTGAGGTTGCGCAAGTTTTGCAGGTTTTTCAGGAGGCGCTGCTTCTTCAACCTTCTCATCCGCCGCCGCAATCGTCACCACCAGCGCATCTTTTTCATTGTGGCTTTCCACCACTTTAATAGGCTGCGCCAGATCGAACACAAAACGCGAAGTCTTCGAATCGAACTTACCGTAACGCACGGATTTCAGCAATTTCCCATCATATTTATCCGGCAGCGCCGCCTTTTGCTGCCCTTCGAGCAAAGGAATATCAATCACCAGCCGGTCGGGATTCTGGATCAAAAACACCTTATGCGGGTCGGGCGTTTCGATGGAAAGCGTAATGGTTTCCTGATGCCGGCTCGTCGCCACGCCGACGATGCTGTCGGCAAAGGCGGGGCTGCCTAAGATAATCAACCATAGCAATAAATAGATTATATTTTTCAAACCATTACCCGTTTAAGGCCAAAAACGCCTTTTATTTGTACGTGAATATCATTTGATTTTCCATTTTATCTTGCGAAATAGATTGGAAAAAGCTATCATGCAATTAAATGACATGTAATTTCATGATAATGACCCTATGATCAATTTAACCAATATTCATTCCGTCACCGATTTTCAACGCAATCCCAAAGCCATTCTCGGTAAACTAAAAAGCTCGAAAAGCCCCGCCATCCTCACGGTGAATGGAAAAGCCGAACTGGTGGTTCAGGATGCCGCGTCCTACCAGCAGTTGCTCGACAAGGTGCAGGCCGCCGAGGATCTCGATGCCATCCGCGAAGGGCTTGCGCAATCATTGGCCGGGCAAGGCCAGCCTGCCGAAGATTTTTTCAGAATATTCGAAATAAAGCATGGCCTATAAGATTGTCCTTCAGCCCAGGGCTAAAGCGGATCTGGAGACAAGCTACCGCTATATTGCCGATCACGCGCCCGATGCTGCGATTCGCTGGTATGAGGGTATAAAAACGGCCATAAATTCATTGACGGATATGCCGGGCCGTTGCGGCGATGCGCCGGAATCGGCAGCGTTGCAGTATCATCTGAAGCAGCTCCATTACGGCAGGCGCACCGGCATTTACCGGATAATATTCCGGATCATAGAGGATTCTGAAGAGGTTCACATCCTCGCCCTCCGCCATGCTGCAAGGGAAGTCCTTGAAATAAAAGATTTAGAATAAAGTTGATTGTGTAATCAATTTTTTACCTCTATAGTATAAAAACAACGAAGCGATATGCTAAAGGCATACGCGAACATGAAATTAACGGCAAGGGCCATCTCCTCGCAGAGCGACAAAGATGGGGCTTGCCAACTATAGGAATTTTTAAATAACCAAGCCTTACGGGGCACGGGTTCAGTTAAAGTAATACAGATGGCATTTCCTTCGCAACATTCAGCTTTTTCATCCCCGCCTTATGGCCTGGGGTTAGCGCTTTCGCGCGCGTGGGCTGATTTTTCATCGGACCGTCCGCTACCCAACTGAGCACGACTCGTAAGGCGACTGACTTAAAGGAGTCGCCATGACCAAAAGAATGCTGATAGATGCTCTACACGCGGAAGAAACCCGCGTTGCCATCGCCGATGAAAACCAGATTTACGATTTTGATTTCGTAAGCACCGCCAAAAAACAACTCAAAGGTAATATTTACCTCGCCAAAATCACACGCGTGGAGCCATCGCTCCAGGCCGCGTTCGTGGAATATGGCGGCGGCAAGCAGGGTTTTCTGCCCTTCGCGGAAATCCATGCCGATTATTACCAGATCCCCACCGCCGACCGCAAACGCCTGATGGAAGAAGCGGCGCGCGAGATCAACGATGAGAATGAGAACCAGCCGGAATCAAACCCCGCGCCGGAATTTGCTACCGAATCCGAACAACCGGAAATCTCCGCCGCGCCCACGCATGAAGGGCCGCTCGCCAATCCTTCCAGCGAAGAATATAACTCCGCCATGGATTATGCGGTTGCCGTCAACCAGTATGACATCCCCACCGCCACGGAATCCGTGGAAGACGAAGCCGAACGCCCGGCCTATTTAACGCACGGCGCGATTGATATTTCCACCAGCGAAGAAGTGCCGGAAGACCACACGCCCATTTCCGAACTCCCGGTGGAGCAATCCGAGCAACCTGCCGGCGAGGCCCAAGAACCGCAGGCCTCCGCGAACGAAAACCCACAGGCGGAAACCGTAGAAACGCTGCAAAATGAGGAAGAAGAAGTCCGCAGCCGCAAGAAAAACAATTTCTCCAAGCGCTATAAAATCCAGGAAGTCATCCGCCGCGGCCAGATTGTGCTGGTGCAGGTGATTAAAGAAGAGCGCGGCAACAAAGGCTGCTCACTCACCACCTATTTGTCACTCGCAGGCCGCTATTGTGTGCTCATGCCTAACTCCCCCAAAGACGGCGGCATCTCGCGCAAAATCGCCAGCGGCGACGACCGCAAGCGCCTGAAGGCCATCTCCACGGAGCTGCGCTTAGCCGACGGCATGAGCGTCATCATCCGCACCGCCGGCATGGACCGCACGCGCGCCGAAATCAAACGCGATTATGATTACCTGGTAAAACTCTGGAACCAGATCCGCGAAGACACCCTCAAATCCAACGCGCCCGCGCTGATTTACGAGGAAAGCGACATCATCAAACGCGCTATCCGCGATCAATATACCTCCGACATTGACGAACTCATCATCGAGGGCGACGAAGGCTTCAATCAAGCCAAGGAATTCATGAAATTGCTATTGCCCAGCCACACCGCCAAGATCCAGCATTACAAGGAACCGACGCCGTTATTTTATGCCTATGGCATCGAGGAACAACTCCTTTCCATGCACGATCCGGTCGTGAAATTGCGCTCCGGCGGCTATATCGTCATCAACCCGACCGAAGCGCTCATCTCGATCGACGTCAACTCCGGCCGCGCCACCGGCGAACGCAACATCGAAGAAACCGCCTCCAAAACCAACCTCGAGGCCGCCGCCGAAATCGGCCGCCAGCTGCGCCTGCGCGATTTAGCGGGCCTTATCGTGGTGGATTTCATCGACATGCTGGAATCGCGCAATCGCCGCGCGGTGGAAAAAGCAATGAAAGATGCGCTCAAAGCCGACCGCGCCAAAATCCAGCTCGGCCGCATCTCGCCATTCGGTTTGCTCGAAATGTCCCGCCAGCGCCTGCGCCCAAGCATCGCGGAAAGCAACATGGTGCAATGCCCGCATTGCATCGGCCGCGGCGTCATCCGCTCGAACGAATCGATGAGCATTCAGATGATCCGCTCCATCGAAAAAGAAGCCTCCGCCGGTTCATGGAGTGGCCTGCGCCTCATTGCCCCGCAAGGCGTGGCGCTGCATCTGCTCAATAACAAGCGCGATATCCTACGCGCCATCGAGCAGCGTTATAACCTCACCGTGCAAATATTAATCGGGCCGGAACTCACCTCTTCCGAATTCAACCTCGAGAAAATGCGCCGCGGCGGCGGCCAGCCGGAGCGCGAAAGCAGCAACGACCGCGATTTCCGCCGCGACCGCAACCGCCGCCCCGAACGCGACCGCAGCCGCGATGAGCGCCCGCGCCAGCCGGAACCCGCTTCCGAGCAAGCCGGTAATGACAATATCGAAATGGTGGAAACCGACACGCCCGAAACCAGCGACAGAAACCGCAACGACCGCAATCGCCGCGGTGGCCGCAACAATCGCCGTGGCGGACGCAATAACCGCCCCGACCGCGACCGCAACAACCGCCCGCCCGTGATGGATACCGATCAGCCGGTTGCTGAAAATATCGTGCTTATCGATACACCCTCTGAAAATGCGGCGCCCGTCGAAGGCGAACAACCCGCCTCAAGCCGCCCGCCACGCACCCGCGGTGGCCGAGGACGGCGCAAATGGCGCGACCGCGATGAACGTGGCCCGCGCAATGAAACCGCGCCCGCCGCTGAAACGGCCGACGCCCCCACCAGCTGGCGCAGCGACGAACCCGCCATCCCCGCAGGAAAAAAACTCCCCGCCTTCGCCACTGAAGAACGCCTGCCGCCTCCCCCACCACCGGAGCCAAAGGTGATTCCCCTCGAATCCACCCCGCGCGACCCCTCCGCCCAGCCCAAAAAAGGCTGGTGGAAAAAAATGATCGAGCTGGATGAGTAGATTCGGGATCTGTAACTTATAGTTGACAATATGTAACTTATGAGTTACAATTCATGCTAGATATCATACAAAGCGATACGTTTCGCAAGTGGTTATCCGGGCTGAGAGATATAAATGCGAAATCCCGTATCCATGCGCGATTGGGCCGTATGGCAGAGGGAAATTTTGGGGATATCAAATCACTCGGCAACAAGCTTTTGGAAGCGCGAATTGATTACGGCCCCGGATATCGCCTTTATTATATGCGTGAAGGAATGTCTATTATTGTATTATTGGTTGGGGGCGATAAACGCAGCCAAAAGAAAGATATCGAACGCGCGCAAAGAATTATGGAAGCATGGAGGAAATAATATGGCTGAAAAATTCACCAAATACGATACAGCCGCTTACCTCAAAACCGAAGCGGACATCATCGCCTATTTCGATGCCTGCCTGGAAGAAGCGGGCGATGACCCGGCATTCATCGCGCATGCGCTTGGCGTCATCGCCCGTGCGCGGGGCATGAGCAAGGTCGCGCGCAAAGCCGGTTTAAGCCGCGAAGGGCTTTACCGGGCGCTTAGCGCCGACGGCAATCCCGAATTCTCCACCATCCTCAAAGTCATGCGCGCGCTGGGTTTCAGGCTGCATGCGCTGCCGGTTTAAGTTCGTGATCAAAATCCCTAGATAACCAATGCCCACCCCCAAAATCCTCTGGTTTGAAACCGGCGATCTCTACACGGTGCGCGAAGGCAAGGAAGCCGGTCAACGCCTGGGTGCGGAGGTGGATTCGCTTGATGCGTATGACGTGAATTTCGCCGCCGACGGCAAAGTGGTCGGCGCCTTCGCCAATGGGCTCGATCTCGCTCAGCATTACGATGCGCTCATCGTCCGTTCTTTCATGCCGCTCATCGCCGAAGCGCTCACGCTGGCCCGGCTATTCCGCGAGGCGGGCAAAACCGTCATCGACGAAAGCATGACCGACGAAGGCTACGCCATGAGCAAAATGCACGATTACGTGGTGCTGGCCTCGCACGGCGTTGATGTGCCGCGCACCCGCCAGTTCTGCGACATTAATCAGGCCGCCGCCTTCGCCGCGGAACTCGGTTATCCCTGCATCGTCAAAGGCACGCACGGCTCCGAAGGCCGCCATGTGCATAAGGTGGAAAACGAGCAACAGCTGCGCAAAAAACTCCTGCAATATAAAGCGGGCGAAGTGATGGTGCAGGAATATCTCGATGCGCCCATCGATTACCGCGTGATCGTGATTGGTTACCGCGCTCTGCCCGTCTATGTCTCGCGCAAGCCGCAGGCGGACGATTTCCGCACCAATTTCGAGCATAATGAACAGGTGATCGCGCACCCTATACATGAAGCGTCGCAATTGCAAGCCATCGCGGAAAAAGCCGCGCGCGCCCTCAGGCGGGAATTTTCCGGCGTCGATATTCGCTGCCGCGGCGATGTGCCGCTCATCCTCGAAGCCAACCGCCGCCCGGGATTTAAACATTTTGAAGAAGCCACCGGGTTTGACGTCGCCGGCGCGTTCATCGACTATGTGATAAAAAAAGTTTCCGGAAAAAACGATCGCGCGGAATGAGCAGCCAGCGCTACTTATATTGCCGGATTTTCAGAAAACGATAACCGAAATTGCGGATGGGCTTTTCATAATATTTTTCCGACATAAGCGCTGTGGCGATCGACACGGCAATAACCATAAAAGGCCATAATGGCCGGTTTTCCTGAAGGCCCGGGATGATGCGCAACGCATGGTAAACATACGGATGCAGCAGATAAAGCCCATAGCTCATATCCCCCATGACCACCGCAACCCACAGCACCTTTTTCGCAACGTTCAAATGCCCCGCCAGATAAACGAGCGCCAGGCAATGCATCGTCAGGAATGCGCCTGCCGCGCCGAGGAAGGTAATTCCATCCGCATGCGTGCATATATATAACAGATTGAGCAATGCCGCCGTAAATAATGGCCATGCAATGCAACCCCGCATCCTGAACGGCTGCAGGAATGATTGCCCGATCATGCACCCGCCGAAAAAATAGGCGATGAAAAACATCAGGCTATCTCTCGCCGCCGGGTCTGCAACAGAAGCATAATATTGCTGCATGACCAGCGCGAAGCAAAAAATGAACGGCGCGGTTTTTTTCGATAACGCCATCAGCATGAGCGGAAATATCAGGTAAAAAAGAAACTCTATGCCAAGCGACCAGCTTCCCACAAGAATGGTGGGATTGCTGCTTAAGCCGAAAGAAAAAAGAAAGCTGGCGTTGAAGAGCGTTTGATAGAAATGCGTGCCGAACGCCCGGCCGCTCAGCAGCAACAATAACCAGAAAAGCGGCGCCAGCCTGAATAAGCGCTGCGCGATGAAATTGGGATAAGGCAGGCCGTTTTTGAGTCTTTCGGCATAGGCGATCGTCATGCTCGCGCCGCTGAGCACAAAAAACAGCGTCACGCTGACGGTGCCCACAATGTGCGGAGAAGCATAATCAGACCAGATGCATATATGGCATATCGCCACGGCGAGCGCGCACAGGCCGCGCAGAATGTCGAAACCGTATATTCGCAAAGATTACCCCAGCCTGTATTACACCGTATTGCTACGAACGAAGCCAGGTTAATCTACTTTGATTTCGCAGGATACTAAAAAAGAAATACTATGAAACCTGCGTAGTGGATTGATCTTTGGGCGATGCTTTTGCAACGCTAGGCAATTTAGCGGGTTTCGGCAAGTTGCCGGTAGCCGCTTCGCCGAGATTTTTCCATGCCATTTTGTTTTCTCCCGGGTTTTTCAGCCGCGCTTCGTCTTGCGGCTCTTTTGCATCGTCTTCTTTTTCATGTTTTTTGGGCTTGCTCCGCGCTTCTTCCATCGCCTTAATACCCTGCTGCGCCTCGAATAATCTTTTTATATCCGCGATATCATCGGGATCGCGAATCCCGGTTATGGTTATTTGATTATTAAAAATTTGGCGAAAAAGCGGTTCATGTTGGATGCGCGCTTTCAAAGGACTATCCATCATCCTTTTATATGCTAACTGCAGGCCTGGATATTTTACTAACTCATTGATTTTTTCATTCTGCGCCGCACTAAAGCGCTTGGGAACTTCTTCTATTATCTGCCGCGCTTCCCATTCGTGCTCAACATTAAATAAACCGTCTCTTTCTTGCTGTCCGTCCATGTTCACCCGATTAATCGCCAGCACAAACCAATGTCTCCATTCCTGAAACGCCTCTTTTTCATTCGTGTCTTTAGTGCGAAGCGCTGCTCTGAGTTTCTCGTCCAATTCCCTAAGTACAGGATCGGCTTCGAATTCAGCTGCTTTTTGTTTCAGGCCATCGGTCATTTCTATCTCAGGATCCGGGAGCTTAATCGGCGTACGGGATATGGGCGTTTCCTTATAGGATGCCGCCCATGCTTCGAGTTCCTGGCCGTTCAGCTCAGTTAAACCGGTTTTTTTTCTGAGCGCCTTGACCATGGGGTCGAGCAGCTCACGAAAATCCTTTTCCAATGCGGCTATTTCTTCTTTTGAGGGCGGCGTATCTTCGTCGATGTCCTGCAGGAGATACTTTTTCCTTTCGAGCAACCGGTCGCCCGCCAGGACAATATTTATACCACCTTCCTTAACCGCGATCAGCAGCTGTTCTTCTTTTTCGGGTATATGGGACACGTCCAGACTGCGATAGAATTTGAAGGAATTAAGTTCACTCATATTTTCGTTTTTTTGCACGGCATCAAGAAACGCCTGCACCGGATCCGGCTCGTCTTTATATTTATCGGTAATAAATTTTCTAAAAACATTTTTATCATTCACCAGGCTATGGTCGAACGTCTCGCCGGGAAAAAGCGCTGAAACAGCCGCGAGAAATTCTTTTTTTTCCCATTCTGTCTTGAATTTATGTTCATTCACAAAAAGGCTGGTGTGAAATTCAATAGTGGTTAATTCCTGAGCGGCCGCTTTGAATTTTTCCGCGAATGCCGTTTCCACGCGCTTTATCTCAGCCGTATTTTCCGGGGAAGTGTGCAGCCATTTTCGCAATGTTGATCTGAGGTCATAATTATTATGAAGCAAAACGCTTGCGATTACCTCAACCTCTTCCTGCTCGCGCGATTTCGTTCCCGCTTCTTCGATTTCACCCTGATCGGCCATAGCTCCCTCCTAATGGATTGTCTATGGTAACATGGCTTGGTATATTTTTTATGAAGATGGGCGCAACAAAAAACCTTATATTATATACGATTAAGCTGGATCACCGCGCCGTTTCCGCAGATTTTTCTTCCGGCGCGTTGATGCGTTCCTGCCAGCTATCTTTAATTTTCTGCAATTGCGCGACGTCTTTTTCCGCCGCGACGACTTTCTGGTTACGCACCTTCATCTGCCATAGCACACCAAGCCCCGCGCCCGCCGCCGTAAGGCCCAAAACCCAGGACCCGGAATTTTTGACAATCGTTTTACCGAGGCTTTGTTCCGTAATAAGCGCCTTATCCACATGCCCGCCCAATTCTTTCAAGACGCCTTTTAATTCATCCGCGAGCCCTTTACTGGGAGAATGCTGTGCTTGCTCGCTGATTTTATTCGCGCGCTCTATCAGATCGGGATTTTTTTCCATCACGCGCATCAACGCATAAAATCCATGCGAAATCGCGCCCGCAATCACTGCCGACACGCCCGTGGTAAAACCGGCAATCGCCCCCGCGCCGCTGCGCAATATCCCGCCGCTCATATCCGGGCGTTTGGCCGCCTTTAATTCGCGCTGCTTTTCTTCAAGCATGGAACCAGTGAGTGCGGCTGCATCTGTGTTATCGGTTGATGAGGCCATCGTTTCTCCTATGAGACTTGCGTCGTGGGCTTGCCGTTAGCTACCGACGCTTTTGCGACGCGCAAAGCCGATGGTAAAGCCTGCTCACCGGATGGTTCCACGCTTTTCCACGGAAGCGATTGGAACGATTTATCCACCAAACCCGCTATTTTAGCATTTTTATCCGGCACAGCAAGCTGGCCCTGGTCATTTTTCCCGGCCTCTCTGCTTTTCCTGCCTTCTTCAATGGTTTTAATATCCTGCTGCGCTTCCCACCAACTTTTTATCTCTTCGATTCTATCGGGATCGGTGAGTTTGGGTTTGATGACAGTATCAAAAAGCTTGTCATACGTTCTATGGCGCTCCTGGCCCGGATCTTCGGGATTGCCGAATCGGTTTTTATAGACAAATAACAGTTTTTTATTTTCCAGGTTTTCAACATTCAGAAGTCCATTGGCAATACCAATTTCCTCAGCATTCCAGCGCTTGGGCAGTTCTTCGATGCGTTGCTTTGCATCCCATTCGCTTTTCATCTCATCGCGTTCCCATAGAGATGCCCTCATATTCAGGCGAGCGGCTTCCATTTTTTTTATGAACAGAAGGTCCCATTCCGCGCGAATATGGCTGTCATCGCCTTTTTTGGTTCGCAGCACTTCCCTGAGTTCAGCATCAAGCTTCGTCAAATCAGGATCGGTTCTTACCGCCTCCGCGGTTTTTTTCTGCTCATCGGTCCATGTTATTTCATTGGGCAATTGCCGTGGAAAATTAAGTTTCGGACCGCTGCTCTTGGTGGCTTTCAGCCATCCATTAACCTCTTCTTCGGTAAGAGGCGGTAATTCAACTTTTTTGGCCCAGGCTTTTATGAGCGTTATTTGCTGCTCAAGTAATTTTGCATCAGGCGTTTGCGCCGATTCATGCTCGTAGATGGATAGGGTTAATTTACCAAACGCTTTATCGTTTTTAAGTATTTTATCTAATCCTTCTTCTTGATATGCCGTAAGCAGCCTTTTTATATCTTCCGGTTTTTCATAATTTACTTCTCCTGCGGCAAGATTGAATTTCTCCATGAAGGATGCTTTTAAACGATTTTTTTCTTCAGGATTTTCCTCAGGCGCATGCACCCATTTGCGGAAATCATTTCTTAAAGCATGATTCCTGTCATACATCCTTAGCGCCACGCCTGCATCCGCTTTTTTTTGCTCATCCGCAAGAGCTTTTTGGTCCGCTGTAAGGTCTGCCATAAATTGCTCCCGCCGTTAGTGTTGAGTATCAAGATAACATGGCGCATTTATAGATTGTATGAAGATTGTGTGACATTCAGCTGCCGGGTAAACCGTGCCGGGAATTGCCGCGATCCTGTACTTTAAAAAAGATATTTCCTAAAAAATTCAATCATTGGCTGTTAAATAAGGTGCAAAAAGACATATTTAAGACCCGTTTTTGCCCTAAAACGGTGTCAGCCTGCCCCAAAACAGCCCCTAAACCTGCCCCTTTTTCCTGCATTATTAGGGTTGACAGGGCTGCCCGTACGCGCTAGAAAAGCGCCTCATTTGCAAGAAAGTCGTGTTATGAAAGTTCTCAGCTCCCTCAAATCCGCCAAGAAACGCGATAAAGACTGCCGCGTCGTGCGCCGCAAGGGCCGCGTATACGTCATTAATAAGAAAAATCCGCGGTTTAAAGCGCGCCAGGGCTGATTTTTCAGCCCATTTTACTGGATATAAAGATCGATTTCCTGCGTCGGCGCATTACCTGTTATTGTGCCGCTGCGGATGCGCGAGGCGTTCACGCCAAGCTTTTCTATCGCACTGACAACGCTGATTAAATTATTATCCGCCTCATTAGTAAGCTGGCTTCCGGGCGCAATCGGCGGCACTGCGGATATCACCATATAGCTTGCCCCCGGCTTGGCTTTTTCCACCGCCGCCACCGCCTGTTTCAGCATGCGTTCATAATGCACATGTTTCTCATTAAAGCGAATCACCAGCAATGGTTTAACCGCCTGCGATTTAATCGGTTTCGCCGGCTGCGCAGGTTGCGCGGACTGAGCGGGTTTTGTGGGTTGCGCGGACTGCGCGGGCCGGACAAACTGCGCCGACTGCGCCACTTGGGGAATAACAATGGAATCGGCATAAGCTGTGGAAAACACGGCACATCCGGTAATCAGCAGCGTGGCGCAAACGGGGCGAATATTCATGATTCTTCTCCTGGATTCAATATTATGCCGCAAAGTAAATGAAGCGGGCGGGCGAGTCAACTTGCATATGAAATACTGCAATAATTCCCAATAAATGCCTTGTGTTTTGACAGGAGTTTGGTTAGGTTTTCGCCTCTTCCGTCAGGAAGATGTGCACCCGTAGCTCAGCTGGATAGAGCATCTGACTACGAATCAGAAGGCCGGGCGTTCGAATCGCTCCGGGTGCACCAATATCTTCAAGGGCTTAGGCCGGAAGGTTGAATTTTGTACAGATATATGGCTTAGTCTCACCCAAACCACTGAAATCAGGCCAATCCGGTGAATCCAAAGCAACCCGCGCAGAAACAGCTGGAACCTAAGGCGAATTCGCTTCCTTTATTGTCCCTATTTGGCAAATCGACCTTCGCTGCGGCCGTTCTGACCGGCGCGGTGCTTTTAGGTGCTTACGGCATAAACGGTTCCGGGCTTTCCGGTATTTTTCAACCAAAAGATGACGTAAGTGAAAAACAACGTCAGGAACGCCAGGCAAGCTTCGCTGCAATCGTAGCATTGCCGGTAACGTTGGTGCAGGCAAAGGATATAGCCGCTGCGGTAGAGGGAATGCAGCTTACTCCCGAATTGAAACAAGCATTAATGGCCGACCTTGTCCGCCCCGCAGTCGCGGAATCTCCCGCGCCCGCATTGCATCTTGCCTGGATTACGCTTTGGGATACGGATGCGGAAGACGGAGACACTGTGCGCATTGACAGTCAGGGTTATTCACGAACGGTTATTTTGAAAAAAGAGCCGGTTACCTTCGCCGTACCGGTTTTAGCCGATGGAACGATCAATGTGGCCGGCGTTAGCGACGGCGATGGCGGCGGCATTACCGTCGGCGTGGCTTCCGGTGCGGCGAAGGCGGTATTTCCGGTCATGAGCGAAGGCCAGATTCTTGGCCTAAGAGTCAGGATAAACTGATGCAGCGATTACTTTCTTCAGCAACGAAATTCATGCCACTCGCCTTTGTGATAATGGCGGCGCTTTCCGTTACTCAGTTCTTTATGCAAAACGGGCCATCGAGCGGCACGCTGGCGACTTATGCACATGTTCTGGCGGCATTTTTCGTGGCGCATGCGTGGTTTATACTTGGCCTGGCCGCGTTTTTCTGGTTATGGACATTTGCAGGGCTTTATTATGAACGCCAGGATAATAATATAGAAAAAAGGGGATGGATTATGGACATACTGGATAGATTAACAAACCGCCAGGCTCTGGAGGATAAAATAACAAAAGAGCCGGAAGCCGTGCTCATTGACGCGGAACAGCTGGCGGCGTCGCTCAAAAGCAAGGTAATTGGCCAGGATGCGGTCTGTGACGATATTGCCGCGCAAATCAGGCGGCGCCTGGCGCTCAGGCAGCGCGGAAAACCGGTGGGGGTGTTTATGCTCGCGGGGCCGCCGGGCACCGGCAAAACCTATCTGGCGAAGCGTCTTGCCATCGAGCTTTCCCGCAAGCTTTTACATTTCGATATGACCCAATTTTCCAGCGGCGCGCATGGCGCAAGCCAGTTATTTGGCTCCGCCAAAGGCTATGTGGGCTCGGACACGTACGGCAAACTTACCGGCGCATTGCGGGATACACCGGACGCAGTGATATTGCTCGACGAATTTGAAAAAGCGCATCCGGAAGTGCATAAAAACTTTCTAACCGCCTGGAATGACGGCTTTATCACCGAGGCCTCCAACGGGCAGCAGATTTCCACCACGAGCGCAATTTTTATGATGACGACCAATGCTGCGACCGATGCGCTGCAGTCGCTTATCGTTACCTATGCCAATGACGCAGACGAACTTCGCCGCGCTTCCACCCATGCGCTGCGTGAAGCGGGATTTGCCCCTGAAGTACTCAATCGCATCGATCGCATTTTTGTATTCAGGCCGCTTGCCGGGCTCGATATCGCCCGCGTGACGGCCCTGGAAATCGAAGCCATGGTGCAAAGTTATGGGCTAAACATCACCGAGGGCGGCATTGCTGTCGAAGTGCTGCTGGATATGATGCGCGATCAGCAAAAACGCGGTGGCGCAGCGTCTTCGAGAGATTTATTGCGCGCTATCGAAGAATCCATTGCCGACACGCTCATCGAGGCAAAGCAAAAAGGATACAGTAAAGTATCCTTGATTTCCAACAATGGTGTGGTGGTGGCTAAGGCTTCGGCATGACGGCAACGCATATAACGTCACTTCGGTACGCCGCAAAATCCTTATGGAAACGCGCGCCGTTGTGGCGTTTCTCGTTAATGTCCGGATTGTTGCTGGCGCTATTGTTTATTTTATTTCCGCCTGCAACATTTGAGCCAAAAAACCCACCCGCACCCTCCCCGGCAGCGCCGGCCAGCTATGTTTCTGCATCTCCGGCATCTCCGGCAACACCTGCCGCGCAGAACACGCCGCCGCCGGCAAGCCCCCCTGCCCAAACCGCCGATTTGTCATTAGCTACACCCGACAGCGCCGAAAACGACGCCATCAGAAATGAAACCGGGCTCGACCCCGCCATGCTGGGAACGCTTTATGACGACTCCCTTAAAATGAACGGATTCGATATACCGCTTCCGGGAAAACACTGGATTATGTTCGCCCATATTCGCATGGATGGGCCGAAAGTCTCCGGCATGAGCTATTTTCTGGGCCGCGTGGTGCATAAACGGTTTGTCGAAGGTGTGATTGTGCAGGCGCATAGGCCCAAACCCGGCCAGGAGGCGTCGCCTTTCCTCTCCAGTAACGTCGCTAAATTCGTGGGATTGTATAAATCCACGGAATGCACCGCCTTGGATACAAACGCCTGTTGGTTAATCTATGGCTTGTTTACCGATAAATGGAAACAATGGGGTAACCGCAATGTAAAAATGGATATTCTTCAGCGGGCTGCGGCTGGAGATATGGCAGCAAAAGGCATAAGCTATCCGCAAAATTTGCTGGTAGTCCAGTTTATGCAGGCCAGTAAAAAAGGGTATCTTGAAACGCTTTATGTGTTCAATCCTGAAACCGATCACATCAAAACTCCGGAAGCGGCTTCCAACATGGATACGGATTGGGCGCTCAATAACATAAGCCGCTATCCCGAAAAACTGGCCTACCTTGATAAGCTTAAAAAATGGGGCATGTCCTTCTGGCCGCAAATTAGAAAACTATATGCAGCCGGCGTTGCTTCTGCGCAACCTTAACCCATACGGATTGGCGCGGTGCTTAAAGCGGCGGTTAATGATATTTCTTACATCACCCCCTATTCACATAATTCACGCGAGCGGCGGGTTTTTTACCGCTGTCGGTTTCGCCCGAATAATAGACGGTCTGGCTGATGCCGCCGTAATCCGCCTGGAATAATAAAGCCTGCGCCGGCGTAATGCCCAGCGCATGGCGCAGCCCGGCGCGAATGACGCCCGCATGCGTCACGATCACGATGGGCCGCCCGGCCTGCGCGGTGAGCAGCGCATCGAGCCATACATCGGTGCGGGCGCAGACATCGGTAAAGCTTTCGCCGCCATCCGGGCGCAGCGCTTCAGGCTTCGACCAGTCATGCTTGGCTTCCGCTTTTTGCCAGACTTCGTCATAGGTTTTGTTTTCCCATGCGCCGAAATGCTGTTCTTTTATTTCCGCAACGATGCCCAGCTTTTCCTCATCCACCTTGCACGAATGCATGAGCCATTTGGCCGTTTGCACGCTGCGCAATAAGGGGCTTGAAAACCACAGCGCGTCATTGCCCGGGAGCTGCAGCGATAATTCCGCCGCATCGTAAGCAGGAACGACCGCGGGCACATCCGTGTGGCCAATATAGCGGCCCGATTCGGCGATGATCGCGTGCCGCACCCACCAGCATTGCGTGACGGTTTCAGTCATAATGATTGCAGAATAGTTTCAATACGTTGCCGGTGCGCGATGTCCGGCAGCCCAAAGCGCAGCCAGCGCGCATTATAATCAAATTTGCGCGTAAGCACGCCTTGCGAGGCGAGATAGCCATGCCATTGATCCGCATGTTCCGTCTCCACCAAAGTAAATAAATCCGTATGCCCCACGATGGTAAACGGCTTCGATAACAGGTTCCGCCAGCTTGCCGATTCCTGCGCCAGCCGCTTGCGCATATACTCGCTTAAGCCTTTATTAAGCATGTCTGGCAATAGGTTACAGGCGATGGTCGAAATCGGCCACGGCCCAAGCATGGTATCGAGCCACGTTATTATTTTGCGCGATGCGATGGCCGCGCTGATGCGCAAGCCCGCCACACCAAAAAATTTTCCGCATGATTTCAGCACGATAATATGCTGCTCTTTTGCGCATAAAGCGGCCATGCTGAGTTCATGGCTAAGATCACCGAATGATTCATCCACAATCAGAAGCTCCACCCGTTTTGCGAGTTGTAATAATTGTTCCGGCGTGAACTGCCTGCCGTCGGGATTATTGGGGTTGGTGATAATAACCACATCTCCCATTAGTTTTTCAAATGAGGGAATAAAATGCACACGGTGCCCCGCCGCCTGCCACACATTTGCATGCTCGCTATAAGACGGCGAAAGCACCGCCACACCGGACGGCCCATGATCCTTAAGCCGCAAGCATGCCAGCGCAGTCATAAGCGGCTGCATGCCGGACGCCAACGCAATATGTTTCGCCCCATAATATTTCGCTGCAGCATCATGCGCCGCCGCCATTTCCGCGCTATCGGGCAGGCGGTACAGCCATTCGGGCTTTATATCGGGAAGCGCGCAAGCATAGGGGTTGATGCCGGTGGATAAATCAATCAGCGGGCGCGGCGCATGCGGATAATGCGCCTCAATCCAGGACAGGCTACCGCCATGTTGCGCCATACCATCATCTGTATTAACGTACGCTATGCTTGATCGCTGGCTGGTCATATTTCTCGCCTGTTTACTGGAAGCTGTTACCGGCTACCCGCGCTGGCTTTTCGCGCGGATAAAGCATCCCGTGGTGTGGATGGGTTCATGGATAGCGGTTTTTGAAAAGAACTTCAATAAGTCTGGCCGCCCCCGCAAATTATGGGGCGTTGCAACGGTTTTATCGCTGCTTGCGGTCACACTGGCGGCAAGTTTTTTTATTCATTTTCTGGGCAAATGGGCCGAAATCATCGCCATCGCCATGCTGCTCGCCCAGCGCAGCCTTTATGACCATGTGCATGACGTCTATGCAGCGCTATGCAAAAACGATCTGAAGCTGGCCCGCGAAAAAGTCAGCCGCATCGTAGGCCGTGATGTGACACAGCTCGATGAGGCGGGCGTTTGCCGCGCGGCCATTGAAAGCCTAGCGGAGAGTTTCAGCGACGGCGTGGTCGCGCCGCTCTTCTGGGCGGTCATTTTCGGCCTGCCGGGCATTGCGTGTTACAAAGCCATCAACACCGCCGACAGCATGATCGGCCACAAGGACGAGCGCTATCGTGAGTTCGGCTGGTTTGCGGCGCGTCTTGACGATGCGGCGAATTATATTCCTGCCAGAATGAGCGGGCTGCTGATTGCGCTGGTTTCATTCTCAAAAAATGCATGGGAAACCACGCGCCGCGACGCGCGTAATCACGCCTCGCCCAATGCAGGCTGGCCGGAAGCGGCAATGGCCGGCGCGCTCGATTTACAGCTCGGCGGCCCGCAAATTTACGAAGGCATCTGGCATCAGGCCGCGTTCATCGGCAACGGTTCACGCATGGCCACCGCGCAGAATATTCGTAAAGCATTGCGGATTTATATGCTCGCGTGCAGCGCGATTTGGCTCATGCTTTTACTGGTGTGGCTATAGAGAGCAACTGTTCAATATCGAGCGATTGTTCCAGCACATCCGCCCAGTCATTCAATATGCGCTGACGCCGCGCGAGATAGTTATATTCCGATGGCGTAACACCCAGATTCTTCAGCAACGCATGGCGAAATCCATCCGTCACAAACAACCCGTGTATATAGGTGCCGATAATGCGCCCATCTGGCGAACATGCCCCTTCTGAACTGCTAAATAATGGCCTAGCGCAATCCGGGCCATCGCTTACGCCACAATGGATTTCGTAGCCGTCCACCGCTGCGCCAGCATAATTTCCCTGCCATGACGTAACCGTTTTTTGCGGTTTGAAAACGGTATGCACATCCAAGAGCCCAAGCCCTTCCACCGTTTGCGGCGGGCCTTCAACGCCGTCAGGATCGGATAGCGTTTTTCCTAGCATCTGGTATCCGCCGCAAATGCCTAGCACCTGCCCGCCGCGCGCCACATGGGTTTGCAGCTGCTTATCCCAGCCTTGCGCGCGCACGAATGCCAGATCGGCGATGGTGGCCTTGCTGCCCGGCAAAATAACGA
>Ga0206847_10095_pt1 | contig 31612 bp, 22 predicted proteins | sample Alteio_BWOrgCont_17_FD_152880 | JGI IMG/M metagenome (GOLD analysis project Ga0206847, IMG submission 152880) | Enriched cells from forest soil in Barre Woods Harvard Forest LTER site, Petersham, Massachusetts, United States -... | ecosystem: Environmental > Terrestrial > Soil > Temperate forest >... | reverse complement strand
TTATCGTCGAGGATGATTCCATCAACTCCTATGTGGCAGGCGGCGCGAATATTTTCATCCATACCGGCCTCCTCGAGCAATGCGACACGCCGGATATGGTCATCGGCGTTATGGCGCATGAAACCGGCCATATCGTGGGCGGCCATCTGGCGCAAGGCACCGAGCAGCTCAAAAACGCCGAGATGGGCAGCATTCTGAGCTTTATCCTCGGCGCGGCGGCGGGCGTTGCGGCGCGAAATTCCGGCGCGGCGGCAGGCGTTATCGGCGGCGGCCAAAGCATGGTTGGCCGCAATTTTATCGCCTTTACGCGTGCCCATGAAGAAGCGGCCGATCAATCGGCGCTCGGCGCGCTCGATAAGCTCGGCATTTCCGCCAGCGGCCTGCTTAAAGTATTCGAGCTTCTGGAGCGCCACGAGCGCGAGCATTCCGGCTCGCCCGATCCGTATATGCTCACCCATCCGCTGACCAGCATCCGCATCGAGCATGTGCGCAACCATGTCGAAACCTCTAAAATTCCTGAAGGCCAATATCCGCATGAATTCGATATTCTGCAACAGCGCGTGGTGGCCAAATTATACGGATTCCTGGAATCGCCGGAGCATACGCTGATGAAATATCCCATTTCCAACAAAAGCATTCCGGCGCGCATGGCCCGCGCCATCGCTTATTACAAAATGCCGGACCTGAAGCGCTCCATGGTTGAAATGGATAGCCTGATCGCTGAGTCGCCGAATGATCCGTTCTTTCATGAGCTGAAAGGCCAGATATTATTCGAGAACAATCATCCGCAAGAGGCTTTGGCGTCTTATCAGACCGCGGTGAAATTGCTGCCGGACTCGCCGCTCATTCTCACCGATCTGGCCAAGGTGGAGCTGGCGCAGCACGATCCGTCGCTGGCGTCATCGGCCACCCAGCATCTGGAAAAAGCCAACACTATTGATAATTCCGACGCATCGACCTGGCGGTTTCTTGCCATCGCTTACGGCAAACAGGGCAATACCGCCATGTCCGCCCTGGCGCTGGCGGAAGAAGCCGAGCTCGAGGACGATCCAAAAACCGCGCTTAATCATCTGGCCGAAGCTTTGCCGATGCTTCCGGCAGGTTCGCCGGCACGCCAGCGCGCGCAGGATTTAAAAGCGCATGCGCTTGACATGCAGCGTGAGAAAAAAGAGGGCGAGTCGACATTTTAAGCGTGACTTTGCCTTGGAAAAATAGGTATAGTAAGGGTTCAGCGTAGTTTCCAAATCATCGCTAGATCATTATTCATTCAGGAGCTTTTCATGTCCCCTAATCGCCTTCTCACCGCAGGAGTTCTGGTTTCCTGCATATTGTCCGTCACTGCTATCGTGGTCGCGCGCGCGCCGCAGAACGCTTCGGGTGTAAATTATGCAACCGCAACCGGCGATCAGGCGCCCGTAACCCATGCGGAGATGCAGGCCAAGGTCAGGGAAGCCCTCCTCAATGACCCGCAAATGATCATCGATGCCGCTAAAAAATTCCATGATAAACAAATGGCGGATAACAACGTCGACATGAAGAAAAAATTCGACGAACATAAAAGTGAATTAGTCGATGATAAAGGGTTGCCCACCGCCGGCGCAGCGAAGGGCGATGTCACGGTGGTTGAGTTCTTCGATTACCATTGCGGATATTGCAAACAATTTCTGGGTTCGCTCACCCAGCTGACCGACAATGATAAAAATGTCCATGTGGTATTTCGCGAATTCCCCATTTTATCGGACGATTCAGCCGTTGCGGCGCGCGCGGCCATCGCGGTGAGCAAAATTGCTCCGGATAAATATTTCGCTTACCATACGGCGCTCATGAAGAGTAATGCCAAATTCGATGAGCCTATGTTGCTCGGTACCGCTGAAAAACTCGGCATAAACAAGGAAAAACTTAAGGCGGAAATGAATAACCCTGAAGTTGAAGACCAGATCGAAGCGAACCGTAAACTGGCGCAGGATCTGGGCGTACGCGGCACGCCGGCCGTTATCGTCGGCGATCATATGGCGCCCGGCTTTGTAAGCTATGACAATCTGAAAAAGACCGTGGATGCCGTTCGCAGCGGAAAAAACCCTGACAACGCTGAAACTGACGGCTCTAAAGGCTGAATAATATCCGAAAACCTGCCTGAATGGGGGGGCTTTATAGGGGTTTGCCTTTGACAAGCCGCACCAATGTAGTTACAATGTAATTACATCAGGAGGGGGCTATGAAAGCAGACATTATCGCCATCGGCAATTCCAAGGGCATTCGCATTCCAAAAGCATTGCTCGAGCAGTGCGGTTTCAACGGCAGCGTCGACATCGCCGTCGAAGGCAAAAACCTGGTCATCCGCCCCATCCGCAAAGTGCGCGAGGGGTGGGAGGAAGCTGCCAAAGAAATTGCGGCACGCGGGGAAGATAAATTGGAAGATTGGGATTTTCCCAATGATGCCGATGAAGACGAATGGGTATGGTAGAGGTCAAGCGGTTTCAGGTATATCTGGTAGCGCTTGATCCGGTGAAGGGTGCGGAAATACAAAAAAACCGCCCGTGCGTTATTGTTTCACCCAACGAGCTAAATAGCCAGTTCCGCACCGTTATCATTGCACCGATGACCACACACGGATTTATCTCTACTTTTCGTATTCCTACCACATTTAATGGTAAAAAATGCCTGATTTTACTTGATCATGTGCTTAGTGTCGATAAGCGCCGCCTGCTTAAAAAACTGGGAACACTCAGCGAGTCCTGCGCGCATGAGCTATGTGGTGAACTGCAGGAAATGTTCGCCTATTAAGCCCTGTAAAACGCCCCGCCGGTGACCGCTCTTAGCGCGCCGGTGGTGGTGGGCACGGAAAGCGGCAATCTTTTGAGCGAGCGCACGGCCAGAAACGCGAAGGCCTGCGCTTCCAGCGCATCACCGATCCAGCCCAGCGATTCCACCGGATAAACCTGCAAAAACCGGTGCCGCAGCGCCTGCATCAATGCCGGGTTATGCCTGCCACCGCCGGATACAAACCATTGCTTGGCCGGAAGCGGGAAATAGCCTGCGCCTTTTTCCACTGCGCCGGCTGCGAATTCGGTCAGCGTCGCAGCGCCGTTTTCCGCGCTTAAACCCGCCACCATATCGAATGCGAAGTGATTGCGATCGAGCGATTTCGGCGGTGTTCTTAAAAAATAAACATCCTGCAGCATTTTCTCAAACAGCGCTTTATCGGCTTTGCCTGCCAATGCCAGCTTGCCATCGCGGTCATAATCCTGCCCGGTCATTTTGAGTATCCATTCATTGAGCATCACGTTGCCGGGGCCCGTGTCGAACGCCAGAATATCGAGATCCATGAGCTCAGTTGCAGCACTTTCCGAGCGCCCGATCCATGTCACGTTCGCAATGCCGCCGATATTTAAAACCGCAATCGGCAATTCCATCCGCCGCGCCAAAGCCGCATGATACAGCGGCACCAGCGGCGCGCCTTCTCCGCCCGCCGCCATATCGCGCCTGCGGAAATCACACACCACGTCGATACCGGTTTTTTCCGCCAGCAATGCACCGTTACCAATCTGCCAGGTAATATGCTCCTGCGGCCGGTGCGACACGGTTTGCCCATGAAATCCGATCACATGCACATCCTTATGGCTCATATCCGCCTGCTTAAGCAGCGCCTTTACGGCTTCAGCATGTTTTAAAGTAATCGCCTGTTCGGCGACCAGCATATCGCCGCGGCCATGCACGGCTTCGCGCAAAATTTTGAGCATAGCCTCATCGAACGGCAGCGTCAGCCATGGGCCGAATTCCGAGATATATTCACCGTCTGTTTTAATGAGCGTGGCGTCAATTCCATCCAGCGAGGTGCCGCTCATCAGCCCCAAAGCCCATTTAGCCTCTTCTTTTTGCATACCCCTCCGTGTTGACAAAAAGCATACATTGTCATATAATATCATACATGGATTATTTGTTCGACAAAGCAAAAAATGAAAAGCTTAAACGCGAACGGGGAATAAGTTTTGAGGAGATTGTGGAGTTGATGGAATTAGGACATGTGGTTGATATAGCTGCACACCCTAACCAGACAAAATACCCTGGGCAAAGCTATATTGAATTGATGATAAACGGATATGCATGGCGAGTGGCCTGTAAATTTACGCGTGAAGGGTTAGTTTTAAAAACGGCTTTTCCGAGCAGAAGCGCGATGAAAAAAATAAAAAAGGATTCATATGAAAAAAAATAAAATAAAATACCTTGATGATGAAGAGCGCGAACTTATTGAATCGATTGAGCGCGGCGATTATGTTTCTATGCCGAAAAAAGAACAGCAAGCACTGATAAAAAAATTACAGGAAGCGGCGCGCCAGTACCGCCAGAAAAAGGCCCGCATCAATATCCGCATGTCGGATTCCGACCTGCTTATGCTCAAGCAGCAGGCTGCCATGCAGGGCTTGCCTTATCAGACGCTGATTTCCAGCATTCTGCACCAATATATCGCGGGGCATTTGAAAAGTGCCTACTAAAAACCCGGCAGCATCTTACCAATCCGAATTCATGCAAACCATGCAGGAGCGTGGTTTTATCCACCAATGCACAGATGCGGCTGCGCTGGATAAGCGCCTGGCCAAAGAACGCGTCACCGCCTATATCGGCTTCGATTGCACAGCTCCGAGCCTCCATGTCGGCAGCCTGATCCAGATCATGGCGCTGCGCTGGCTGCAAAAAACCGGGCATAAACCCATTGTGCTCATGGGCGGCGGCACCAGCAAAGTGGGCGATCCATCGGGTAAAGACGAAGCGCGCAAAATGATCACGCCGGACGCCATCGCCAAAAACCTTGAATCCATCCAAAGCATTTTCGAGCATTTCCTGTCCTTTGGCACCGGCCCGAACGATGCGCTGATGGTCAACAACGCCACCTGGCTGGATAAACTCAATTACATCGATTTCCTGCGCGAATATGGACGTTTTTTTTCCGTCAACCGCATGCTGACGCAAGACAGCGTGAAAATGCGGCTGGAGCGCGAGCAGAATCTCAGCTTCCTCGAATTCAATTACATGATTCTGCAGGCTTATGATTTCGTCGAGCTCAACCAGCGTTACGGCTGCGCGCTGCAAATTGGCGGGTCCGACCAGTGGGGCAATATCGTGATGGGGCTTGATCTGCAGCACCGCATTGATTCCGAGCGCCGCTTCCAGCCTTTGGCGATGGAGGCCAAGGGCAAAGAGCCGCTGCGCGTGCTGGAAGTGCAGCCCATGATCAAGGCAAAACGCGCCGACGCGGAGGATTACAGCACCAAAGCCTTCATGAATTATTTAAACCAGGGCGACGCCAAAGGATTATTCGGCCTCACCACGCCGCTGCTCACCACCGGCGCGGGCGCGAAAATGGGCAAAACCGCGGCGGGCGCGGTGTGGCTCAATAAAGACATGCTGAGCCCTTACGATTACTGGCAATTCTGGCGCAACACCGAAGACGCCGATGTCGGCCGTTTCCTGCGTTTATTCACCGATCTCCCCATCGCCGAAATCAAAAAACTCGAAGCGCTCGGCGGCGCGGAAATCAACGAAGCCAAAAAAATCCTCGCGGGCGAAATCACCAGATTATGCCATGGCGACCGCGCGGCCAAACAAGCCGCCGAAACCGCCAAAAAAACCTTCGAGGAAGGCGGCATCGGCGCGGATATCCCAGTGTTTAAACTCGCCCCTGCCGAGCTTGGCAAAGGCCTGCCGGCCTATGAATTATTCCGCCTGACCAAGCTTGCCGCATCCGGCGGCGAGGCCAAGCGGCTCATTCGCGGCGGCGGCGCCCGCATCAACGACCGCAAGGTGGAAGATGAAAACGAGCTCATCAGCCCCGCACAATTCGATAAAGACCACAGCCTGAAACTCTCCTCAGGCCGCAAAAAACATATGCTGGTGAAATTAAGCTGATTACGAGCGCTGCAGGCCCGTATCCTGCGTGCGCTGCACCGCCGGGTTGAGCGCAGCCGAAGACTGAAACGGTTTATTCCCGGAATTTTGCATGGCCGCTTTTAATGCGGCAGGGTCGCGCGCCGGTTCTTGCCCGAGCCCCATGGCGACATTCTGCTGCTGCATGTTCTGGTTCGAAGCCTGACTATTCGCGCCGCCCAGCATCGACCAGCCCTGCTTATTACTCATATGCACAATACCCACCATGATCGCGATGGCAGCGAGTATGAGAAATACGGCAGGGTTCCATAAAAGCAAAAGCCCTGCGCCAGCCGCAATAAGACCCGCCGTAAACCAGTCTTTCTTTTTGTCCTTTTTTTCAGAACCGTCATCGGTATCGGTATCATCGTTCTTTTTTTCATCAGCCTTGGTGGCTTTGGTATTGCTCTTAGCAGTAGCAGCGGGTTTGGCAGACGATTTCGGCGCTGGAGGCGCCGCAACACCCTGAGGCGTCGGAGCTTGCTGTTCTCCCACACTACTCGCTTCTCTTGCGTCTTTATTTTTGGCTTCCGCTTTCGTATCTTGCCTACCCGGCGGCACCTGAGCATAAGCAGTGGTGGCACTTTCTTCCCGGCTATCCCTGCCCTCTTTAGCCAGCCTATACATTTCTAGTGTTGCCGCTGCGGCCTTTAGCGCAGCCTTTTCGCGCGCCGGCGCTTCTTCCACTAATTTTTGCTCATGGAACTTCACATACCGCAATTGCGATGGAGTCATGTTATTGCGCGCTTCCTGCTTTTGATAGGCTGCAATATCATCGGAAACCATGCCTCTTATTTGCTGCCTGCGGTAATAATCAGCTACGGAATGCTCTTCATGCGGCAACCGATCCAGCATATCGTCAAAGCCATAGGTATTGGCGCTACTCAGGCGGCGAATCTCCTTAGGAATTTCTCTGGAGGCGAATTCGTATTCTTCCCGGAATTTCTGTAAATCCTCTTGCGCTTCTTTTCTGTTAGCTTTGAATTCTCTATCTCCCTTATCTCGCGCCGTACGATACTCCCCAAGGTTTTTCTCCGTTTGTTTGGTATATTCTGCCTGTTGTTCAAGAGTTATTTTTTTGGGCTTTCTGGCTTCTTGTTTTTCCCTGATAATATCTTCCTGCTCGCGAGCGCTCAAATATCCGCTGCCGCCCTTTAGCGCGCGCTTTTGCTGCTCGGTCAAATCATTTTCTTCCAGATATTGTTCAGGCCTCAATTGCTTATCGCGGGCTACTTTCAGATAAGCTAAATAAGCAGGATCGATAGCCTGCAACTCTTCTGGCTTCAATTTTAGCAACCCCCCAGCCTTCGCCGCATCGATAAATGCTTCAATGCTCTTATAGCCCTCCATGCCTGCTGCGGGCGCCTGACTGAAACTCTTTATGTCTACGGTCATATAACCAAATGGCTCAAACGTTTACCTACTTACATCATAGCATTTGCAGCATTTCGTAGTGTGAAGATATTATGACAATCATTTTGGACACGAATTATTATATATCAAACACTTAATCCGCATCCGCCGACTTCTTGGCGGGCGAATCCATGATATCGAACACCCCGCGCAGGAAGCCCGGCGTCAGGATCGACAGCGGATTGACCGACACGTCCGGCTTATCCGATTGCCCCTTCACACTATAGCGCGCGGCAAAAACCCCGCCGCCCTCGCCGCCGGTGAGCATATGGCCGACCAGCGGCACCTTGCCCAGCACGTTATTGAGCGTGTAAGACGGAATAATCGTGCCCTGCAAATCCAGCGCGCGCTTGGGAAACGTAATCGTCCCTTCGATGGTCATGCCCATCGCGTCGCCATGCGTTTTGCCGTCCTCGATGGTGATCACGTCCTGCGTGAGCATAAACGGCATGGTCAGCCGGTCGAAATGAATGCCGTCGCCGCTCAGCGTATCGAAAAACCCGGTGAGCGACGCCAGCGATAAAATCTTGGCCAGAATCGGCGCATTCTTGACCGTATGCTCATTAATATCGGCGCGGCCTTTCAGGACGCTGTTCGCATGGCTGTCGTCATAATTACCCGTCAGCGTCAGATCGCCGCCTTCCATGCCGTCGAACACATTGACCGCTTTAAGAAACGCCCCCGCGCTTTCCGCATGCAGCGACACCTGCCGCTGGCCTTTAGGATTGCGCAAAATGCGAAATGCGAACGGCTTATTATCCACCGTAAGCCCGCTCACATTGGCGCTGTTGCACATCTTCACATCGCAATTCACATCGGCTTTTATATTCGATAATTCGCGATCTTTACCCAGCGTCATATGCGCGATATCGGCCTTGAGCAAAAGCGCCGGGAAATGCTCGAAGGAAAATCTATTCTCCGATGTATCGCCCGGATTATCCACCCACGCCGCCACATCGGCGCTTTTGCCGTGAATATCGAATTTGCCGCCGCCGGGGATCGCCTGGTAAATCAAGCTGTCGATATCCGTTTTGCCGTAAGCCAGCTTGGTGAGCGTCAGCGCCTGAATATCGCTGAGATCCTTATTAAGCTGGCCCATGCCCACCGCCTCCATATCCCTGCCCTTAAGATGAATGGCGGGCAGCGTCACCGCGCTGTCTTTTTTCTCAGCGGTCATTTCCAGCGTCGCCGGTTCCTTATCGGGCTTGGTCCATTTAAGCGCATCGAGCGTGAGCGACGCCTGCGTTAAATCAAACACCGCCTGCGACAATTCCTTGCCCTCACCCTGCTTCACTTTGGCTTTGATGCCCAGCACCCCGTGCAAAAACGGAAACGCCGGATAACCAAAGCGCGGCAAAGATTCCACCGGCGCGCTGGCCGCCACATCGATAAACGTATCAAAGCCATTTTCCGGCTTGAACAGATACGTCACATCCGAATCCGCCACGCTCACCCCGTTCACCACCGCCTTGCCCTTAAATTCAAGGCCCGCGTTTTTCACCGTCATGCTGCCATTGGCATTTTCTATATCGAATTTGCCCATAAAACCCGGCTGCGTCACATTCGTCAGATCGCCGCTAATGTCATAATCCACGTCGGCTTCCGTGCCCTTGGAATCTTTGGGCGCGAAGAAATTAAACCCGAGCATCGCCGAGCCTTTGATGGTTCCGCTGGCTTTTTCCGCATCCAGGCCCAGCTTGGCCGCATGCCTCAGCCGTGGCAAGGCCAGCACATGCACCATATCTTTCGCGCTGGTTTCCGCGGTGAAATTCACCTTGATATACGGATTATCCGCATTGAGATCATCAATCACCAGCTTGCCGCCGGTGAGTTTCGTGTCTTTCATATAATCGCCCGACGCGATATCCGCCTCCAGGCTCACCGCATCCACATGCACCACGCCCTTGACATTGCTCACCTCAGGATGATCCGGCAAATAGCGGATCTTCGCATTATCGAGCGTGATGCTGCCGCTCACCGCTTCCTTCGGCAGGTTCAGTTTCGCCAGATCGCCGAACGCGATATTCACATGCGCATCCGCCAGCGGCACGTTGCCCGCGGTAATATTCGCCGTCACCCATTCGCGCGACTGCGGCGACAGGCCGGGCGGCCATAACAGATGGATATTCGCCGCCGAAACGTTTTTAAGGCTGACGTCGCCACGAATCGCCGCATCTTTATCCTTGATGTTGGCGCTTCCGGCAGCCGTAAATAACATGCCGCCGAAATCGGCCGTCAGCGTTTTAATCTCGATATCGCTGGCATTATTGCTAAGCTGCCCTTCCGCATGCAGCGCCGTAATCGGCAACGGCCCGTCGAGCTTATCGGTGACGATGCTGCCCTTGCCGCCATCCACCTCAAAATTCAACCGCTGCAACGCGCCGGCCGTGTCGAACGCCACGCTCGCCTTCCCGCTCAGCGGAAATTTGAACGCATTCAGCAACGGATTATCGGCAAACAGCCGCGCCAGCGTGCCCGGCATCAGCTGGTTGAAATTCACGCTGCCGATAATGGTGTTGCCGCCATGCTCCATCAGCAAATCCGCATTAATATGCGACTGGTATTTATCGTAAGCGATCTGCGCGCTGCTGGTCACCTGCACATCGCCGTGCCGGTCGCGCTTGAACAGCATATTCATTTCGCTGGCGGTAAAAAACGCGCCTTTATGCAGATTGCCGACGCTCATGCTGGCGTCCATAATGGTAATCAGATGCAATTGGCGCAACGGGCTATTCGGATCGGGTGAAATGAACGAGGCCAGCGCCACCATAAACGGCACGCTGAGATTTTCCACGGGCGCGCTTTCGGGTGGCGCCTCCGCCGTTTTATTATCGAAACCAAAGCTGATGGAATGATCGTCATTCTGGAACATGCTGATCACCGGATGATTAACCGTAAGCGACGTGGGCAGAATCTCGCCACGCAGGAGCGACAGCACGTCCACCCCCAGCGAAATTTCCGGAAACGCCGAGAATTTTTTTCCCTTATTGAGCACCGTCACATGCTTGAGCCGGATATCCAGCGGATGCTGCCAGCCGTCCCAGATCAGCCAGGTTTCATCGATCAGCACCGAATAGCTATGGTCAGGCGGCTCAAACGCCGCTTCGAGAAAAGGCCTGAACGTCTCCAGCGACCGCGGCCCCGTCGCCACCCACAGCAGCAGCGCGTTAAACGCCAGCAGCAGCGCGACCAGCACCCCAAGCGATACGCCGATAACCAGTTTGAGCAGTTGGTGCAGCATGATTGAATAAGACCGTTTGATAGTTAGTTATTTGATAGTACATTTCCCAAAAAATGAAAGAAATAGTAATGGACGTGACTGCCCTGCCCAGACCTTATTCCCGCGCCGACGCCGATCGCGGTTTAGACGAGTGGAACGCGCTCGCCAAACGCCAGAATGATAGGCCCATCGCAAATGCAGAAAATCAACCGCTGCTGGAAGCCATATTCGGCAATTCGCCCTATCTTTCACGGTTATTGTTACAATATCCGGATATTCTAAACTCCCTCCCCGGTAGGGGGAGGGTTAGGAGGGGGGCATTATCGAACTCTGGAGCCAATAACGCCCCCCTCCTAACCTCCCCCCTACAGGGGGAGGAAATGAGTGAACTCATGAAATACCTGCGCCTTGAAAAAGGCAAACTGGCGCTGCGCGTCGCACTGGCCGATATCGCCGGATCATGGACGCTGGAGCAAATCACCGCCGCGCTGTCCGATTTCGCCGAAGCCAGCCTCACGCTCGCCGTAGATACGCTGCTCCGCCTCGCCCATAAACGCGGCGACATCACCCTGCCGCACCCTGATGCGCCCTCCAAAGACAGCGGCATCATCATTCTGGGCATGGGAAAACTCGGCGGCCATGAACTTAATTATTCGAGCGACATCGACCTGATTATTTTTTACGTGCCCGGCGCGCTCAGCTATAAAGGCCGCCACACCGAGCAGAAATTCATGAATTCACTCGTCCACGACCTGGTAAGCGTCATGCAGGAGCGAGGGCCGCAGGGCTACGTCTTCCGCACCGATATCCGCCTGCGCCCCGACCCCGCCTCCACGCCGCCCGCCATCACCACCGACGCCGCCTATACCTATTACGAAAGCGTCGGCCAGAACTGGGAACGCGCCGCGATGATAAAAGCCAAACCCGTGGCCGGCGACATCAAAGCGGGCGAAGAATTCCTAAACAGCCTCGCGCCCTTCATGTGGCGGCGCAACCTCGATTTCGCGGCGATCAACGACATTCATTCCATCAAGCGCCAGATGGATAGCCTGCGCAGTAAAGACATCAAACTCAAAGGCCATAACATCAAAGTCGGCATGGGCGGCATCCGCGAGATCGAATTTTACGCGCAGATTCACCAGCTCATCTGGGGCGGCCGCCAACCCACATTGCGCAGCCGCGCCACCTGCGAAACCTTGTCGCATCTGGTGGAGCTGGGCCTCATCGACGAATCCAAAAAAGACATTCTCACCCGCGCTTACGCATTTTTGCGCAAGCTGGAGCACCGGCTGCAAATGGTCGCCGATCAGCAAACCCACAGCCTGCCCGAAACCGACGAAGGCATCGCGCATATCGCCAGTTTCATGGGCTATGAAAATGTGGATACATTCTCGCGCGATGTGCTGGAATGCCTCCACGCGGTGCACGCCATTTATACCACCTCATTCCAGAGCGCGGAAAAACTCGGCAACGAAGGCAACCTGGTATTCACCGGCGTCGGCCATGACGCCGATACGCTGGCCACGCTCCGCGGCATGGGCTATTCGCATCCGGAAACCGTATCGGAAATCGTCATGGGCTGGCATCACGGCTCGCGCAAATCCACCCGCACCAAACGCGCCCGCGAGCTCCTCACCGAAATGATGCCCACCTTGCTCAAGCGCCTCGGCGAAACCGCGCATCCCGACGCGGCGCTTTTAAAATTCGACGAGTTTTTGCATAATCTCCCGGCGGGCGTACAGCTCTTTTCGCTATTCGCCGCCAACCCGCATCTGCTCGGCCTCATCGCCGATATCATGGGCGGCGCGCCCACGCTGGCCGAGTCTTTAAGCAAAATGCCCGAACTGCTCGACGCCGTGCTCTATGCCGATTTTTATGAAGCCTTGCCCTCGCCGGAGCAATTGGCGGCGCAGCTACGCGAAACGCTCGCGCCCACGCATGATTTCGAAGACCAGATGGATGAACTCCGCCGCTTCCGCAACGAAAAACAATTCCAGGCGGGCGTGCAATTGCTCAAAGCCCTGGTGAACGCGCAGCAGGCAAGCCTGTTTCTATCCAGCCTCGCCGATATTTTAATCCGCAAGGCGGTGGAAATCGTCACCGCCGAATTCGCCGCCACTTACGGGCATATAGAGGGCAGCCAGTTCGCCGTCATCGCGCTGGGCAAACTCGGCAGCCGCGAAATGACCTTCAGCTCCGACATCGACCTGGTTTTTGTCTATGACGTAAAAGATTTCGAAACCTATTCCGACGGCGAAAAAAGCTTCACCGCCAGCGTCTATTTCAACCGTCTCGCCCAGCGGTTACTCAGCGCCCTCACCGCCATGGGCCGCGACGGCCGGCTCTATGAAGTCGACACGCGCCTGCGCCCCTCCGGCAAAGAAGGCCTGCTCGCCGTCAGCACCCAGGCACTCACCCATTATTTCGAGGAGCTGGCCTGGACATTCGAATACATGGCCTTCACCAAAGCGCGGATAGTTTCCTCCACGTCATCCTTCGCTTTAAGCGAAGGATCTCCTGCCGCACAAGATCCTTCGGTCAAGCCGAAGGATGACGAGCTAAAAATAAATCTGGACCAATTCATCCGCACGCAGCTTTCCAAACCGCGCGATGCGCAAAAACTCCGGGAGGATGCAAACGATATGCGCCTGCGCATCGAAAAAGCGCACAGCACGCAAAATCCGTGGGACATAAAATATGTGCGCGGCGGGCTCATGGATATGGATTTCATCGCGCAATATCTCATGCTCCTGCACGCGCCGAACACGCCGGGCGCCAACCCCGGCAGCGCCACCGACATTTTCGGCTGGCTCAAACGAACCGGCCGCATTGCGCCGGAGTTAGCCGACTCACTCATTACCTATGACCGCTTTCTCGGCCAGATATTTAACATGCTGCGCCTTTGCTGCGACCGGCATTTCGTAGAAGAAACCGCCCCGCGCGGCCTTAAAACCTTATTGGTCGAATCCTTTCGGGAAAAGGATTTTGAGTCGCTGAAAAACCAGCTGATTGAGGTTGAACGAGTGGTGTATGGGCAGTATAGTGCCCTACTGCAACCCTAGGATGCCACAATGCCTATCTTTGAAATGCCTGAATGTTGGAAAAATATGAACTGGGACCGATATTCTCCCCGATATTCGGACCTCAGAATTATGTGGCGTGAACTTGTTAAGGATAAGGTGCTTGATCAGGCGATAATAGATATCCGAGCTTTAATGGCTCAGCCGATACCAGACACTCAGTCGAGGACTGAAGAAGAAGCTGCTATACATGGGATGTTTAGCCCAGGTCTTAGTGATTTGATAGCAGCGAAATTATTTGGAGATAAAGCCGCTGAAGCAGTAATAAAAAAATGGGAAATAGAAGGCCCAAGCCGCCCGCAATCCCAAGCTATAGCAAAACAAGCGCTCAAGAAAATCGAGGCCGCTGTCGATGCGGCTTTAATAAAAAAATATGGTCCGGATGCTTTTCCCGAAATGCAAGAGAGTCGCGAGAGTAGACATAGAAAGGCTTTAACTGATTTGCCGATTAGAGAGATTAAACCTGATAGACCTCAAAGACCTGATAGACCTCAAAGATAGGAAAATTTATGCCTGCAAACCCAGCCCAAAAAAAATCCGCCGAGCTCGCCGTGGGCGATAAGGCCCCGCTGTTCGACGTTGTTTTCGATACCAAGCAAACCGTCGATGAAAAAATGCTGCGCGGGAAAAATATGGTCATTTATTTTTATCCCAAGGACGACACACCCGGCTGCACCATCGAAGCCAAGGACTTCCGCGACCATATTAAGGATTTCGCCAGCGCGAACACGATCATCATCGGCGTGTCCAAAGATTCCGTCAAAAGCCATGATAAATTCAAAGAAAAATTCTGCCTGCCCTTCCCGCTCGCCTCCGACGAATCCGGCAAAATGTGCGAGGATTACGGCGTATGGGTGGAAAAATCCATGTACGGCAAAACCTACATGGGCATCGAACGCGCCACCTTTCTCATCAGCAAAGACGGCGTCATCCGCAACATCTGGCGCAAGGTAAAGGTCGACGGCCACGTGAAGGAAGTGCTGGAAGCCGCGCAGGAACTGTAATTGCGCGCTTCGCTCATCACGCGCGGCCTGGCCTGCGCCGTTCCGCTGGCCCTGCTGCTTTACGACCTATGGCTGCATCAGCCTTTTTATGTCGATGACGCGTTCATCAGCCTGCGTTATGCCGACCGTTTTTTGCACGGCCATGGCCTCACCTGGAACGACGGCGAAGCGGTCGAAGGCTATTCCAATTTTCTGTGGGTGCTGCTGGTAAGCGCGCTCGGATTTTTTGGCACCGACCTCGTGCTCGCCACCAAAATCCTGGGGCTTGCCTGCACGCTCGGCGCATTTGCAACCATCGCCCATTATGCCCGCGCATTGCCCGCATATATTACATTTCTGGGCCTGAGCGTTTTTTCCACCAGCGCATCGGTTGCCATATGGAGCATGAGCGGCATGGAAACGCCGCTGGTGATGCTGCTGCTTGCATGGGCCGTGATAATGTTGCTGCCGTTGCTATCCGCATATGATGGCAAAAGAACCGTGCGCGTGGGCATTTTGCTTGGCCTGCTCTGCTGGGCAAGGCCGGAAGGCGCCATGTTCACGATTTGTTTTGCCGCTGGGCTTTTGCTTTTTTCACGCGTGGGTTTTGCCGCACGCCTTAAAATGCTGGTCATCCTTTGCGCCATACCGCTCGGATTTTTTTGCGCGCAGCTGGCTTTCCGCCTTTATTATTACCATGAATGGACGGCCAATTCCGCGCTGGCAAAGCTCAGCTTCTCCCGCTACCACACCTATGCCGGGCTTGATTATGCGCGCGATGCCCTGATTTCCTTCCTGCCCGTAATTGCTTATATTCTGCTCAACCTCCGCCTCGCGCGCGATACATGGCGACCAAACGGCCTGCTGCTGCTCATCATCGCCGTGCTTACCACCGCAATTATTTTCACCGGCGGCGATATTTTCAGCAACGGCTATCGTTTTTTTGTGCCGCTCGTGCCGCTGATCGCGCTGCTGTTCATGCACGGCGCGCGCGCCGGTTTTGCCGCTGCGGGATGGCTCAAGGAAAGCGTATTGCTGTGCGTAGTGGGAATTTCACAACTGGCATTACAGCTTTATTACCCGCCGCATCTGGACACGGGCATTCACGGCCTGACACAGGCATGGGTAGAAATGGGCAAGGCGCTGGAAAAACGCTTCGGCCCCTATCAGCCGCTGGTGGCAACGCCGGCAGCTGGCGCAATTCCTTATTATTCCAAACTTCCCAGTATAGACGCGTTCGGCCTCAACGACGCCTATCTCACCGGCCACCGCTTTGATGAAAAGATGCATTTCGGCTCAAAAATGATCGGCCATGAATTATTCGATCCCGATTACATCAAAATGCGCCGGCCCGATATTCTGATGTTCGACACGCCCGGCCTGCCCACCTTCTGCGAACAGACCGATTGCCACGACCTGCTGAACGATTACCGTGTTGAGGAGCTTGCCATGCCGCAATTCAAGGCCCGCATATGGGTGCGCAAGGACAGTACCAGGCTTGGCGCAACCAATTGATTCATATCACATAAAAATCGTCACAAAAACTTCACGTTACTCCGCCGCCCGATTTCGCTAAAATGCTTAAGTAGTAACAGCTTAGCAAAAAACCATGCCGCAGGACGATCTCTTAAACTCCTATATCAAAGCCGAGCAGGCGAAGATCAAGGTCGCGCCTTACGAAGAAAAAGTCGTCAATAACGCCTTCAAATACCGCACCTATGGTTACTGGTCCGGCACCGCCATGGGCCTTGGCTGGGGCGCGATAGTGGGCGTCGGCGTCGCGCTGGCATTCCCGGTATTTCTCAGCACCACGCTGGTCATGAGCACACTCCAGACCGTTGCCATGTTCAGCGCCATCGGCGCATTGGCAGGCCAGGCATCCGGCATGATGATCGGCGCGGCGGCGGGCGCATCGGCAGGAGCGGCCAGAGAGCGCGAACGCCGCGATAGGGCGCTGGAACTGGAAAAAGACATCCGCAAAAACCCTCCCGGCGCAGAAGCCATGCAGAACCGCATCGCAGAACATGCCACGGAACAAGCCAGGCTCGCTCGCGACGGGAAAACCGAAGTCAATACGGTTGAGGATATTTATAAGCAAAGCGGCGGCAATATCCTTGAAACCATGAAGCGGATGGTAAGCCCAAGAATGTTGCTTATTTCCGCCGTGCTTGGGGCCGTTGTCGGCGCATTGCTGGGGCTCGGCGGCCAAACGATTGTTCCTGCATTATTGCTTGGCAAAACCGCGGCCACCATGGCGGAAATAAGCCCTGCAACCGCCGCCGCCGTTGGCGCACTTTTCGGCGCAATCGCCGGGCCTTCTTTCGGATTTACATTTCCGCATATATTCACCTCGCTCAGCCAGTATACGCGCAGCCTGTTTAACGGCCAGGCGTTTGAAAAAAGCGTTCCGCCCCAACCCGCCATGCAACCGGCGACCGAATACGCACCAGGCCCGGATACCGCCAAATCCTACGCCAGCGCCATGCCCTCCCGCGCCTCGTTTCAGGAGCTGATCGAGCGCGATGCGGCGGCCAAAAACACCTCGCTTAGTGTCTGATTTTATTAATTAAAATTAAACATAATCATTTTTTTATGTCCACGGCGGTAAAATAGCCCCATGAAAAAATATTTATTAGCTGCTCTTTTATTACTGGCCGGATGCGTGGTTACCACCGAATCCCCGCATGAGCTGGCTATTGATCTGCATCAGCAATATGGCGGCCGCACCGCCAATCAGTTTTTCTATAGCTATGGCCGCCCGGCCAGCGAAGTGAGTTTGCCCGGAGGCTATAAATCTTACCGCTGGACGTCGCTTAAAGAACCGTTCGATTCCGACGAAGTGCCGCCGCAATATTATTATTGCGAGATCGAAATATACACCGATAACCAGGACATCATCCAGGATTTCGCCATATTGGTGGATTCGGTGGGAAAATGGAGCGCCTCGCGCTGTTCGGAAATTTTCACCGCCCCGCCCTGCGATTGCCGGAGATATCCGTAAACACCCAAAATCCCCTCTCCCTGAAAGGGAGAAGGAGAAATGGAATTTACGGCAACACACCGCCCCGCGCCGGATTACTGTCATCACGGTCGCGGCCAATATGCTCCGGCGGAATTTTTTCATCATTATTGATATGCTCACCCGATTTGGAAACCGGCGGCGCGATGGCGTGCGTTTTGTCGATGTCGGCAGGCACTTTTTTAGAAGCCGCGGGCGGCGTGGCGGGCGTATCGTCGCCGGTGGTGCTTTGAGCGAACACATGACCCGAAAAAACCATGCTGGCCAGAACCAGCGCTAATAATCTATTCCGATTGACCATAAAATCCTCCGTTATTTTCTGATGATAATCTGGCTCAAACCACCTAAAGATACAATGGGAAAATGCTTTGAATCACAGGGAAATAATCCCACTACGCTAAAGCTTCTGGCGACACTCCTACGCCTAATCACCTTCGGTTGTCATGCCAAAGGTGGCCTGCCACCCGAAGCCGAAGGCGTAGGGTGGCGGGGGGGGACTATCGCACAGCTTTTGCAAGGTGCTGATACAGCATGAATGCCGCCCGCGCCCTTGTTTGCAGTACCCCCAATAATGCCCCCAAGTACATTGGCTTTTATCGGAATATCCCGGATTGTATCGTATTATAGATTTTGTGGCAAACAACTTCCATCTCGCGACATGCCAACCACATTGTTGCGTTTTTCTACCATGGTATTCATCACGCAACACCGTTTGCACAATTTGGTAATGAACGGTGCCGCGCTTGGTTACGTTCTCAATTTTAGCTTCGAGTGGATCATTAAACCTAGATATGTAATCACCAGATATGACATTGCCCCGAACCTGTGCATGCTCATACCTTTTTCTTAATACTTCCAACGCCTGCTCAAAGGCGGCAGCCGTGCCCGCTATGGCACAACCGTTGAGCGCAGGGCGCGAATAAGGAAAACGGTATGTTGGCCAACATACCTTATCCTGCCCGCCTAATAACTACACTCTACAATATATGTAGAGTGTGAGGGAGGGGATGCCTGTTAGTTCATTTGGACTTAAATGCCCTTAAATAGGCGGGATTATATTATGACGGTTTGATGAACAAGCGGTCAATTCAGTGTTTTTATAGCCGGCTGTCATCAAATTGTCACAAATTTATGTTAAATTTAATTAATATTTGTAGAAGGCGCATATTAAACAAGTATTGGCGTAACAAAATCTCAAGCAGATTGGACATCGCATATGGTCACCAAATCCCAAGCAATACATGCCAGCAAAGCTACCAAGCCTGATGATTCCAATGGCTCTTTGGATAGTGCATACGCATTTTCCAATTATGTTCCGGCCACTCCTTATTTTTTGAGTGCACCGTCAGACCCATCGGCAAGCATGATGCTGTCCGGCTGGATGATCGCCCTAAAGAGCGCCGCGCCGAAAGCGCCGGCATCACCGGCAACAGTTTCTGGTCAGGTAATCAATAACAATCAGGTACTTTATGCTATAGAACCTGGCACCACGAATGCCATCAGCCCACTGGATATCCAGCAAGGCGAAATTGGCGATTGCTGGGTATTGTCGGCGATAGGCGATCTGGCTATAGAATCTCCCAGTTCGATCCAGAATATGATCACAAACGATGGCAACGGCACCTATACCGTGAAACTTTACAATTCTCTCTCATTAACGGCAGAAGTAACAAGCCAAAATTACCTTAGTTATGGAATCGGAGACACGGGATTAACCCAGGTCACGGAAACCGTCACGAATGTATTAGGCCAGGGCGGAACATTGGGAATCTTAGGTGACGCGCAACAAGCCGTACCCGAAACCGATAGCAACGGAAATACGGAAATCTGGGTAGATGTTCTGGAAGAGGCCGTCGCACAATTATTTGGCGGTTACAATGTTATTGGCGCCGGCGGACTTCCTTATGCAGTATTTGAGGCACTTACAGGACAAGCGTCCTCTACGGTATTATCGCCTGCTGATATGGGCTCCAGTTCCATGGTCGCAACCTTGTTAAAAGACGCTTCCGCCGGCGATTTGATATCGTTTTCTTCTTCCATAGTTAACGCCGGTGTTAACACCATAAACCCATACAATCTCGTCACTGATCATGCCTATATGTTCGATGGGTTTACGACCATCAATGGCCAGACGGACGTTTTATTGCTCAATCCGTGGGGGGTGGGAGAAGCATTTGCAGATGCAGATCCACACGCATTGACGGGAGCTGATGGCGTATTCCACCCCTTTGAGCCCACTGCAATCCCACTTGATCAGTTGGCTGACTATTTTGAGGATATAGAAATTGGCAGCACAGCTCCCGGTTCCATCGTCGTGGCTGCTCCGACAATTACCAAGATTAATATATTTACAGGCAGTACATTGCCGGCATCAGGTGGGCAAGCAGTAGCAATCACCGTACAATGGAATGCTGCGATAACCGTTGTCAATACGGTGTCTTTGGCACTCAGCGATGGCGGTACGGCATCCTACATTGGCGGTTCCGGCACGAATACACTCACCTTTAGTTACGTGGTACCGGCTGGTGAAAACGCTGGATCGCTCACGATACTTGGAATCAATGAATCCATTCCCTCCGCCCTTACCGGAAACACTGATACGGACCTTATAAATGAAGTGTACAGCTATTACGATCTGACGGGCTCAGCCGGGCAGCAAGCATCTACCTATCTTGGCGCCGCCACTACTCAGCACGGCAACATCACTTCACCCATCACTGCTGCGCAGGTGGCAGCGAACTTGGTGGCGTTGGAGAATAGTAGTAGCTTTGCCTCAGTAAGTGATAATGCGGCCAATGTGGGGGCCAATCTTAATGCACTGCAGGCGCTGGCAGCGAGCGGGAGGCTTCTGGCAATCACCCTGACCGACGCCACAACGCCTACCCTGGCATTAACGGCAGTGCAAGTAGTGGCGGATATGGGGGTGCTGAATAGCATCGTCAGCACCTATAAGATAAGCGTTACCGACACGGCAGCGAATATAGCAAAAAACTTTGATATATTAGAGGCACTGACAACCAGCGGGGAACTTGTTTCTGTAACTCCGACCGATTCCGGTATTCCGGTATTGCAGCTGACCGCCCTACAGACAGTAAATGATGCGTCTGCACTCAGCGAAATCAGTGGCCCCTATAAGATCGCCATCACTGACAATGCAGCAAATGTGATAAGCTGCCTTCCCATACTGGAGTCGTTGGCAGCAACTGGAAAAATCGCCTCAATCACCCTGACTGATAGCACAGAGCCGTTGTTTAATCTGACCGTGGCGCAGCTGGAAGCTGATGCTCCGGCGCTCAGTAAAATCACCAGCCCTTATATGCTGATGGTTAGCGACACGATGGTGAATGTACTGAACAACCTCACCTCTTTGGGAGCGCTGGCGACGGCCGATAAGCTTGCGCCGCTTAATATCTCTGTCAACGACACGGCGGCAAATGTTGTTGCCGGTCTTTCCTCACTGCAAACGCTGACTACCGCTAATAAAACGCCATTAATCAGCATTTCCGTCACCGATACGACGCTAGAGGTTAGCAGCTACCTGGACATCTTGGAACCGCTGGCGGCAAGTGGACAACTCTCCTACATTACCATGACTGACAGATCTGAAAACGGAGCGGAGTTATTCCTAACGGTAGCGCAATTGAAGGCGGATACCGCAGCCATTGACAGCATCGTCAGCGGCTATCATATGGCCATTTATGACACGATGGCAAATATCGTGGCCAATCTTCCCCTATTGGAATCGCTAGTCAGGTATGCCCCGTATTCAAGCGGCGTAATTCGCGCCATTACTGCAAGCGACACTATTGCGTCCACCGTGGCGCTTACGATGGACCAAATAGCATCGTATGGAGCTGTATTTGATACTATCTACAGCCGATGCGCATTCAGCCTTTCCGGCACAGCGGCTAGTGTGGTAGCCAACTATCAGCAGTTATTTGAAATGGTGGAGAACAACGATACTCTATCCATTACCCTGACCGATGGCACAAAGCCATCGCTTAATCTTACTGCATTCCAGATTATCCAACAAAGTGCAGTGTTGGCTGTAATCCATAGCCCATACACGTTAGATGCCACGGACACGATATCGAATGTGCTGTACTGTCTCCCGGAGTTGAAGCCATTGGCAGCAAGCGGACGACTCGCTTCCATTAACGTGACCGATACGCTAACAATGATAGGTGGCTATATCGGTAGTCTGCCGTTGACAGCGAGCGGGAAACTGCCCTCTTGGATTACTGCAACTGTAACCGACAACGCAGCTAATGTGCAGGCCGGCCTCGCTCAGCTAGAGGTGCTGGAGGCAAAAGGGCTGCTCACCTCGATTAACGTGAACGATACGGCAGCAAATGTACTGGCTACTCTTCCCACACTGGAATCGCTGGCGGCGAGCGGGAAACTGCCCACTTCTATCACGGCATCTGTAACTGACGGCGCAGCAAATGTGCTGGCCGATCTCGCTGGGCTGGAGGTGTTGGCAGCAAAAGGAGCGCTCACCTCGATTAACGTAAACGATACGGCAGCAAATGTGCTGGCCAATCTCGCTCAGATAGAGGTGTTGGCAGCAAAAGGAGCACTCACCTCGATTAACGTGGTCGATACGGCAACAAATGTCGCTGCCAACTTTGATGCGCTAAACACATTGGCAGCGAGCGGACAACTTACCTCTATCTACTTAGACCCGAACGGGACAACGCTTCAGTTGACCATGGAGCAATTTACTAATGATACAGCAGCTATAGGGAAAATTGCCTATCTTTACAATCCTTATGTCATTGGTGGTGTTCCTAATTATATATCGGTTTCTGGTGTATCGGCGGCCAATGCTCACACTGTGGCATCAATAATATATGTATCCGGCATTACGGTTACCGACACGATGGCAAATGTAATGGCCAACCTTGGCACGCTGGAAGCATTGGCAGTGAATGAACAACTCACATACATCACTACAACCGGCAGCGTGACGGATGTGCTGAGCGATAGTAATAAGTTGAATTTGCTGGTAGCGAGTGGAGCACTGCCCTTGATCAGCATGAATGTCTCCGATACTGCGGCAAATATCGCTGCCAATTTGAATGCGCTGGAAACCGTTGCCAATAAACTGACCTCGATTACCCTGACCGATACGGCCACACCGGTATTGACCCTAACGGCGACACAATTGACCGCGGATAGCGCGGTACTGAATAGCATTACCGGCGCCTATACGCTGACGGTGACCAATGTGCTGGTGGCCAATGCCGCAAGCGTGATTGCCCAGCCGCATGTAACGGCGATCACGGTGAGCGACACGGCGGCGAATGTGCTGGCAAATCTTGCCGCGCTGGAGTCATTGGCTGTGGCTAATAAGTTATATTCGATCGCCTTCACCGACACCACCATACCAACCCTGACGCTGACAGCTGCGCAAGTCACGGCGGATGCAGCGGCACTGGGCAAGATTACGGGCACCTATAATCTGATGGTCGCCGACACGGTGCCGAATGTGCTGGCCAACCTGGCGGCGCTGGAAACATTAGCGGCGGCTAACAAGCTGACCTCGATCACCCTGCTCCCGCTGGGTCAGGGCATACCATTGACCAATACGCCGCTGACTATCACCGCATTGCAAGCCGCGCTATATGGGGCAGCATTACAGAAGATTGCCAATACCCACATGATAGCTGTCTCGGACAATACAGCGAACGTAACGGCCAATCTTTCGGCATTGGAAACATTAGCCGCTACTAATAAGCTTATAGATATTCGATTGACCGACGCATCTAGTGTGACTGTTACCGCAGCACAAGCCGCGGTTTATGGAACGGCATTGGCTGAGCTCAGTAACGCGGTGATACAAGTCAACGACACGGCTGCCAACGTGATAGCCAACATGGCGACTCTGCAATCGCTTGCGGCAAACCAATCGCGTGCATCAATCGGGAAACTCACTTCCATCCTCCTGACCGGCACTAACAACCTTACGGAAGCGCAATTTGCCGCCAGTATGGGGTCTTTGGCGCAAATTACCACGGCATACATCCTGCAACCCAACGGCGATCTCCAGAAATGGCAGAATGGCAGCTGGACATTGTCGGCAACCGGCATCAGCTCGTTCCAGATCGCGCCGAACGGGACCGTGTATTTATTGCAGGGCAGCACGCTATTCAGCGGCACGGCTTCCGGTAACTGGACAGCGCAGGCCTATGATATCAGCTCGTTCCAGGTGGCGCCGAACGGGACGGTGTATTTACTGCAAGGCACCAATCTATTCACCGGCACTTCCTCTGCTAACTGGACCTTGTCGGCAACCGGCATAAGCTCGTTCCAGATAGCGCCGAACGGCACCGCATATTTACTGCAAGGCAGCACGCTATTCAGCGGCACGGCTTCTGCTAACTGGAACTGGACGATACAGGCCTATGACATCAGCTCGTTCCAGATCGCGCCGAATGGCACGGTATATTTACTCCAAGGTACCAATCTATTCACGGGTACGTCCTCTGCTAACTGGACCTTATCGGCGACCGGCATCAGCTCATTCCAGATCGCACCGAACGGCACCGTGTATTTATTGCAGGGCAGCACGCTGTTCAGCGGCACTTCTGGCGCTAACTGGACAGCGCAGGCGTATGATATCAGCTCGTTCCAGGTGGCGCCGAATGGGACGGTGTATTTACTGCAAGGCACCAATCTATTCACCGGCACTTCTGCCGCTAACTGGACCTTGTCGGCAACCGGCATCAGTTCATTCCAGATCGCGCCGAACGGCACCGCATATTTACTGCAAGGCAGCACGCTATTCAGCGGCACGGCTTCGGCTAACTGGAACTGGACAATACAGGCCTATGACATCAGTTCGTTCCAGATCGCTCCGAATGGCACCGTATATTTACTGCAAGGCAGCACGCTGTTCAGCGGTACGTCTTCCGCTAATTGGACGGCGTTGGAAACCGGCATCAGCTCATTCCAGCTGGTGCCGAGCGGCACCGTATATACTCTGCAATCCAATGGCGCGTTGAATGCGCTGTCGAATGGGGTTTGGTCGCAGCTGGATGCGGGCGTTCAGAGTTTCGCGGTGAGTTCCAACGGGTTGCTGAGTATTACTGGCACCGCAGCCAACGTAGCCGCTAATCTCGCCGCGTTGGAGACGTTGGTCAATGGAGGCACGCTGTCTTCCATCACTCTGTCCAATAGCGGCACGCCGGTGCTTAACCTGACCACCGCGCAAATGCTGACGGAAGCCGCCGTACTGAAAAAAATCACCAGCCCCTATACGCTATCGGTGACCGGCGGAAATAGTGGAAATAGTAATGACGTATTGAATGTAGCATCGTTTGGAACAACCAACACCACCTTAACCGGCGGAGGCGGTAATGACAATTATGCGTTCGGATCGGCATTCGGGCAGGATACTATCAATAATCTTTCCCCCACAGCTACAACCGCGAATGGCCAGATCAATTTCGGCGCTGGCATCACGGACGAAAAATTATGGCTGCAAAAAAGCGGCAATAATCTGGTCATCGATCTGCTGGGCACTCATGATTCCATCACCGTTTCCAACTGGTTCGGTGGCAACGCCAGCGCCCAGGTGGCGGAAATTACCACGGCAGACGGATTAAAGCTTGATAACCAGGTCACGCAGCTTGTTTCCGCTATGGCCGCGTATGGCGCCAGCCAGCCGGCCTTCAATCCGGCAACGTCTTCGCAAATGCCCACCGACGGAACGCTGCAGGCGGCTATAGCTGCCGCGTGGCATCATTGATATGGGATACTCCTGGCTTGGGATTGCGAAAGAGGGACTGAAAAGCCATCCAGTTAGGCGACTAACTTTTCGAACGGCAGACCTGTTCTATTTAGGATTTCCTTGCTTTAGCGAAATGACCTTGCTTCCACCGGTGCTGGCAGCATTTTCAACATAATCCGCCCACCATTGCATCATCTTGGCGCGTTCTTCGGCGTATTCAGCACGGTTGTAAGTACCACGGATTTTATCTTCATCCATGTGTGATAGCTGCACTTCAATAGCATCTTTGCTATAATTGCTTATTTCATTGAGCGTTGTAGAAGCCAAGGCGCGGAAGCCATGCCCTACCAGTTTATCTTTATAACCCATGTGCCGAAGCACTTGGTTAATAGTATTTTCGCTCATGTAAGGATGCTTCCGACGGTGCAAGCTGGGAAATAAATAAACACCTTGGCCTGTCAATTTTTTTAGGTCTTTTAGCAATCCCAGTACTTGCTTCGCAAGCGCTACCATGTGCGGTTTGCGCATTTTCATCCGTTCGGCAGGGATGCGCCACTGTTTTTTCTCAAAATCAATATCCGTCCACATGGATTTCCGAAGCTCGCCGGGGCGTAAGAAAGTAAGCATCAATAGCCTGATGGCGATTTTGTTCTGCGCATTTGCATTAACGGCATCCAGCTTTTCAAAGAATTGGGGTAATTCTTTCGCGTTTATCGTTGGGAAATTGGTTGCCTTATGGGGTGCTACAACGCCGCGCAGGTCATTTGCGGGGTTCTGGTCTATCAATCCACAATGCACCGCGTAACGAAACACAACATTCAATACTTGCGCAAGGCGGTGCGTAGTATCCAATGTGCCGCGCTTCTCTTGTTTACGCAGCAGTGAAATTAGTTCCGGGGTTTTTATTGATGCGATAGGCCGATTGCCGATGTCAGAAAACGCATACAATTCGAGCCTACGCCATAACCTTTCTGAATGGTCTGGCGTCCATTTTGATTTATTCCTGCTATGCCAATCTTCTGCAATGGCCTTGAACGTATTTGCCGTATGATACACCGCAAGGCGTTTATCCTCTTGTTTTTTCCCCGAAGGATCTGTTCCGTCAACCAACAGCTTCTTTGCATCAAAGCGCTTCTGGCGTGCCTCTGTGATGGACACATGGGGGTATTGTCCAATGGATAAGGTTTTTTCCTTGCCAATGAAACGATATTTCATCTGCCATAATTTTGAACCAGTCGGTTTTACCAACAAATATAGGCCTTCACCATCTGAGAGCTTGTAGGCAGTGGCTCTGGATTTTGCGTTACGAATCTTCAAATCAGTAAGTGCCATATGGGGGTATCCTTTCCGATACCCCGTACAATACCCCCAAATGAGGTTGGCTTCTAGTAAATTCTACTGGACGACTGCGGACTATAAATAACTGCAATACCAATGATTTAATAGCAATATGTGGATTTTTCCGGATTTTACCGGAAGAGCGAATGGAGGCCGGGGGGAGAATCGAACTCCCGAATACAGGATTTGCAGTCCCGTGCATTACCACTTTGCTACCCAGCCCCATCATCCCCGCATTTATTGCGGGGTCCGGTTCAGACTCAACCGAAGGCCTGCATATATAGAAATATAGACCGGGCAGGTCAAGGCGAATTAGACCAGACCCCGCAATGCGCTCCGCTTATACGGGGATAGTCCCAAACAAATCATACGCATCCGAACCGGTGATTTTCACCCGGATAATACTCCCCGGCAGCACGCGGCCTTTGCTTTGAACATGCACCAGCCCGTCAATCTCCGGCGCATCGGCTTTGCTGCGCCCGATAATACCCTCCGGCGTGACCGAATCCACCAGCACATCGAGCGTCTTGCCAATTTTATGTTTCAGGCGTTTAGCGCTGATTTCCTGCTGCGCCGCCATAAAACGGTTCCAGCGCTCTTCAACAATCTCCTGCGGCACATGATTGCCAAGCGCATTGGAATCGGCGTCGGCCACGTTTTCATACCTGAAACAGCCCACCCGGTCGAGCTGCGCTTCTTCCAGCCAATCGAGCAGATACTGGAAATCCTGCTCCGTTTCACCCGGAAAGCCCACAATAAACGTCGAGCGCACCGTCATATCCGGGGCTGCCTTGCGCCAATTCTGGATACGATCGATGACCTTTTCCGAAGCCGCCGGGCGGCGCATATTTTTAAGCACCGCAGGACTCGCATGCTGAAACGGAATATCCAGATACGGCAAAATCTTGCCGTCGGCCATCAGCTGAATCGCCTCATCCACATGCGGATACGGATACACATAATGCAGCCGCACCCATGCGCCCGCATCTTTTGATATTTGGCCCAACTCTTCGCACAAATCCAAAAATTTTGCGCGCACTTCGCGGTCTTTCCACAGGCTTTTCGCATATCTGGTGTCAATGCCATAAGCGCTTGTATCCTGAGAAATAACCAGCAATTCCTTCACCCCGGACTTCACCAGATTTTCCGCTTCCTGCAACAACTGATTAGCTGGTCGACTGACTAAATCACCGCGCAGCTTCGGAATAATGCAAAATGAGCAGCGATTATTGCATCCCTCGGAAATTTTCAAATAGGCATAATGGCGCGGCGTAAGTTTCACACCAGCGGCGGGCACCAGATCAAGATGCGGCTCATGCAGCCGCGGCAGCGCCTTATGCACCGCCTCCACCACCGACTCATATTGCGCCGGGCCCGTGATGGACAGCACGTCCGGATATTTGCTGCGAATCAGCTCCGGCGTCGCGCCCATGCAGCCGGTGACGATCACCTTGCCATTCTCCGCCAGCGCCTCGCCGATGGCCGAAAGCGATTCCTCGCGCGCGCTATCCAGAAACCCGCACGTATTCACAATCACCACGTCCGCCCCGTCATATTTAGGCGCGAACGCATAACCTTCGGCGCGCAGCTGCGTCAGAATCCGCTCGGAATCCACCAGCGCCTTCGCGCAGCCAAGGCTCACGAATCCGACGGTAGGTGCTTTTGTGATCGCCTGTTTTGCCATAAACCCTTTAATTTTGTCATCATCGCCCCGCTATATTTAAGTAAGATTGGCGGGGATCCAGAATACACGCACTGCCGGTGCATATGACCCTAGAGCCCCGAATAAATCGGGGGTGACGGAAGTAAAATAGGCTGCTTCCATATCCCAGAAAGCTCATAAAAACAAGGATTTTCAATTGCCGATTAACTATAGATTAACCAAATCACCCCTATCATGCGACCGTTATCCGGCAATAAGGAGCTTCATATGGTGCATTGGTATTGGCTATGGATTACTGCAGTTACAGGCCTTCTCAACCGCTTATGGCGTGGTGAGGGACAAGTTTCGCGTGCGACATGGTATAGCTTTATGGTCATTACCGCATTGATAGTCGGTCATGGCTGGGTATATCCGCTGACTAAGATCGTTCAGCTCGCCATAATATGGCTGATTTATTTTCTGGGCTACGCGCTGCTGCCATGGCAGGCCATGTTTTCAGCCATCACCGGCGAATCTCCCAGCCGCAAAGATTCATGGTACACCCAATGGATGCAGACTCTTGCCTATGCCATCACCGGCACCAGCTATGGTGGAACTTATCCTCCTGCGCAATGGCGCCTGTTCGGAATCGTGTATGGCGCCATACGCGCCTGCTGGATGATTCCCGGCATAATATTGCTGATGCAATTTTATAATTCATACATCGCGCTGGCTGGCCTTTTCGGCCTCGCGATGGGACTGGTATATTACGGCGGGTATCGCCTTGCCCTGCATTTTCAGGCGGGCAATATGTCAGTTACGCTTTCAGAGATGACCATGGGATGGTGGCTGGGAACCTATATCCTGATTATTAGCGGTATATCCTAATAAAACATGGCGGCTGTTATGCGAATTTGCGGGCGTCAAACCCGTATTTTTCCATGAGCAGCGCGATATCGGCTTCGCTTGGCACATGCCCAAAGCCCGAGGCAAGCACTTTGCCATAACGGGTGAGGTCGACGATGGGGTTCTTAAGCGCCGCCTTAAGCAGCCGGATTTTAAGGTCAGAGGCGAGCAGAAAACAATAACACTCCCGCCCCCATTTATCCTTGGTGCGAATGAAGTGAATGGGCGGATGATTAAGGAGTTCTCTGCGTTTGGGCATTAACGATTTCCCTACTATTTATAACAGTTCCGGGACTTTGAACACGCTCAAGATCGGCATGCGGCGGAGGAAGCATTTTTGCATAGTTTCTTGTAACTTCATCTGCAACAACAAATGCATCCTTTTTAACAATACTCGTATTAGGCGCAATTTCCAGGGCCTTCACATCCGGCATTTCCGCATCGGATAAATTATTGATCGCTGCCGATTCTGCCGTAGTTAAGACACGGACGGAGCATGCTGCTTTTAATTCAGCAATTTTTCTCTCGCTTAACGGTTCTGCGATGTAAATAATGGGAGTATTTTTATAGGTTTTTTCAAATTTAGTTTTGAGCTCTTTCATATGAGTATACTCGATCGCACTCATAGAGATTTGCTTTTTAGAGGCCAGCCCGTCTGCAGCATATAGGCTTCCTACTGCGCTGGAAACATCGTTATGCAGTTTTCCGCCTCGTATAAAATCTATCAAATGCATTCCCCGCGCCGGTTTTTTGTTCTCAAGCATTTTTGCATTTCTCTCCTCATCTCCCCATAAAGGAAATTCTTCACCTGCCACTATCAGGCGAATATCGTAATGAGGATCCTTCAATGCAGCGATAGCCTGTTGCATAGACCCCGCTTCGATGAAGTTATAATCCGCCGGTTTTCCAGAATAGGGCTGTTCGCGAAATTCAAATTTATTAAACATCCCCTCAGTAATGGCTCGCCGGTAAGGCAGACGCATGCCTTCCCTGCTCACGATCAGGATAGATTCTTTTGGTTTTATAGTAGAAGCCACCATAATAGTATGCCTGAAAAATCGCATCAAGCTTTTATAGTAGCAGAGTTTTATTACGGTTTTGTGAAGAAATGATGATTAATTCATGACCATTTCGCACGTAAAATAATTATAATACATTGATTTACATGAATTTCACTGGTTTCGCTTGCATGGGCTATAGGTTTACTGTTATCAAATCCCTTCCTACCGGGCGAAAACATATAAGGGCGGTTAGCTCAGCTGGTTAGAGCGCCACGTTGACATCGTGGAGGTCGATGGTTCGAGTCCATTACCGCCCACCATACTTGACTAAAGTATGGAGATTCCCTTTCAAACTATTGCCTACCGCGCAACTCCCCCGGTTCTATCTTTTAATTTCGGCAATCCACCAAAACGGATTGGATCTTGTGCATTCAATTGCAAAAGTAAGGTTAGAAGCCTTTTATAAGCGGTTCTATTTTTTTAAGGCTGCACCTTCGGCGGGGTTAATGTGTTCCTGTGCACTGGCATGATAAGTGCCCTCAAGTATTCTACTTACTATGTCTATAAGTTGCCGGTTACCTTCTTGGCGTGCTTCTATGGTTGAACCAGCCATGCGGGGCGTGAATACAACGCCTAAATCTTTTAATACGGCATTGTCGGGATCGGACATAAAGGCTTTCTCATCTCTTTGCCCACCGTAAGGCATATCCAAAATTACCTTACCAATTGTTCGCTTTCCGAGTGGCAACCTTAGCTGTTCAAAAAGCGCTGTCTTATCAATAATATCGGCCCCCGAAGGATTGATAATAATTGCGCCTTTTTTCATCTGTGCTATTTGCTCTTTGCCCAATAGCCCTATCGAATGGTCACGGCGGCAATTCACCGAAATAAAATCAGATTGCGCTAATAACTCTGTCAAAGAAACGACTTTAGCTCCTGCGCGCTCCATAGCAATTTTATCTTGTTGCGAATCTTTTGCTGTGGCAACCACATTAAGTCCACACGCTTTCATCAGCCTGATCACGCCCTGGCCATCTTTTCCTGAACCGCCAATGACACCTATGGTCTTCCCTTCGATACTGTGCGTAGTGGATACTGCTTCTTGGTGAGGAAACGCTCCTTTCTGTCCCGTGATGTTTTGCAGACGTTCAATATCACGCATATGCATGAGTAATTGCATTAAAGTATACTCTGCTACCGGGCGGGGATGAATATCGTGGGCTTTAATAAGTGCAATATCATTTTGTTTGGCAATATCTGCAATTGCACTCAGATGACTTAATGCGTCATTCGGGCAAGCAACAACTTTTAATTTATGCTGACATTGCAATGATGCATTGATGACATCAGGGG
>Ga0206847_10094_pt1 | contig 31747 bp, 34 predicted proteins | sample Alteio_BWOrgCont_17_FD_152880 | JGI IMG/M metagenome (GOLD analysis project Ga0206847, IMG submission 152880) | Enriched cells from forest soil in Barre Woods Harvard Forest LTER site, Petersham, Massachusetts, United States -... | ecosystem: Environmental > Terrestrial > Soil > Temperate forest >... | reverse complement strand
CAGCGATGTATCATGGCCGTCTATACCGAAGTGCCCGAAAGGGAATTGGCTGCTTTTCTCGATCTTTACGATCTTGGCACAGTCCTCTCGTTGAAAGGCATTGCCGAAGGGGTCGAGAATTCCAATTTTCTTCTGCATACGGAAAAGGGCTCGTTCATCCTGACGCTCTATGAAAAGCGCGTGAACGAGAACGATTTGCCGTTCTTCCTGGGATTGATGGAGCATCTTGCCGCACGCGGCCTCAATTGCCCGCAGCCGGTGAAGAATAGGCAAGGTGTCGCGCTCGGCCGCCTGATGGATCGGCCCGCAGTGATCGTGACTTTCCTCGAAGGTCTCTGGATCCGCAATCCGACCGTGCATCATTGCGGCGCTGTGGGCGCGGCGCTGGCGCAATTGCATCTCGCCGGCGCGGATTTTGCCATTCGCCGCGCGAATGCACTGTCGGTGCAGGGCTGGCTGCCGCTGTTTCAGGCCGCCGAGACGCGGGCCGACGAGGTGCTGCCAGGTCTCGCCGTGGCGCTGGCCGAAGAGCTGGCGTTCCTGCAGAAAGCATGGCCGCAGAACCTGCCGTCCGGCGTCATTCACGCCGATCTGTTCAACGACAACGTCTTCTTTCTCGGCGACAAGCTCTCGGGCCTGATCGACTTCTATTTCGCCTGCAACGATGCGCTCGCCTACGACCTCGCCATTTGTCTCAATGCTTGGTGTTTCGAGGCGGATGGAAGTTACAACATCACCAAGGGCCTTGCGATGCTGCAAGGCTATGAGCGTGTGCGCCCGCTCGATGAAGCGGAGTTCGCGGCGCTGCCAATTCTGGCGCGCGGCTGCGCGTTGCGCTTCACGCTCACGCGTCTCGTCGACTGGCTCAATGTGCCGCCGGGCGCGATGGTGAAGCCGAAGGATCCGATCGAATATATGCGCAAATTGCGCTTTCATCAGAAGGTGAAAAGCGCGCGCGAATATGGGTTGCTGCGATGAGCCTTGAGCGCAAGCGTGTCGAAATCTGGACCGATGGCGGCTGTGCGCCCAATCCCGGCCCCGGCGGCTGGGGTGCGATTCTGCTGTGGGACGGGCATAAGCGCGAGATGCATGGCGGCGAAAAGGAAACCACCAACAATCGCATGGAATTGCTTGCGGCGATTTCCGCGTTGGAGGCATTGAAGCGCCCGTGCGATGTCGATCTGCATACCGATTCGCAATATGTGAAGAACGGTATCACTTCGTGGATGTTCAATTGGAAGCGCAAGAATTGGCGCACCGCGGACAATAAGCCGGTCAAGAATGTCGACCTGTGGCAGCGCCTCGAGGAAGCGGCGCAGCGGCATCAGGTCAAATGGCATTGGGTGAAGGGACACGCCGGCACCGAACTCAACGAACGCGCCGACGAATTGGTGCGGATTGGGAGAGAACCGTATTTGTAAGCAAGGGGGCAGGGGATGAGGAGAATAGCACTTATTCTGTTGGGCGCTTTCGCAGCAAGCGCGGCATATGCCGCATCGACGCCGGTCTCGACGATCGAGGCGATCTATAAGAGTCATACGGACAAGAACGCCAAACCGATTTCCGGTATCGAAGAGAAAATCTATACCGCCCGCCGCCGCAAGCAATTGCATCAGGCGCTGAAGGGCTGCACGGAAATTTGCATTCCCGTCCAGGATTCCGATTATTTCGTGAACGGGCAGGACTGGGAGCTCAAGAATGTCGCGGTCCGCCAGATTTCCGGCGACGACAAGAAGGCCGTTGTGGCCGCTAGTTTCCTCAATTTCGACAAGCCGCAGGAAATCACGTTCACGCTCGTGAACGAGAATGGCAAATGGTTGATCGACGATGTGAACGAGAAGGCGGACGGCGAAACTTACGATCTCGATAAGCTTTTCAAGCGCGAGTAAAGCCGCGCTACACTGCCCATGTGGAATGACATTGTTTGCGAGGGCCGCGCGCTGTTTGGCACGCGGCCTCCGCGTTTTCTCAGATATTTTTCAAGAGATTTTCGGCACCCGAATTTTCGGCCTTGCCCGGCGTGTCCTCAATGAAGAGCTTTGTCACGACGCCGTCGTCCACCAGCATCGAATAGCGCGCCGAGCGCACGCCAAGGCCGCGCTCGGTGAGATCCGCGACAAGACCCAGCGCCTTGGCAAATTGCGCGCTGCCGTCGGCGAGAAAATCGATCTTGCCGTCACCACCCGTGGATCGCGCCCAAGCGTTCATCACGAACACGTCGTTCACGCCGGTCACCGCGACCGTGTCGACGCCTTTTTGGGCGATTGCCGCAAGATTGTTGAGATAGCCGGGCAAATGATTGTTGTTGCAGGTCGGCGTGAAGGCGCCTGGCACCGCGAAGAGCACCACTTTCTTGCCGCGGAAAATCTCGTCCGTCGTGCGCGGGGCAGGGCCGTCGACCGTCATGACGGTGAAGGTCGCGTCGGGCAATTTGTCGCCAATCTTGATGGTCATCATGTGCTCCGTGAAACAGAAACCTGGCCAAACTTCATCGTCCGGCTTCGCCCGATGATTTAAGGCGCTTTTTTCGGTTCGTCGAGATGAAGCGGTGCCTCCCACGATTTCTCCGGTGTCCCGAAGGTAATGGTGAGATCGACCGGCCATGCCGCGTCTTTCGGTTTCTGGGCCAGCGTCAAGGTGAACCCGTCGCCTTCCGGCTTTTTCGCGGTATCGAAATACCAGCCGTCCGGCGCCTCGACGAAGAGGTCGGCTTGGGCGTGGGCGAGCCAGGATTTGTCCGCCATGGCGATGACCCAGCCGGGCTGTCCGCCACCGGCCTGCGCGCTCAAGGAATAGGTTTTGCCTGCGCCGTCACGCAACGTGCTGGGAAGTCCAGCGGGCGCATTCCATGCCGATTTTATCTCTTGTGGAGAGAGGGTGAGCTCGCCGCTGCCATGCGCTGGCATACAAACCTTTTCACAAACCGCGTAATCGAGCTGGAGTTTGAATTGAACTGGCTTGGCGGGGTCGCTCGGTGTGACGCGTATCGGAAATGTCACACGGTTGGGGTAGCCGAAAGCGATCGCGCCGCCCTCGTCCATTCTTTGCGGAAAGGGATAGAGCACGTCCGTCTTGGCGATATTGTCCGATCCCGCGAAAGCGAAGGTCGGCGGCACGCCGGCTTCGCCTGGGTCGCACCAATAGGTGATCGCATTGCCGGCAAGTTCGATCTCGACACCGACAATATAATCATTGCCTTGCATGCCTTGCACCTGCAGCCGCATGGCCGATTTGTCGGTGCGCACCCACGGCGTGTTCGGCAACTCGCCGCCGTAGGCAAATGAAGAATACGCCATGACAGCGCAAAGGAGGGCGAAAAATCTTTTCATTCCACCTCATTAACAATTTGATTCTTCACAAGCGAATAACAAAGCCGCGAGCGCCTTGCGAAAGCCCCATCGACTAAATACACTCATACTATGCCTCTGCGACTTAAGCGCGACTCGCGCGCCCCTCAAGGGTTTCTCGACGGCCAGATGCTGCTCGCCATGCCGGGCATGCTGGACAGCCGGTTTGCGCGCTCGGTCATCTATATGTGCGCACATTCGGATGAAGGCGCGATGGGGATTGTGATCAATCAACCGGCGCGCAAAGTGAGTTTTTCCGAGCTTCTCGTGCAGCTCGACATTGTCTCCGATCCGGATGCCATTCGCTTGCCGGCAAAGGCCGAGCAGATGCCGGTGTTGAAGGGCGGTCCCGTCGAACCCAATCGCGGCTTCGTCCTGCATTCGGCGGAATATTCGGTTGGCGAGGCGACATTGCCGATCGACGAGGCGGTTTCGCTCACCGCGACGCTCGATATCTTGCGCGCGATCGCCCATGGCGAAGGGCCGGATCAAGCCGTGCTGGCGCTCGGTTATGCCTCCTGGGTGCCGGGGCAATTGGAGGCTGAAATTCAGAACAACGGCTGGCTCTATTGCGATGCCGATCCGAATTTCGTGTTCGACATCGACCTTAGGTCGAAATACGACCGCGTGTTGCAGCAACTCGGCATCGAACCGGCGATGCTCTCGTCCGACGCAGGGCACGCCTGATTTTCAAGCGCTAAAAAGGACCGCGACCGTCCCCGGGACTGCGAGCTGGAAACGGCATTTCCGGCATGCCGTCGCAATCCTAAGCCGCTGCTTCCACGCCGCCCGTCGCGCCCACGAGCCGACGCGCCTCGGTGACGGTCATCGGCTGGCCGAAGGCATAGCCTTGCGCATATTCGCAGCCGAGCTGGTACAATTCGATCACGTCGCTTTCGGTCTCGGCGCCTTCTGCGACCACATCCATGCCCAGATCGTGCGCGAGCGCGATGATAGAGCGCAGGATCGTCGGCCGCGTGCCCTTGCTGGTTTGATGAATGAAGGATTGGTCGATCTTGATCGTATCGAACGGCAGGCGCTGCAGATAGGTTAGCGACAGATAGCCGGTGCCGAAATCGTCGAGCGAGAGACCCGCGCCGAGATCGCGGATGCGCTCCAGAATCTGCGCGGCAAATTCCGGATTCTCCATGACGAGCGCTTCGGTCATTTCAAGCTTGAGTGTTCCCGGCAGAACGGGCGTGCGGGCAAGAACCGCTTTGACATCGTTCAAAAGGTCGTGCCGCAGCAATTGCCGTGATGAAATATGAACGCTGGCGAAAATCGGCGGGTTGACTTCGAGCGCTTCCTGCCAGACGCGCAGCTCTTTGGCGGTGCGCTCCAGGACGAAGGCGCTCAGATCGAAGATCACATCGGTTTCCTCGGCCATGCCAATGAATTCCTCGGGGCCAATCAGGCCAAGCCGTGGGTGGTTCCAGCGCAGCAGGGCCTCGAAGCCGGCAACGGTGCGGTCCTCGAGCCGGACGACGGGTTGGAAATAGATCTGCATCTCGCCCTGTTCGAGCGCGCGGCGCAGATCCACTTCCAGCGACAGGCGGTCCGAGCGCTGCGCCCGCATGGTGGGGCGGAACACTTCGATGCGATTGCCGCCGAGCCTTTTCGCATGTGCCAGCGCTAGTTCGGCATCCTTCAGCATGTCGTCGCGCTTGGGATGCAATTGCGGATCATAGAGCGAGAGGCCGATCGAGGCGGTCAGCGAAATTTCTTGTTCGGCGAAGGTGACCGGCGTGCTCATCCCGCGGCGGATCGTATCGGCCAGGGCAATGATCTGCTCGGTCTGGGTCTCGCTGACCAGAATGATCGCATATTGATCGCCGGCAATGCGGGCGAGCGTATCTTGCTGTTTGAGCAGCCGCGACAGGCGCCGCGCGAGGGTGAGTAGAATGGAATCGCCTGCCGAAACGCCGACCGCTTCGTTGATCTGCTTGAATCGGTCGACATCGACCGTGATCATGGTCGGCCGGTATTGACTGTCGGCGCGGGCCTGGGCAAGCGCGGTGTCGATGCGGTCGAGCAGCAATTCGCGATTGGGAAGGCCCGTGAGATTGTCATAGACCGCGTCACGGAGCAGGCGCTCTTCAGCGGCCTTTGTATCGGTCACATCGGCCAGGGTGCCAACGACGCGCAGCACATCGCCGTCGGCGCCGACGACCGGGCGGGCCTTGAGCTGGTACCAGAAATAATGGCCGTCGACGGAGCGCAGGCGGAAATCGTGGGCGATACGGCCGCGTGCCTGCTGCAACAGCATGTCGAGCGACGCGCGATAACGGTCGCGATCGAACGGATGCAGCACGTCGAACCACGCCGAAGCCGGGCCTTCGAGGCCGCCGCGCTTCAAGCCGAGTTGCGTCTCGACCTCCGGGCTGACGTAGATATGATCGGCGGGAACGTCCCAGTCGAAAATGATGTCGCCGGAACCGGTGAGGGCGAGCGCCTTGCGCTCCGCATCCGAGACGGTGCCGTGGCCGACGCCGCCACCTGCAAAAGCGTTCTGCATGACCGTGAAGCCGATCAGCATGACGATCAGCACCAGGCCGCCAATCAGCGCGGGCGCGACGAAATCCACAGTCAGGCCGCCGGTAACCGTGATTCCTGCCGCGATCACCCAGACGACGAGCAGCAGCCAGGTCGGAATCAGCATCACGGCCCGATCGTAGCCGTGAGTCGAAAGATACACGATCAGGATGAAGCCGATACCGGTGATCGAGGCGATCGAGATGCGGGCAATGCCGGCCGCGACCTCCGGATCATAGACCGCGAGGCCGATTAAGGCGGCAATCATCGCGAGCCACACGCCGGCGACATAGGAATAGCGGACGTGCCAGCGGTTGAGATTGAGATAGGCGAAGAGAAAGACGATCAGCGTCGCGCCAAGCACCGCCTCGGCGCCGGCCCGCCAGATCCGTGTGCCATCGACGTCAATGTCGAAAATCTTGTGCCAGAAGCCGAAATCGATGCAGACATAGACCAGCACGGCCCAGGCGAGTGCCGCCGCCGCGGGGAAAATGGCCGCGCCGCGTACGACGAAAACGATGGTGAGAAACAGCGCGAGCAAACCGGCAATGCCGATGATGATGCCCTCGTAAAGGGTCAGGCTCGTGACCTTGTCCTTATAGGCGTCCGTGTCCCACAGATAGATTTGCGGCAGATAGGCGGTTTGCAATTCGGCGACATAGGTCACCGTCGTACCGGGTTCGATCGTGACCGCGAACACGTCCGAGTCCGGGCTGTCCTGCCGCTCGAGCGCGGAGCCTTGACTGGCGGTGATCGCCTGGATGCGGGTCGAACCAAGGTCGGGCCAAATGACACCGGAGCCGGCGAGCCGATAGTGCTGTGCGACGATCAACCGCTTGATCGGCTTATCGGTTTCGTTCGCAAGGGCGAAAACCACCCAGGACGGTTGCGTGCCTGGTTCGCGGGCGGAGACTTCGATGCGACGGACGATTCCGTCCGGCCCCGGCGCGGTCGCGATCTGAATCTTGTCGCCTTGGCCGGAATAGCGATCAATTGCCGTCGAGAGATCGATCGCGGTGGAATCCGGAGTTACACGGACGGCTTCCGCTGCGAAGGCGGAAAGCGAGCCGGCGAGCCAAAGACCAAGGAGCAGGAAAAAGAGACGAATTGGACGCACGGTACTCTAAATGCTGATGACGGAAATGCGCGCGTGAGGGGGCTGCGGCGCGGTCCATCCGGTGAACCTCATTCTTGTCGGAAGTGTGATTGGTAGTCATTTGAGGCCGAAGGGGCAAGGCGATTAAGGATTTTGCCAGATTTTTTGCCCAACTAACGTAAATGGCGGCGGGCCGAAAGCTGTATCATCGAGAACGGATCGGGGGTCAGTTTGAACGTCTGCCCGGCGGCAGGTTGCTCCCGGTCAGTTTTATGGACGCTGGGAGGGTTTGAAGTGAGGCCGTATCCAGTCGCAAAAATCCGCTGCAAAACAACATTTTTGCTACGCCTCAAATGTCAGGATATCCGCGACACAGGATCGACAACGCCCCTACACATTTCACCGTGCAGCCAACGGTCTGCAAGCGATAAAGGGCGCTCCCGCCGGCTGCGATTGCTATGCGTGCCGCTGGGGGTTCCACGCCTTGCGCACGAACTCAAGACGGTTGCCGTCGAAGTCGGCGACGTTGGCGGCATAATAGCCGTGGGCAAAATAGGTGCGATCTGCCGGTTTGCCCTCGTCAATGCCTCCGACCTTGATTGCAGCGGCATAGGCGGCATCCACCAATGCGTTGCTGTCGCAAACAATCCCAAGATACAGCCCGGTCTCGCCGGGCTTGCGTTGACGGAGCCAGATGCTTGATCCCACACCCTTTCCGCTGGCGTAAACATCATCGCCGATGCCGTAAAGATCGGGCACGCCCTTGGGGCCTGAAGCGGAATCGTAACTGCCGAATATTTTCCAGCCCAGCGGCTTCAAGGCTGCGGCGTAAAAGGCCAGCGATTTATTGATGTCCGCGACGGAAATATAAACATGGTCGATCATTTGGACTCCTCGCCACATTGGGGTTCTACAGGCGAAGGGACGGCCTGAGAAAGGAAGAGCAATGTTGAACAGCTCTGCTGACAGATCATGCCAGCATCGGCTTCGATTGTGCCGCATTAATCCTGATTAAAACAACATTTTTGCGCCTGATTTTTACAGTCGGCATTTTAATCTCCTCCCATGCGAAGCCAAGGTCCGACTTCTGGAAATGTCTGCATTGCGAACGTCTGGCAGGCGCGCTTGTCACAAATAACCCCGAATTTTGCATCGCATGAATCGCCGGCTTTTTGCGACGCCTCAAATGTTAGGAATTGTTAGACAATGCAATCGTGCGCATGGGTTGGGTTAACCGTTGTGGCGCAAACGATCTAACGCAACGGCAGCGATTATGATCAAGCCCTTGCCGAGATATTGCCATACGTCCGGAACGCCGGTCACGATGAGGCCCGCCGACAGAGAGGTGATGATCAAGGCTCCGATCACCGTACCCCAGATCGAACCAATTCCGCCGGCGAAAGAAGTGCCGCCGAGAATGACGGCAGTGAACGCGTCGACGAAGTAGCTGTGACCAACTTGCATGGCGTTTGCACCGAGCACCTTGCTTGACAGCATGATGGCTCCGATACCAGACGACAATCCGGAAATGCCATAGATGAAAAGCTGAACGCGCGGGACATTGATGCCCGACAGACGAGCCGCAGCCTTGTTGCAGCCAACCGAGTAGACATGTTTGCCGAATACCGTGCGTGTCAGGATGAACCAGGAGACCACGACCACGACCACGACCAGCGCGATGATCGCGTGTGCCGGTATGCCAAGAACGGAAGTAGTGCCAAGGAACGCATAGGGCAAATTGGAGTTGTAGACTGTCATGTCGCCGGTCACTTCGCGAGCGAGGCCAAGCACGACATTCAACGACCCGAGCGTTACTAGGACGGGCGGCAACTGCAAGCGGGCGATCAGGAAACCATTGATCAAGCCGAGCCCCAATCCTCCCAGAAGTGGGGCCAGAAACCACAAATAGGACAGCCCGGCAAAATTGGAGACCGTTAGCCCTATGATGGCGCAAGCTGCCAAGTTGGCACTGATGGACAGGTCGATACCGCCTGCAAGAATGACAAATGTCATGCCCGTCCCGAGAACGGTATTGATTGCGGCCTGCTGCATGACGGAGTTCACGTGATTGAAGGTAAAGAACCTCCCGCCCGACAGGATGTGAAAGCCGATCGTAAGAATCATCAAGACCGGCAGCATGCCGACGGTTTGAAAAACATCTCGCAGTTTCTGACGATCTGCGGCCAAGCTTCCCCCGGAGATGCGGTCTTTATGAAATTCCATTTTGCGGCCCCAGGCCTGTCAACAACTTACTGTCCAATGAAATTTACAGAGCTGTTTATTGTAGCAATACCCTGCCTGCCGTCGCCAGCACGAGTTCAGGGATTCGGCCCCGATCGAAACCGGGGGATCGTCCCAGACTGCGGGCTCTCGCAAGCGGCCGGCCGGTGTTCCCTCGCAGGGGAAGACGTGATGGTCAGCCCGAGGGTCCACCACTTCAAAAGTGCTGCCCGCAATGTGCTGGTGCAATAAAACATGACCAGAGTGGGAAAGAAAATCCAAACTGACCCGCAACCCGAGAGGTAACTCCCAAGCCTCCGCGTCATTGCGAGGAGCGAAGCGACGAAGCAATCCACCGTGCTGCGTCATGAGCAACGAATAATTGGCCGCGTACCTCGTCGCACCGTGGATTGCTTCGCTTCGCTCGCAATGACGGCGAGGCTGGGAAGTTACTCTGGGAAAAACGTTCGTTGCATTTGTTCTTTATTTGTTCTATTATGACCTCGGGGATTGAAGTTGTGCGGCCAGCCGAGCCGTGTGAAGCAGAGATTGTTCATCTGGGAACGGTTTTTGGGAACGAAATGATAGGGCGGTTATGTCAGCGTATTCAGTATATTAGGGAGATGGATGGTTGGGTGGCCTTGCTGAGGCGGCAGTCCCCGTTGCGCCGTGCGAGCCGGAGGTCGTCCATCGGAGAACGGTTTCTGGGAACGAAATGATAGAGCGATTATGGCAATGTATTCAGCATATTAGAGGGATGGTCGGGGCGGTCTTGCCGGACGGCGGTCCCAGCCGAGCCGTGCGAGCCGGAGATCGTTTATCACGGAACGAATTTTGGGAACGAAAAGATAGGGAGAATAAATAAATTATTTCAGAATGTTATGGCAGCACGGCGGCATTGTCGCACCAGTCTTGGGCCAGAATTCCGTTAGAAGCGCCGATTGCCTAAAGCCGACGGCACGTCGCTGTCCAGAATTGCGTATAAAACATGGTCCTGCCAGCGGCCATTGATCTGCAGATAGGCGCGGGCGAGACCTTCGCGCTGAAAACCGATCCGTTCCAGGAGCCGGCGGGAGGCTGCATTGTGCACGAGACAAGCTGCCTCCACCCGCCGCAAGCCCATGACGCCGAAAGCGTGATTGAGGACCGCGCGCACTGCATCGGACATGTAGCCCTGGTTGGCGTAGGGCATGCCCATCCAATAGCCGAGCGTTGCCGTCTGGGCGACGCCGCGGCGGACCTGGCCGAGGGTGAGGCCGCCGAGTAGCACCCGGTCGCTCTGACGGAAGATCAGGAAGGGATAGGATTCGTCGCGCGCGATCTCTTCGCGATGGCGTTTCAAGCGCCGGCGGAAGGACGACCGCGTCAAGTCATCCGCCGGCCAGATCGGCTCCCAGGGTGTCAGAAATTCGCGGCTTTCGGCGCGCAGTCGCGCCCAGGGCACGAAATCCTCCGTTTCAGCGTGGCGCAGATAAACGGATTTGCCGCGAATCCAGGCTTTCGGGTCAGCTGCGAAGTTGAGCCGGAAGAGCGCCACGACGAACCTCTCACGCGCTTGAGAGCCGGGCCGCGATTTTATCGGGCGACCAGACTTTGGCAACGGGGCCGATCGCGCAGACAGTCGGCGCGGTTTTCAGCATGTCTCGCCCGGCCTTGCGAACATCTTCGACCGTGATGACGTCAATGCGGTCGATCACCTCCTGCCGCGTGAGGGTGCGGTTGTAGGACAGCATCTGGCGAGCGATCTGCTCGGCCCGCGCGCTCGACGATTCGAGGGCGGTCAGCAGCGAGACCTTCATCTGCGCCTTGGCACGTTGCACTTCCACTTCCGAGAGATGTTCGGCCGCCTCGCCGAGGCAATCGAGCGCGACCGGCATCAGTTCGGGCACATCGGCGGCACTGGTGCCGGTATACATGCCGAACACGCCGGTATCGGAAAAGGCCCAGTGGAACGCGTAGATCGAATAGGCAAGGCCGCGCTTCTCGCGCACGTCCTGGAACAGGCGGGACGACATGCCGCCGCCGGCAACATTGGCGAAAATGTGGGATGCGTAATTGCTCGGATCGTTGAACGAGACGCCTTCGAAGCCGATGATGATATGGGCCTGCTCCAGCCGTTTCTTCGATTTTTGTTCGCCGCCGACATATTTGGCCGGCTCCTTGGCGACACGGGTCGGTTCCGGCAGGTGACTGAAACGCTTGCCGATCTCGTTGACAAGTTCGTCATGATTGACCGCCCCGGCGGCGGCAATGATCATCGATTCGGAATGGTAGTGCGAGCCAAGATAATCCTTGATCGCTGGCGGATCGAAAGACGAGACCCGCTCCGGCGTGCCAAGGATGGGCCGGCCGATCGGCTGGTCGGGATAGGCTGTCGCAGTGAACATGTCGAAGACGAGATCGTCGGGCGTGTCCGCCGCCGCGCCGATCTCCTGGAGGATCACGCTTTTCTCGCGGGCCAATTCCGTCGGATCGAAGACCGAATCGGTCAGAATGTCGCTCAGGATGTCGATAGCGAGACCCGTGTCCTCGGCGAGCACGCGCGCGTAATATGAGGTCTGCTCGACCGATGTAGCGGCATTGATGTCGCCGCCGGCCGTTTCGATTTCCTCGGCAATATCCCGGGCCGAACGTTTTTTTGTGCCTTTGAAAGCCATGTGCTCCAGCAAATGCGAGAGCCCGTGTTCCTGTGGCCGTTCGTGCCGCGACCCTGCTCCGATCCAAACCCCGAGGGAGGCGGTCTCCACATGTGCCATCGTATCGGTGACGATGCGAAGACCGGAGGGCAGAGTTGTTGTTCTAACGCTCATACGAACTCATACTTTAGCTCCCGTGCTCTCTGCCGCGGCGCGGGATCGGCTGCGGATGAAGGCTTCGATTTCGCGCTGATCGTTGGGCAGCACAGTCATAGTTTCGCCTCTTTGTAACAAATCTGCAAGATGCGCCGGCAGGGCAGGGCGCATGCCGCTCGCCTGCTCGACCGCATCCGGGAATTTGGCCGGATGCGCGGTGCCGAGCACCAGCATCGGTGTTGCAGCATGATCTTTCGCCCGCTGCCGCGCCACATGGACGCCGACAGCCGTGTGCGGATCGAGCAGATAGCCAGTGTTGCGATAGGTTTGCGCGATTTCGGCCATGGTTTCCGCCTCATGGGTGGCGCCGGCGTCGAAATCCTGGCGGATGGCGGCGATGGCCTTGGGTGCAATGGTGAAACTGCCCGACTGGGCGAGGCTGCCCATCAGGCCGGTAATCACTGCCGCATCGCGGCCATAGGCTTCGAACAGCACGCGCTCGAAATTCGACGAGACCTGAATATCCATGGAAGGCGATTGCGTCGGCTTGACGCCGCGCACGTCGTAGGTGCCAGTCGCAATCGCTCGCGCCAGAATGTCGTTGGTATTGGTGGCAATGCCGAGCCGCTCGATCGGCAGGCCCATCCGCTTCGCCACATAACCCGCGAGAATGTCGCCGAAATTGCCGGTCGGTACGGTGAAGGACACTTTGCGGTGCGGCGCGCCGAGCGCCACAGCGCTCGTAAAATAATAGACGATCTGCGCGACGATCCGGGCCCAATTGATCGAATTGACGCCGGACAGGCCGAATTCGTCGCGGAAACTGTGATTGTTGAACAGGCCTTTCACGATCGCCTGGGCGTCGTCGAACGTGCCTTCGAGAGCGATCGTGTGCACATTGGCGTCAGTCACCGTCGTCATCTGGCGGCGCTGCACTTCCGACACGCGGCCATGCGGATAGAGAATGAAGATATCGACCATGTCGAGGCCGCGGAAGGCTTCGATGGCAGCCGCGCCCGTGTCGCCCGAGGTAGCGCCGACAATGGTGGCGCGCCTGCCGGCTGCCTTGAGCGCACGGTCCATCAGGCGGCCGAGCAATTGCATGGCGACATCCTTGAAGGCAAGCGTAGGACCATGGAACAATTCGACGACGAACAGATTGTCGCTGATCTGGGCGAGGGGCGTCACCGCATCGTGCCGGAAGGTGGCATAGGCGGACGTGATCATTGCGGCGAGATCGGCGGGTGCGATCGCATCGCCGACGAAGCTGCCAATGACGGCCTGGGCCACTTCAGCATAGGTTTTTCCGGCAAAGCCGGCGATTTCCTCGGCCGAAATCTGTGGATAGGTTTTCGGCAGATAGAGCCCGCCGTCGCGTGCGAGACCCGTCAGCAGAGCTTCCGTGAAATTCAGCTCAGGCGCGTGACCGCGGGTCGAAATGTAACGCATCGTGCAAATCCTCAAAATGCCGCAAGCAGATTGCGGCAGGCTGTAGCATAAATTCTCGCGCGAGGGACCGATTGAATCGGCATGGCGTCATCTCACGCTTGGAGGCAGGAGTTAAACCCTGCCCCCGAGGCGCCGCCAGGCGAAGACGCCGAAGACACCGAGCAGCGCGGCCGCGAGACCGAACCAGGTGAAAGCATAAGACAGATGATTGTTTGGAATATCGATCACGGTCGTGCCGCCTTTCGGCCAGCCGTCGGGAACGGATGAGGCATCAGCGTCGATCGTGAAGGGCGCTGCGCGCGTGAGGCCGAAGTGCTGCGCGATCAACACCGGATCGCGCGTAAACCACAGGCCTTTGGCCGGATCGTCGGCAGGCGTGAAGAGATTGCGACTCTCCGGCTCGCGCATCAGGCCGGTGACGGTCGCTTCACCCGCGATCTGACCCGCCGCGCGCTTGGCAGGATCGCGCACATCCTCGCGCACGAAGCCGCGATTGACGATGATTTGCGCGCCGGAGGCGAGCGTCAAAGGCGTCAGCACCAGATAACCGGTCTCGTTGCGGAACGGCCGGAAGACCAGTGCCTCCTTGGTGTGATCGAAGGTGCCTGTCACAGTGACATGCCGGTAGGCATAGTCGCTTGGCTTCAATTGCGGCCATTGCGCCTCATCCGGCACAGGCTCGGGTGGTGCGGTGATCCTCGTGTGGATCTGCGCCAAAATTCCTTCTTTCCAGGCAAGGCGTTGCAATTGCCAGACGCCGAGACCGCAGAGCAGCAGGAAAGCGATGAAAGTGGCTATGGCCGGCGCGAGCAGCCGGCGCAGCGGAGCCGCGGAGTTCAATGTTGGTCCAGCCGGCCTTGCTCGGCTTTGTTCTTATATTGCAAGGCGATGAGCAGGCCTTTCAGCGGCCGCAAGATGCCAAGGCAGACGACGAGAGTGAGTGGCAGGAAGATCACGAGATGGACCCAGATCGGCGGCTCGAAGGTGAGTTCCGTCCAAAGGGCGAGCCCGAGGACGATGATGCCGGCGATCAGGGTCACGAACACCGCCGGCCCGTCGCCCGCATCGGCAAAGGAATAGCTGAGCCCGCACGCCTGGCAGGACGGCGCCACATCGAGAAACCCCTTGAACAATTTGCCTTGGCCGCACCGCGGGCAATGGCCGGAAAGGCCTGTGGAATAAGGAGATTGCGGCGGATACTCGTCATACATGGGCATGTCCGAAGCGAAAACGACAAGGCATTATAGGCCGCTGACAGCGGAGCCGGAAAAGAAAAATCCCGGCCTCAGGGCTGAGGCCGGGATAATGAACGCGTCGATGGAAAGCGTCATTCTTGATGGATGACGGCGCCCCAGGAGCCCCACACGTAGATGCAGGAGAAGAGGAACAGCCAGACCACGTCGACGAAGTGCCAATACCAGGCGGCAAATTCGAAACCGAGATGATGATCAGGCTTGAAATGGCCATTGTAGACGCGAAGCAGGCAGACGATCAGGAAGATCGTGCCGATGATCACATGCGCACCGTGGAAACCGGTCGGCATGAAGAAATTCGCGCCATAGATCGAACCTTTGAAGGCGAAAGGCGCATGATAATATTCCCAGGCTTGCACGCAGGTGAACATGGCGCCGAGCAGAATGGTGAGCAGCAACCCGGTTTTCAGGCTCGAGCGGTCGTTATGCAGCAGCGCATGGTGCGCCCAGGTGACGGTCGTGCCGGAGGTCAGCAGCAGCAGCGTGTTGAATAAGGGCAGGTGCATCGGGTCGAGCGCCTCGATGCCCTTCGGCGGCCAGACGCCGCCCGTGAATTCCGTGCGGGCATATTCGATCGCCTCGTGCGGGAAAAGGCTGGAGTTGAAATAGGCCCAGAACCACGCGACGAAGAACATCACTTCCGATGCGATGAACATGATCATGCCGTAGCGATGGCTGATCTGCACCACGCGCGTGTGGTAACCACCGTATTCGGCCTCTTTGATCACGTCGGCCCACCAGGCGACCATCGTGTAGAGCACGGCGATGAGGCCGGCGCCGAAGATGTAGGGGCCCATTTTTAGGCCACCCAAAGTCATGGATTTCATCCACATGACGGCACCGATGGCCAGAACGAAGGCGCTGATCGAACCGACGAGCGGCCAGGGACTTGGATCAACGAGATGATAGTCGTGGTTCGGTTTGGCGTGACTGTCAGCCATCGGTCAGTTCCCTTAACAAATTCCAGCCCATTAGGGCCATTTCACACGTCTCAAAGCGAGGGTCAACTGCGACATGATAACAGTGCAGGACTTTCGCTGCAGAATCAGGCTCTACCGTTTGAGCCGCGCCAGCAGTGTCGCAAGGTCTGTCCGCTCGCGCGGCAGGATATAAGGTACGGATTGCCGCTTGGATAATCCAAAGGGGTCTCCGGCGACAATGTCGACCACCCTGGTGGAGTGATATCGCGCCGGCTCGCATTCCCACTTGCCGCCAAATGTATGATCGATGGGGTTATAGGAATTGCTCGGATAGAGATAGCAGATCGAATCGCCGTAATGGGTGGTGACAGGATCGTTGGCTTGCAATTTCCATTTGCCGGGAACGAGGACGGTGTTGCCCGGGTACCAGAGCTCCGTGGAACCGTCCTTGCCGAGATATTCAACCTGGGTGCCGTGTGCGCTGAACGTCATATATGTTCTGCCGCCGCGATAGACCTGATCAGCCGGCGCGTCCAAATTTACCCCGCCAACTGTTAAAAGCTTCACCGCCGGTGGCGCACAGGCCGATAGAAAGAACGGAAGGAGAATAATGGCGGCCTTATTGCCAGCAAATGCTATCCGCACGTGTCACTCCAAAAATCGGCCGCGCCCATCGCTCACCTGACGGTGTCGTTTGCCTTCTTATTCGCGTCCGCCACCGGCTTCGTCTCGGTCTTCGAAGGATAAAACGTGTAGGACAGCGTCACCTGCTCGACACCCTTCATCGCCGCATCATTTTCGAGCTCAGGGTCGAGGTAGAAGACCACCGGCAATTCGGCCGATTCGCCCGGGCCGAGATGCTGTTCCGACGTGCAGAAGCAGGAAATCTTATAGAACCAGGGGCTGACCTGTTCCGAAACGTTGTAGGAGGCGATCGCTGCCGTCTCCTGATTCGAGAGATTCTTCACTTTGAAGAAAACCGTCGCCGTTTGGCCGGTCCGCAGATTGATCGAATCCACTTCCGGTTGGAAGGACCAGGGCAGATCGCCGCTGACATTGGTGTCGAAGTGGACATTGATGATGCGCTTGCCCTGCGTCGCCGATTCTGTTTCGGCGGTGCGCAAAACCCCGCCATAACCGGTCGCCTTGCAGAACTCTTGATAGAGCGGCACGGCGGCGAAAGAGGCGCCAACCATTGCCGCAACAACTGCGGCGATCGTCCAGGCGGTGCGCAGATTGGTGGTTTTATTCGCCATAGCCGTCGGTCTGCTGAGAGGGATCAAAATGCGGCGCATGTGCGACCCGCACGATCGTGACGCAATAGAACAGGGCGAAGAACGCGACGATGCACAAGCCCAGCGCCCAATTGCGATGCATCCGGCCACGCATCTGCGCCGGGGTCAGGCCTCGAATGACGGGCGCTTTCACCTTGGCGAAATAGGCGAGCACGACGACGCTGTTGGCAAAACCCAGAAGCGCGAACATGACGTTCAGGCCTTTGGCCACCGCGAAGGCCCAGACCAACAGGACGAACGGAATTAAGAAGCCGAGCATGATGCGCTAACTCCAAAGCGCGTGGGCTTGCGCCACAAGATGTTCGCCGAGCAGAGTGGCGAAGAGCGCGAATAGATAGAAGATCGAGACGCCGAACAGGCGCATGGCCGTCTTATTGGCATTTGCGCCCTCGCGGATGCGGAAGACTTGTCCGGCAAGCCAGAGCATCGTCAGTCCGCCGAGCACCGCGACGGCCAGATAGGTGAGGCCGCCAAAGCCGAGCAGGAACGGCAGGCAACCGATCGGCGCGAGAACGATCGTATAGAGCAGGATCTCGAGCCGGGTGTGATCGGCGCCCTTCACATTCGGCATCATCGGCACGCCGGCATTGGCATAATCGCCCTGTTTGACCAGTGCGAGCGCCCAGAAATGCGGCGGCGTCCAAACGAAAATGATGAGGAAGAGAATGATGCTGTCGAGAGTGATCGTGCCAGTGACCGCGCTGTACGCAATCATTGGCGGGAACGCGCCAGCGGCGCCGCCGATCACGATGTTTTGCGGCGTCGAGCGCTTCAGCCACATCGTGTAGATGACGGCATAGAAGAAAATGGTGAAAGCGAGCAGCCCGGCCGAAAGCCAGTTGGCGGCAAGGCCAAGGGTCGCGACCGAAAAGGATGCGAGAATGAGGCCAAAGCTCAAGGCTTCGCCGCGGGTGACTTTACCCGATGGGATCGGCCGCGCTTGTGTGCGCCGCATGACGGCGTCGATATCGGCGTCATACCACATGTTCAGCGCGCCGGACGCCCCGGCGCCGATGGCGATGGCGAGTAAGGCGGTGAAGCCGAGAACCGGATTGATGTTACCCGGAGCGATGATGAGGCCGGTGAGCGCGGTGAAGACGACAAGCGACATCACGCGCGGCTTCAGCAGCGCGAAATAATCGGACGGGGTGGCGTTGGAGACTGCATTCATGTCAGTCGCGCCGTCATGACCTGCGGTCAAACTCATTACATATATTCCAATCCGCTTCAGGGATGTTTGCTTACCGGCTCATTGGCAAGACGGCCGTCTCAAAAGCCGTCTGACGAATGAGTCGGGCGGCCGGTTCGAAAACCGGCCGCCGCTCCTTTAGTGTCCGTCCGAGCCGGTGATCCGCGGCAAAGTCGAGAATTGGTGGAAGGGAGGCGGTGACGGCAGCGTCCATTCCAGGGTCGTTGCACCGACACCCCAGGGATTGTCGCCGGCAACGCGCTTCTTTGAGAAGGCTTCGACGACGGTGTAGAGGAACACCAGCACGCCGATACCGGCGATGTAGGAGCCGTACGACGAACATTTGTTCCAGAAGGCGAAAGCTTCCGGATAGTCGATGTAGCGGCGCGGCATGCCGGCGAGGCCAAGGAAGTGCTGCGGGAAGAACGTCAGGTTGACGCCGATGAACATGATCCAGAAATGCAGCTTGGCCAGGGTCTCATTATACATGTAGCCAGTCATCTTCGGGAACCAGTAATACCAGGCCGCGAAGATCGCAAAGACCGCACCGAGCGACAGCACGTAGTGGAAATGCGCGACCACATAATAGGTTTCGTGCAAGCTGCGGTCGACGCCGGCATTGGCGAGCACGACGCCGGTCACGCCGCCGACCGTGAACAGGAAGATGAAGCCAACTGCCCAGACCATCGGCGCGCGGAACGAGATCGAGCCGCCCCACATGGTGGCGATCCACGAGAAGATCTTCACGCCGGTCGGCACCGCGATCACCATCGTCGCGAAGACGAAATAGCGCTGGGTGTTGAGCGACAGGCCGACCGTGTACATGTGATGCGCCCACACGACGAAGCCGACGAAGCCGATGGCGACCATCGCGTAAGCCATGCCGAGATAGCCGAAAATCGGCTTCTTCGAGAAGGTCGAGACGATGTGGCTGATGATGCCGAAGCCCGGCAGGATCAGAATGTACACTTCCGGATGGCCGAAGAACCAGAACAGATGCTGGAACAGGATCGGGTCGCCGCCGCAATCGGGCTTGAAGAAGCAGGTGTCGAAGTTGCGATCGGTCAGCAGCATGGTGATGGCGCCGGCGAGAACCGGCAGCGACAGCACGAGCAGGAAGGCCGTGATCAGCACCGACCAGGCAAACAGCGGCATCTTGTGCAGGGTCATGCCCGGCGCGCGCATGTTGAAGATGGTGGTGATGAAATTGATCGCGCCCAGGATCGACGACGCGCCGGCGATATGCAGCGACAGAATCGCGAAATCCATCGACGGGCCGTCATGACCGGCTGTGCTCGACAAGGGCGGGTAGATGACCCAGCCCGTGCCGGCGCCGTTGTAACCTTCACCACCCGGCACGAACATCGAAATGACGAGCAAACCGAAGGAAGCGGGCAGCAGCCAGAACGAAATGTTGTTCATGCGCGGGAAGGCCATGTCCGGCGCGCCGATCATGATCGGAACGAACCAATTGCCGAACCCGCCGATCATTGCCGGCATCACCATGAAGAAGATCATGATCAGGCCGTGACCGGTGATGAACACATTGTACATATGCTTGGCGGCATCGAGATTGTTCGCGCCGGCGCCTTCCAGATATTGTGCCAGCACCGGGAACACCTGGATGCCCGGATCCTGCAGTTCGGCGCGGATCGCGATGGACATCGCGCCGCCGATGACGCCGGCGATGATCGCGAAGATCAGATAGAGCGTACCGATATCCTTGTGGTTGGTGGAATACATATAGCGTTTCCAGCCAGTCGGATGGCCGTGGTCCGCGTCATCGTGGGTGGTTGAGGTTGCCATAACTTAAGATCCTCGAACTTTGAAACGATCCAGACGGACCAGCTTATTGAGCGCTTGCAAAAGCGGTGTTGCCGTTGCTCGCAAATTTCTTCTTCGCGTCCTGGAGCCAGGCGTCATATTTCTCTTGGCTCACGACCCGGACAGCGATCGGCATGAAGGCGTGGTCCTTGCCGCACAGCTTCGAGCACTGGCCGTAATAGACGCCTTCCTTGTCGGCATTGAACCAGGTCTGGTTGGCACGGCCCGGAACGGCGTCGACGCGGATGCCAAGCTCACGCACGGCGAAGGAATGGATGACACCGGTCGGATCGGCGGTGATGGTCATAGCGACAGTCTTGTGCACCGGAACGACGAGCTCATTGTCGACGGCGAGCAGGTAGAGCTGGTGCTGCTTTTCGAAGTCGTTGAGGTCGGCTTGCTTCTTATAGTTGGAATCGTAACTGAAGCCGCCAGCCTGATCCTTGGGATATTCGTAGGTCCAGTACCATTGCTTGCCGGTCGCCTTCAGGGTGATGTCGGCCTTGGGGATCACGAGTTCCTTGGTCAGCAGGCGGAACGACGGGATCGCGATGATCACGAGAATGAGCACTGGAATGATCGTCCAGGCCACTTCCAGAAACGTGTTATGGGTGGTCTTGGAAGGAACGGGATTGGCCTTCTCGTTGAAGCGCACGACGATGATGGCGAGAAGAGCGAGAACAAATAGTGAAACCGGAATGATGATCCACAGAAGCATGGTGTGGAAACTGTCGATATCCTGCGCCACGGTGCTTGCGGGTTCAGGCATTCCGATTTGTCCGGGCACGGGTGCGCCCAGAACGCCATCCTCCGCCAAAGCCCAAGTGGAGGTGAAGAACGTTAAGAGGGCGGCCGCCGCCGACCCGATTCCCCGCATATTAACTCTCATGAACGTCGTCGCTCCTCTCGGCCGGGCGGATTCCAAACCCGGCGGACACCTGAATTTTCCCCGCAAAAGGGCCTCATTCTGGCCGCTTTCGTGAGAATATTGCATTCCACCTTAGACCGATCGCGGGACAAGGCCCCAGCCAAGCCAATCCAAAGGCGGAAAAAACGCCATCTCAACCCCGTTTCAAATCACAGTCCCGTTGCGAGCGCAATGCCGTCGAAACTTTTGCCCGATGCGGCAAATGGGCGCGAAACTCCCCGTGCTTGTCCGGCACGGCAGAGGCCGTGTCAAACAAGGCATCCATTCCGCCCCAGCGCTTGACAGGCAAAAGCCATTTGTTACGGAACGGGCAGGTTTTATCCCACATCAGCTCTTGGGTTTGATTCGCGGATATTATAATGACAGGTCGCCTGGGCGATAGGCTGCGGGTGTCTATGAGGAGCGGGTATGATTCAGATGCGCGACAGCACGATGCGGTCCCAAAGGACCGCAAATCAGGCCGGTCTGTGGCGATTACTTGTGGGAATGGCGCTGGCTGTTCTGGCCGTTTTGACTGCCGGCCAAGCATTCGCGCAATCTCAAGGCGTCTTGAAGAATAAATATGGCGATTGGGAGATGCGCTGCGATACACCGCCTGGCGCGTCCCAGGAGCAGTGCGGCCTGGTCCAGAGCATTGCCGCTGAAGACAAGCCGAACGTCAATTTACAGATCATCGTCGTGAAAGTCGCAGACGGCAAAGGTTCGATCTTGCGCGTCGTGGCGCCTCTAGGTGTGTTTTTGCCGCGCGGGCTTAATCTGAATATCGACGGCAACAATATCGGCAAGACCGGTTTTGGCCGCTGCCTGCCGAACGGCTGCTATGCGGAGGTTGGGATCGACGACAAGTTGCTGGCGCAATTGCGCAACGGGCAAAGCGCCGTCTTCTCGATCTTCGACACGCCGGAAGAGGGCATCGGCATCCCGGTTGCGCTAAACGGGTTCAAGGACGGCTATGACAATCTGCCGAATGTCTCGAGTGGTGGCCCGGGCGCTGATTCGAATGCAGCGGCGAAACCGCCGGAGCCTGCACCCGCAACGCCGCCGGCCCCGCCAGCCCAATAGGCGAAATGAAATTATTGATCGGATTGGATAGAACGGGCTTAAGGCCATGTGGAGGGTTTTCATGACGTGCCGCACTTTCGGTAATTTCCCGATCAGGCCGATTGCACCGCGAGTTCGGGTGGCGGGCGCCGCGCTTTTGGCGCTTTCGCTTGCTGGCTGCAGTGGCGGGAGTAGCGGCTTCGATCCGGCGTCCCTTATCGCATTCAACCGTACCACCCCGGCGCCTCCCACTCCGGCAAAGCCGAATGATGATGACAAGACAGAAGTCTATTGTCCGTTCGTCCAGGTGCTCGAGGGTGCGAGCTCTATGCGCGTCGGTGGCCAGGGCGATACGGCCCGCTATCAATATTCGCTCGGCGACTTGGCGCGCGAATGCAACGTGGTCAACGGCAAGATCCAGATCAAGGTCGGCGTAGAAGGCAAAGTTATCCTGGGGCCGGCCGGCGCGCCTGGCACATTCTCGGCGCCGATCCGCATCGCCGTGCGGCGGGATGCGGACAACAGTGCTGCGGCCAGCAAGCTGTTCCGGGTTTCCGCGACTGTGCCCGCCGGCGAAAGTTTTGGCACGTTCTCGTTGGTGTCCGACACGCTCGAAGTGCCCTATCTGCGCCAAGAGGCCGATCAGGATTATACGATCGTCGTCGGCTTTGACAGCAAGGGCACCGATAGCGATGCGGCACCCAAGCCGAGGCGTCGCCGCCGTCGCTAAACGGCGGCGCGATGACCGTACAAGCTCATTACTTTTTTCGATAGCGCCATTGACCGCATCTATCGGGAGGAGTATCTCTCGGCCGTCAGTTCCACCCTCCGCGGAAGAGACCGGTTAATTACCGGCGCCGAAGGCGCAACCGCCCCGGAAACGCTCAGGCTATCAGGACCGCGCGAGGGATGACACTCTGGAAAGCGACGCTGAGCGCGCGATGATTCGAGCGCTTTGTAGTCCACCGACGGGGGTAACCGTTCCGGCGCCAATCGGATGGGAAATCTCTCAGGTTCCGTGACAGAGGGGGCGTCACACCGGGCTCGCGCCTGGACGTAACGCTGTTTCTTTGGCCGGGGCCGTCATGACTGACCCGCATTCGCATTCCGATACGCCGCTCAAGCAAACGCCCCTGCATGATTTGCATGTGAAGCTTGGCGCCCGCATGGCCGCTTTTGCCGGCTATGATATGCCGATCCAATATCCCTCAGGCATTTTGCAGGAACATCTGCATACGCGCGCCGCGGTGGGGCTGTTCGACGTCTCCCACATGGGACAAGCTATTCTTTCCGGCCATGATGCCGTCAAGCGTCTCGAAACGCTCGTGCCGGGCGATCTTGCGGCGCTGGCGCCCGGGCGTATCCGCTATACACAATTTTTGAACGAGGATGGCGGCATTCTCGACGACCTGATGGTCACCCGGCTCAATCAGTCCGGCGATCAACTCTATCTCGTCGTCAACGCCGGCCGTAAGGATGCAGATTTCGCCCATGTCCGCGCCCGTCTGCCGCATCTGACCCTCAATGTCCTCGATGACCGCGCCTTGATCGCCCTGCAAGGGCCCAAAGCCGCCGAAGTGCTTAGCCGCCATTTTCCTGGCGTCGACACGATGCCATTCATGTCGCTGCGGCACATCGAGAAGGATGGCATTGCCTTTTACATTTCCCGCTCGGGCTACACAGGCGAGGACGGTTACGAGATTTCGGTGCCAGCAACACACGCGGTCGCTTTTGCCGGATCGCTGTTGCAAGCGCCGGAGGTCAAACCGATCGGCCTTGGTGCGCGCGATTCGCTGCGGCTCGAATCCGGCCTTTGCCTCTATGGCCACGATATCGACACGACCACGACGCCGGTCGAGGCCGCGCTGATGTGGTCGATCTCCAAGCGCCGCCGCACGGAAGGCGGTTTCCCGGGCGACGAGCGGGTGCGTCTGCAATTGGCGCACGGCCCTTCGCGCGCGCGCGTCGGCTTGTTGCCGGAAGGCAAGGCGCCGGCACGCGAGGGCTGTGACATCACAACAGCGGATGGCGTGCTGATCGGTAAGGTTACGTCAGGCGGCTTTGGCCCGAGTTTGAATGCGCCTGTTGCCATGGCCTATGTTGAAGCAGAGCATGCACGGATCGGCACGCCGGTTCACGTGCTGGTGCGTGGCAAGCCGCTGAAAGCGACCATCGCAAAAATGCCATTCGTGCCGCAAAATTATTATCGTGGCTAATTCAGGTCCTGATCCTAGGGGAGACAACATGACGATCCGTTACAGCAAAGATCACGAATATATCAGCGTCGATGGCGATGTCGGCACGATCGGCATCACCGATTATGCGCAAAATGCGCTTGGCGATGTGGTGTTCGTCGAATTGCCGAGCGTCGGCAAGGCCATCACCAAGGGCGGTGAAGCTGCCGTCGTCGAGAGCGTGAAAGCAGCCAGCGAAGTCTTCTCGCCGGCATCAGGTACCGTGGTCGAAGTCAACAGCGATCTTGAGGCAACGCCGAGCACTGTGAATGAAGACCCGGCCGGCAAAGGCTGGTTCATCAAGATCAAGCTCAGCAATCCATCCGAACTTGACGAATTGATGGATGACGCTGCGTATCAAGACTTTTTGAAGACGCTTTAAGCGCAAACGGATTTCGGAGCAAAGATCAAGCGATGCGCTATCTCCCCCTGACCGACGTCGAACGCGGCGATATGCTGGCAAAAGTCGGCGCAGCCCATATCGATGAACTTTTTGCGGACGTGCCCCACGAGCTGCGCCTGAAAGCGCCGCTCGATCTGCCGCGCCGGAAGACGGAGCTGGACGTGGAGCGGGCGCTCGCGAGATTGAGCAATCGCAATCTTCCCGCGGCGGCCGTGTCGTTCTTTGTCGGCTGCGGCGCCTATAAGCATCATATTCCGGCAACGGTCGATCATCTCATCCAGCGCTCGGAATTCTTGACGGCTTACACGCCGTATCAGCCCGAGATATCGCAAGGCACGCTGCAGACTCTGTTCGAGTTTCAGACGCAGGTTGCGGCGCTGACGGCGATGGATGTCGCCAATGCTTCGATGTATGACGGCTCGACCGGCACGGCTGAAGCGGTGCTCATGGCGCACCGTATCACCAAGCGGCGCAAGGCGATCCTGTCCGGCGGGCTGCATCCGCAATATGGCGACGTCGTACGCACGCTGTCGCATATGGCGAGCGACGATGTCGTCTCGATGCCGGCCGATATTCGCGCCGACGAAGACATCATCGCTGAGATCGACGACGCCACGAGCTGCGTCGTCGTGCAGACCCCGGACGTCTTCGGCAATCTGCGCGATCTCACCAAGATCGCTGAGGCGGCGCATGCCAAAGGCGCCTTGCTTATCGCGGTATTCACGGAGGTCATTTCGCTGGGCCTCATCAAGCCACCGGGCGAGATGGGCGCGGATATCGTTGTGGGCGAAGGGCAATCGATCGGCAATGCGCTGAGTTTCGGCGGTCCCTATGTTGGGCTGTTTGCGACGCGTTCGAAATATGTGCGGCAGATGCCGGGCCGTCTCTGCGGCGAAACCGTTGACGCTGACGGCAAGCGCGGATTCGTTCTGACGCTGTCGACGCGTGAGCAACATATACGCCGCGACAAGGCGACATCGAACATCTGCACGAATTCCGGCCTATGTTGCCTCGCATTCACCATCCACATGACCTTGCTCGGCCAGACCGGCCTGCGCCGACTCGCCCGCGCCAATCACGCGAATGCGGTGGCACTTGCCGAGATGCTGCAGGGCATTCCTGGCGTCGAATTGCTCAATAAGGCTTATTTCAACGAATTCACATTGCGGGTGAAGGGCAATGCCGCGGCGGTAATCGAGAAAATGGCGGCGCGCGACGTGCTTGGCGGCGTGCCGTTTAGTCGCCTTGCGCCACACTCAGGCTACGACGATCTCATCATCGTCGCCAACACGGAAGTGAATACGGATGAAGATCGCATCGCCTTCGTCTCCGCGCTGAAAGGAACGCTCTGATGTTGAATTCGCAAGGACGTCCCACGCGCGCGGGCGCTGCTTCCGAGAAGGCGCACGAGACCTTTACCGGCAATCATGCGCTGCAGCTCGAAGAAGCGCTGATTTTCGAAACCGGCCGGCTCGAAGTGACAGGTGTCGACATCGACGAACCGTTGCCGTTCACATCGGCGCTCGGTGGCCTGGAGCGCACGAGCGAGATCGGTTTGCCAGGTCTCTCTGAACCGGAAACCATGCGCCATTACGTGCGCCTCAGCCAGAAGAATTACGCGATCGATTCGGGCATCTATCCGCTCGGTTCGTGCACGATGAAGCACAACCCGCGGCTCAATGAGCGGCTCGCGCGCTTGCCCGGCTTTGCCGATGTGCATCCGCTGCAGCCGCAATCGACCGCGCAGGGTGCGCTCGCCGTTATCGCCGATCTAGCGCATTGGCTGATGACGCTCACCAATATGCCGGCCGTTGCCATGTCGCCGAAAGCGGGCGCGCATGGCGAATTGTGCGGCATGATGGCGATCAAGGCGGCGATTGCGGCGAAGGGAGAAGGTGCAACGCGCAATGTGGTGCTGGTGCCGGAATCGGCGCATGGCACCAATCCGGCAACGGCGGCGCTGATCGGCTTCCAGGTGCGGGCGATCCCCGCACGCGAGGACGGCACAGTCGATCCGGTGCAGGTTCAGGCGGCGCTTGGGCCGGAAGTCGCGGCGATCATGCTGACCAATCCGAACACGTGCGGCCTGTTCGAAAAGGACATCGTCGAGATCGCGCGCGTCGTGCATGATGCGGGCGCCTATTTCTATTGCGACGGCGCGAATTTCACGGCAATTGTCGGCAAGGTACGGCCGGGCGATCTTGGCATCGACGCCATGCATATCAATCTGCATAAGACCTTCTCGACGCCGCATGGTGGCGGTGGGCCTGGCGCCGGTCCTGTCGTTCTGTCCGATCGGCTCGCGCCCTTTGCGCCGGTGCCGTTCGTTTTGCGCGAGGGCAGCTGGCTGCGCCTTGTCGAACATGCGGAGGGCGAGGAGAGCTTTGGCCGCATGACCGCATTCCACGGCCAGATGGGCATGTTCGTGCGCGCGCTCGCCTATATGCTGTCGCATGGATCGGACGGGTTGAAGCAGGCTTCGGAAGATGCGGTGTTGAACGCCAATTACATTCGCGCCAGCCTCGCGGATCTGATGTCGCTGCCGTTCGGTAACCGGCCGTGCATGCACGAAGCTCTGTTCGATGATGTTTGGCTTAAAGATACGGGCATAACGACGCTCGATTTCGCCAAGGCGATGATCGATGAGGGCTATCATCCGATGACCATGTATTTCCCGCTGGTGGTCCATGGGGCAATGCTGATCGAGCCGACCGAGTCCGAATCGAAAGCGTCCCTCGATCTCTTCATCGCGACTTTGCGCGATCTCGCATTGAGTGCGCGCAACGGCGAGACAGAGCGCTTCACCAATGCGCCGCATTTCGCTCCCCGCCGCCGGCTCGACGAAACGCGCGCGGCGCGCCAGCCGATCCTGAAGTGGACACCGCCGCAACCGGTCGCGCAAGCGGCGGAGTAAAGCGGTGTCCGTCGAATAATCGCGCGGTCTATCCTTCTTTTGCGATCCTTATCGCGCGCGCCGCCCAGTGACACAATTCGTCATCGTCTTCAACAACGTCATCAGGAACTTCATAATAACGGGTCACGAGGACTGTTTTGTTCCGTCCCATATAGGAGAAAGGCTTGGCGCCGCGCGCTTCGAAGGCGGCGCGGCTTGTTGTGTCGACGCGAAAATAGACCACGCCTTTTATAACGAAGGCGAATTGCACCTCATTCAGCCGCAGCCCGGCGCCACCAAAAAAGCGCGTGATCGCGATCGGGCCAAGCGGTCGCATCCTCTCCGCGAGTTCTGCGGCACGCTCGCGTGCGGCGTTCGAACTCATGTTGCCTCGTTCGCCAAGGGAAAGAAGCCGGTAATTGTCTGCAGCCGGTTGTTGTCCGACAGGAGGCCGAAGCTCGCGCCGGTTTGTAGCGTCTGACCATCCGCGCCGCGGAGCGACCAGCGCGCGAATGTGTGACGATGATGATGCTGCACGGAGCTGATCACAAAGTAGCCGCCCGGCACATTTTGCTGAAAGCCATCCATATAGGCGGCGAGCGTGGCCCTGCCGGTGACTTCGATGTGAGGATCGCAATAGGCGACCTCATCGGCAAGACACGCGGCCATTTCATCGTCGCGTTCCCGCGGGTTGGTTGACCAAAGGGCGGCATAGCGCCGCCACAGATCGTCAGGTGTCACGCTGGCCCTCCAATTGATCGAATTCCGCGTCGATAAGTGTCTTGAGTTGCCGTTTGTCCCATCCCGCTCGAATGAGCACGAGAACACCTTGATAGAGCGCCAGGAGTTTTGCGGACGCGGCATCGGTTGCAAGGTGCCTGGTCAATCTTCCCGCGCGCTGAGCCGATTCAAGGCGGTCGACAAAGAGCGCGGCGAGGTGGTGCAATCCAGCCGCGGCGCCTGCCGGTAAGTGATCGGCGCCAAATTCCACTGCTGTATTGGTGATGAGGCACCCGAAAGACGTTCCCCCCGGTTCTTCAAGCAAGGTGAGGAACAATTGGCGCAGACCGTCGAGGCCCAGCTGGGCTGGGGCGTAGGTTTCGATGCGTCTGCCGAGCACTTTGTCGTTGTAATGTTCAAAAGCTGCCGCGAACAAGCCCGCTTTGTCTCCGAAGGCATGATAGATGCTACCGCCTTTCAAACCCGTCGTATTCTCCAAATCCTTAATGGAGACAGCGTGATAGCCCTTGTCTCGGAACACCTTTGCGGCGCCGGCGAGAACTCTGTTGCGGTCATATTCCTGCGATCGGCCCATGAGCGTTTCTTAATCGTTCATTCTAGAATAAGCAATCAAAAATTCTGGCCGATGCTGCGATACTTTCCTGCGAAATTTTGCCGCATTGCCCGGAAAAGCCAGTGAGAAAGTCAGAATCTGTCGGCATCGGCCGTTTAAGATGCCCCAGGTGCGGAAATATGTTAAAGAGATCAAATATATAATACTTTCCGCCATATTCTTGACTTGATTGGACCTCGTGTCTATGTTGCGCCCGGTTCAAAAGGGGTCGGGCTTGACGTCTTCCGCATGGGTGCGGGAGTGCCGATGCGGCCATGTCGATGTCTTTTAGACTTCTGTGCCGCGCGTTTTGGCGTTCTCTGCTTAAGGCGAGAGCCGGAAGGTGAGGGATGGGAAAGTCCGAGGATAGCGAACAGGAAGACGCAGCCCTACGTGCGCGGTTGGCCAAGTTGTCAACGGCGCTTGAGTCGCAGCGCCAAAGCCAGGATGAGGCCAAGGCGGGCGGGCCCTTGAAGAGCGGCGAAACGGGGCGGGCGCTTAACACGGCGTACAGAGTGCTGGCCGAATTCGTTGCGGGAATCCTCGTGGGCGGGTTTCTCGGCTGGGTCATCGATGGCTGGCTGGGAACATCGCCCTGGATGCTCATGGTCTTTCTGACCCTGGGCATGCTGTCGGGGTTCTGGAATATTTATCGGATTGCCATTGCGCAGCAAAAAGGCGATTCGTGATTGGGTGCTTCTTCATCAGAAGGGGCAAAAGGCTGACTGGCGTGACGCCGCAATTGTGAAGGTTTGATCTTGGCGACCGAAGCTCCTCATCTGAACCCTATCGAGCAATTCAGCATTCCGCATTTTTTGGAGCTGCATCCGCTTGGCGTTGATGCGTCTTTCAGCAAGGCTTCGGCGTTCATGATCGTGGTGCTGTTGCTGGTAACGGCGCTTATGGTCCTGGCGACATCAGCCAAGTCACTGGTGCCGGGACGCGGCCAGGCGGCTGCCGAGATGGCTTACGAATTCGTCGCCAATATGGTGCGGCAGACGGCCGGCTCGGAAGGGATGCGATTCTTCCCCTTCGTCTTTTCGATCTTCATGTTCGTGCTGTTCTCGAATGTGATCGGCCTCATTCCTTACACGTTCACTGTAACGAGCCAGATCATCGTCACCTTCTCGATGGCGATTTTCATCATCTGCCTCGTGATCGCCTACGGCCTTTTCAAACATGGCCTACATTGGCTGAAACTCTTCGTGCCGTCGGGTGTGCCGTTCCTGATCCTCATCCTGCTGGTGCCGATCGAAATCATCTCGTTCCTGTCGCGCCCGATTTCGCTCTCCGTTCGTCTCTTCGCGAATATGCTTGCCGGCCACATCACCTTGCAGGTGTTCGGCGGCTTCATCGTGCTGCTGCTGGGCGGCGGCGCCTGGGCGCTGCTGTCGCCGCTGCCGCTGGCGGCAACGGTGGCGATGTTTGCCCTCGAACTGCTTGTCGCGGTCCTGCAGGCTTTCGTTTTCGCGGTTCTCACTTGCGTCTATCTGAACGACGCGATTCACCCCGGCCACTGATAAATATCTCAACAACAATAGCGGCCACATATCTCTAGGAGTAAGTTATGGATTGGACAGCAGCAAAATACATCGGCGCCGGCCTCGCAGCCATTGGCTCGGGCGCGGCGGCGATTGGCGTCGGTCTGATTTTCGGTAATTTCGTGTCCGGCGCTCTGCGCAATCCGTCTGCCGCCGCCGGGCAGTTTACCAACGCCATCATCGGCGCGGCGCTTGCCGAAGGTCTCGGCATTTTCGCGTTCTTGATCGCGATTCTGCTCTACCTGAAGTAAGTTGACTTTTCGGCGCGCCGGAGTTTGCCTCCGGCGCGCCATTATGTTTGAAAAAGCGGAAAAGCCCGATGGCGACGAAAATTTTACTGGCGCAAGCCGACACGCCGGCTCCGACTCAAGCCGGAACCGAAACGCCCGGTCATGCAGCGGCGGATGCGGACTTTCCGCCCTTCGACACGACCCAATGGTCGCACCAGATCATCTGGCTGATCATCGTTTTCGGCATCCTCTATTGGCTGATGTCGAAGATCGCGCTGCCGCGCGTGGGGGGCATTCTGGCTGACCGCAAAGCGCGCATTTCGAAGGACATCGACGACGCCGTCCAGATGGATGCCGATGCGAAGAAGGCCGGCGAGGCCTATGACAAGGCGTTGGCTGCTGCCAAGAGCAACGCGCAGGCGCTGGCTCAGGATGCGCACGCCCGCATGGCCGACGAGGCCAATGCCAAGCGTCAGACGCTTGAAGACGAATTGAACGGCAAATTGGCGGCTGCTGAGGCGCAGATTGCGGCAACCAAAACGAGCGCAATGAGCCATGTCGGCGAGATCGCCCAGGATGCTGCCGCCGCCATCGTCCAGCATCTCACCGGCCAAGCGGCCGACCGGCAGCAGATCGCCCAGGCGGTCGCTGCGGCCCATACCTGAACGGAGGGAAGACTTTGCTCGACGCAGAATTTTTTGTCGCCATTGGCTTCTTCATCTTCGTATGCATTCTTGCCTACGTGGGATTCCACAAGATGATTGCCGGGGCGCTCGACAACCGCGCTGCTCAGGTGACTAAGGAGCTCGCCGAGGCTAAGCGCCTCCGCGACGAAGCCGAAGAACTCTTGAAAAGCTTCCAGGCCAAAGCGAAATCGGCTGAGGCTGAGGCGGCGTCCATCGTGGCGCAGGCCAAGGCCGAGGCGGAGGCTTTGGCGAAGGAAAGCCAGGCCCGGCTTACCGAATATGTCGCACGCCGCACCAAGCAGGCCGAGGCGAAGATTGCCCAGGCCGAGGCGCAAGCAGCCGCTGACGTGCGCGCCGCCGCGGCGGATGCCGCCGCCCTGGCTGCAGAATCGGTGTTGAAGGCCAATGTCGCCGGCGCGACTGGCGATGCCTTGATCGCCAAGAGCATCGGCGAATTGAAGCTTCGGCTCGCAAGCTGAGAACGCATTTCTCGATGAAATAAACAAGCGCCGGATTTTCCGGCGCTTTTTTGTTTCACATT